>Ga0209591_10002256_pt1 | contig 23327 bp, 17 predicted proteins | sample MAT01_FD_187207 | JGI IMG/M metagenome (GOLD analysis project Ga0209591, IMG submission 187207) | Freshwater microbial communities from Lake Fryxell liftoff mats and glacier meltwater in Antarctica - MAT-01 (SPAdes) (version 2) | ecosystem: Environmental > Aquatic > Freshwater > Ice > Liftoff... | reverse complement strand
GAAAGCTGGAGTTCATAACGCTTACCCAGCGGAAGAAGGCGGTCAACTGCGGTTTCCAGGATTATTCCCGTCCCACGTACTTGCGCCAGTTTTTGAGGCGCACGCCAAACGCTACCTCGCGCCTGTGGGGTGGTAGCGCCGGGCGGCCGGCATGATTCGCGCATGCAACGCATGCCACGCGTCCACGCCACGGGGCGGTGCCAACCGCATGGTGGGCTACAAACATCCTCTGCGCGATGGGAGGCAGTCCGGCGTGGACGCCCGGCACGCTGGCCCAGGCGTAACGATGCCCAAAGAAACATCTACCCCCGGAAAATAGAGAAACAATCAAAGCGCCTCACGGTTCGCCTTCTTGCGCTCATGCTCTTTCAGATGGCGCTTGCGCAAGCGGATGCTTTTCGGCGTGATCTCGACCAATTCGTCGTCCTCGATGAACTCCACCGCGTACTCCAGCGTGAGCTGGATCGGTGGCGTGATCTTGATCGCGTCTTCCTTGCCGGATACGCGGAAGTTGGTGAGCTGCTTCATGCGCACCGCGTTCACCACCAAGTCGTTGTCGCGGCTGTGGATGCCGACGATCATGCCCTCATACACAGGGTCGCCGGCTTTCACAAACATGCGGCCGCGGTCGTCGAGTTTGCCCAGCGCATAGGTGACGATTTCGCCATCGTCCATGCTGATCAGCACACCACTCTTGCGGCTCTCGATGTCGCCGCGGTAGGCCTCATAACCGTCGAATATGTTACTCGCCAGGCCGGTGCCACGGGTCAGGTTCAAGAACTCGTTCTGGAACCCTATCAGGCCCCGCGCCGGAATGCGGTACTCCAGGCGCACGCGGCCGCGGCCATCGGGCTCCATGTTCAGCAGGTCGCCCTTGCGCAGGCCCAGCGCCTGCATCACGCCGCCCTGATGGCCTTCTTCAATGTCCACCGTCAGCATTTCAATTGGCTCGTGTTTCTCACCATCCACCAGTTTGAACACCACACGTGGCTTGGATACCGCGAGTTCGTACCCCTCGCGGCGCATGTTTTCCAGCAGGATGGTGAGGTGCAATTCGCCGCGACCGGAGACCTCGTAGATGCCTTCCTCGTCGGTGTCCACCACACGCAGCGCCACATTGGCCTGCAGTTCGCGGTCCAGCCGGTCGCGCAGCTGGCGGCTGGTGACGAACTTGCCTTCGCGTCCCGCCAGCGGCGAGTTGTTGACGCAAAAATTCATGGTGAGCGTCGGCTCGTCGATCTTCAGCATCGGCAGCGGCGCCGGATTCAGCGGGTCGGTCAAAGTAACGCCAATGCCCACCTGCTCGATGCCGCTGACCAGCACGATGTCACCCGGCCCGGCTTCGGAGGCGGCCACCCGCTCGAGGCCTTCGAACTTGAGTATCTGCTGCACCTTGGCCTTTGCCGATTTGCCGTCCCGGCCCTCCATCACCAGCACTTCCTGGTTGGTCTTGATGGTGCCCTGGCTGATCCGTCCGACTCCGATGCGCCCCACATAGGTGGAGTAGTCGAGTGAGCTGATCTGCAATTGCAGCGGCGCGGCCGGGTCGCCCTTGTTGGCGGGCACATGGGTGAGCACGGTATCGAACAGCGGCGCCAGATCGGTGCCCCATTGCTCGCCGGCAGCGCCCTCTTGCAGTGAGGCCCAACCGTTCAGACCCGAGGCATAGACCACGGGGAAGTCGAGTTGCTCCTCGGTGGCGCCAAGCTTGTCGAACAGGTCAAAAGCGGCATTGATGACATAGTCGGGTCGCGAACCGGGGCGGTCCACCTTATTCACCACCACGATTGGCTTGAGTCCGAGTGCCAGCGCCTTCTTGGTCACGAAGCGGGTCTGCGGCATCGGGCCCTCCACTGCGTCAATCAGCAGCATCACACCGTCCACCATGGACAGGGCTCGCTCCACTTCGCCACCAAAGTCGGCGTGGCCCGGGGTGTCCACAATATTGATGTGCGTCTCTTTCCAGTCGACCGCACAGTTCTTGGCCAGGATGGTGATGCCGCGCTCGCGCTCCAGGTCGTTGCTGTCCATCACACGCTCCGCCACCTTTTCATTGGCGCGAAAGGTGCCGCTCTGGCGCAGCAGCATGTCCACCAGTGTGGTCTTGCCATGGTCCACGTGGGCAATGATGGCGATGTTGCGAATTTGTTTGTAGCTCATGGTTCTCTTTCGGTAATCCTTCAATAGCTGCCAGCCGCGTTCGACGCCCAGGCCAGCACCTGGCTTATCTCGATCGGGCTCAACAAGCGCCCGGGAATCAACTCTCCACCGCGCACCTGCGCCGTCCCCAGCAATGCCGCCGGCTCGGTTGCATAAACCGCCACCTGCTCTGCATCCGGCCATGCCCCGCGCCGACGCATGCCACTGAGGAAGCGCCCGGCATCTTCGGCGCCCAGCGTGACGCGGCCGTGTCCACCGAGCAATGCCGCCGCCGGCAACAGGCACTGCACGCGCTGCGGCTCGGTCATTTGCTCCAGCGCGGCCAAGGTCACACACTGGCCGATCGTGAAGTCGCCGGTGGCGACCCGGCGCAACGCCACCAGGTGCGCCCCGCAACCCAGCGCCTCGCCGATATCCTCGGCCAGGGTGCGGACATAGGTGCCCTTGCTGCAACACACCCGCAGATGCAGGTCGGGGCCGGCCTGCGCCTCCAATTGAAGCGACAACTCCAGGCTGCGGATGCTGACCGTGCGCGCTTCCCGCTCCACCTCAACACCGGCGCGCGCATACTCATACAGGGCCTTGCCATCTCTCTTGAGCGCGCTGTACATCGGCGGAACCTGAGAGATCACACCGCGAAACAAGTCCGCCACGCGCTCCACGTCGGCGCTTGTAACCTGCACCGCACGTTGCCGAACAATAGTGCCCTCGGCATCTGCGGTACTGGTCACCACACCCAGCCGAGCCACCGCCTCATAGGTCTTGTCCGCCTCCAGATGCAACTGGCTGAACTTGGTGGCAGCACCGAAACACAGCGGCAACACACCGGTGGCCAAGGGATCAAGCGTGCCCGTGTGGCCAGCCTTTTCGGCGCGCACCAACCATTTGGCTTTTTGCAAGGCATCATTGCTCGACAAGCCGAGCGGCTTGTCGAGCAGCAAGACGCCATGCAGCGCTCGCCGTACCACCCTGGCAACTGTCCTGTGAGATTGCAATGCTGTACCCATGTGTCGGCCTGTCAGCCAGTTGCCAATCACATGAGTGGAAAGCCGGCTGCGTGCGTTCAGTCCTCGTTCCTGGAACGCGAGGCCACAGCCTGCGCGATCAGTGCGTTCATATCCGCCGCCCGCTCCGTGGTCCGGTCAAACTGGAAATGCAGTGTCGGTACCGTATGAATATGCAGCCGCTTGAAGAGGCCCGCGCGCAAAAACCCTGCCGCCTGGTTCAAGCCCTCCTGCGTCTGCGCGGCATCACCCTTGAGCAGGCTGAAAAAAACCTTCGCATGGGCATAGTCGGGCGTTACCTCCACCGACTGGATGGTCAACATGCCGACCCGCGGGTCTTTCAACTCGCGCGCGATCAACTCCGTCAGATCACGCTGGATCTGATCGGCTACCTTGAAGGCACGGTTGGGCGTAGCGGATTTTCGGGCGGGCATAGGTACTTTTTGCGCCGCGACACGAGATCGGGATGCCGCCTGGGCGGACTGCCGCAGACAGTACCCAAAGGTACGGCAAGGCAGTCCAACAACGGCGGGGCCCGGTATCGTGGCGCTACTACAGGGTGCGGGCGACTTCCTTGATTTCGAAGAACTCCAGCACATCGTTCTCCTGGATGTCGTTGTAGTTCTTGATGTTCAAACCGCACTCGAAACTCTCCTTGACCTCGCGCACATCGTCCTTGAAGCGCTTGAGCGACTCGAGTTCACCGGTGAAGATGACCACGTTGTCGCGCAACAGGCGCAGACGCGCCGAGCGTTTGACCATACCGCTGGTGACCATACAACCGGCAATCGAGCCGATCTTGCTGACCTTGAACACCTGGCGAATCTCGGCCGTACCCAGAATTTCTTCGCGCTTGTCCGGCGTCAACATCCCCGACATGGCGGCCTTGAGTTCGTCCACCGCGTCGTAAATGATGTTGTAGTACCGGATGTCGACGCCGTTGTTCTCCGCCAGCTTGCGTGCGCCGGAATCGGCCCGGGTGTTGAATCCGATGATCACCGCCTTGGAAGCAATCGCCAGATTGACGTCCGACTCGCTGATGCCCCCGACAGCGGCGTACACCAGTTGCACCTTGATCTCGTCCGTGGACAGCTTGAGCAAGCTTTGCGCAAGCGCTTCCTGGGAACCCTGCACGTCGGCTTTGACGATGATGGGGACCATCTTGACCTCGCCTGCCGAGATATCCGAGAACATGTTCTCCAGCTTGGCAGCCTGCTGGCGCGCCAGTTTGGTGTTGCGGAACTTGCCTGCGCGGTACGTGGCAATCTCGCGCGCCCGGCGCTCGTCGACCATCACCATGAACTCGTCGCCGGCTTGCGGGACTTCGGTCAGACCCTGGATCTCCACCGGAATAGAAGGGCCGGCTGTCTTGATGGACTTGCCGTTCTCGTCCAGCATGGCGCGCACACGGCCATAGGTGGACCCGGCCAGCACGATGTCGCCGGTCTTCAAGGTACCCGACTGCACCAGCACCGTCGCCACCGGTCCGCGGCCCTTGTCGAGTTGCGCCTCGATCACCAGGCCCTTGGCCATCGCGTTGACTGGCGCGCGCAGCTCCAGCACCTCCGCCTGCAGCAGCACCTGTTCGAGCAGGGCGTCGATGCCCTCGCCGGTTTTCGCCGACACCGCCACAAACGGCGAACTGCCGCCGAACTCCTCCGGAATCACCTCTTCGACGACCAGCTCGTTTTTCACCCGCTCCAGGTTGGCATCGGGCTTGTCGATCTTGTTGATCGCCACCACAAGCGGCACACCTGCGGCCTTGGCGTGCTTGATGGCCTCGCGCGTCTGTGGCATTACGCCGTCGTCTGCCGCGACCACCAGGATCACGATATCCGTGGCCTTGGCACCGCGCGCCCGCATCGCGGTAAACGCTTCGTGGCCAGGTGTATCCAGGAATGACACCATGCCGCGTGGCGTTTCCACGTGGTAGGCACCAATATGCTGGGTGATGCCACCGGCCTCACCCGCAGCCACCTTGGCGCGCCGGATGTAGTCGAGCAACGAAGTCTTGCCGTGGTCGACGTGACCCATGACGGTGACAACGGGCGCGCGTGGCAGCGACTCGGACTCCTGCTGCGCAGTCTCGTCAAAGGTGAACGCCTCCGGGTCATCGAGCGCCGCGACGATGGCCTTGTGGCCCATTTCTTCCACCACGATCATTGCGGTGTCCTGGTCCAGCGGCTGGTTGATTGTCACCATCTGGCCAAGCTTCATCAGGTGCTTGATCACTTCCGAGGCCTTCACCGCCATCTTGTGCGCCAGTTCAGCCACCGTAATCGTCTCTGGTACATGCACTTCAAGTACCCGGATCTCCACCGCTGCGGCTGGCGCCTGGTCATTGCGGTCGCGGTCGTTGCCACGCCGTCCGCGTGGTCCGCCGCGCCAGTTGCTACGTCCGGCGCCGGCTCCCGTGTCGCCACGGGTCGGGATGGCCTTTTTCTTGGCGGGGTCCCCAGCCCAGCTGCTGGACAACTTGGCCGATTTGACTTCTTTGCCCGTGCCAGGTCCCGGGCCGGACGGACTGGTGCTGCCGGGGCGGGCCTTGTTGACAACACTGCCTGCGGCCGGTTTGTGCAGGGTCCCCTTGACACCGCTTTTCACGTCCTCCGCAGTGCCTGCCTTGGCAACCGGCTTGACCTCTTCCGGCTTTTTCGCGACCAACACCTTCTTGGGTGTCGACATCATGGCGCGGATGGCAGCCGCCTCTGCTTCAGCCTTGCGTCGGCGTACACCCAGGTCAACAGCGCGCGCCGCTTCCTCGTCTGCGCGGGCCTTGGACTCGAGTGCGATTTTTTCCTTTGCGACAGCATGGGTCTTGGCCAGCGCCTGCACCGCCGACTCCTCCGACTCGCGGTCGTCGGAGGTACTGTCCGCGACCTCGGCCAGGGCCATGGTCTGGGCCGCCGCAGCCGCCGCCTCGGCCAGGGCACGGGCACGCGCTTCGTGCACCTGGCGCTCCTGGCGCTTTTGGACCAGCTCTTCCTCCTGGCGCCGTATCAGTTCCGCCTGGCGGCGCGCCTCTTCCTCGCGCCGCGACAACTCTTCATGGTCAATGACGGGTGCCGCAACCTCTTCCGCCACCGGCTCAGCCGTGCCCTCAACCCCATCCTCGCGCCGCACAAAGGTGCGCTTTTTGCGTACCTCAACCTGGATCGTGCGCGCCTTGCCGGAGGAGTCGGCCTGCTTGATTTCGGTAGTGGACTTCTTGACCAGGGTGATCTTCTTGCGTTCGGCAGTTGCCGTACCATGGCTGGCGTGCAAGTAGTTGAGCAAGCTGTGCTTGTCTGCATCCGTCAGGGCGTCAGCCTCAGACGACTTGGCGACACCCGCTGCCTTGAGTTGCTCAAGCAGCGTGGCGGTTGATTTCTTGAGTTCTTTGGCAAACTCGGCGACGGTCGTGATGGACATTTGTTGTGTTACCTTTCATGACCATTACTCGTGAGAGGCGGCTTCATTGGTGAACCAATGCTCGCGCGCCTTCATGATCAGGGTCTTGGCTTCGTCCTCGGACTGGCCGGTGATTTCTGTGAGTTCGTCCACGGCCAGGTCGGCCAGGTCGTCGCGCGAGTGGATACCGTTGTCGGCCAACTTGCCGATCACATCCTGGGTGAGGCCATCCAGCGAGCGCAAATCCTGTGACACTTGCTCGACGTTTTCCTGATGGGCAATTTCCATCGTCAACAGTGCATCCTTGGCCCGGGTGCGCAGTTCGTTGACAGTGTCCTCATCGAAACTCTCGATTTCCAGCATTTCCTGCAACGGGACATAGGCCACTTCTTCGAGGCTGGTAAATCCTTCGGCGATCAGGATGTCGGCAATCTCTTCGTCCACATCGAGCTTCTCCATGAACAGCTTGCGCCCGGAATCTGTTTCCGTTGCCTGCTTCTGGGCCGACTCGGCGGCGTCCATGATGTTGATCTTCCAACCCGTCAGATCGGATGCCAACCGCACGTTCTGCCCACCACGGCCGATCGCGATGGCGAGGTTCTCCTCGTCTACCACCACGTCCATCGCATGGCGCTCTTCGTCCACCACGATCGACGACACGTTGGCCGGGGCGAGTGCGCCGATCACGAACTGTGCCGGGTCCTCACTCCACAACACGATGTCAACCCGCTCGCCGGCGAGCTCGTTGGTGACGCCGTTGACACGGGTGCCGCGCACGCCCACGCAGGTGCCGATGGGATCGACGCGTTTGTCATGCGACAACACGGCGATCTTGGCGCGCGAGCCAGGATCGCGGGCGCAGGATTTGATCTCCAGCAGGCCCTGCTCGATTTCCGGCACTTCGGCACGGAACAGCTCCATCATGAACTCGGGCGCAGAACGCGACAGGATGATGGGTGCGCCGCGCAAGGTGAGATCCACCTCCATGATCATGGCGCGCACCCGGTCACCCGAGCGCAGGTTCTCTTTCGGGATCATTTCATTGCGTCGCAAGCGCCCCTCGACCCGACCGCTCTCGACAATGATGTCGCCCTTGTCCATGCGCTTGACCGTGCCGACAAAAATCTTCTCGCCGCGCGACATGAAATCGTTGAGCAGCATTTCGCGCTCGGCGTCGCGGATGCGCTGCAGGATCACCTGCTTGGCCGCCATCGCGCCAATACGCCCGATCGGCACCGAGTCGATTGCCTCTTCGATGTATTCGTCCACCTCGATATCGGGGATCTGTTCGAGTGCCTCGAACAACAGGATCTCCTGCTCCGGCAACTGCAACCCGGCTTCGTCGGGAACCACATGCCAACGGCGGAAGGTTTCGTAGTTGCCGCTGTCACGGTCGACCGACACCCGGATATCCACGTCGCCCGAATAGAGTTTCTTGGTCGCCTGTGCCAGTGCCGCCTCGACGGCCGCAAACACGACATCGCGCTCCACGCTCTTCTCGCGTGAGATGGCGTCCACCAACATCAACATTTCGCGATTCATGCCTTTACTCTCCTAAAGTCTTCGACCCTGTAGCACCTGCATCGGCCGCAAAAAGATCCACGCAACCACCCGGCGCTCAGTGCCCGGAACCATCGTCGGCGGGCTTGCCGCCACGCCCCTTGAAACTCACTATCGGCGCCAGACGCACCTCGCGCACCTCGTCCAGCGCGAAGCCCAGTGCCTGCAGCGGCGCTGGCGGGCGTTTGCTGCTCACCTTGCGGCCCGGCTTGGGCGGCGGAGCATCACTCCACACGATTTGCCAGCGTACCGCGCCGTCGCCATCAGGGGGCAGCCGCTCCAGCGCGCCCCGAAACTTCTTGCGATTCGCATTCACCAGGCCCTGCGCAGCGGCCCCGACCGCGGCCTTGAGCGTCACATCCACCACGGAACCGGCAAAACGCTCGAAATCCGCCAGTCCGCGCAACGGGCGGTCAATACCGGGCGAGGAGACCTCGAGCCGCTTGTACTCCACCGCATCCACTTCCAGCGCAAACAGCAGTTGCCGCGTCACCTTTTCGCAGTCCTCCACCGTCACGAACAATTCCTTTGGCGGCTGCGGCGCAGCAACGGGCGATGGCGACCACGGCCAATCGATGGTGATGCGCAACAAGCCGCCGGCGGAGCGTTCAATCTCCACCAGGTCATAACCCAGGCCAGTCACCGTTTCTTCGACAATTTGCGCAAGTGCCACGTGAATCGCATCCTCAGACCCCCGTCGCCGGGCCGAAACAATTCCGTTTGACCAAAAAAAACGGGCGGTAGAAACCCGCCCGTTTGGTCGTGAAGCCGGAATTCTACCGCAAAAGGCAAGGCTTTGCACAGCCAAAACTACGCCAAGACTACTCCCGGCCAGCCGGAAACCAGGGAGCTCAGGCGACGGCCGCCACCAGACTGCGGGTGTACGGATGCACCGGCGCATCGAGCACCTGGCGCACCGGACCGGCTTCCACAATCTCGCCATCCTTGAGTACCAGAACCTCGTGCGCCATCGCCCGGATCACGTCGACATCGTGGGTGATCAGCAGATAGCTCAGAGCATGGTCCCGCTGCAACTGCTGCAGCAACTGCAGCACCTGCTTCTGGATTGTCACGTCCAGTGCGCTGGTCGGCTCATCGAGCACCAGCAAACGCGGCTGCACGATCAACGCGCGGGCAATCGCCAGCCGCTGGCGCTGCCCACCCGAGAACTCGTGCGGATAGCGACTCAGAATGTTGCCGAACTGGGCCTCGTCAAGCCCGACTTCGGCCAATGCCGCCAGCACCCGCTGCTGACGCCCCAGGACGTCCAGTGCCGGCTCGTGTACCAGCAGACCTTCGCCCACGATCTCTTCGACCGTCATGCGCGGTGACAAGGAGGAAAAAGGGTCTTGAAACACCACCTGCATGGTGCGCCGCAATTGTTTGTCACTGGCCTTGCCCGCGCCCCAGCGCTGCCCGTCGACCTGCAAATCGCCATTGAAGGCCTGCAAACCCAGGGCGGCCAGGGCGAGCGTCGACTTGCCCGAGCCGGACTCGCCAATAACTCCCAAGGTGTGCCCGGCGCCAATGCGGAAGGCGGCGTCGCGCAATGCAACAAAAGTGCCTTTGCTGAACCAGCCGCGAATGCCCGGGCGCGCTGTCCGGTAGGTCACCCCCAGAGCCGACGCCTGCAGCACCGAAGGCATGGGCGGGTCGCCGCTTTTTGTCGTGACTTCGACCACATTGCGGCTGGGTTTGCTGTCGATCAGCTTGCGGGTGTAGGCGTGTTGCGGCTGTGCAAACACCTGCTCCACGGGACCCTGTTCGACAATCAGGCCGGCCTCCATCACCGCCACCCGGTCCGCGAACTTGCGCACCAGATTCAGGTCGTGGGTGATCATCAGTACCGCCATTCCGTAGTCCCGTTGCAAGGCGGTCAACAGATCCAGAATCTGAGCGCGTACCGTCACGTCGAGCGCCGTGGTCGGCTCGTCGGCCAGCAACAGTGCGGGCTTGCAGGCCAGCGCCATGGCAATCATGGCCCGTTGGCGTTGCCCGCCAGAGAGCTGGTGCGGATAGGAACCAGCTCGCCGTGCCGCCTCCGGTATCCCGGTGCTGGCCAGCAAGTCCACCGCCGCTGCAGCACACTGCACGCGGTCCAGTCCCTGCTTGAGCTGCAGCACCTCGGCAATCTGCTCGCCCACCGTGAACAGCGGGTTGAGCGCCGTCATCGGCTCCTGGAAGATCATGGCGATGTCCTGCCCGCGCACCGCCTGCATGGCGTGTTCGGGCAATGCCAAAAGATCGACACTCTTGCCCTTGCCGGCAAACAGTGCGCTACCGCTGCAATGCGCGTTCTGCGCCAGCCGCAACAGGCTGAGCGCCGTGACGGTCTTGCCGGAGCCGGATTCACCCACCAAAGCCAGCTTTTCCCCTGGCGCAATGGTGAAGTCGATGCCGCGCACCACATCCTTGCCGCCAAATGCGACCCGCAAGCCGCGCACGTCGAGCAAGGTCACGGGACACCCCCGACATCTGCGGTCGGGTCCTGGTCTGCCTTGCGCGGATCGAGTGCATCCCGCAATGCGTCGCCCATGAAGGTCAGCAACAGCAGGGTCATGACCAGAACCGCAAACGTGGACAGCGAGATCCACCAGGCGTCGATGTTGTTCTTGCCTTGGGCCAGCAGTTCACCCAGCGACGGCGTGCCGGGCGGTACACCCAGGCCGAGAAAATCCAGCGACGTCAGGGCCAGGATCGCCCCACTCATGCGAAACGGGAGAAAGGTCACCACTGGCGTCAGGCTGTTGGGCAGTACATGGCGCACGATGATCTGCCAGTTGCCCACGCCCAGCGCCCGCGCGGCGCGCACGTAATCGAGTTGCCGGTTGCGCAAAAATTCGGCGCGCACATAGTCTGACAGACCCATCCAGCCGAACAGGCTCAGCAACACCAGCAATAACGCCACGCTTGGGGCAAAAACAGCGCTGAAGATGATCAGCAGGTAGAGCTCGGGCATGGAGCCCCAGATCTCGATGAAGCGCTGGAACGCCAGGTCGGTCTTGCCACCGAAGAAGCCCTGGATGGCGCCGGCCACCACGCCCAGGAAAACACCTGTTGCGGTGAGGGCAAGCGCAAACAACACGCTGACGCGAAAACCGTACAGCAGCTGCGCCAGCAGGTCGCGGCCGCGGTCATCGGTGCCTAGCAGGTTGGCCCGCGTCGGACGCGACGGATTGGGCTCCGCAGCGAAATAGTTGAGCGTCTTCGGGCCATAGGGGTTGGGCGCAAACACTGCCCAGTTGCCGCCAGTGGAAAGGCGCTCGAGGATGAACGGATCGAGGTAGTCGGTGTTGGCCTCGAAGTCGCCGCCGAAGGTCTTCTCGGAGTAGTCCTTGAAGATCGGAAAGTAGGTCTGTCCTTCATACCGCACGACCAGCGGCCGGTCGTTCGAAACCAGCTCGGCAAACAGGCTTACCACGACCAAAACACAAAACGCGATGAGGCTCCAGTAGCCCAGACGGTTGCGCCGGAAGCGGCGCCAGGCGCGGCGTGTGGGTGAGGCGCTGGGCGCACGGGTGTTGTTACTCGATGCCATCTCAGTCAAACTTCACGCGCGGATCAACCCACACATAACACAGGTCCGACACCAGCTTGGTGACCAACCCGATCAGGGTGAACAGGAACAATGTGCCCAGCACCACGGGATAGTCGCGCCGGATCACGCTCTCGTAACTCAACAAGCCCAGGCCGTCGAGCGAAAACAGGGTCTCGATTAGCAGGGACCCGGTGAAAAATGCACCGACAAACGCCGCCGGAAAACCAGTAATGATGGGGATGAGTGCGTTGCGGAACACATGTTTCCACAACACATTTCGCTCTGACAGGCCCTTGGCCCGCGCCGTCACCACGTACTGTTTGCGAATCTCTTCCAGAAAGGCGTTTTTGGTCAGCATCGCCGTCACCGCAAAACTGCCGAGCACCATGGCTGTGACTGGCATGGCGATGTGCCACAGATAGTCCACGATGCGCGCACCCCAGGCCATTTCTTCCCAATTGCTGGACGTCAGGCCGCGCAGGGGAAACCATTGCAGTTGCCCACCAAACACCACCAGCAAGGCCACACCGAGCACAAAACCGGGAATGGCGTATCCCAGCAGCACCAGCAGGGTGGTCACGAAATCAAAGCGCGAACCGGCGCGAACCGCCTTCGCCACACCGAGCGGAACCGCCACCAGGTAACTGATGAAAAAGGTCCACAGCCCCAGGCTGATCGATACCGGAAGCTTTTCCAGGATCAGCTGGCCGACGTCCTTGTTCTGGAAAAAGCTCCGCCCAAGGTCGAAACGGGCGAACTGGCCAAGCATTTGCAGAAAACGCTCATGTACCGGCTTGTCGAAACCGTACAAGGCCTTGATCTGCTCAATCCGTTTCGGGTCGACCCCCTGCGATCCGCGGTAACTCAGCCCGCCACCCTCAGCGCTGGTACCGGAGCCAGCCTTGGCCTCGGCCAGATACTGCTCGACCGGACCACCCGGCACAAACTGGATTACGGCAAAGGTAATCAGCAACACCCCGAACAGGGTGGGAACCATCAGCAACAGGCGTTTCAGGATGTAGGCCAACATGGATCAGGGCCTGTTAGCGCTATTCGAGGGCTCACGCCCAGGCCGCGCCCACCAAGTGTCGATGGCCCAGCCTTCGCCTTGGGCATAGGGCGGCATGGCGGCGGGTTTGTCCAGGCGCCATGCGTTGTACGCAATGCGGTGTGTGCCCGCCGTCCACTGCGGTATCAACAGGTGGCTGTGGCTGACCACACGCTCCAAAGCGCGGCAGGCCGGGATCAGTTCGGCCTTGGTCCTGGCACTGGTCATGCTGGCAATCAGGGCATCGATGGCCGGACTCTTGATGCCGGAGAGGTTGCCGGAATCCTCGGTATCAGCGGCCTTGGAGCCGAAAATGTCGGCGTACTCCTGTCCCGGACTGTGGGTGCCCTGGTAGGCCAGCGAACTGATCTCGAACTCGAACTTCTGCAGCCGTTGCTGGTACAGCGCGAAGTCGACTGGCCGGAACACCAGTTGCACGCCAATCTTCTCCAGATTGCGTGCCCAAGGGGTTACCGTGCGCGCCCCGGCCTCGTTGCTGTCGAGGTACTCGATCACAAAGGGCTCGCCCTTGGCGTTGCGCAGTTTGCCGTCACGCACTTCCCAGCCGGCTTCCTTGAGCAGGGCCTGGGCGCGGCGCAGGTTCGCGCGCAAGGACGACGTACCATCGGTGCGCGGCGGCACCGTCATCGGCCCGAAAACCGCGGGCGGCAATGATGCACGCAAGGGCTCAAGCAAGGCCAGTTCCTGCGCCGTCGGCTCCCCGCTGGCCGCACAGTCGGTACTGCCGAACAGGCCGTTCACGCGCTGGTAGGAGTTGTAGAACATCTGGCGGTTCATCCACTCGTAATCCAGCGCCAGCCCCAGCGCCTGGCGCACCCGGACATCCTTGAACTTGTCGCGCCGGGTGTTGAGCACATAACTCTGGAAGCCCGAGGGCAGGCGGTGCTTGAACTCCGCTTTCACCAGTTCACCACTGTCGAACTTGCGCCCAGTGACACGCCGGGCCCAGTCGCCGGCCGAGAAAAACCGCATCAGGTCGAACTCGCCCGCCTTGAGCGCCTCCAGCCGCGCCGTGTTGTCTTTGTAGATCTTGACGGTGATGCGCTCGAAGTTGCCGGTGCCGCGTCGCACGTTAAGGTCGCGCGCCCAATACTGCGGGTCGCGCACATAGGTGATGTCCCGGCCAAACTTGACCGGACCGATACGGTACGGGCCGCTGCCAATCGGAATGTCGGTCACCACCTTGTCAAAGGTCTTGGCCTGGCCGTTCTCCATGCCCCATTTGCGGCTGAAGACCGGGAGTCCGCCCACGGTCAATGGCAGTTCGCGATTGGGCTTCTTGAAGCGGTATCGCAGCGTGCGGTCGTCCACCACATCAAGCCCGGCGACATCTTCCAGGATGCTCTTGTACGCCGGCGAGGTGAACGGCCCCATCAGCGTGTCGTAACTGTGCTTCACGTCCTGCGCCAGTACCGGGTCGCCATTGTGAAAACGCGCCTGCTCGCGCAGGCGAAAGGTCGCCGACAGACCGTCTGCCGCCACCTCCACATCGCTGGCCAGCAGGCCGTAGCCGGAGGCGGTCTCGTCCAGCGAACCCGCCAGCAGCGAGTCGAACATCAGGCTCGACAGGTAGGCCGGCGCGCTGCCCTTGATGGTGAACGGGTTGTACTTGTCGAAGGTAGACACACGCAGGTTGCTGACCAGGCGCAGCTCACCCTTGCGCGGCGCGGCCGGGTTGACATAGTCGAAATGCGCAAAACCGGGCGCGTACTTCAGGTCGCCCCACAGCGCATACCCATGCGCAGCCCAGACCGGGCCGACGATGCTGCATGCCAACAGAAACAGGAAAACGCGCATGCGACAATTCTGAACGATTTTCTGAGGAGACAGGCGCATGGGTTTTCTGGCCGGAAAAAAAATGTTGATCACCGGAGTACTAAGCAACCGGTCCATCGCTTACGGCATTGCGCGGGCCTGCCATGCGCAAGGTGCGGAACTCGCCTTCAGTTATGTGGGTGAGCGCTTCAAGGAGCGAATCACCGAGTTTGCCAGTGATTTCGGCTCGCAATTGATTTTCGACTGTGACGTTGGTGACGATGCCCAGATTGCCAGGCTGTTTGCCGATTTGTCGCAAAGCTGGCCGCAGTTTGACGGGTTTGTACACAGCATCGGCTTCGCACCGCGCGAGGCGATTGCCGGTAATTTCCTGGACGGCCTGACGCGCGAGAACTACCGCATTGCGCACGACATCAGCGCCTACAGCTTTCCGGCAATGGCGAAGGCGGCCCTGCCCTTTTTGAGCAATCGCGCAGCGCTGCTGACGCTGACGTATGTGGGTTCCGAGCGCATCGTTCCCAACTACAACACCATGGGCCTGGCCAAGGCATCCCTGGAGGCGTCGGTGCGCTACCTGGCCGAGGCCCTGGGCGGGCGCGGCATCCGGGTCAACGGCATCAGCGCGGGTCCGATCAAGACGCTGGCGGCCAGTGGCATCAAGGACTTCGGTAAATTGCTCGGCATGGTCGCCGGCGCAGCTCCATTGCGTCGCAACGTGACCATCGACGACGTGGGCAACGTCGCGGCATTCCTTCTGAGTGACCTGGCCAGCGGCGTCACCGCCGAGATCACCCAGGTCGACGGTGGCTTCAGCAAGGTGGCGCTCGCCACCTTGCACTCCGCCGCCAGTTGATTTGGTCTGGTGGCAAACCTCAGACGGTGCGCCCAAATGGGCCGTTATTGCCAACCTGGACCAGTTTGCCTTTCGGCTGCGCCCGCCTGGATTTGCCAGCGGTCTGCGAGCCCGCCACGCAGTCGGCGTAGTACCGCACCTTGCCGTCGTCGCCCTCGATTTCCACCAGGCCATGGATATCGGTCTCGAAGCCCGGGCATTGGGAATTGAACTCGCGTGAGAACTTCAGGTAATCCACGATCTTCTTGTTGAACACTTCGCCCGGAATCAGCAAGGGGATCCCGGGCGGGTACGGCGTGACCAGCGAGGTGGTGATACGGCCCTCAAGGTCGTCAATCTCGACCCGCTCGGTCTTGCGGTGTGCGATGTGGGCGTAGGCGTCGCTGGGTTTCATGGCCGGCGTCAGGTCCGACAGGTACATCTCCGTGGTCAGACGGGCAATGTCGTAACGCGCGTACAGCGCGTGCACATATTGACACAGGTCGGCCAAGCCCATCTTTTCGTATTTTGGGTGCTGCTGGCAGAACTCGGGCAGGATCCGCCACATTGGCTGGTTCTTGGCGTAATCGTCCTTGAACTGCTGCAGCGCGGTGAGCAGGGTATTCCAGCGGCCCTTGGTGATGCCGATGGTGAACATGATGAAGAAGCTGTACAGCCCGGTCTTCTCCACCACCACGCCATGCTCGGCGAGGAACTTGGTGACGATGCTCGCCGGGATGCCGGTCTTGGCGAACTTGCCCGCAAGGTCCATGCCCGGTGTGACGATGGTCGACTTGATCGGGTCGAGCATGTTGAAGCCGGTGGCCATCTTGCCAAACCCGTGCCAGTTGACGCCGGCCCGGGCGTTGCGCGACTCGCCCTTGATGATCCAGTCATCGGCGCGGCCTATGCCCTCGTCGACCAGCTTGTCCGGTCCCCACACCTTGAACCACCAGTCGGCACCGTACTCCTCGTCAATCTTGCGCATCGCACGGCGGAAATCCAGCGCCTCGGCAATGCTCTCCTCGACCAGTGCCGTGCCGCCGGGCGGCTCCATCATGGCGGCGGCCACGTCACAGCTGGCGATGATGCTGTACTGCGGGCTGGTGCTGGTGTGCATCAGGTAGGCTTCGTTGAACAGGTGCCGGTCGAGCTTGGTGTGCTGCGCATCCTGCACCAGCACGTGGCTGGCCTGGCTGATGCCAGCCAGCAGCTTGTGGATGGACTGCGTCGCGTACACCACGGCCTGCTTGGGCCGCGGCCGCTTCTTGCCCATGGCATGGTAGCTGCCATAAAACGGGTGGAACGCCGCATGCGGCAACCACGCCTCGTCGAAGTGCAGGTTCTCCACATAACCGTCGAGCATGCCCTTGATGGTCTCGGTGTTGTACAACACACCGTCGTAGGTGGACTGGGTCAGCGTCAACACCCGTGGCTTGACGGTTTTCGCGTCCATTCCCTTGAGCAGCGGGTTGGCGGCGATCTTGGCCTGGATCGCAGCCGGCTCGAACTCCTCTTTCGGGATCGGGCCGATGATGCCGAAGTGATTGCGCGTGGGCTTGAGAAACACCGGCACCGCACCGGTCATGATGATGGCGTGCAGGATGGACTTGTGGCAGTTGCGGTCCACCACCACCACGTCGCCGGGTGCCACACAGTGGTGCCACACCATCTTGTTCGAGGTGCTGGTGCCGTTGGTGACAAAGAAACAGTGGTCGGCGTTGAAGATGCGCGCCGCGTTGCGCTCGGACGCGGCGATCGGCCCGGTGTGGTCGAGCAGTTGGCCGAGTTCCTCCACCGCATTGCAGACGTCGGCACGCAGCATGTTCTCGCCGAAAAACTGGTGGAACATCTGGCCCACCGGACTTTTCAGGAAAGCCACGCCGCCCGAATGCCCCGGACAGTGCCAGGAATAGGAACCATCCTCGGCGTAGTCCAGCAGCGCCTTGAAAAACGGCGGCTGCACCCCCTCCAGATAACTCTTGGCCTCGCGGATGATGTGGCGCGCCACAAACTCCGGCGTGTCCTCGAACATGTGGATGAAGCCATGCAGCTCGCGCAGGATGTCGTTCGGGATGTGGCGTGAGGTCTTGGTCTCGCCGTACACGTAGATCGGCACTTCGAGGTTCTTGCGGCGCACCTCCTCGATGAACTGGCGCAGGTTGAGCACCGCCGGGTCCAGATCCGGACCCGGGGTGAACTCCTCATCGTCGATCGACAGGATGAAGGCGCTGGCACGCGACTGCTGCTGGGCGAACTGCGACAGATCGCCGTAACTGGTCACACCGAGCACTTCAAAGCCCTCGCTCTCGATGGCCTGCGCCAGTGCCCGGATGCCGAGTCCGGAGGTGTTTTCGGAGCGAAAGTCTTCGTCTATGATGACGATGGGAAAGCGAAATTTCATAAGGGCTCCGAACCGCTGAACCGGCAAACAATATTTCAATCAGGCGCGCAGTGTAAGGAATTAGCGTTGCGGCGCGCTTGAAGCTGTGCACAATGGTCCGACAATGTGGTTTAAGCAACACACTTGGTTAAGGAGCGATTCATGGAGATGGCAACCATCTGGTGGCTGGCAACCGGCGCTGCCGTAGCGGTGGAACTGTTCACCGGGACGTTCTACCTGCTGATGTTTGCCGTCGGACTGGCAGCCGCGGCTCTGGCGGCCCACGCCGGCTTAGGCAACAGCATGCAGCTGGTGGTGGCGGCCGTTGTTGGTGGCGGCGCGGTGTTTGGCTGGCACATGCGCAAAATCCGCCGCCCGACCGCACCGGTTGCCAGTGCCAACAAGGACGTCAACCTGGACATCGGTGAAACGGTCTATATCGAACATTGGGCGCCAGACGGGACCGCCACCATCAAATACCGCGGCGCCAATTGGACGGCAGTGCACCGCAACTCCGCGGCGCCGTCCACTGGAGCGCACCGCGTGGCCGAGATCATTGGCAGCCGGCTGATGGTCGAAAAGATTTAACGCCTTCACTTTACCCAGTCATCCAGTTACCCAGTTACCCATAACCACAACGGAATACACCATGGAAATTGCCATCCTCATCATCGTCATCGCTGCCATATTTATCTCCCGATCCATCAAGGTCGTGCCGCAGCAGCACGCCTGGGTGGTGGAACGGCTTGGCAAGTACCACGGGACGCTGTCGCCCGGACTCAACATCCTGGTGCCCTTTGTGGACAAGGTGGCCTACAAACACGTGCTGAAAGAAATCCCGCTGGACATTCCCAGTCAAGTCTGTATCACACGCGACAACACCCAGCTGCAGGTGGACGGTATCCTGTACTTCCAGGTGACCGACGCCATGCGCGCGAGTTACGGCTCGTCGAACTACATCACGGCCATTTCGCAACTGGCGCAGACCTCGCTGCGTTCGGTGATCGGCAAGCTGGAACTTGACAAGACTTTTGAGGAACGCGCCATCATCAACTCGCAGGTGGTCGCGGCCATCGACGAGGCGGCGCTGAACTGGGGCGTCAAGGTGCTGCGCTACGAAATCAAGGACCTGACCCCGCCCAAGGAAATCCTGCTTGCGATGCAGTCGCAGATTACCGCCGAACGTGAAAAGCGCGCCCTGATCGCCGCATCCGAAGGCCGCCGCCAGGAACAGATCAACATCGCCACCGGCGAGCGCGAAGCCTTCATCGCCCGCTCCGAAGGCGAAAAACAGGCCGTCATCAACAAGGCGCAGGGTGACGCGCAGTCCATCCTGGCGGTGGCAGAGGCCACCGGGCAGGCGATCGAACGTATCGCTGCAGCGATCCGCCAGCCGGGTGGTGAACAGGCCGTGCAACTCAAAGTGGCCGAGAGAGCCGTGGACGCCTACAGCCGCGTGGCCAGCGACGCCACCACCACCCTCATCGTGCCCAGCAGCATGACCGAAGTCTCGGCCCTGATCGCCTCGGCCATGAAGATGGTGCAGGTGCAAAAGGCCTGAGCCGGGGCCGATTGCAATAGCCGCCCGCAGAGGCCCGTGCAGCGGTGCTGAGAACGAACCCGCTGGTACAATTCAGGCCACCGGAGAGGTGGATGAGCGGTTTAAGTCACACGCCTGGAAAGCGTGCGAGGGGTAAAACCCTCCGCGGGTTCGAATCCCGCCTTCTCCGCCAGTTTTCCAATGAAGACTTACAAAAAACAGGCTCTACCCACTAAAGTACCCGCCTGAGAATCTACACCTGCTGCTTTCCCATCCTTAGAACACAAGCCGTGCTGCCAAGGCGCTGCACTGGTCGGGGTGGTAGCAGCAGGCAACTTCAAATCGTAAAGGCGTGCGCAGTTCTCGCGCACCAGTTTTGCCCGATTCGCCGCCGAGACACCGGCCAGCACGCGGTCGATTACTTTGCGCGAATGTGGCCAGGTCGACGAGCCGTGTGGGTAGTCGTTGCCCCACATCAGGTTGTCGTAGCCAACCTGCGGCAGCGACGCACAGTGCACACCGACCGGGTCCTCAAGGAAGGTCGCAAAAATCTGGCGCTTGTAATACGCTGAGGGCGGCATCGTCAGTTCGTTCTTGCGCGAATCCTTGTAACGTCCCCACCACTGGTCGGCCATATGCACCCAGAACGGCAACCAGCCGATTTCGTTCTCGGCCGACACAATCTTCAGATTCGGAAATCGCTCGAGCACACCAGAAAACAGGATGTCGGAGAGCGAATACACCACCTCGTCGGAAAGGCCCATCAGGCCAGTGAGAAACTACACCGGCGCCAGGTCCGCGATCATGCGCTGGCTGGGCGCGCCGTGCCCAGTGAGGATGTGCAGTCCGATGGGCATGCCCAGCTCCTGCGCGACACGCCAGAACGGGTCGTATTCCCGCGTCGTAAATGGGCGGTCGGGCGGCGGCGACGCAAAAATCATGGCGCCACGCAAACCCTTGCGCCGCACGCGCTGCAGTTCCGCGACACCGGCCTCCACGTCGATCAGCGAGACCAGCGCCATGCCGACGAAACGATCCGGCGCGACGGCGCAGAACTCGGCCAGCCAGTCGTTGTACACACGGAACAGGGCCAACTGAAATGCCGGGTCTTGCACGCGGAACATCGGGAACACGAGGCTGCCATACAACACCTCGCACCAGACGCCATCCACCAGCATGTCTTCCAGGCCACGATGCGGGTCCCAGCCGGCCGGCGGCGCGTCTGCCTCGGAAGCCGGGCCGTCGTTGTGCACAGCCAGTGCTTCGCCTCGTTTGGTGACTGCAAAAAGCCCCGAGTAGTTGACCACTGGAATCTCGCCACCGCCAAACTGGTAGCGCCGCGTCTGCGGCTCCTGAAAAATTCTGGGGGCCCGGTCACGAAAGCCCTTGTCGAGCCGCTCCTCCCAGAGGTTGCCGGACTCCAGCACATGCGAATCCGCCGATACGAGAATTTCAGCCACATCAGCCTCGACTATGAGTTCAGAAGAAATTATTCTAATGGGCAGATTGCCCACACGCGCTGCAGGGGGCGCCACCTCATGCCGACGCATCCAACCTGTCAGACGCACCTGCGGGCGGTGAAAGCGACGGCTGAAACGGTTCGACGCGTGCCACGCGGCTTCTCTCCTGTGACCCCACAGCATACTTTTGTTGCCCACATCGGGACGGCGCGCTACCTCAGCCATGCCATGTGCCTTGGCAACGTGATGCAACGCCACCAGGAGTGCAGCAGGGTCGTCCAGTTCCATCTCGGTTTCGACATGGGAGGCTGCGTCCTGGGGATCCTTCAGCAGCGGCAACAGCGCTTCTTCGTAACTCGTGTCTCGTGGTGCGCGCATGGTCTACCCCTTTGCTTCCAATCGTTCAAGCAATCCATGGCCTGCGTTATCGCCTGGTCCTGGTCGGCCTTCTCGCTTGCGCATGACAACAGCACCACCACCGGACCTTGCCTGCTCAGGTACACCCATAGCCTGGGCCGTCATCGATGCGCAATTCCTGCGCGCACCGGCTTGCAGTCACCAAAGTTCCCGGCCTCCACCCGCGCCAGCCGAGCCGTGATTCGGGTACGCCGCTGCCGGTCCGTCAGCGCATGCAGCCATTCGCGAAACGGAACCTTCACCGTTGATCCGGCATAAGTTACAAGTTGGATCTTGGTGTCTTAAAAAGCACCTTCCTGCCACTTCCTTTTACGACCCTCTTGATACTTCCAAAATTCATTCCGCCATTCGGGCTCAACCTGTCAAAGCCCTCGCGAGCCCTTTGACAGACTCAGGGCGAACGGTACAAACATTGTCGCGAAAGAAGGAGGCCTCAATAAATTGATCGCGGATTGGTATCGGTCAGGTGCTCCGCCGCCTACCCGTCCCCTCCGACACCTTGCGCCGCAAAAAAGCGGCCTTGGTGGTGAGCCCGGTTTCGTCCTGCATGGCCATTACTTCGTCGTCCGAGGAGAGCCGGCTGACCATCTTGCGGCTGCTGAACAACATCTCCTTGGCGGCCATCTTGGCGTCGCGCTCGAGCAGTGCCTTGAGCTGCGCCAGCTTGCCGGCCAGCCAAGGGTAGTTGGCGACCATCGCCTCACCGCGCTGCAGCAGTGCTTTGGCCTCGGCGCTCTTGCCTTGCTGCAGCAACTGGCGCACCTGCATGGTGAGGTCTGCAAAACCCACCTCCTGCAGACGGCGCGACACGGTTTCGTCCGTCGGCAAGGCGGCCACCTGCGCGGCTGGCAGCACCGGGAGCTGCAGCGGCGCGCCATGCAGGGCCACCGCGTTGCCTTCCATATCCATCCCCTGCATGCTGAGCGCCAGCAGCGTGCGCCCGGCTGGGCCGACCGGCGCGTGCGGCGTCACATGCAGGCGCAGCAGCATCCAGGCCTCGGCGCCCCAGGCCAGATCCGGCAGCGGCAGCCAGCCGTGGGCGCCAATGGGCGCCGCGCCCAGCGGCTCGACGATCACGCCCTGCCCTGCGATGGGCTTGATGCGCAACTGGCGCAGCAGCATGGCCTGCAGCAGCGACAGCTCTTCGTCGAAGGCGTCAAACAGGTCTTCGGCCTTCTGGCCGTAATACTGCTGGCCACCGCCAGCGTGCGCCATGGCGACCATCAGCTCCTCGTTGAAGCCGCGCCCCAGGCCCACCGTGGTGGTGCTGACACCGCGCTCCAGCCACTGCGCGCATTGGGTGGTGATGGCTGCCACGTCCACCAGTCCATGGTTGGCCTGCCCGTCCGATAGCAGCAACACGCGCGAGATGCTGCCCGGCGCGCCGGCCGCCAACTGGCGCGCGCCGGTCTCCCAGCCCGCGTGCAGGTCGGTACTGCCACCACTCTCCACACCGGCCAGCGCCAAGGCAACGGCCTGCCCACCTGGCGACGGGGCCATGGGCATCGGCACCTGCACCTTGTCGTCGTACAGCACCACGGCAAGCCGGTCTTCGGGATGCAGCAGCGCGCCGATGTGCTCCACGCAGTGCAAGGCCTCGGCGAGCGGCTCGCCCGCCATGCTGCCCGAGCGGTCCACCACCAGAGACAGGCGCAGGGGGATGCGCTGCTGCGTGGTGCCAGCCGACTCGGGCGCTCGCCCGGGGGCTTGCACGCGCAGCAGCACCTCGATGGCGCCGCCCTCCAGGGGCACAGCGGGGCGCAGGGGCGTGATGAGAAGCGTCGGAGTAGCGAAAGGCGTGCCAGCGGTACTACCGTCGGCGGGGGGTGGATTGGTCATGATCGGGGCTCCTGAATGCGGGGAGTCGATGATGCACCGCGGCAGGCTCAGGGCGTGCGCCTGCAATCCTGCGGCTTCATACAGTTAGGGGACGAAATCTGGAGCTTGACTGGCTCAGCGGGTGAGCGCGGGAGGCGGTTCCCCTAAGCGGCGACTACCCGCCCGACCGCCGCGACCAGCCTTCTCGCAGTTTGCGCACATCCACTGCGTCCGGCGCAAGACGCCGGCCCCACACACCTGCCAGTTTGGCCAGCCGTTGCTTCCTGGCATTGAGCACTTGGGTGCCACGCGATCCACCGTCCAGCCATTTGTCGATCGCCAAACGAATCAAACTGCTCGTGCTCTGGCCAGTTTGCCGC
>Ga0209591_10002243_pt1 | contig 23402 bp, 15 predicted proteins | sample MAT01_FD_187207 | JGI IMG/M metagenome (GOLD analysis project Ga0209591, IMG submission 187207) | Freshwater microbial communities from Lake Fryxell liftoff mats and glacier meltwater in Antarctica - MAT-01 (SPAdes) (version 2) | ecosystem: Environmental > Aquatic > Freshwater > Ice > Liftoff... | reverse complement strand
GTGAGCTGGTTTTCTGGCGGGCGTGGCGAGACCACTGCGCTTGGAGTCGGCGGCGGGGGGGTACCACGTGTTGAACCGGGGGAACTACCGGCTGGACCTCTTTCGTTCAGAGAAGGCGAAGGCGACATTTCTGCAATGTCTGGATGAGGCCTGCGCGAAGACCGGCTGGGAGGTGCACGCGTGGTGCCTGATGTCGAACCACTATCATCTAGCGATCTCGACACCCCACGGGAACCTCGTGGAGGGCATGCGCTGGTTGCAGGGCACCTTCGCCGTGCGCTTCAACCGATTCCGGGCTGAGCGGGGCCATCTTTTCCAAGGCCGGTACAAGAGTCTGGTGGTCGATCCCGCTAAAATGGATCAGGTTTGGTTGTTTGCTCTGATGTTTTATCGGCGTTGCGTTTAGGGCCCGTCATCAGCCCGCTCCAATGCAACCACCCTGACTTCTCGCACGGCATGGTCACTCCAATAGGTGACAAGTCATTCCCCGATCAGCGCCACCTCGTTGCTCCGTCCCGTCTGGTCAGGTTGCCGAAAATCTCCCAACCGAAACGGTTCGGCTCCCATCTGCTCCAGCATGGCCAGCATCTGGCGGTGCGGCGCTCCCTTGGTCGCGGCCAGCGTAGCCCAAGCCTGTGACTGCAAAACTACTTCGCAAGCGGCCACGGCTGCCGCTCAGTTGTTTTCCAGCCGCCGCTTCGCCTCGGTCAGTGTGATCCCCTGACCGGCATCCAACTCGGCATTCCGCCGCGCCAGTTCGGCCTGATAGGCGGGATTTTCCGCGCGCAAGAGATGCTTGATGTATGCCATGGCCTTGACCATCTCCTCGTGCGGGAGCTTCTCGATTTGCGGCTTAATTTCGGTGAAGATCATTTTTATAAATTGGATTCATTTCCCTTCCGCCGCGAGCCCGGTTTCGCCGGGCCGGGGCGGCGCTCGGCTGACTGGGAGCTGAGCTCCCGGTCGTTGTCTGTGGTGGCTTGATCGGCTTTCCATTCGCCGCGAGCATGCTGTCCAAGCTCTCAGTGAGATCGCCACCGGTCTTTGCTTTCGTCGTGCACTTCTCCTCAGCCGAAACAATCGCGCGATTCGGAGTCGTAGAGGGGCTAGGCTAGGCTCTCCCCAATACGCGTTTCTTTTCTTCTGCCTTCTTCACCCACGCCTTCTCAGAGGGCCAGCTAGGTCGGCTCCAAATCGCCCGCATCCACCGCCTTGTCAGCTCGCTTCCGTGTGACGTGATAGCTTCTGGTCATAATTTCTTCCGCCCATCAATGCAATTCACCGCAACTGGGTTGAGCGTTTGCCCGGGAGGTCATTTACCAAAAGCATTCTGCTCAGCCTTTGGGAATCAATCCGTGATTTTACTGGGTTGAGCTTTTGCCGCTCGTTTTTCCCGGGCAAAAAATCAACTGGTCCCCAACGGACCAAAGCGCTGGTCTTTTCATCCGCCCGTTTCTCTCCCCGATTGGCAGACCGCTTTGGCCAGTGCCAACCTCAGCTCGGCCGTGAATGTTTCACATATCCGAAAGATCATCGCCTTTCTGCCTCACTGTAAGAAAAACCATTCTCCGGCTTTGGGGAATATATCCGACTGTGGCTGGACACGCGGGAACCGCGTATAGCTTCGTACGCGGATGATCAGGTAGGTGCTGCGCCGGCCGACTCGACGGGTTCGGCTGATTCGGCAAACTGACCGCAAGCAAACTCTAGGCAGGCGCGCCCGGAGGTCACGCCCCACCTTAAGGCACTGGTGTCGGAGACCCGCAGCCGAGGGTTGACCTGCCACGGCGACGGCTCAATTTGGCCGGGTTGTCCATGTCAACCATCGCGCGTTCCGACGCTCTCCCCTCTTCCTCCTTCATCCGGCCATGACGCTGCCCTCTGGCTGGAAAATCTGCGTGGATATTCATCCGGTTGACTGGCGTTTTCCGGCGGGGCCGACTTGGATCGCGGGCTGGCTGCGACCGACGCCCGGCAACGCCATCACCGAAATCCGCGCGTGGCTCGATCACAAACCCATGCTCGGCCTACATGGCCTGCCCCGCTCTGGCGAAACCGCCGCGCCTTATTCGGGGTTTTCCTTTCTGCTCGCCCCGCCGCGCTCCGCCACCCAGCTCCGCTTGGAAGCCTGCGACCTGAGTGGTCAATGGACGGACATTTTCCGCACGCGGATCACCGTCGCCGCCGACGCCGCGCTCCCGCCCGCTCCCGCAAATCTCGCGGCCAGTCTGCCGGGTCTCGTCCCCTCTTTACTGCGTCGCGCCAACCGTCAGCCGGAGCGCGGGCTCGCCCGCCTCGCCGATGAAATCCTCGCGACGATTATCGCGGAGCCGCTCAACGCCCTGCCCAATCCACCGTTCGCCGGCGCACTGGAAGAACCTTCCCAACTCGGTCGTGTCCAACACGGGCGTGTGATTCATGGCCGGCTTTCCGTCACGGGCTGGCTGACGCATCGCACGAGCAAAATCACCCGGCTCACCGCAGTCATCGATCCGCGTCACGAGATACCGCTGCCCTATGGCCTCGCGCGAGACGACATCGCCGGAAAATTCTCCGATCTCGCCCAGCACGCCAATGCCGCGTTCGTCGGTCAGGTAGATTTCCCCGCCGGCTTAAACGCCCCGGTGCTCCTCAAAATTTTTGCGGAGCCCGACAACGGGGAAAAACATCTCGCCTTCGCCCAACGTTTCACGCCGGGAATTTCCAGCGCCTCCGGGCAAACCACTCCCGCGGTTTCGGTTTTCCGCTACGCCCAAGCCGTCTGGGCGCTCGCGCGTGCCGCCGCGCGCCTCGGAATTTCCACGTCGGGAATCATCCGCGCCAGTCGGGCCGCGTGGCATGATTATCCGGTCAAGCCGATCACGCCCCGGATCAACCACTACGCCGCCACCGGCCACGATCGTCCGCTGCGCATTCTGGTGGTGACGCATAATTTGAATTTCGAAGGCGCGCCCCGCCTCGTCCTCGAACTCGCCGCTTATCTTCGTCGCCAGCCGGGCGTGAGCCTCCGCGTGATTTCCCCCGTCGAGGGCCCACTGCGCCAGCTCTTTGAATCCGCCGGCATGGAAGTGGCCGTGCACGATCTTTCGCCGGTGCTCACAGCGACTTCCATCGCGGATTTTCACGCGGAGCTCGGCGAAGTTTGCCGGTTGATCGACTGGAGCACCGTCGATCTCGTGCTGGCCAACACGCTTGTTTCTTTCTGGGCCGTGCATCTCGCGCAGGCCGCGGGCAAACCCGCCCTCCTCTACGTCCACGAAAGTCTGCCGGTCTCGCGCTTCTTTTCCGCACTGGTCAACCCTGCGCTGTTTCCGCTCATCGAGGACGCTCTCACCCTCGCCCAACGCGTCGCCTTTACCGCCAACGCCTCCCGTCAAGTCTTCGCCGGCCTGGATCGTCGCCAAACTTTTCGCGTCCTCCCGAGTTGGTTGGATGTCGCCGCCATCCACACCTTCGTCGCCCAGCACGACAAAGCCTCGCTCCGCGCGAAACACGGTTTCGCCGCCGACTCCATTCTCCTGCTCAACCTCGGCACCGTGTGCGAACGCAAGGGCCAGAAAATATTCATCCAAGCCGCCGAATTGCTCGAACCGGAATTGCGCTCCCTCTACCCGCAACGGAAAATCGAGTTCGTGATGGTCGGTGCGCGGCCGGATGCTTTTCTCGAAGCCCTCCAAGCCAAGGTCGCCGCCGCCGGTTTGCAGAGCGTGCGCTTCGACGCGGAGACGATGGAGAATTTCGATTTTCATCGCCTCGCCGATATTCTCGTTTGCACGAGCTTCGAGGAATCTTCGCCGCGCGTGCTCATGGAAGCCGCCACCTTCGGCACGCCCATCGTGAGCACGGATGTGTTTGGTATTCCAGAATTGGTCAACGGGCAGGAAGCCTGGCTGGTCGAGTCCGGTGATTATTATTTGCTCGCTGCGGCACTGCGTCGTGCGCTCGCCGCCTTCTTCGCCGGCGACACCAGTCGCTTGAGCCGCGCCCAACAATCGGTGACGAGGCGGCACGACGAACGTGTTTCCCTACCCCAGCATCTCGCTCTGGTCCGCGAAACCGCCACGCTGTCGTCCGACGTGTTTTATCCATGAGGCAATTACTTCCTCGCAACGGCGCTAAACCGAAATCGTGCAGCCCCCAACCGCAAAACACGTTTTGCTCCGGCCGGGAAGAAACACGGTTCGTGCTTTATGTAGGGCCGCTGCTTGCGGCGGCCTGTTGGCGGGTATCCTTGGCCGGCGCAAGCACCGGCCCTACAAGGGAACGGTTTCCTCGGATTGGGTGGGCGTTGGTTTCCACACCGACGCTCTATCGCCGATGTGGATCAGCCTACGCCGGACTTCGGTCGTCGACGAGGATTTGGCGGACAAGACGGCCCGACAAGAATCGGCGACCACCTTCCCGTTCGCTTCGGTTCATTCGGCAAAATGAGTTCAACTGCACGAATCCGGCTCAAGGTAGGTACGGACCACTGGGCCGTCCGCGAGTGTTATTCGGCGCGCCCAGCCGACGAGGCTATGGCACTCGTCGAGGTCGCGCCCTCCCTCGGAAAGATCAACCGGCCTTGTCATGAACTCCAACGCCGACCGGCGATTCGCCGTGGAAATTCATCCGCCGGACTGGCAGTTTCCCCTCGGGAAAACTTGGGTGGGCGGTTGGATCTTTGCGGGGAAAAACCGTTTCTACTCCGATCTGCGGCTGTGGATCGATGGCCGGGCTTTTCTCGGGCTGCACGGTTTACCCAAGCCCGGCTGGGACGAAAGTCTGCTCGGCCGCGCCGGCCCGCCCTATTCCGGTTTTGTCTTTCACGTCGAACCGCACCGCGGCGCGCGGTTGCTCCGCATCGAAGCGCGCGACCAAGCCGGCGAGTGGCAGGAATTCTTCCGCCACGACATCACCGTGAGCGCTGCCGCCCCGGTCGGCACCGCCCCCCGTCCGATCGCCAGCCTCCTGCCGGAATTGCTGCCCACTTTACTTCGCCGGAAAAACGAACGCCTGGCTATTTCGTGGACAGCGCATGCCGATGAACTCGTTTCCGCCGCCCTCGCTATCCCGCTCAATTCCCTCCCGGTACCGCCGTTTTTCGGCGCGCTTGAGGAACCCGATAACACCGGCTCGCTCCGCTATGGCCGGCTTTCGATCAAAGGCTGGCTGGCCCACCGCACCGAAAAAATCGTTCGCATCACCGCGCTCGTCGATGCCATGCAGGAATCTGTTTTGCTCCACGGGCTGCCGCGCGCGGACATCGGTGGCGTGTTCGCCGATCTGCCCGATGCAGCCCGCGCCCAGTTTGCCGGCCACGTGGAGTTGCCCGCGACGCAAAGTTCGCCGGTCCTCGTCAACCTTTTTGCCGAGCTGGAAAACGGTGAAAAGCATCTCGCTTTCGCCCAACGCTGCACGCTCCGCGTCATGGCCGGCGCCGATGTCGCGCTCCCGCCGCTCTCGCGCGCCGCTTTCGCCCGCGCCCTCTGGGCCGTGCGCGGTGCCGCCATCCGCTACGGCGTGCCGCTGGGCAGCACGGCAGAAATTCTCGCAGGAGCAAAAACCGCCTGGGCTCATTATCGCGCCGAAGCCCCCGCTCCCCAGGTGGAACGCGATCTCCGGGCGCGTTCAAAAAGCGTCGATGCGAAATCGCCCGCTCGTCCGCTGCGAATTCTCGTCGTTACCCATAATTTGAATTTCGAGGGCGCACCGTGGTTTATCTTTGAGCTGGCAAAATTTCTTCATAACCAGCCCGGAGCCCGCGTGCGCGTGGTTTCACCCGTTGAAGGTCCGATGCGCCGCGTCTTCACCGAGGCGGGCATGACAGTGGAGCTGGTCGATCTGGCCGTTGCACTGAGGGCCGAATCCGTGCCCGCCTTTCATTCCGCCCTCGCCATGGCCACCGCGAATTTGCCATGGAGCGAAACGGATCTCGTGATCGGCAACACCATGGTTTCCTTCTGGGCCGTACACGCCGCGCGCCGCGCCGGTTTGCCGGTGATGCTCTACGTCCACGAGAGCGCGCCCATCCGGCGCTTTTTCGCGCCGTCAGTTTCGCCTGCGCTGATTCCCCTCATCGAAGCCGCCTTTCGCGAAGCGGACCGCGTGGTGTTCACCGCCGAATCCTCGCGCACCGTTTTCAATTACCTCGGCGACCGAAGAAATTTCGTTTCGCTCCCGAGCTGGGTCGATGTCGCCCGCGTCGACGCGTTCGCGGCGACGCACACGAAGGCGGACCTGCGCCGCAAACACGGGTTCGATCCGGACGCCGTACTCATCGTGAACATCGGTTCGATCTGCGAACGGAAGGGGCAGCACATTTTCATCCGCACCATCGAATTGCTCAAAGCCGAGTTGCCCACGGCCTACCCGGGCAAGAAAATCCAATTCCTCATGGTCGGCGCGCGTCCCGGGGTTTACCTCGAACTGCTGAAGCACGACGTCGCGCACCATCAGCTCAATCTCGCCCGCTTCCTCCCCGAGTCGGGGGAAATTTTCGATTTCTACCGGCTGGCGGATGTCTTTGTGTGCACGAGTTTCGAGGAATCATTTCCCCGCGTGCTGCTCGAGTCGGCCGCGTTCCACCTGCCCATTGTCACGACCAACGTAAATGGTATTCCCGAGATGTTGGCGGCAGACGAAGCGTGGATCGTTCCACCGGGCGACCGCTTTCAGCTCGCCGAAGCGATCAAGCAATCACTCAACGCCCATTTCATCGGCGATACGCGGCGCGCGGAGAAAGCGCGCGCGTCCATCGTCCGGCGTTTTCACGAGGCCAATTCCCTGCCGCTGCACGCGGCCTTGGCGCGGGCTTGCGCTCGCCCTTCCGTCTCGCCTTAGTTTCTCCACCCAACCGTGAACGAAAACGACGCCTACATTTTTGAAGTGGAAGAACCCAAGCATTGGGTTTTCAAGGGCGAGCCGGTCTGGATCAGCGGCTGGTTTTATTCGAAGGTGGGAGCGATTTTCTCGGACATCCGCGCTGTAATCGGCGACGTGGCTTACATGGGCATTTTGGGTCAACCGCGCGAACACATCGAGCGTCACTACCGCAATTACGTTGGCCTGCCGCACCTGGGATTCTGCCTGCTGGTCCAACCCCCGCGCGGCGCGAAACTCCTGCGGCTCGAACTGCTCGATGCTGGCGGACGCTGGGTCGAGTTTTGGCGGACCGACATCACGGTCCAGGCCGGCCCGCGCCCCGGCTTGCGGCTCAATCCCGGCGTCGTGTCCGATCAGTTGCTTAAACTTTTGCAGGCCCGGCGCGCTGATCCCACCGGTGATCTCACGCCGCTCGCCCGCACGCTCGCCCGCGAATCCTCGGTGGTGCGGCTGAACACACTGCCCAATCCGCCTTTCTTCGGAGCCTTGGAAAATCCGCGCGCGATCGGTTGCGCGCAATTCGACAAGTTACGCGTCGAGGGCTGGATCATTCATCAGGAACAGCGCATCCGTCGCCTGATTGCATCCACGCATCCGCTCGCGGAAAGCGAAATGGATTACGGCACCCGCGAACGCCCCGAGGTCCAGGCGCGTTTTCCCGACCATCCCTACGCTGGAAAATCGCAGTTCTTCGGCATGGTCGACATCGACGAACGTGCCGGTGATCCGGTGTGCCTGAAAATTTTCGCCGAACTTGAAGACAACACGCGGCACATCGTCTTTGTGCAACGCTTCTATCAACGCAGCAGCAACCGCTGGGAACGCCCGCTACCGGTCCTGAGTCGCGCGCTGTTTTTCGAGACCGTCCGTACCTTCTGGTCAGCCTGCAAAACGGAAGGCGTCCAACTCGGGCCGCTGGGCGAATTCTGGCGCGGGTGCCGCGAAGGTTACGATTTCTTCCGCCAGCATGCACCGGCCCGGATCGCCCCACCCCAACCAATTACCGCCGATCCTTATCCCGCCTGGACCATCACGCACCAGCTCACGCCCCATCTGCGTCAGCGGTTGGAAACGACGGTGGAAAAACTGGAAACCGTCGGCCCGCGCTTCGGGTTGCTCGTGGATACGCGGGGCTGCACGCCGACCCAGCTGCAGGAACTCGCGGCCTCGCTCACCAAACAAATTTATCCCCACTGGCAGGCCACCTTCGCAGGCGACGTGACGGGGCCGTCCGGCGATCCCCGGATAAAATCCGAGCCGGTCTCCGACCAAAATAATTTCATCCGCACGCTCAACGCCGCCGCGCACCAAGCCAAGGGCACGCATCTCGCTTTGCTCCCCGGGCATTCGCGCCTTTCGCCTGATGCGCTCGTCGAGCTGGCTGATCGTCTCGCCGCCAATCCGGCTCTCGAACTCATCTACACGGATGAAGATCGCATGGACAACGCCGGCGTCCGGACCGCCCCGATTTTCAAACCCGCGTGGAGTCCGGCGTTGGCCGATTCAGGATTATTTCCCGGGCAACTCAGTGTGATCCGCCGCGAACGTTTCGTGGAGCTCGGCTCATTTCGCGAGGGATTTGATCGGGTACTCTGGTACGATGTATTACTGCGGGTCGGTGATAAATTGCGCGCCGAGCAAGTCGCCCACGTCCCGCTCATCTGCCACCACGCCCGGGCTCGGCCCTCGGCCCTCGCCCTCGCAGATCCTTCGTATGAGCAGGCGCGGCAGGCGCTCGCTGATGCCGTGCACCGGCGCGGTTGGGCCGCAGTGCCATTTTTACCCGAAATTGGTCATCATCGGCAACTGCGTTTCCATCAATTGCGCTGGGAGAAATCCATTCTGACGCGACTCCAGGTCACCATCGTCATCCCGACCCGCGATCATCTATATCGGCTCCAGGAATGCATCGAACTGCTCGATGAAACGGTCGACTGGCGCTACGTGAAACTGATCATTGTGGACGATCATTCCCGCGACGCCGATGCCGTGGCCTATCTGGCCGCCATCCAAAAACGCATCGACCTGATCTGCACGGTAGTCCGCCCGGCCGATCCGCAGGCCCCGTTCAATTACTCAAAACTCGTCAACGCCGCCCGGCCCCATCTCGACACGCCGCTGGTGCTGCACCTCAACAACGACGTCAACGCGCTTGAGGCTGGCTGGCTGGAAGAAATGGCCGGTTGGTTTACGCAACCCGATGTCGGCATCGTGGGCGCCAAACTCGTTTACCCGGAAAAAAACCTCAATCACACCGGCATCATCATTGGGCCGCACGGCGGCCTCGCCGATACCCCGTTCGCCAAAGTGCACGGCAATGACGTGGAGGTGGTCTGGCACGCCGTCGCGCGCGAAGTCTCCGCGGTGACCGGCGCCTGCCTGATGACCCGCACGTCGCTCTACCGCGAGCTCGGCGGATTTGACGAAAAAGATTTTGGCGTGGCGTACAACGACGTGGACTACTGCCTGCGCGCGCGAAAACAAAACCTTCGCGTCATTTACACGCCACAGGCGCAGCTCATGCATTGGGGCAGCGCCACGCGTGGCATCACCTTCAACGAGGCCGAGCACATCGCGTTTGTCCGGCGCTACCCCAGTTATCGCGATCCCTACTTCAGCCCACACCTCGAACTGAGCGGCGCGCAGATCCGCTGCCGCGGCGCGTTCAGCGCCCGCACCACGCGGGCCGGAAAACTTCGTCTGCTCCTGTTGACCCACAATCTGAATCTCGAGGGCGCGCCACTTTTTCTCCTCGAGTACGCCACCTACATGGCGAAAACCGCCGGCTTCGGTTTGGAAATTTTATCCTCCCAGGATGGTCCGCTGCGCACGGCGTTCGAAGCGCTCGGCGCGCACATCACTCTCGTGGACGCGGCCCCGCTCTATGCTTCGCCGAATGAAGAAACATTTCATCAACGGCTCAGCGAACTTGCGCAAACCATCGATTGGGAACACCTCGACCTCGTCGTCTGCAACACCCTCGTGAGTTTCTGGGGCATCACGCTCGCCCGCGGCGCCGGCAAGCCCTCGCTCTTCTACATCCACGAAAGTTCCTCCGTTTTCCGCTTCTTCGCCGCCAAACTCGAACTGCCGTTGCATGCGCTCGTGCACGACGCCCTCGCCCGCGCCACGCACACGCTGTTTCTCTGCGCGGCAACCCGCGCGTATTACGAAGACGACAACCTGCACGGTAATTTCCGCATCGTTCCCAGCTGGATCCGGCTCGACGAGATCGAGGAATTCCGCCGCACGGCCGACCGCGTTGCGCTCCGCCGCAAACACGGCTTCGCCGACGACGAAACTGTGATCGCCAACATCGGCACGGTGTGCGAGCGGAAGGGTCAGCACATTTTCCTACGCGCCATCGACCACTTCAACCATCACCAAGGCCATCGCGGCAAATTCCGTTTCGTCCTCGTGGGAGCGCGACCGGGCATTTACCTCGATTTGCTCCTGCGCGATCTGAAAAATCTTGGCCTGACCAACGTCACCCTCGTGCCGGAGACGCGCGAGGTGTTTGATTTCTTTGTCGCCGCAGATCTTTTTGTCTGCACCAGCTACGAAGAATCATTTCCGCGGGTGGTGATGGAAGCGATGGCCTTCCGCACGCCGATGGTGACCACGGATGTGCATGGCATTGCCGAGATGATCGGCCAGCGGCAAGACGGCTATCTCGTGGCCCCCGGCGATCCGATCGCTCTCTCGAAGATGCTGTGGACGTGCCTCGCCAAAGAGCGCAGCGGCAAATCCCTCACGCCCACCGCCTATTCAAAAGCCCTACGGTATTACGACTACGAGAAAGTGCTCCCGCTTCACGTCGAACTCGCCCGCGAAGCCTGGCTCGCGGAAGAATGAGCAAGCCGACGCAGCGCCTACGGACAAAGGAATTTCGTTTCCAAGGCAACGCAGATGCTCGATACAAATTAGCTAGAGTGTAGCCGGGGGCGCTAAGTTAAGCGGCATGATCGTCGTCTGCCTGACGTTTCCTCTGCGATGATTTGCTGCGGTATTTCGTCGGGCCGCCCCAGTGGGCGTGTCGTTTCAGGTGCGCACTCCGGCACGGCCACTAGGGCCGGTCCTACATTCCTCATGCAACATAGTTGGCCTGATCACGCATGGTAGAATGATGTCCAACCTCCTTAACTTAGCGCCATTCGGGTCAGCGCCCCCGGCTACATCGAATTCAGCTTACCCCAACACCAGTTCATCGCCCTTCACCTTGAAGGTGACGGTGGAATCCTCGGCTACCTCGCCGGCAATCAGCGCGCGGGCGAGGCGGGTTTCAAGGTGGCGCTGAATGAAACGCTTGAGCGGACGCGCTCCGAAAACCGGATCATAGCCTTTCTCGGCCACCCATGCCTTCGCCTTCGTGTCGAGCGAAACAGTGACACGTTTGTCCGCGAGCCGTTTATTGATGTCGGCGATGAGCAGAGTAACAATCTTTTCAATTTCCTCCAGTGAGAGCGGCTTGAAGAGCACGGTCTCGTCGACGCGATTGAGAAACTCCGGACGAAATGCCTGCCGCAGATCAGCCATCACGGCTTCACGCACGGTCTCGGGAATCTCCGTACTCGTTACGCCTTCGAGCAAATGGCGACTGCCGATGTTAGACGTCATGATGATGACGGTGTTCTTGAAATCCACCGTGCGGCCCTGCGAATCGGTGATGCGGCCGTCATCGAGCACTTGCAGCAGGACATTGAAAACATCGGGGTGAGCCTTCTCGATTTCGTCGAAGAGAACGACCGAGTAGGGCTTGCGTCGCACGGCCTCGCTGAGCTGGCCGCCCTCGTCATAACCCACGTAACCCGGAGGCGCGCCGATCATGCGCGAGACTGAATGTTTCTCCATATACTCGGACATATCGAGCCGGATGAGGTTGTTTTCGGAATCAAAGAGTTGCTCCGCGAGGGTCTTCGCCAATTCGGTTTTACCCACACCCGTCGGGCCAAGAAACAGGAAACTCCCAATAGGCCGGCGCGGGTCTTTGATCCCGGCGCGCGCGCGCAAGATGGCTTCGCTCACGAGGCGCACGCCCTCGTCCTGACCGATCACGCGTTTATGCAACTCATCTTCGAGCTTAAGTAATTTTTCCCGGTCGCCTTCCATCAGTTTGGTCACCGGGATGTGCGTCCACTTGGAAATAATCTCGGCGATCTCCTCGGCGGAAACCTCTTCCTTCACGAGCGTGGTCTTAGGTGCCCCGGTCTTCTCCGCCTTCGCGAGTTCCTTTTCCAATTGAGGAATCAGGCCGTGCTTGAGCTCGGCGATTTTGTTCAGGTCGTAATTGCGTTCGGCTTTGGCCATTTCCAGACGCGCCGCCTCGAGTTCCTGCCGGACTTTCTGCACGCGTCCGAGTGATTCTTTTTCCTTCAACCACACGGTGCGCAGCGCCGTGGCCTTCTCCTTGGCATTCGCGAGTTCCTTGCGCAACTCGACGAGACGGCGCTTCGACGCGTCATCTTTCTCCTTCTGCAAAGCGGTTTCCTCAATCTCGAGTTGCATGACACGTCGTTGGAGTTCGTCCAGTTCGGTCGGCAAACTGTCGATCTCGGTACGAATCATGGCGCACGCCTCGTCCACGAGGTCGATCGCCTTGTCGGGCAAAAATCGATCGGCGATGTAGCGATGCGAAAGCACCGCCGCTGACACGAGCGCGTTGTCCTGGATGCGCACGCCGTGATGCAACTCGTAGCGTTCGCGCAGTCCGCGCAGAATGGAAATAGCATCCTCGACTGTCGGTTCCTCCACCACCACGGGCTGGAAGCGGCGTTCCAGCGCCGGGTCTTTTTCGATGTACTTGCGGTATTCATCGAGCGTGGTCGCGCCGATGCAATGCAACTCGCCGCGCGCCAGCATGGGCTTGAGCAAATTGCCTGCGTCCATCGCACCCTCGGTTTTGCCGGCGCCGACGATATTGTGCAGTTCGTCGATGAAGAGAATGATCCGCCCTTCGGCCTGCTTCACTTCGCTGAGCACGGCCTTCAAGCGCTCCTCGAATTCGCCGCGATATTTCGCTCCAGCCACGAGTGCGCCCAGATCGAGCGCGAAGACCGTCTTGTCCTTCAACCCCTCGGGCACGTCGCCTCGCAGAATGCGTTGGGCCAGTCCCTCGACGATGGCCGTCTTGCCGACGCCGGGTTCACCGATGAGCACGGGGTTGTTCTTGGTTTTGCGGGAAAGTATCCGAATCGCGCGGCGGATCTCCGCGTCACGGCCAATCACGGGATCGAGCTTTCCTTTGCGCGCCTGCGCCACGAGATCGATGCCATATTTCTCCAACGCATCGTAGGTCGTCTCCGGATTGTCGGTCGTGACGCGCTGGTTGCCGCGCATCTGTTTCAATTCCTTCAGCACCTTGGCGCGATCAAGCCCAAAGCTTTCGAAATACTTTTTCAGCGCGGCGGGCTTGCCGGTCTTGATGAGCGCAAGGAACAGATGCTCCACGCTGACATATTCGTCCTTGAGTTGCTCGGCCTCATCTTCGGCCTGGGTCAGTACTTCGTTGAGCGCTTGGGTGACGTAGATTTTGGAAACATCCACCGCACCCGAAACTTTCGGGAAGCGCTCCAGTTCACGATTTGCCGCGAGTTGCATGGCGCTGACTGTGAGCCCCAGTTTTTCAACTACCCCGGGAATGATGCCGCCCTCTTGCGCGAGAAGGGCGACGAGCAGATGCCACGTCTCCACTTCATTATGTGAACGGCGACGAGCCTCGTTCTGCGCCTCCTGCACGGCCTGGCGCGACATGACGGTCATTTTTTGGGAGTCCATAGGCGTAGGACCGAACTATGGCATACATCGTTCCCAGCAATCGAGCCCTAGTTCTCCTCTGAGGCCAACCGATCGATCAGATCAATCGGGTCAATCCGCACCGCCTTGTCCCATCCTGCGCGCCAGAGTGTCCGGAGGGGAAGCCTGATCCCGAAAGGTGGAACCCGAGCTCCGGACAGGTTTGTTTGGCTACGTCGAATAACGCGCCCGGTTTGTCCGTCGTAGCTTTGGCGTCGTGCGAAAACGCGTCTGGAGGTCGCGTTCCACCTTTCAAATCAGTGCAGCAACGTCCCTGACGACAACAACCGATCGCAAATAGAACGCTCAGCGCTTCAACTTCGGCCGGTTCTTTTTGTCGAGCAGCACGACTGTGGGCTCGTACTTCGCCGCTTCCTCGGGTTCGAAATCAGCGTAAGCAGCGATGATAACTTCGTCGCCGGGCTGGACCAAACGCGCCGCGGCGCCGTTCACCATCACCTCGCCCTTGCGCTGGCTGCCGATCACGTAGGTGGCAAAACGCTGGCCGTTGTTGATATTATAAATCTCCACGCGCTCGTGCAGGAGCAGGCCGGCCGCTTTGCGCAGTTCGGGCGCGAGGGCGATGGAGCCCTCGTAATTAAGATCGGCCGCCGTAACGGTCGCACGGTGGAGTTTGGATTTCAGGAGAGTCAGACGCATGGCGGGTAGAGGGAAGTTATGGTGTGTTTTTGAATCTTGTAGGGCTGTCGCTTGCCGGCACCCCATCATGGACCGCAGCACGGCCACAAGCCCGCTCGACAGGCTCAGGGCAGAAGCCGGCCCTACGTCCGAAATTCGTCAGGGTGGGTGTTGGCATTATTACTTGTCGGTTTCACGATTGAGTTGTTCCGCGTGCTTGAGACCAAAGAGCACGAGTTCAGGGACGACTTCGTCGAAAAGTTTTTCGCTCTCCAGCATCCGGGAGAATCCGCCCGTCGCCACGATCACGGGTTGCGAGTTCGGAAAAGCTTCGCGGCTCAGTTCACGCGTGAGTTCGCGGATTGCGCCGACGTGACCGAAATACAAACCGGCCTGAATGCTCTCGACCGAGCTGCGACCGAGGGCAACTTCCGGCCGCGTGATTTCCACCGAGGGCAGTCGCGCCGTGCGGCTGGAAAGCGTTTCCGCCGAGACGCCGATGCCGGGCAAAATCGCGCCGCCCAGATAATCGCCCGTCGCCGTCACCACATCGAAAGTCGTGGCCGTTCCGCAATCGATCACGAGGCAATCGCGCCCCGGATGACGCTGCGTGGCCGCGATGGCGTTGGCGATGCGATCAGCACCAACCTCGAGGGGATTGCGATACTTCACGCGCAGTCCGGTCTTTACCCCGGCCTGCAAAATGAAGGGCTCACGGCCAAAATATTTAATGGCGGCGGCCCGCAACGGATACGCCACCACCGGCACCACCGAGCAGATTGCCACGCGTTCGACGCCGGAAGGATCGATTTTATTTTCGCGCAGCACCGTGCGGAGAAACACGCCGAATTCATCGGACGAGCCGACCGGATGCGTCGTCTTGCGGAATTGCACCCGCAGCGTGTTGCCATCGAACACGCCGCCGTGGATCTGGGTATTGCCGACATCGAGACAGAGAAGCATGGGGGAATGGGAGCGAGGAGCTAGGAGTTAGGAGCTGGGAGCTGGGGTTTGGGCGATGGAGCCGGGACGCCCTCGTCCCGATTGATTCGAATTTCAACCAGCAACTGTTCGAGCGTCTCCGCGAGCGCGACCCGCGTGGCGCAGTGCGCCGCGACGGTCCCATCGGGTTGATAAATATCGGCCGGAAAATCGCAGCCGGTTTTCTTCGCCGTGAGATCGTTGTGCACGACATAATCCGCCTTCGCATGGTCGAACAGGCTTTGCACCGCTGCCTTCGCTTCGGTCGCCCCGGCGCCGCGCGTGAGCTTGAACGCCACCACGCGCAATAGCGGATTCGCGCTGCGGGCGCGGAGGGTGTCCACGAGCTTGGGATTCGATTTCAACCGCAGCACCGGTGCCGCATCGGAAGCAATTTTGGCCTGGGCCGGTTGCGTCACGCCGCCGACTTCGATCAACGCGACACTGAAATCGCTCACCGCCGCGGCGTGGATCACGAAATCAAATTTCTCACCACCCAACAGCCGCGTGAGAGCAGTATCGAGTTCGGCGAACGATCCGAAAGTTTCTTCCCGGCACGCCGCCTCCGGCCGTTCCGAATGTCGCGCCCGCAGCAACACCACTTCGTGTCCCGCGCGGACTAAGCGCGCCGCAATCCCGGCGCCCGTTGCGCCCGTACTCGTATTGGCCAGCACGCGCACGCCATCAATCGGCTCGGCGGTGCCGCCGCTCGTTACCAGCACGCGCAGGCGTTGCACGGGCCGCGCGAGCGCGGCTTCCACGGCGGCGACAATCAGCATCGGTTCGGCCAGCCGGCCCTCGCCCACTTCGCCGCACGCGGTGCGACCAGCCCCGACCGCCAGAAAATGCATGCCCCACGATTTCAATTTTTCGACCGAAGCCACCGTCGCCGGATGCGACCACATTTCTGGATTCATCGCCGGAGCAATCAGCCATGGCTTGTTGCGATCGTGCGCGAGGAAGAGCGATCCCGGCAAATCATCCGACAAACCCGCAGCGAAGCGATTGATCGTATTCGCCGTCGCGGGGCAAACGATGACCAAGTCGGCCCAACGGGTAAGATTGATGTGCTCCATCGACGAACCGGATGCAAAAATGTCACTCATCACGGCTGAACCCGTGAGACCTTCGAGCGTAGCCGGACCGATGAATTTCAGCGCGGAGGCCGTCGCCACCGCGCGCACCCGATGCCCGTTCTGCACGAGGCGCGACACCGCCTCACACGCTTTGTAGCACGCGATGGAGCCGGTGAAGAGGAAGAGGAGGTTGGCGCCGGTATTTTGTCGGGCTGCTGTCTCGAGCGCTGAGCCTGTCGAACGGACTTGCGGCAGCCGAGGCGCGGGGCAAGCGCCGACCCTACATTCCGCATCAGAAGAAATCGGTTGGTTAACGTCGGACATTGTCGATGAGCCTCACGTTCTCGAGGCGCACGGCACCGAGCCGCACGCCATCGCGTTCTTCCACATAATCCACCTCGAAGCCGGCGGCGATCAACGCCTGCACCGCGTCAGCCGGAGTCGGCGCCGAACGCAGAATCTGGGGGAACCGCACCGCCTGTGCACGCGCGGCCGGCGAGAGCCGCCGGTTGCGCGAACTCATCGCGAGACCGTCCGGATCGCGCACGGTTTCGCAGTGGACGATCTCCATCGGCAAGTGCAATGCCTTCACCATGCCGTCCACGAGCTGAAGTTGCTGCCAGTCCTTCTCGCCAAAATACGCCCGCTGCGGTTGCACGAGATTGAGCAACTTCAACACGACCGTCAGGACGCCATCAAAATGTCCCGGCCGGTGCGCCCCTTCGAGCACAGTGCTTAGCTGATTTTCCGTCACGCGATAACGATACTTGTCCGGATAAATTTCCGCCGCTTCCGGCACGATCACATCGTCCACCAGATCGCAAGCCAGCGCGAGGTCGGCTTCGAGCGTACGCGGGTATTTCGTGAGATCATTCGGATCATTAAACTGCGGCGGGTTGACGAAAATGCTCAGAACTACGCGATCATTTTCCGCCCGCGCGCGTTGGATTAATTGGTGATGCCCTTCATGCAACGCCCCCATCGTGGGCACGAAACCCACGCGGCACCCGGCGTAACTCCCGCCCATCCGGGTCGCGCGCCACTCATGCATTTTGTGATGAGCTCTCATGCGATCACCTCTTCGCGAGCGGGAAATTTCGCCGAGCGCACATCCCGCGCATAGGCGTTCAACGCCTTTAATACTTCGCCGTGGCCATCAAGGTAGCGCCGGGCAAAACGCGGACGGAAATTCGCGTCGAGCCCGAGCAGATCCGTCAACACCAGCACCTGGCCGGACGTGCCGCCGCCCGCACCGATCCCGATCGTCGGCACCGTGAGTGCGGCGGAGACCTCCGCCGCCAAGGCAGAGGGAACGCATTCGAGCACGAGGGAAAACGCGCCGAGTTCTTCCAGACGTTTGGCTTCGGCTTGCAGGCGGGCCGCTTCATCAATCGAGCGCCCTTGCAGGTGATAACCCCCGAGTTGGTTGACCGATTGCGGAGTCAACCCGAGATGGCCCATCACCGGAATGCCACTGCCGACGAGGTGCGCGATCACGTCTTCATGACCGGACACGCCTTCGAGCTTAACAGCGGTGGCGCCGGCTTGCATGAGCACCCCGGCGGCTTGGGTCGCCTCTACCAGTCCGCGTCGATTCGAGAGAAAAGGCATGTCCGCGATCACTACGATGTCGGGTGCGCCCCGACGCACGGCGGCCGTGTGCAGGCACATCATTTCCAACGTGGCATGAACGGTCGAAGGCAGACCGTGAACGACCATGGCGACACTGTCGCCCACAAGGATGGCATCGGCCTCTGATTCAGCGACGGCCCGAGCCATGAGCGCATCGTAAGCGGTGACGAGCACGATGGGTTTCTGTTCCCGGCGAGCCCGGGCAAATTCAAGGATACTTTTCATATCGCCTCCGTAATGTACCGGCAACGGACCATCTGCGAGGCGGCCCCACACTCAGCGAGAGTGGTGGCGAAAGAAGAACTGGAGAGTGCTTGTCGCATGGCGATCAGGCCTGAAAATCCGCGGACGTTGAGTGAACTGTGACTGAATCCGGTCGCGCACGAGTTCGCGCCAGACTCCGCCAATAGAGACCAACCCTCTCCCGGGAGCAAACGAAAACTGTGTCAGGGGTGGCCGAACCCCGGTTGACTCGCCCGCCCTCACCGCTACGTTCCCTGATTCATGGCTGACTTCATTGCTGAAAAGAAACCTGTATCCCGTGCCCTGCTCGTGGGGGTCCAAACCCCGGAGATGAAACCGGGCGAAGGCACCGAACTCCTCGGCGAGCTGAAGGAGCTCGTCGAAAACCTCGAGATCACCGTCACGCGCTCCGTCCTCGTCAACCTGCGCGATCACCGGCAGCCGAAATTTCTCATCGGCTCCGGCAAAGCCGCCGAACTCATCGCGCTGGCCAAGGAAGATGAAGCCGATGTCATCGTGATCGACGAAGAACTCTCCCCTTCCCAACAACGCAACTGGGAAGAAGAATCCGGCATCGCCGTCATCGACCGGCAGGAAGTCATTCTGGAAATTTTCGCCGACCGCGCCCAGACCCGCGAGGCCGTGCTGCAAGTCGCGCTAGCGCGCATGGAATATTCCTTACCCCGACTCACGCGCGCGTGGTCGCACTTGTCGCGGCAACGCGGCAAAGGTTCGATGGGCGGCGAAGGCGAAACCCAGCTCGAGCAGGATCGCCGCATCGTGCGCGACCGCATCGCGCACCTGAAAGAAGAACTCGTTCTGGTCCTCTCCCAGCGCGCCACCCAACGCCGCAAACGCATGCGCACTCCGGTGCCCGGCACCGCCATCGTCGGCTACACCAACGCCGGCAAATCCTCGCTCCTCAACAAACTCACCGGCGCCCACATCTACGCCGCCGACAAACTTTTCGCCACGCTCGATCCCACCACGCGCCAACTCACACTGCCCGATGGCCGCAATCTGCTCGTGACCGACACCGTCGGTTTCATCCGCCGCCTGCCCCACCGCTTGGTCGAAGCCTTCAAAGCCACACTCGAAGAAGTCGTCGTTTCCAATTTCCTCATCCACGTCCTCGACGTCACCAACCCGAACGTCGAACAACACCACGCCACCACCCTCGCCGTGCTCGGCGAACTCGGCGCCGCCGACAAACCGATGCTCACCGTCTTCAACAAAACCGATGCCGCCGACGCCGAGACGCTCGCACTCATGCGCACCCGCCACCCACACGCGCTCTTCGTCAGCGTGCACTCCGGCGACGGCTTGGACAAACTCCTGAGCAAGTGCGAAGAAATGGCCGTCGATGATTCCCTCGCCGCCGAGCTCCTCATCCCGCACGACCGCTACGACGTGGTCGCCAAGCTCCACACCGTCGGCCAAGTCCGCACCCAGGAAACCCGCGACGACGGCGTGTATCTCCTCGCCCGCTTCCCCGCGAAACACCGCACCGTGTTCGAGCCATTTGTGATGGCGCCGGCAAAAGCCAAGAAACCCGCCGCCAAGAATAAGTCCCGGTAGAAATAGGTGGTATAGTAGGTTGCGAGCTCGCCTCGCAACGGGGTGCGGTCTGCGCCCATTAGTGGTTAAAAAAACCCGGGGACTTGTGTTGGCGAAAATCAATTCAATCGGAGGTGCCCTCAAATCAGTTTCGCCAAGGGGCGAAACTTTAGTTCACCTCTCCGCCACATCGGCTCCGGTATTAGATCCGGGGGTCTGCTGATCGCAGACTGGATGATCCGAGATTGTGCCCTTGGGCACGTGACGCGCTCGCCGCGTTCCGTTGCGCGACGAGCGCGCAACCTACAAATCCGAAACCCAGCCTGCGATCAGCAGGCACCCCGAAACCACCGGGCGGAGACGACCAGCCTTCGCCAAGGCTACGGCTGGCTGGTCAGTCGCAGCCACACTTCCAAGGTTTCATCCCTTGTTGAATCCCATTAGCGGTCAAAAGATCCGGTGCCTTTCTTCCGATAAAAAGGAATCCTCCTTTCCGTTGCCGTAGCGCTGCTCTAGCTATTCTGTACTCTCTTACGACCCCATCCACCCGCGCATGCTACCCGTCACCGACGCCCTCCACGAAATTTTTTCCCGTGCCACCCAACTCGGCCCCGAGCGCGTATCACTCCCCGCCGCGCTCGGCCGCACCTTGCGCAGCGCGGCGCGCGCCGACGCCGACTCCCCGCCCTTCGACGCCGCCGCGATGGATGGCTACGCCCTCCGTCGAGCCGAAGCATCCACCCCCCTCCGCGTCATCGGCACCAGTGCGGCCGGCACCGCATTCACCGGCTCCCTCCGTGCGGCCGAATGCATCCGTATCTTTACCGGAGCGCCCGTTCCCGCCCACACCGATTGCGTCATCAAACAGGAAGACGTCGCCCGCGACGGCGACACGATCCGCGTGATTCACGCCGACGGCCCGGCCTTCATCCGCCGTCGCGGCGAAAACCGCCGATGCGGCGACGTCGTCGTACCCGCAGGCACACGGCTCGGTCCGCCCGAACTCGCCGCGCTCGCCGGTGCCGGCATTACTGAACCCGAGGTAACCCGCGCACCGCGCTGCGTGCATCTCGTCACCGGCAACGAACTCGTCGCCCCCGACCAAACGCCCAACGGCGCACAGATTCGCGACAGCAACTCCACGCTCATCGCCGCATTGCTCTCACAACACGGCGCGGAGTTGATCGCGCAAATTCGCGTACCCGACGATCTCGCCGCGGCCCGCGCTACCCTCGCCGCCCTGCCCGCGCACGATCTCCTTCTCATTTCCGGTGGCGCCAGCGTGGGCGATCACGACATCGCCCGGCCGTTGCTCGAAGCGCTCGGCTTCAACCTGCATTTTCAGCAAATCAATCTGCGTCCGGGCAAACCACTCGTCTTCGCCAGTCGCGGCATCACCCTCGCCTTCGCTCTGCCCGGCAATCCCGTTTCTCACTGGGTAACCTTCCATCTCTTCATCGCCCCGCTCCTCGGCAAACTAGCGTCCGGCATCGACTCCCCTCCCGTCAAACTATCCGGGCGCCTCGCCGCGAATTGCCGACTCCCCTCCGCCGACAGCCGTCAAACCATCTGGCCCGCCCGTGTCACTCCGATCAATGGCACCTACGAAATCACGCCGCTGCTCCTCGCCAGTTCCGGCGACAGTTCAGGCCTCGTCGGTGCGAATGCACTCCTCCCACTCCCCGCAAACGGGCTCGACCCGGCGCAACCGGTGGAGTTCATTCCCTGCAACTAATCTCACCAAACACTTTCCCGCGAATCACGCAAAACACGCGAATGCAAACCAGAGATTTTCGACACAGAGAAAAGACAGGAGAAACGCCAGCCGTCGCCCAAGCGCTATGGCCCGGCAAACCGAGCACACAGAGAGCTTCCCCTCTGTGGAACTCTGTGACTCCTCCGTGACCTCTGTGACAAAACCCTTTTCTCATGCCGCGGCCAACTGAGCTTATGAAGTCTTCGTCCAAATCCTTTTCCCACGTCGATACCACCGGCGGCGCGCGCATGGTCGACGTCGGCGCCAAGCCCGACCAGCAGCGTGTCGCGATCGCCGAAGGCCGGCTCACCTGCGCTCGCCAGACCATCAAGCTGCTCAAGGCAAAAGCCCTGCCGAAAGGCGACGTGCTCACCGTCGCCAAAATCGCCGGCATCCAAGCCGCCAAGAACACCGCCCAACTCATTCCGCTCTGCCACCCGCTCGCGCTCAGCCACGTCGACGTAGAATTTTCCGTGAAGGCCGACGGCATCGCCATCCGCGCCACCGCGCGTCTCACCGGCAAGACTGGCGTCGAGATGGAAGCGCTCACCGCCGTCTCCGTCGCCGCCCTCACGCTCTACGACATGTGCAAAGCCGTGGATCAGGAGATGTCGATCGGCGGTATCCGCGTCGTGGAGAAAACCAAGAAGTGATTGCTAACCGCGAATGAACGCCAATAGACGCGAATCCAATTCAACGGACAGCTCTTTTTGTAGGACTGCCGCTTGCGGCAGCCTCGGCACGGCGCAAGCGCCGGCCCTGCAGTTTCGCTTCAGCCCTTCGCGTTCATTCGCGGTTAATTCATTTTTCTTTTCCCCATGAAAATCGCCCGCATCACCCTCAGCGACCGCGCGGCCAACGGCGTCTACGCCGACGAAAGCGGCCCGGAGATCGAACGCGTCATGGCAGGTTTCTTCACGGAGCCGCTCGACTGGATCCGCGTGCTCCTCCCCGATGATCATGCGCAGATCGAAGCCGCGCTCATCCGTCTCGCCGATATTGAAAACTGCCCACTCATCATCACCACCGGCGGCACCGGACCTTCGCCGCGCGACGTCACGCCGGAGGCCACCCTGGCCGTTCTGCAAAAAGAGCTGCCCGGTTTCGGCGAAGTGATGCGGATGCACAGTTACGAAAAAGTGAAGACGGCCATTCTCTCCCGCGCCACCGCCGGCGTGCGTGGCCGTTCACTCATCATCAATCTCCCCGGTCGCCCCCGCGCCATCGGTGAATGCCTGCCGCTGATCATTCCCGCCATCGCCGAAGCCCTCGATCACATCGCCGGCTTTCGTCCGGGCCTCGTCGACGAAGTATTCAAGGCGCCATGTCGGCCCTGAGTCAGCTGCGTTTCAACCGCCACGAACTCGCCGGTGCGTTCGGCGATATCGGCACTTCGCTCCCGATTATCGTCGGCATTCTCCTCGCCACGGGCATGAACGTGACGGGCGTACTCCTCGCCTTCGGCTTCGCCCAAATTGCCACCGGCCTTCTCTATGGTTTGCCGATGCCGGTGCAGCCGCTCAAGGCGATGGCCATCGTCGTGATCGCCGGTCAAGCCTCGGGTCCGATGCTGCAACTGGCCGGGCTGATGATTGGCGCATTGATGCTCGTGCTCTCCTCGAGCGGCGCGCTCGACTGGTTAGGCCGCGCCATTCCTCGCTGCGTGGTGCGCGGCGTGCAGGCCGGGCTGGGTCTCTCCCTCGCGCGCGTCGCCACCAAACTCGTCGCGCAGGATGGCAACGTCTGGGACTGGATCACCGCAGCCGCCGCAATTCTCGTGCTGGCACTGTTGCGCAAAAACAAAGTCCTGCCAGGCGCGCTGGTCGTGATCGGTGCGGCCGTGCTTTGGGCGTCATTCACCC
>Ga0209591_10002240_pt1 | contig 23440 bp, 21 predicted proteins | sample MAT01_FD_187207 | JGI IMG/M metagenome (GOLD analysis project Ga0209591, IMG submission 187207) | Freshwater microbial communities from Lake Fryxell liftoff mats and glacier meltwater in Antarctica - MAT-01 (SPAdes) (version 2) | ecosystem: Environmental > Aquatic > Freshwater > Ice > Liftoff... | reverse complement strand
GCCAGGGGACCGAGGAACACCGGGCGGCGGCCTAGCGCCCCGCTCCTCCTCGGACGCTACTCGCTACGGAAGAAGTGTCGCCACAGGTGCCGAAAAATGGGGAAAACGCGGGAAAAGTGAGCTCCATCAACCTAAAAAGTCGGATCAACTATAACAGTTGTAATAGTTGACGAATTCCCCACCCATCCGAATTCTGAAATTGGGTAGTTTTCTCCCAGAAACTACCTAAGCGCTGGCGGCCTCCCTGGCACCGATGGCGAGGACACCGTGGACGGGTCTCATCCAACTGATCTTGGGTTCCTACGCCAAGCTGAAGCATTCGCTAAGGTACTCAATCCGATTTTGAAGCAGGCGGCCAAGGAAAAGTGAAATCGCTGTCTGTGAGTTGGTGACCAAAGCATTTGACATGTGAAAATATACCGTCGAAGGCGGCCGCGCGGTCCGAACCGTGGGGGATGTCTTCTTAATCAATCGCAGCTCGCATTGCCGAAAACCAATCCACACCCGCCTCACTGGCCACTGGCTTAACGCCAGCCTTTTCTGCGTCTTCGACACAATCTTGCGGAAGCTCCTTGAGGAAGGGAGAGGGATGACAGGGCATCACTTGTCCATAGCGCTTCCGACCGGCACAATGGGAGATTCGGAGCGTTTTTTGTGCCCGTGTGATGGCCACGTAAAATAGCCGCCGTTCTTCATCAAGTGTGCCTTCAGCTTTGGACCGGGAATGGGGCAGAAGTCCGTCCTCTACTCCGACAATCTGCACATGCGGGAATTCGAGTCCCTTAGCGGCATGCATGGTGATCAATGTCACCTGATCGCCAGTTTCTTCGTCTTCCTGACGTTCCTGGTCGAGGGAAAGACGCTCGAGAAACTCAGCTACTCGCTCCGCGGGTTGACGCGTCAAGCGCCGCCGCTTCGACCGTGCTGGCGTGACGTTCGTGAGTAACACCCTTTCTTCCGGCTTGGATTCCCCTACCACCTCTGGGCGAACTTCGGCTGCAATACCGTCCGGTTCATCCAGGTCATCCAGCAACTCTGACAAGTTGCGCCAGCGATTTTCAGCCGCCTCCGCCGTCTTTTCCGAACGTCGCAGGTCAGCCTCGTAGTTGATTTCCTTCAACCAATCCTCCGCCCAGTGCCCCAAGCACATGGTCTCCGTCACCTCTAACGGAATCCGTGTCTCCTCAATGAAGTTGATGAATTCCCGGATCGCCCCGGCGGTGCGGGCCTGAAAACCGTCTTGCACATCCGTGTGCCGCATCGCTGCGAACACGCTGCATTTGCGTTCCTGACTGGCCGCGAGCAATCGCTCCATGGTCACGTCACTTAATCCTCGGGCCGGTGTGTTGGCGATCCGAAGCATGGCCACGTCATCATGCGGATTGAGAAACGTCTTCAGATAGGCTAGGAAATCCCGAATTTCCCGCCGGTCGAAAAAGCTCTGCCCACCGATTAGCCGGTAGCGAATCTTCGCCTGACGCAAGGACGTCTCCAGCGGACGAGCCTGCAGATTCGTTCGAAATAGAATCGCCTGATCTCCCCACCGAATTCGTTTAGCCAACCGGTCATCTTCGATGTTCCGGGCCACGGTCTTAGCTTCGTTCTCATCCGTATCGAAGCACTGTAGCAGGACTGGCTCACCCTCACCCTTGTTTGACCAAAGCTGCTTTCCCCGGCGGCGGGAATTGTTCTGAATAACCCCATTAGCCGCCTTAAGAATAATATTGGTCGAGCGATAGTTCTGTTCCAGTTTGACCACTTTGACCTCGGGAAAGTGCTTCTCAAGATCGAGCAGATTGGCCACCTCGGCTCCTCGCCATCCGTAAATCGACTGATCATCATCACCTACCACACAGAGGTTGCGCGACTCGCAAGTCAGAGAATGGACGAGCTCAAACTGGGCCGCGTTGGTGTCCTGATATTCGTCCACCATCACATACCGAAATCGTTCACGGCAGGCTTCCAAAGCCTCCGGATGTTCCCGGAACAACCGCAGAACCAGGAGAATCAGATCATCAAAGTCCACGGCATTGCAGGCGTGGAGCGCTGACTGGTAACGGTTCAGAACATGTTCCGCGAGAGCTCGAACGTTGGGATCCTCGAAAACCGAGGCTCGAGTGCCTCCATTGCGGTATTTGGAAAGAAGTCCAAGGATGGCAGCGGGATCGGTCTTGGCCGCCCCATCTCGAATCCCGGCCAGAATCTTTTTGACCACGGCCAGCTGATCGGACTGGTCGTAGATGACGAAATTCCTCTTAAACCCAAGCTTCTCGATGTGCTGACGCAGAATGCGAACGCAGAGCGAATGAAAGGTACAGAGCGTTGGCCGCTCTGGTGTTTCCTCGCCGCGCTCACGCTTTCGCTCGCGCGGCAACATTTCGTTGACCCGTTCCAGCATTTCCCGGGCAGCTTTATTAGTAAACGTGACTGCTAAAATATTTCCGGGACGGACGCCCCGATCGATCATGTGGACAATCCGGCAAGTGATCACCCGCGTCTTACCAGTACCAGCGCCCGCGAGAATAAGAACGGGCCCGCGGTGGGTGATCGCGGCCTCGCGCTGCTCGGGATTGAGGGCGTAGAGATCGAACACGAGCCGCGGAGAATGCCGCGCCAATTGCCGAGGGCAAGTGGAAGTCCGCGCGTGGTGAATGCCAAACTCGATTTTGAACTCCTTCTCCAATCCATTCCCGGACTTCGGGAAAGGGAGAATGCTAATCTCTCCACGATTGTTCCCTACAAAGCGTTACGTAGAATTGATTGGGACAGTCACAACCAAACACAAGAATCGGTTTATGGTCGGGCTGGGTGGACTCCTGATGATCGCCGTGATCGTGGTGGCGCCCCAGACCCACCTCCTTCCTCAATCGCCGCACTTTCGGGGAGTTGAGCTCGACACCTTCAGTTCTTCGGTAGTTCCGGTCCTCACGCTATTGATGGTGGTGGCTGGCGTCGGCGGCTGGGGCCTATTTCAGCGAAAGCCAGGTTGGAATGTGTTCAGTCTCGCACTTCTGCCGACGTTGCTGGTGCTCCTCGGAGCGGGACTCTTCGCCTCGATTTACGAAGAACGCTCCGCCCGGTCCCTAGCGAGTCGATTGTCCACTCTGGCTCCCGAAACCCAGTTGGTCTTCTACCGCTGCTTCCCCAATGGACTGCCGTTCTATCTGCACCGGACGGGCACCCTAATTACCGCTGAGGGAGAGGAACTCACCAGCAACTACGCACTCTACCAATTAAAAAAGACATCCGCGTGGCCCTCACAAATCATTCCGCTAAATCACTTCGAGGATTGGCTAAAATCACAAGACAGCAGCCTCTATTTCATTGCTAAGGAGCAGGAGCAGGAACGAATCAACGCCCTGGCCAGTCAGCACCATGCCCAGGTCGAAAAACTCGCCCATCATTTATTGGGAGTCCTGCTCAAGGAAGTTCCCGGGGCGTAATCAATCCCAGATTTGGATTTGAGCCTCCCGAACCTCCGCATGAGACCCACCGCGACTCAATTCCTGGAATCCAAGATGGCCGCGGCGCGGACGATCCCGCAACGGCGGCGCCGACTTACCGTCATGACGCAGCACCGCGGTCGTTTGTGAATCCAAATCAACCTCCTGAATCAGTTCGCCGTTCAATCGAACGCGCAGATGGGTCCCCCTCAGGGAAACTTCGTAGCGATTCCAATCCAGGGGCCGGTACACCTGTTTGAACGGCGCAATCACCCGATAAATACCACCGGTCAACTCCGAATCCTTGGCCGCTGGATTGTACCGGTAATCGGCCATTTGCAGTTCCATTCCATCAAAGGCCGGGTCGCCGGCCAGGGGAGCCCTCAGGGCGAGTCCGCTGTTGCCGCGCTCGCCCAGCCGAAATTCGTATTCGAGCTCGAAATCACCTAATTCACGCTCCCACATCAACCAACATCCGCGAGCGCCTTCACTGGTCAGGACGCCCTGCTCGACGCGCCAGACCGAATTGGTCGGCCCCGGTTGAGAAACGTCGTTCCACGCCCGCACCACCCACCCTCGGGGAATTCCCTCATCCGGAAACAACGCCTGCCACGGGGGGTTCGGTGACCTGGATTGGCAGCCGGTCAATAAGGCCAGCAGGAGGAACAGCGCCGGAAATCTCATGGAAGCCGAAAAACTAAGAGGCGGTGGGAAAACATTCAAACAGGCATGTCGCCAACTCGACCTCGAGGTGAATTTTTTGCACGCTTGGTCCACTCGTATTGCCTCAACGCCATGCCTTCATTCCGTTCGTTCATCCCGAGTTTGCCGCTTCTGGTTGGCTTGCTCTCGTTGCCGATGAATTCGGTAGCCGCTCCCGACCGCCCCGCCACGGCGTTACTCAAGGCCGGACGTCCCTTGGTGATTGCCCACCGCGGTTACTCGGCCATCGCGCCCGAGGAACACCGCGCCGGCCTTCGAACGGGCGCTCGCCGCCGGGGCGGATCTGGTCGAACTGGATTACCATCATTCGAAGGACGGCCAACTGATTGTGCTCCATGACTCGACCCTCGACCGAACGACCGATGCCACGAACCGCTGGGGCGGAGTCGACCGACGCGTTTCGGACTACACGCTGGCGGAGTTGCGGGAACTTTCGGCTGGCAATTGGTTTCACCCGCCGTTTCTCAACGTTCTACTCTCGACCTTGCCTGAGGCCCTGGGGGTGATTCAACGAAGTTCGGTCACCTTAATCTAGCACAAGGCCGGTGATGCCACCGTCTGCCTGGCTTTGCTCCGTCAGCAGGACCTCATCAATCGCGTAGGGGTCCAGGCCTTCGACTGGGATTACCTGCGCGACCTTCGTCGTCTCGATTCGGATCAGGTGTTGGGAGCCTTGGGCCCGCCGAACTCGCGTGGAGGAAAAAAACTCACTGACGCGGAGAAGCAGCTTTCACCCCTCTGGCTGGATGAGATCAAATCCTTCCGGGCTCAAGTGGTGGTGTGGAATCGGCAAGTGGAGGCCACGGCCATTCAAGCCGCGCATGCGCTTGGACTAAAGGTCTGGGTTTACACGATCGACGATTCCACGGTGGCGGCTCAACTGCTGGCGGCTGGAGTGGATGGCCTTATCACCAACAATCCAGCGGTGATCTGGCGCGCTCTGGCCTTGCAGCCGTAGGATTCGCGACGCACCGCCGGCGAAGAACAGTTGCCGCCTTCCGTGAACTCGCTATTCCGGACGCGTGCCTCGGCTCCCTTCCCTATTCCTGGCTCTCTTCCTGATCGTTCCCGTCCAGGCGCAAACCCTGGCCGAGCGGCTGGGATTTCTGGCCGCCGACAAACTCCTGATCATCAATGGCGACGATGTCGGTATGTGCCATACAGGGAACCAGGCCGCTATCGCTTCGCTGGAACGTGGTTTGATGACCTCAGCCACCCTCATGGTGCCCTGTCCCTGGTTCCCCGAAATCGTCGCGTACGCGAAAGCCAATCCAGTCCGAGATTTTGGAATTCACCTGGTTCAGACTTCGGAGTGGAAGACGTACCGGTGGGGTCCGGTGGCCCCGTGGGATCAGGTCCCCGGCCTGTTGGATCCTGAAGGCTACTTCTGGTCGGAGACTCCCCAGGTGTATGCCAAAGGCACGCCTCAAGAGGCGTTGATCGAAGCCCGCGCCCAGATCCGCAAAGCGCTCGCCGCTGGCTTGGACATAACCCATCTCGATTCCCACATGGGCGTGCTGCAATACCTTCCGGCCTATTTGGACGTGTACCGGCAACTGGCGGTGGAGTTTGATCTACCCGTCCGGATGGCGTCCCAGGCCGCCTTTGAAGCGGGGGGCCAACCCTCATGGCGAGCTCGTTTCGCCGCGGACGGCATTCTGTTCCCGGATGACTTCGTCCACGATTTAAAGTACGAAGGACCCGCGAGTGTGAAATCCCTTTGGATGAGGCGGCTGACCGACCTTAAGCCCGGCATTACCGAGATTTACATTCATGCCGGCCAACCCACCGAGGAACTAAAGGCCATCACCGGTAGTTGGGCGGTTCGGAGCGCGGAATTTGAGACCTTCACCAATGATCCAGACCTGCGGGCGCTGCTGGAGCGTCAGGGCGTGAAACGGATCGGCTACCGTCCCATTCGCGATCTTCAACGATCACTCCGAAATTCCCGGGCTAAGCCCTAATCGATCCGATGGCTCGATTTCGTCTCGGGTGCGAGACGAAGGTCCGTTGGGTCCCGAAAGCCCGCTCGCTCAGAGCCCGAATGGTTGGTTTCCCGCCAGCCCGAGTCCTTGAGCGCTTGAACCGGAGGAGATAGCCCTCCTTACCGAGGGCGTCGATCACGACTCTAAAGTAGGGAAAACCCGCCGATGCTGGAGCGGGAACCCGCGTTTTCCGCTCGTTTCCCCGGACCCACGGGTGGGTGGATTCCGTTTTTGAAGCGATTTGTCTTTGCAAACCCACGGCTGTTTCCCATGTTCCGCCCGCCTTTGGTTCGGGGCGTAGCGTAGCCTGGCTAGCGCGCCTGTTTCGGGTACAGGAGGTCGTGAGTTCAAATCTCACCGCCCCGACCATTTGCAGCCCGCTGGTGACGGTGATTCACCCCGCAGTTTGCGCACGTGGCGGAATTGGCAGACGCGCTACTTTGAGGTGGTAGTGCCGTAAGGCGTGCAGGTTCAAGTCCTGCCGTGCGCACCAATGCAAAACCCGCGGAACCCCGCGGGTTTTTTGTTTTTCAGACTTCCCCACCCGACGAGGTCGGGAGTCTCCATTTTGTCTGGAGGCTTGTCTTGAGGGCGAGGGAGTGCTCTCTTGGAACAAGTCAGGATCCAGCACCATGAACGAACCTTTGACGGCCTTCCACTCCATCCCTGTGCGCGTGGACCGGGTGCAATTGGAGAATGCGATCCAAGGGGTGTCCCTGCGCGAGCAGGGTGATTTCCTCAACCGGATCGAACACGCCCAAGCCACCCTTGAAAGTACCCTTCTCGATCTAGCTCCCGCGTTCACCTCTACCGGTCTGCTCGCCGTACTGCTGTTTTTGACCGTGTACGCATTGCGGCCCGTTCCCTCAATCCACCTTCCGGGAATCGGGGCCTTCGGTGTTCCCTCCAACCGGAAACGAAAAGCTCGCCTACACTGAACTCCCGGCGGAGCGAATAGGCCTCTCCTCGCCCCCCAGATTTCCGACTCATCGCGAGCGTACCCGCAGGCCCGCCGGTTCCGTTGCACCCTGGAAACCCAAGATCCCACCGGTACACTCCACCCCGGTGTAGGGATCGTTCGTAATCAGCAAATTCCCATCGAGATCCAAATGATCGGTGAGTTCCGCCAGATGCGCGGAAGCGCTGATCAAGGTCGAACTCTCAATCATGCAGCCCAGCATGGTCTTTAGCTGACGAGCCCGAGCCGCTTCCAAGGCCGCCTTTCCGGCCGATATTCCCCCTGTCTTCACCAGCTTCACGTTCACCCCGTGAAAGCACTGCGCACACCGCTCCGCGTCCGCCGCGCCCTGGTAGGATTCGTCAGCGAAAATCGGCAGCGGTGAACGCTGTTTCAGCCAGATCCAATCGGCTTCCGGCATGTTTACCGCCATCGGCTGCTCGACGAACTGGATGTGACCATCCGCGGCGAGCCACTCGATGTTTCTTAGGGCCTCCTCTTTCGCCGTCCAGCCCGCATTCGCATCGACGCGGATGGGCTTGCCCGGGGCGGCTCCGCGGACGGCTGAAAAATTCTCTCGGTCGTTTGGACTGCCCAATTTCAGTTTCAGGACGGGCATGGCGATCGCCTCCCTCGTCTTGGCCGACATCATCTCGGGAGTATCGATGCCGATGGTGAACGAAGTCGGATGAACTCCCTCGCGAAACCCCAGACCCAGGAATTTGTGAACTGGCTGCCCTACCGCCCTCGCTGCCCCATCCAATAGCGCCAGATTCAGCGCGCATTTCGCCGGAAAATTGCCCGCAGCGAGCGTATCCAGATACGCCATGCTGGCGGGAATATCCTCAAAGGAGAGCTGACGGGTATCCACTCGACCCAAGAATGCGACCACCGTCGCGTGCGTTTCCTGGTATTGACTGGAAGGGGAAGCTTCCCCGAGTCCCTGCCGACCTTGGGCATCCGCCAATTCGACGAACACCACTGGATAAAGTGATTTACCACCGCCCTGATTCAGGTCGGTTGCAATGGCCCAGCGGTGACGCAGCGCCAAATCAAAACGCCGGAGCGTCAGATTCATCAGCCCAAAGGGAACAGCGGTCCTGCGAAATGTCCACCGCGGTCGAATGGTCCGAAAGTGGCATTGGTACCACCCATCGCTCCAGGCATCGTACGGGGTGATCTACTCCTCGCGAGCCCGAGTGGCACCGTCTGCCAAGGCTCCGAAGGGAGAATTAGGCGGCTTTCGCCAAGCGCGCCTCCTCCAGAGCCGCCACCATGCTCGCCAAGATCCAGCGACCATCGGTACTGCCCAGAAGCGCCTCACTGGCCCGGTCCGGATGCGGCATCAACCCAGCCACGTTAAACCGTTCATTGGCGACGCCTGCGATGTTGAGCAAGGAGCCATTCGGATTGGCCGCGTCGGTGATCGCCCCGGTCGAATCACAGTACTGCCAGAGTATCTGCCGGTTCGTCTGCAATGTCCCTAACGTGTCGGGGTCGGCGAAATAACATCCTTCGCCGTGAGCGATCGGGATTTTCAGGACGGCCTCCTGGGGAATTTCGCACGTAAACGGCGTCTTGAAATTACCGGTTTTGAGGAAGACCTGTTCACAATGGAACCGTAGATCGCGGTTACGCACGAGTGCTCCCGGCAGCAAACCCGCCTCGCACAGAATCTGGAAGCCGTTGCAAATGCCCAGAACGAGCCCGCCCTGGGCCGCAAACTCCTGGACCGCCTGCATGACCGGACTGAACCGGGCCACCGCACCACAGCGCAAATAGTCGCCATAGCTAAATCCACCTGGAACAATGACGGCGTCGACCGATCCGAGGGACGTTTCCTTGTGCCAGACAAAGGAGCTGGTGTGACCCAGCACGCGGGCGGCGTGGAGACAGTCCTGGTCGCAGTTGCTCGCGGGAAATTGGAGGACAGCGAAGTGCATGCGGAATGGGATTGGGAACGCGAATTTTCGGGAAGCGTGAAACGGGAAGGGAGCCAGGGATCAATCCACCAACTCCAACTTGTAATCCTCAATCACCGGATTGCTGAGAAACTTGTGGGCGGCTTCATTGAGCGCCAACTGCGCCGCCGCGCGATCCGTGCCCGGCGCCAGGTCAATCTCGAGGTACTTACCCACATGAACACCGATAACACTGGTGTAGCCCATGTGTTCGAGGGCGTTCTGGACAGTCTTTCCTTGGGGATCGAGGACAGCTTTCTTCGGTGTGACGATGATTCTGGCTTTCATGTGGCAAACCCTCCCGGCGACGCCCGGGTCAGGTCCCCGGACTGTGCGCGGCCGCTCCGACCTCCGCGAGGGATTTTTGGACCGACCCGGCCGGCCGGGAGAAGGGACGGGGACCGTCGATAGCTGCACCAAGGGTAAACTCTAAGCCACCCCCAAAGACACCATTCCGCCTGGCACTCGCCCGGCTCAACCCGCTTGCGGTCCCAGCGCGTAACGGCGCAGATACTTCAGCGCCACCTCGAAATCCCGCGGCCAGGGAGCTTCGATTTGAATGCGCTGGCCACCCACCGGATGCGGCAATTCCAGCTTCCAGGCATGCAACGCCAATGAGCTGATCAAGGGACGTTCCAACTTCTCTTCCTTCAGGTGGTAGCTGCGCTTGAAGGAGGACAGCAACAGATGCAAACCGCCATAAACTCGGTCCCCAAATATAGGAAAACCCGCCTCCGCCAAATGGACCCGAATCTGGTGCGTTCGTCCGGTATGCGGATGCGCCTCCACAAGCGACACACCTCGAAATCGTTCACGGACGACAAAATCGGTCAGTGATTTTTTACCGGCGCGGCTGATCCGAATGATGCCCGGCTTGAAACGATCGGCCGCCAGAGGCTTATCGACGGAAAAGGCATTCTCCCGGGGAGTTCCCTGGACCAGGGCAAGATAGGTTTTCCGTGGAGTTTCCGACCCAAAATGATTCGCCAGCGTCACCAAGGTCGGTCGGTCTTTGGCCAGCAGCAGGACACCCGTCGTCTCAAAATCGAGCCGATGCGCGTTGGAGAGGTAGGTGAGACCACGCTCCACCGCCCAGGGTTTACCAGCGGCAATCCCTTCATGGAGCAGGCGGATCAGGTTCGGACGTTTCGGATCGTAACGGTCGGGGGACGTCAACAACCGCGCCGGTTTGTCGAGCGCAAGGAGATGAGCATCCTCCCACACGACCGGCACAGGCCAGAACTCGCGCGTTTCCGGCGAGGACAACTTAATTACCGGTCCGGCCGGTTTCATGTCAGAAACCAATCCGTTCGGCGATTTCCGACGCTCCGGATTTCTGGTACTCGCTCGCAAACCAGGCGCTGAAGGCCTCCCGTTGCCGTTGCTGACGGAGTTCGCCCAGATACGAGTCTTTACCTGCCTTCACCATTTCGTCGGCCGCCGCCTGGCGTTCGCGAACCGTCAAAACAAACCCGCCGTCGAACGTGGGAATAAAGTCGCTCATGCCACCCACGGGGAGACGGGAAGCTAGCCCTTTGACCTGAGCTGGATTCACCCGGCTATCAAGGCCGGCGATGCTCGGGGAACTCGCCGAGAAACTGAAATCGGACACCGCCACGGAGGCCGCTGCGGCCGCGTCGGCGAAGGTCTTGTCTTGGGCCACCGCGTTCGTCGCGGCCGCGTGGAAGGCACGACCCGCATTGCGGGCCGACTCAGTGGACATCGACTGCTTAAAGTCGCTCAAAACCCGCGGCCGAACCGTGTCCAAGGAGGGCACCATGCTGGGACTACGGGCGCTAACCGACCCGACCACGACTCCTCGTGAACCCACGAGCGGCGTCAAAAACGGCTGCTCAGCGTTCACCTGGGCTAAGGCTTGGGAAACGGATCCGGGGCTCAAATCATCCAAACCCAGGACGCGTTCCGTCTCAGCGAACGGAATGGTCTGTTCGGTGGTGAGTCCTTTTTTCTGCGCCAAAGTGGTCAAATTCGCGGCACTTACCGGCTCAATCTGGTACAACTCATTGGCAAACTCATTGGCCTTCTGGCTCGCCAACTGAACCGCCCGTTGTTGCACCGAAGCCTCGCGGATCCGAGCCAAGGCCGCTTCTTTACTCATCGGAGCTCCGGAAGGATCACGGAAGGCGTCAGCCCCCCGTTGCAGATACATCTGCTCCATTTCGGTCGCCAGATTCGGCCGAGCGGCAAGCTCAGCTTCAACGGCCGCGTTGAAGTTGGTCGCATCGAATCGAACATAGGTAACCGTCACACGTTCCGGAATCCGGTAGGCGGCCAAGCGGTTGGTGAAAAATTCTCCTATCTTCACGTCCTCAAGGCTGACGCCCGCGACATAGTTTGAACTGGCAAACGAAACCAAGGACACCGTCAGGGTCTCATTCTCCCGGCGGAAGGCGGCTTCAGCTTCTTGCGGAGTGACCAGTTGCCCCGCGACTCCCACCAGACGTTCCAACTCTTGCACGCCCACTTCGTGCCGGACGAAATCGAGAAATTGGCTTTCCGTGAAGCCCGCGGGCGTCAGGGCGTTCTTAACAAACCCGTCGAAGTTCACGACGCCCGTCTTCGGATCCTTAAGGTATTCCTTAATCCAGGTGGCGACGGCGGTGTCGCTGACCTGAATTCCAGATTCCTTGATCCGCCGCCCCAGAAACAAGCGTTGCATCGTCTCCTGTTTGACGTTGAAGCCCATTTGCTCGGCCCGGGCCGACCGGTAGTTCTCGCCGAAGCGAAGAAAACCGCTGAGCTCAGCCTCGCGCATGGTATCACGCAATTGCTGCTCGCCCACGGCTTGGCCATCGAGCAGACCGATTTGATTGTCGCCACGCCCCATCCCCCCACCGCTCTGATTGGGGCTGAAGTAGATGACAAAGCTGAAGATAACTGCGGCGATGATGACGATCCACAGCCAGCGCTGGTGCTTACGAATGGTGCCGAACATAAGGCTGAAATCCGGTGGAAAACGAGAGTTCCGGAGCGCGGGAACGTAGCGACCCTCGGAAAACACGGTCAAACGGTATTTGCCGAAGTCTTGAAAGCACCGTCCGAGGGTTTGGGCTCGCTCGTCCAACCTAAAACCGCTTCAAACCCTTGGCCCTGCGGGTCGAAATCACTCAAGCACCTCTCCTAATTGCTCCCGCGGAAGGTTGGGGAAGGTCGAGAAAATCGTCTTGGAAGCGTACCGAAACCTCCTCGACGGCTCAGTTCAGTTCGCCTGAGCCACCGGCGGCGGAAGTTCTCCCCGTCGCCATTGGAAGGGATAACTCTTTACGATCTCCAAGATCAGCGCGTTGAGTCGGTAGTCGTCGGCGGCCACTCGTTTCGTAATGTCTTTGACCGTGGCCACGTCGTAGTGCTCGAGTCCTCGGCCCAGGGCGTAGGCCATCAGTTTTTCGGTGAGATGTCGGATAAAAAGGTTCTTCCGCACCAAGAGTGCGTCCTTGAGCTGAATCGGCCCGTTGACGGGATCACCATTGGTCAGCACTCCCCGGGCGTCTACCGGTTCCTCCGCTACCCGGTCCCGCCAGGCCCCGATTGGATCGAAGTTCTCCAAGGCAAAGCCCAGTGGATCCAGCCGAGAATGACAGGCCGCGCAATTCGGGTTCTTGCGGTGTTCTTCCAACCGTTGTCGAAAGGTCAAACCTTCCTTGACCCGATCATCCGCCGGGAGCGTGGCCACGAGCGGCGGCGGCGGCGGCGGCGGAGTTCCCAACACTTCCTCCAAAATCCATTTACCGCGCAAAACTGGACTGGTCCGTAAGGGATAGCTGGTTTGGGTGAGCACGGCCGCCATCCCAGTGACCCCGCCCCGAGTGCGATCGGGTAGGGCCACCCGAACCAGATTGGTGGAGGTCACATTGGTCAGACCGTACAGGCCGGCCAGCGCGGCGTTGGCAAAGGTGTAATCGGCATCGAGGAGGCGCAGAGAACTCGCATTGTCCGCCAACAGTGACGCTAGAAATTCAATGGGTTCCGCCGCCATGGCGTCCCGCAGGGCATCGTCGAATCGGGGAAACTTTTGGCGATCAGGATGCGCGGTCGTATGCAGCGTCTTGGTGCCCAACCACTGGCTGGTAAACTGCTCGGCCAACGCCCGCGCCTTGGGATCCCGGACCATTCGCCGAACCTGAGCTTCCAGCGTATCGGCCTGCAGCAAACTGCCGTCGGCCGCCGCCGCCAACAGCGCGTCATCCGGCATGGAGGACCATAGGAAATAACTCAGCCGGGAAGCCAATTCGTAGGCGTCCAGCCGCCAGGGTTCCGAGCCACCCTGTTCCCGTTCGATCCGAAACAGAAATCGGGGGGAGATGAGAACCGCCTTGTAGGCCGCCTTCAGCGCCCATTCAAAAGGACGACCCCGACCCCGTTCGCGTTGGAACAAGTGCACCAGTCGTCCCACGTCCTCCGGGTCAACCGGACGCCGAAACGCCCGTCCGGCGAACCAAGCAAGATTCAGGGCCGCCGTCCGGCGTTCTGAACGATACCACGCGGGCTGAGCCACCACCAAACGACCGGGCGGCACCGCAGCGAGAACTTCGTCCGCCGCCGCCAAGTACCGTTCCATCAGGATGGGCGGGACGAAGAGCGTGCCAGCATTGTTGTCAAATCCACCACCGCCACCGCCATCCGCCGGAAACGCCTCGGCCGGCCGCGTATCCACCCCGAGCAAATCCCGAATCGTATAGTTGTACTCGGTCCGATTCAGCCGGTGGATCACCTTGGTCCCCGGATCTTTCACCACGAGACGGGAATCCGGATTATCAAGCAGGTGCGTCAGCGTCTCCTGCAGCTTCAGCCGAACTTCCTCTGGAGGCTGGTCGCTCTCGGAGGGCGGCATCTGGCGCTCTTGCACCAAGCGCACCACCGTCTCCCATAACTTCGGATCCGCGTGGAGGGCGGCGGCATTGGTCAAACCGGCCAGGTTAACGCCCGCCTTCGCCTTCGCGCCCCGGTGACATTCGAAGCAGTACTCTTTAAGTCCGGGCAGAACCTCTCGCTCAAACAGGTCGTTCTCAGCCCAGATCAGGGGCAGCCAAAACACACTAATTGCGATGACGTAAAAAAGACGCATGAAACCAGATCAGTCGGCACTCGGACGGACGGAATCAGCCCGCGATTCAGATCAAACAGTTCGCGCCTCCCCTGAAGTAGACGCGGTCATGAGTCGGCCATTGGCTTCGCTCTCTACTCCGCTACGTAGATGTTCTTCAACTCGGTGTAGCCTTCGAGTGCCGCCATCCCCAGGTCGCGACCCAGGCCGCTTTGCTTGAAGCCACCAAAAGGGGCCTCGACGTGAACACTGCTGTGGCTATTGATACTCAGCACGCCACTTTCCACGGCGCGAGCCACGCGGAGGGCGCGCGACAAGTTTTGCGTCCACACCGATCCACTGAGGCCGTAGGGCGAAGCATTCACTTCGCGTAACATCGCCGCTTCGTCATCAAATGGGGTCAAGGCCACCACCGGGCCAAAGATTTCCTCCCGCCAGCACCGATCCCCCGTTCCCACATTCAATAGGACCGTTGGTTCGAGGAACCATCCGCGCGGTTGGGCCCGTCCTCCCCCGCAGGCAAAGACCGTCCCTTGTTGACGGGCGTCGGCGAGAAACTCTTCTACAGTTCCACGTTGAGCCGAACTCACCAAGGGACCGAGCTGGGTGTCCTCGCGAGTAGGGTCGCCCACCTTTAACGCCCGGGTCGCCTTCACAAACCGTTCCACAAATGGCTCGAAGACACTCCGCTCGATGAACATCCGGCTCCGGGCACAACAGTCTTGTCCGGTATTCGCAAAGACGCTCATCGGTGAGGAATCAGCCGCCCGCTGCCAGTCGCTGTCGGCAAAGACGATGTTCGGCGACTTGCCGCCCAATTCGAGCGAGATGCGCTTCAGATCACGCGCCGCCAACTCCATAATCCGCCGACCAATCTCGGTCGACCCCGTAAAGGAAACCTTGCGGATCAACGGGTGGGTTACCAGGGCATCCCCCACGGCCGCGCCCGGTCCGGGTAAGACCTGCAGAACGCCTGGAGGCAATCCAGCGGCGTGGGCCAATTCGCCCAACTTGAGCGCCGTCAGCGGCGAGATCGAGGCGGGTTTAAGGACCACGCAGTTTCCCGCGGCCAGAGCCGGCGCAACTTTCCAGCACGCTATGGGGAAAGGGAAATTCCAGGGAACAATCGCCGCCACAACCCCCATGGGTTGGCGCAACGTGAAATCAAATCCACCCCGACTGACCGGCAAGGTCTGACCCCCAAACTTGGTGATGGCACCCGCGTAATACTCGAAAACACGAGCCCCCAGACCAACCTCATCGCGGGCGTCTCCGATCGGCTTGCCTATCTGTAAGAGTTCGAGTTGCGCGATCTCTTCAGCGTGTTCCCGGAGCGTGCGGGCGACGTTGAAAAGGATTTCGGTGCGTTTACCCGGCGATAGATCCCGCCAACCTGATTCCCAGGCGCGCTGGGCGGCTCTGACCGCGCGGTCGACATCGGCCGACTCGGCCGCGGCCACCTCGACAAACGGCTCTTCCGTGGCGGGATTGATGAGCGTGGTACGGCGGCGGGTCAGTTCATCGGCATACCGTCCATCCAAAAACAAATGAGTGGGCAACGTCGGCATTTCTAGCGACGAGTGTTCCCTCGGCGGAATCCCCAAGCCAGCCGGAAAGGGCCCAACACTCTCATTGGGTTTCCCGAGCCATCGACCTAGGCATTCCGTTTTCCCTTCCTACAATCCACCTTTGGCAAGGTTTCGTTTGCCGGGTAATCCACCAAGTGATACACAAAATTAGTTCCCAAAGTATCCATGAATCCCGCCGACTTCTCATCCGTTGGGCCCCGCGGGCCCGCCCGGCATGCCTTTACTCTAATTGAGCTGCTGGTCGTCATCGCCATCATCGCCATCCTAGCCGGTATGCTCCTGCCGGCGCTTTCCCGAGCCAAGGTGAAGGCCCAGGCCATCAAGTGCGTCAGCAACCAGAAGCAGCAATACCTCGGCTACCACATGTATGCCGATGACAGTCAGGACAACTATCCGATCCATAATGATTGGGGAACGGTCGGAGGCTTCGTCCGGACGAATCGCCGACCGATAGTTCACGACCAGTATATGGAGACGAACCGGCCACTGAACAAATATGTGCCGACCGCCACCGCCTTCCAATGCCCATCCGATAAAGGTGATTCCTACTGGGCGGCCGAATCAAAACCCAGTTGCTATGCCGGCTGGGGCACGAGTTATCTGCCCATGTGGGCCGTGGATTGGTTCGGCGTGAAACACGTCACCGGCGATTCCCGGGCCGGCCGAGGCACCGCCGAATCGAAACCGATCAAGACCAGCGAGATCGCCAAAAGCGCCGCTACCAAAATCATTCAGGGTGACTGGCCCTGGCATGGCTCGCGGGATTCCGGAGATGGCAGAGTAAATTCAGCAACGCGCGCCAAGAGCGTCTGGCATAACAACAAGGGCCGACGCGGTTGGAACATGGTTTACGGCGACGGCCATGTGCAGTTGTTCATGTTCCCTCAGAACTACGACCCTTCCTGGGTAAACCGAGCAGTCGACCTCAGCTTCACCTGGTGGTGAGGGATTGAACCGACTCGATTCGCTGTCAGACTGGCGCTCATGCGCTGTCCGTCAAGGTTCCGTTCTTCCCTCGGGGCGGGCGTTTTCCTAGCCCTGCTCGTCCTGGCCAGTCTGACTGGCCAGACCGCGGAATCGACGGAGACCGGGGTCATTCCTTACCGCGCCATTGCGGCCATTTACGAAGGGTTCGCCCAATTGGAGCCGAAGGAAAAGTTGGTCCTGAGCGTGCGGATTCTGCCTGCAGCCAAGGTCAAACCGGCCTCGGAAATCGAGTTGCAGATTCGCAGTCGCCAGGGGGTCATTCTACTGAAACGAACCGCGGCCGGGGATCTGCAGAATTTTCCATGGACCCCGGAGCTTCGCAAAGAAAACCCCGAGGTGGCGAGCAATCAGCCCAAAGGTTCACTTCTACTCAAAACGGCCATCGGCGTTCGGTATTCCGGTAAACTCGTCGAGAAGGCGGCCTGGTACCGCGACGCCCTCAACCAAGCCAACGCCGCGCTCAAGCTCCAGGGCGGACGGTTTTCCCTGGTCACACCCTCGCTGAAAACCCTGACGTTTAACTTCGATCCCGGATCGCGGGCGACACTTCAGGTACGTTCCGGCCGGGAACAAGAGTTCCGCGCCGATGAATTGGGCAAGGCCCGACTCGAAGTGAGCCGGGACCTACCCTCCGATAACGCCGACCTGATCCTTTCCGAGGTTCCGCTGTCTGTTTCGGCGGACTAGCCGGGAACCAGGCGACCTCATCTACGCGTTGTAGGTGCTGGAACTCACGCGCCCGCCGGAACCGGTCCAATTGGTGTGGAAGAACTCGCCTCGGGGCTTGTCGACACGCTCATAGGTATGGGCGCCGAAATAATCACGCTGGGCTTGGAGCAAGTTGGCCGGCAGTCGGGCATTGCGATAGCTATCGTAGAACGCGAGCGCGGTGCTGAACGCCGGCACCGGAATCCCTTTCTTCACCGCCAAGGCCACCACGTTGCGCCAACCTTTTTGCGACTTTTTGATCTCGCCGCGGAAATAATCGTCGAGTAACAGGTTGGTCAGTTTCGGATTCTTGTCGTAGGCCTCCTTGATCTTACCCAGGAAGCGCGACCGAATGATGCACCCGCCCCGCCACATCAGCGCGATCCCTCCGTAATTCAAATCCCAGCCATTCTCCTTTGCTGCCGCCCGCAACAGCATGTAGCCCTGAGCATAACTGACAATTTTTGAGGCGTACAACGCGCTCATGATGTCATTGATCAGCGCCTTCTTCTTCACCGGATCCTTCGCCTGCGACAACGCCAGGCGCGGTCCTTTGAGTTTGCGGGACGCCTTCACGCGTTCGTCTTTCATCGCGCTGACGCACCGGGAAAACACGGCCTCGGCGATAAGCGTGACCGGTTGAGCCAGGTTGGCGGAATCAATGACCGTCCATTTACCCGTTCCCTTCTGGCCGGCCGTGTCGAGAATCTTGTCCACCAGCGGCAAGCCATCCTCATCCTTCTTGGCCAGGATCTGGCCGGTGATCTCCACCAGGAAACTGTCCAGTTCACCGGTGTTCCATTCATTAAACACGGCGGCCATTTCGTCGGCCCCCATGCCCAGACCGTCTCGCATTAGACTGTAGGCCTCACCGATCAACTGCATGTCGCCGTACTCGATGCCGTTGTGGACCATTTTCACGTAATGGCCCGACCCGCCACCCCCGACCCAGTCACAGCACGGCGTACCACCGTCCACCTTGGCGGAGATGCCTTGAAAAATCTCCTTCACCTGCGGCCAGGCGGCAGTGCTGCCACCGGGCATGATGCTCGGGCCGAACCGCGCGCCTTCTTCCCCCCCGGAAACACCTGTCCCGATGTAAAGAAGACCACGGGACTCCAAGAGTTTTACTCGGCGATTGGTATCACCATAGAGCGAATTACCCCCGTCGATAACAATATCGCCGGCTTCCAAATGGGGCAGAAGTTGTTCGATGAATTCGTCGACGGGCGCGCCCGCTTTGACCATGAGCATGACGCGTCGGGGCCTTTTGAGGAGTCCGACCATTTCGGCCACGGAATGCGCGCCGAGAACCTTGGTGCCCTTTGCCTCGTTCGCGAGGAAATCGTCCACCTTCGAGGTGGTCCGGTTGTAGGCCACGACGGTGAAGCCGTGGTCATTCATGTTGAGGATGAGGTTCTGGCCCATGACGGCCAGGCCGATCACTGCGATATCGCCGGTAGGAGTGCTCATGTGAACGGGCGGAAGAACCGCCTGAAATCAAGGCGCCACGCTAGCGGCGCGAGGATCCTCCAAGCCAGCGGGAATTTTTTCGGGAATCTCTAAGCCTCTTTGAAAACTCCCCAGTGGCCAGCGGCGAGGCCGGCTGGAACAACCAGGCCAACGCCACATTATCCACCACCAGGAGGGACTTCGAGGAACGGGCCACCGGGCTTCGTCGCTCCTCAATCACGGATCCTTAGGGGGCAACTCCCTCGCTGGGTCTCGCCCTCCAGCCCTATCCTTGAGCAAGAGATCCCAGGGAATTCTCCAACCGGCTCTCAAAAATGCGCCTCCTCAAATGAGGGCGCACCGAGGGGCGCAGACACCAAAGATTCGAACCTGATTGCTCCCTCCATCACTTCCCAGCGTCGCGACCATCCTCTTGAATTTAAATTTGTTATGTAAACGCCAACTCACCCAATGAATCCCGGTTCCGACGGTTTCTTGGGTTGGATTCCAGAAACCACCCTCGCCTGGCAACTGCGCGCTTCAATGCCATTTCTCATCCCTACTTAAGCTATTTATCCACAATGCTTTTAGACGTTCAATAGGAGCAATCCCTATCGTGGTCCTCAAAGTGCTTACCGTTCCCCGCGCAGTCACAGCAGCAAAAAATTAATGAACTTGTCCAACACAGCACTCCTCGGGGCGTTGACCGCCCTCTCCGGAATGTCGGCGTTAGCCGGCGACATCACTCTCTTTGATAAAGTTTCCGGTAACGCCTTCGGGAGCGACGCCCGGCCCGGTATTCAAGAAGACAACGAAACCGAGCCCGGCACGATCAGCAATCAGTCATGGGATCTCGAGGCCTTTCATCTGAACGGCACCACGCTCAGCATGATCGGCGGCTTTAACTTCCTCGCCGGAAATGCCGGTCAAGCCTCCGGTGATATCTTCATCGACACCAATGGGGACGCAGTTTGGGGCACGGATACAGGTGGTTTCGGCCTCGGATCCGTTCTTAATTCCGTTTTCAAATACGACTACGTGATCCATTTCACCGGTCGCACCGATCAAACAATCACGGGCGCTTACGAGGTGTATTCGCTCTCGTCGGCGACGGACACGTCCGTCTACTATCAGATCAATCAGGAGGCAAATCCGTGGAAATACGAAAGCGGAGGCGCCCTGGTCGGCGGACCTTACGGTACTGGCACTGCGGTCCAGACGGATTTAGGCACCTCAAATTATGGCGGATTGACCGGAGGACAGCACTTCAAATTCGGCGGCATTGACCTCAGCTTCCTGACCCCAACCGAGCGCGCGGGTGCCTTGTTCAAATTCACCATGGAATGCGGGAATGACAACCTCATCGGACGCGTTCCGGACGGAGGCGCCACCATCCTGCTGATGAGCGCTGGCCTTACGGGCCTCGGCTTAGTGCGCCGTCGTTTAACCCTAGTCTAACACTTTGACCTCTCAGGGAGCGGCCCGGCGAACGCGGGCCGCTCCTTACAACTGCCTCCCTGGGCAACTCAGCCCAACGCTTCCTCGAATCGAGTCTTCGACGCTCCCCCTCGTCATCTCCCGAGAGCCAATGATCATTCCGGACGGCCGGAGGCGACCTCAGTATTGGCCCGAATGTTTCGCCTACCGGCGCAGGATTTTCAGCTGCCGATATCCTACCCGTTGCTTCCATTTCTCGTCCCGTAATTGCTGGGAAATCGATTCAAACTCGACCCTTACGTGATGGGTTTCACCAGCAGCAACCTTGGATGCGAATATTATTTTTCCATCCACCACAAACGAATTGTGGCGATTTGGCATAATCAATTTGCCGACAATTGAAACGAAAATTAAAAACCTACTATTGGGATGGGTGACACCCCGCCGCCGCCTGCCCCATTTTAAGGACACCCTTCACGATTGACCTCGACAGTGTTTAATAGCACTTCAATCTAGAAACCTCTGATGAATACCCCGCTAATATGCACCTCTCTTCTTTCCTCCACCTTTCTGCTCGAACCTTAACACTTTTCCTCTCGGTCCTGGCCTTGCCCATATCCACCTGGGCTGACCCGATCGGTTCCGAAAAACGACCACCCCGGCCACCGAAGGATGCCCTGTTGAATCTGGATTTTGGCGGTGCCGAACCATGGCTTGGAATCGCCGCCACCGGAGACACCCCCTCCGACTATTGGAACCCCTACTGGGCGCCCTATCAGCTTTTGGGACACTTGCCCGACTTGCTGTGGTCGGACGGACAGTTAAGCGGGGTCAGCGCCACCGTTGAGAATGCTCCAGGCGCTTGGACCAATGACCACCCGGATGGAATGATGAACACGTTCATCCATTCCTTCGGATACCAACCGATCACGGTCACCTTGGCCAATCTGCCAAACGGAACCTACGACGTGTATGTGTAAGCCCACGGCGTGCTGGACCAGAATTCCGTGATCAGCGCGCAGGCCGATGGAATTACATATGGTTCTGAAACAATCAACCCGGGCCAAGATTGGCAGGCTTCTACGTGGACTGAAGGGGCTCAATTCATCCTGTTGGAAGGTGTTTCCGTAACCGCCGGGAGCCCCTTGATCCTTTACTCAAGCCCGGGAGCCACCGAATTGGCAGTGCTCAACGGGCTGCAAGTTCGACAGACCTCCCAACGCTCCAAAAGAATCAAACCTCTTAAGGTCGAGAGACCACCCAACGACGCCCTGTTGAATGTGGATTTTGCCGCCCCGGAGGTTTGGCTCGGAATGGCCGCAACCGGGAATGGGTCGACGGATTATTGGAACTCTTCTTATACTCCCTATCAATATTTCGCCGAACTCTTCGACCTGAAGTGGTCGACGGGATTACTGAGCGGGGTCAGCGCAACCGTCGAGAATGCCCCGGGCGCCTGGACCAATGAGCACCCGGATGGGATGATGAACACCTTCATGCATTCCTTCGGATTCCAACCCGTCATTGTAACCCTAACGGATCTGCCGAATGGAACCTATGATGTCTACGCCTATATCCACGGTGTCTTGGACCAAAATTCCATGATTTCTGCCGAAGCAGATGGAGTGACCTATGGACCCGAAACCAGCACCATAGGCGCCGAGTGGCAATCCCCCACATGGACAGAAGGGGCTCAATACATTCTGCTGGAAGACGTTTCGGTAATCGCCGGGAGTCCGCTTATCATTCGCTCAAGCCCAGGTGCCACCGAATTGGCAGTTCTCAACGGACTGCAATTGCGGCAGACCTCCCAACGCGTCAAGAAAGCAAAGCCAGCTAGAGTCGCAAAACCCTCCAAGAACGCGTTACTGAACATAGATTTCGCGAACCCTGAGCCATGGTTCGGCATGGCGGCGACGGGCAATGGCTCCGGTGATTATTGGAATCGTTCGTATGCCCCCTACCAGTACTTCGCCGAACTGTTCGACCTGAAATGGTCCTGCGGTTTGTTGAGCGGCGTCAGCGCCACGGTTGAGAATGCTCCGGGCGCGTGGACCAATGAACATCCGGACGGAATGATGAATACGTTTACGCATTCCTTCGGATATCAGCCGATCAGCGTGACCTTGACCGATCTACCGAGGGGAACCTACGACGTCTACGTCTATGCCCACGGTGTGCTGGACCAAAACTCCATAATTAGTGCCGAAGTTAATGGCGTCATGTACGCCCCCGAAGCCACCATCACCAGTAGTGACTGGCAATCGCCCCTGTGGACCGAAGGTTCCCAGTACATCCTGTTGGAAAACCTCTCAGTGGTCTCGGGCAGTCCGTTGATAATTCATTCAGCTCCCGGCGTTACCGAACTTGCCACCCTTAACGGTTTGCAGTTACGGCTGGTCTCCAAAAAGTGAAATCAGTTTGTAGCCAAACAGAGTCTGATCTTTAATGATGTTAGGGGGCGCGTATCGCCATGATACGCGCCCCTCTTTGTTGATTTTGTTAACTCCTGCAGTCCCCGCGCTCCTAGCAAAAGGGGCTCTTCAGCAGAATTCGTGGGTCAGAATGGCGCATTTCAGCAGCAGGCGGTCAAGTTCGTTACGCGTGGTGACCGGCGGCGACGCGATCTGGAGGCTCGAAACCCGTCGCCGCCGCTCGCCCGGCCGCCGCCGGTGTCGTTACGCTATTGCGGAGCTCGAACATTCCCAACCACCAAATCACCACGGCGCTTCAGATCGTGGTGAATCAACGGCTCGTCCGCCCGCTTTGTCACGAATGCCGCCAGGACGGCGAGGTAACTGCCGATGGCCGCACTTGGTTGAACTCTTTGGAACTAACGATTCCCACCAAAGAGTGGATCCCGCTCGGTTGTGCCGCGTGCCAATCCACAGGAAATTATGGGCGCGTCGAGATCTTTGAGGTTTGCCACAAGGCCGAATCGGACTATCGGCTCATTCTGGAGCACGCCGACCAACATAGCCTGCGCGAACATTTGCGCCGGCATAGACTCACGAATGTATTGAGAGCCTGTCCCTAAAGCGGCCGTTTCCGAGGGGCGGTTATATTACATGTGTAATAATTTACGGCGACAGGTGTCACTGGGATAAATTCATCGAAGGATTTGAGTCAAGT
>Ga0209591_10002238_pt1 | contig 23456 bp, 18 predicted proteins | sample MAT01_FD_187207 | JGI IMG/M metagenome (GOLD analysis project Ga0209591, IMG submission 187207) | Freshwater microbial communities from Lake Fryxell liftoff mats and glacier meltwater in Antarctica - MAT-01 (SPAdes) (version 2) | ecosystem: Environmental > Aquatic > Freshwater > Ice > Liftoff... | reverse complement strand
GGGTCAAAGCTTTACCGCACCGGCGACAGTGACCGTGGGAGCAGCGGTGACGGCGAATGGGAACTCGATCACGAAGGTGCAATTCTTGAATGGTGCGACGCTGCTCGGGGAAGACACAACCACACCCTATAGCTTCACTCTGAACGATGTGGCCGCCGGTACTTTTAATTTCTTGGCCCGGGCGACCTATGAGGCCGGCCAAACCGTCGATTCCGCCTCGGTCGAAGTATTGATCGAAGGGCTTCCGGCACCTTGGAAATCGGCGGATATCGGTCCCTTGGCAACAGTGGGTAGCGGGAAGGAATCTAATGGCCAGTATGAGGTGGAAGGGGCTGGGAAAATGGGTGGAATGACGGATTCACTCCGGTTCGTGTATCAGCCGTTGACGGGTGACGGTGAAATGGTGGCGCGCATTAGTTCGGTCTCCACCTCGGAAACAGGAGGATACTTTGGGGTGATGATTCGGGAGAGTCTCTCCGAAGCATCAACCTTCACGTTCATGGGGGTGGGTGCCGATGGGTACTATCGATACCTCCGACGCCAGGAAACTGGAGGGGGTACTTCAGGGAAGACGTCAATCAAGTCACTCCCGGCCAATACATGGGTACGTGTTCTTCGTAAGGGTCAAACCCTGGTGAGTTATCGATCGAGCGACGGTCGCAGTTGGACGCAGATCGGATCCCGGAACATCACGATGGCGCCCAATACCTTCATCGGTTTCACGGTCAACTCTGGCAACGTCTCGGTCCTGAGCGGTGGCACCTTTACGCATGTCGTAGTGGTTCCGTGATTTGCCCTGGCTGGACTCAGCCGACACGAACATGAAACACCTGAATCTGGCCGGGTTACTCACCGTGTTGTTGATCTGGGTCGGATCTTACCGACGTCCGACTGAACTCTCCACCCCTACTGGCTCTGGAGAACCCCTTGTTGCCATCGAGTCGGATGGCGATCGGTCGGTGAATTCGAAGAAGGCAATGAGGATCGGATCTACCCGCCCGGCACCCGTCAAAACGATGACGCGCGCGGAGTGGATCCTGGGTCGAGCGACGGCATTTGGGAGTGAAGCGGAGTATGAAGAGATGCTGGGGCTGTTGGGTGAGGATGGGAGTGTCGAGACGGCGGAGTTGCGGCAGTTGGTGGTGAGGCGGTGGGCGGAAGTGGATGGAGCTGCGGCGGCGAGGTGGGTGGGGAAGCTACCGTCTGGAGCGGGGCGGAGGTTGGCGCTAAAGCAGGTGGCGATTGCGTGGGCGAACCAGGATTTGGGAGCGGCGACGCAGTGGGTGGAGGGGATGGCTGCGGGAGCGGAGCGGGACGGGGTGACGTTGGATGTGGGCTATGAGGCGGCGCGGCGGGCGCCGAAGGCGGCGCTGGCGTTGGCGGGAGAGTTGGAGCCGTCGCGGGAACGTAATGATTTGCTGGTGCATGCGCTGAGCCAATGGGCGGCGGCGGATGCTGGTGAGGCGGTGGCGTGGGCGGAGAGGGTGTCGGATGCGGAGTTGCGGCAAGAATTGGTGGCGACGGTGGCGGTAGCGGTGGCGGAGGAGAATGGAGCGGCGGCAGCGGAGTTAGTGGCCCGATCACTGGAGGCCGGGGAAGAGCAAGATCGGGCGGCGGTGTCCATTGTGCAGCGCTGGGCGTATGAAGCGCCGGAAGGGGCAGCGGCCTGGGTGGCCCAGTTTCCGGACACGGCGGCGCGGACCGCGGCGCTGCGGAGTCTGGTGGAAATCTGGACCGAACAAAACAGCGAGGCAGCGGCTCAATGGCTGGCCGGACTTCCGGAGGGTCCGCTGCGCGAGTTGGGCCAGAAGACCTACGAACAGACGCTTACGGATTCCGAGCAGCGCCAGACTGCCCTCATTCCCGAACCTGAACCCGAGCCCGAACTCGACGACGCCCTTCCGCTCCCACCTCAGGAGAATTGAGAGCCCTTTTGGAAACAGCAGCCTTGGCAATTTCCCAATCGGTCCTGGGGCAAGCTGCTCAAAATACTTGGAGAATGTGATTTTGTTCATTCCTACGCTTGCCCATTTAAAACGGTATGAGATTGTGCGAAACGAAGTTCCTAACCCGGACAGCAAACGACTCCAAAACAACGGAATCACTGTGTGCTATTTTGCACTTCATGATTTACCGCCTGGGGAAAACAGGCGTGTGGCTGCCGTTCTCCCGATTTGTCGGATGCTACTGGGAGTCGCTGGAACAGCCTATCTCCTCGCCCCTGGGGCAGTTCTTGAAGCAGCCAATCCCACCGAGTTCCCCAACCTCAATGCAGGGGAATTCCCTATTGGCCTAAGCAAATCTCCCTATTTAATCTGGGGTGGACTGCCCATTTTAAAGCCTTTCAAACGGGATAGACTCAATCCCGAGACAGTTGCTGGAGACGAAGGCAGAAATAAGTATTCGCCTCACGCCGTTTCTTAAGCTCGAAACCAGAAACCGATGAAAACTGAAAAACCTGAGGAATTTTTACCTGGTCGTCGTCGTTCAGTGGCCGGTCAGAGCGGGAAGCGATCGCCGATGGATTCGCTCCCAGGAAGTTCGCTGCGCAGTTTTGATGACTGGTCGACGTGGTTTCGGGGTTCGGATGGGGCCGAGCTTAATTCGTCCAGCACCGCTCCGGTGGCCGAAGTAACGCTCCAATCGGTGCGCCCCGCCCAGTGTCGGCAGACCCCCCAACCTCGAATTCCTGGTCCGAAGGTGCGACGCGGAAACTCCAAGCGGTTGCCGGTGACGCTGCGTACCAGCCGCCCTCGGCTCCGAAGTTTTGACGATTGGTCGAATTGGTTCTGGAGTGGGGGTTGGCCGAGTGTGCAGTCAGTTTGAGGGAGTTAGGTTGAGGTGCAAGGGCGGCCAAGATCGGTGCGAATTCCTAGGTTTACTGGTGGGCGTCCTTGACCGGGCTGCTTTGCCTCAACACTTTCAGGCGTGTTTTCCAAAGCACTGGTCGTTGCCGTCGCTTGCTTAGCGACCCTTACCCTGAATGCCGGCTCATCTGAGCGTTCGGTGGTGCAGATTTTAACGTTCAGTCAGGCACCGATTTTCGATGCGCCTTGGCGCTCTGAGTCCGTGCGTCGGGCAGGTGGGTCCGGATTTGTGATCAAGGGTCGCCGGATCATGACCAACGCCCACGTGATTGCTTGGGCCAAGCAGATCCTCGTGCGGCGGTATCAGGATCCTCGTCCCTACCAAGCCCGGGTAGCTTATGTGGGGCATGACTGTGACCTCGCGATTCTGGAGGTAGAGGATCCTGCGTTTTTCGATGGCATCGAGCCGCTCGACTTTGGCGAATTGCCGACGGTACGTTCGACGGTGGTCACCTGCGGGTATCCGGCCGGCGGCGAGCAAATTTCCTTCACGCGCGGCGTTGTTTCCCGAATCGAAGTTCAGAATTACGTCCACCCGGGCAACCGTTCCTTGCTCGCCGTACAGACCGATGCGGCGATCAACCCCGGCAACAGTGGCGGACCGGTGTTGCAGGAAGACAAAGTGGTCGGAGTGGCGTTTCAAGGCGTTCCGGGTTTGGAGAATGCCGGATTCTTTATTCCGCCTGAAGTCATCCATCATTTCCTGAACGATGTGAACGACGGTAAATACGATGGATTTCCTCAGGCCGGGATCAGCTTGGTGCCCCTGCAGAATCCTGCGTATCGCCGGTATTTGGGATTAGCTGACGAAGGAGTGGGGGCCCGCGTGGACGGGTTGCGGGCCGGGAGCACTGCCGAGAAACTCCTCAAGAAGGACGATGTTTTACTGGAGGCAGGCGGGTTGCCGGTCGGCAGCGATGGCACCGTGCTTTACCAGGACAATCGAGTTTCCTCCTCCATCATTTTCCAAGCTCCCCAGAGTGGCGAGTCGGTGAAACTCAAAGTTTGGCGCGATAAACAATCGGTTGAGATTGATCTCCCCGTGGCGTTCTTCGAGGGCGACAAGCTCGCGGGCAACCAACACGACACTCCCCCGCGTTATTTTCTTCATGGAGGCCTCGTTTTTACTCCGCTGAGTGCCGACTACCTCCGGACCCTCGGTCGGGAACGGGCGGATGCGAGTAGCTCGGCCTTGTACTACGAGCTGTATTATCGGCGCGGCGAGCAGCCGGAGAAAGTTCGGCCCGAGCCGGTCGCTTTGGCCACGATCCTGGCGCATCCCGTGAATGCCAATTTGCGAGTCCGCGGGCGAGCGCTAGTCGACAAAATCAATGGAGTCCGGATTGATCGCCTGGAGGATGTCCCTCGGGCACTGGAGCAAAACCCAAGCGGACCCCACGTCATTGAGTTCTTTGGTCAGAGTGGGTTTGAATGCCTCGACCGAGAAGCCTCCGCCGCGGCCACCGCGCAAATCCTACAAACCTACGGAATTTCTTCCGACCGCCGCCTATGAACGTTCTGCACCGTCTGCTGCTGAGTCTGGCCGCCGGCCTGGCCTGTATGGTATCCGTCGAGGCAGCTGAGTCACGCTCGTGGGAAAGTTCCCTGGTAACTCTGGAGGTCACCTTAAAGGAGTATGATTTCTTCCAGCCTTGGACCACGCCCACCCGCTCGATTCGCAAACATGGGTTGGTGATCGGGGATCGCGAGGTGTTGACCACCGCCCAGAATTTGCCGACCGAAACGTTGGTGCGTCTGCAAAAAGGGGGGCGTGGCAAATGGTACAAGGCCCAAGTCGTCTGGCTCGATCCGCACGCTGATCTGGCCTTGGTAACCTCGGAGGATCCTACCTTCTGGGAGGGCTTGAAGCCGGCCGAACTGGCCGAAGTGGTGCCTTCGGTGCCGGATTTCAATCTGGTGCGATGGCGCGACGGCAATCTCGAAAGTCGGCGGGTGGAGTTCAGCAAGTTTACCGTGAAGGATGGGACCCTTAGTTTCGCTCCGCGACTGACCCTGGAGGTTAACACCGAGTTGACTGGCCTTGGTTGGGCGGAGCCGGTGGCTTTGGAAGGCAAGGTAGCGGGTCTGACCACGTCCAAATTGGGTAGCACCTGCAATGTGGTTCCGGCGCCGTTTATCCGCCGGATCTTGGAGGCGAGGCGCGCGGGGAAATACCGGGGGCTGGGCTACTTCGATTTCACCTGGCAGCCTGGCGAGAATCCCACGAGCTTGAAATTCCTAAAGCTGGATGGGACCGAACGCGGGGCGATTGTGATCAAGGTGCCCCAGCGACCTGGGGTTCAATCGGTCTTGCGGCCCCGGGATATTCTCTTGGAGGTCGACGGATTCCCGATTGATGTCGAAGGGGATTATGTGGATCCGGATTACGGGCATCTCCTGTTGGAGAATTTATCCAGTCGTTCGAAGTTTGCTGGTGAGACCGTACCGCTGAAGATTTGGCGCGACGGCGCTGAGTTGACGGTAAACTACACCCTGCCCGAGGCGAAGTATCACGATGAACTGGTGCCGCGGGAAGTGTTCGAACATCCCCCGGAATATGTGGTCGCGGGTGGCCTAGTTTTCCAGCAACTCGAGCAGCCTTTCTTGCGGGGCTGGGGTGAAGATTGGCGGCGTCGTGCTCCGTTCCGATTGCAGCATTATCAGAACGATCAACCGACCCCCGAACGCCCTTCCTTGGTCATGCTCAGCAGCGTCCTCCCCGATCCGGCCAATGTTGGCTATCAGGATGTACGGTTGCTGATTGTGGATCAGATCAACGATCGGAAGGTGGGCACTCTCGAGGATGTGGTAGCCGCCCTGAAGGAACCCAAGGACGGAGTTCACCGGGTGCAGTTTATGAAGGGCGACACGTTACAGACGATTCTGATGGACGCGGCGTCACTGGAGGCAGCGACCCAACGGGTCTTGCAACGGTATAGCCTTCCCGCCGACAAGCGTCTGGGTCCGGTCGCAACTGGGAAGAGTTGAGCGTTTCCAATTGGAGCCTCGTGACCTCGGCTGCTACGTGTAGCGGACGACATGAGGAGTCTCCATACCATCTCGGTACGCCCGGTCCGTTCTCGCGTCCCGGGGATCGAGTTGGAGCCTCGTGACCTCGACTGCTACTTGGGCTCCGTGTGCCGGCCTACGTCGCGATCCGGCTTTCGGTGTGTCGAATATCTTGGGCGTCGTAAAGATAAACGACGTCTTCAGCTACGTTCTTGGCATGGTCGGCAATCCGTTCCAGGGCCTTGCTAATGGCCATCAGGTTGAGGCAACGGGTGATCGTGGTCGGTTTTTCAATCATGTAGTTCGCCAGTTCCCGGTAGAGCTGTTTGTTCAGCGCATCGACTTCCTTGTCGCGGGGAATCACGGCCCGAGCCTTGAGCGTGTCCCGAGTCACGAAGGCGCTCAAAGCGTCATTTAACATTCCGAGGGCCATTTGGGCCATTCGAGGAATGTCCACATAGGGCTTCAACTGGGGCTCTTGGCTCAACTCAATGGAGCGTCGAGAAATGGTGGTGGCCTCGTCGCCCACCCGTTCCAGATCCCGGGCAATCTTGGTGGCGCTGACAATCAAGCGCAATTGGGTGGCGAGCGGAGCTTTGGCGAGCAACCGGATGGCTTGTTCGTCGATCTCTTTCTCCAGTTGGTCGATTTCGTCGTCCTTTTCCTTCACACGGCGCGCCAAGTCGTCGTCGCGTTGCACCAGGGCTTGTATCGAATTGGTTACCGCTCCCTCCGCCCGACTCGCCATGGCCAGCAAACGATCCTTCAGCAACTGAATTTCAGAGTCAAAATGGGTCATGATAAGTGAGTCGTCGGAAACCCAACTTCAATGGGCGGCTGCGGTACGTGGTGCTTGGTGATTCTCCCCATCACCCATCAAAACTCAAGAATCGCCCTGCGGGGGTTTTAGCCAAACCTCCCGGTCACATAATCCTCAGTCTGCTTCTTGGCCGGGTTGGTGAAAATCTTGGCGGTCAGATCGTGTTCGATCAATTCACCGATGTAGAAAAAGGCGGTGTAGTCGGAGATCCGGTTCGCCTGCTGCATGTTGTGAGTCACGATGACGATGGTGAAGTCCTGCTTCAATTCCAAGATCAGCTCCTCGACCTTCATGGTTGCAATCGGGTCCAGGGCCGAGGCGGGCTCATCCATCAGGAGGATTTGGGGCTGAATAGCAATCGCCCGGGCGATGCACAATCGCTGCTGCTGGCCGCCGGAGAGTCCAAGGGCGCTTTCGTGCAGTCGATCCTTAACCTCGTCCCAGAGCGCGGCGCCGCGGAGGGATTTCTCGACGATCCCGGATATCTCTGAACGGTTCCTGGTGCCATGCAGGCGGAGCCCGTAGGCGATGTTGTCGTGAATCGACTTGGGAAAGGGATTCGATCGTTGGAAGACCATGCCGACGCGTTTCCGTAACTCAATGACGTCGACCTCGGGACTAAAGATGTTGTGTCCGCCGATCTGGCAATTACCGCTGATCCTCACTCCCGAGATGAGGTCGTTCATCCGGTTGAAGCAGCGAAGCAAGGTGGACTTGCCGCACCCGGAGGGTCCGATGAAGGCAGTCACCAATTTTTCGGGAATCTTCAAGGAAATGCTCTTCAGGGCCTGGGAAGCACCGTAGTAGAGAGATAGGTCCTGAGTCTCGATGATCGCGGGGCGGGATTCACCCGAAGGTAACCCCGATTCGGTGGAGTCGGGTGCAACTGGAGCCGGAACGGAGGTGGCCATGGAAGGAGGGTCAATGTCCGGCGCGCATGGCCTGTCGCATGCGCGCCCGAACGATGATGGCGACGGCGTTGAGCGAAAAGGTGAGCAGCAGCAGCACCAGTACAGTGGCGTAGAGAATGGGTGAGGTCTGTTCGATGTTTGGGGATTGAGTGGCGAGCACGTAGATGTGATAGCCCAGGTCCATGAACTGATCGGTCAGTCGCTTGGGCAGATCCGCCATATAATACGCCGCGCCCGTGAACAGAATTGGGGCGACTTCCCCGGCGGCTCGACTGATCGCCAGGATTCCTCCCGTAAGAATTCCGGGGAGGGCGTTGGGCAAGACGATGCGAAGGATGGTCTGAAGTTTGGTCGCTCCGAGCGCCAGACTGGCTTCGCGGAGGCCCGGAGCAATGGCTTTGAGCGACTCCTCAGTGGCGACGATCACCACGGGCAAGGTCATGATCGCGAGCGTCAAGGAAGCCCAAAGTACCGCTGGTTGACCGAAGCTGGGTCCCGTTGCTCCGGTCAGATCATCCAGGTTTTTGCCGATGAAGTTAATGAAAAACCCCAATCCAAACAGGCCAAAGACGATCGAAGGAACGCCGGCCAGGTTGTTGATGGCCGCCCGGATGATCCGGGTATAGAGCGATGCGGCATTGGCATATTCAGTCAGGTAAATGGCCGTAATCACTCCAATGGGCATGACGAAGACCGTCATGACCAGCACCCGGATGGTGGTTCCGACGATCATGGGGAGGACGGCCGCTGACTCGAGGTTAAAGAAATCCTTCTTGGGGATGGTGGAGACAAAGCGCCACGAGAATGCCGGTAATCCCTGAACGACAACGCTTCCCAGAATTACCGCCAGAATGAGCAGGATCATGGCCGTGGTGAAGCCGGTCACGGCGAGGCCGAGCAGTGCAAACGGATCGCGTTGCTTCCGATGAAATGGGGCCAGCGACGGGGAGGTCATGCGCGCCCTTCCAACTTTCCTTTAAGCCGATGAATGATAAGGTCGCCGAAGAAGTTGGTGATGAAGGTCACGGCAAAGAGCAGGGTGCCGAGCAAGAAAAGCAACCGATAATGGTGTCCGCCCGATACGGCTTCGGCCATTTCTGCGGCAATCGTGGCGGTCATCGAGCGAGTGGAATCGAACAAGCTCCAAGACAGGGTGCTGGCGTTTCCGCTGGCGATGAGGACGACCATCGTTTCCCCGATGCAACGTCCGAAGCCCAATACCACGGCCGCAAAGACTCCGGGCAGTGCCGCGGGCAGGACAATCTGCCAGGCGGCCTGCCATTGGGAGGCGCCGAGGGCGAGCGCCGCCTGGGAGTAACTCCGGGGAACGCTAGTGAGGGCGTCCTCGGCGATGGAGAAAATCAAGGGGACGGCCGTCAGGCCCAGGGCAATGCCGGCCACAAATGCATTGAGGCGATATTGGTACCCGAAAATCCGCTGGAGGACGGTGGCCAGAAACAACAGGGCGAAAACGCCCATCACCACTGAGGGAATGCCGGCGAGCAGTTCAATGCCGGGTTTTACCCATTCGCGAATTCGCGCGGGCGCGAGTTGGCTCACATAAATTGCGGCCCCCAGCGAAACGGGCACGGCGAACAGCAGGCCGATCAAGGTTACCTTCAGGCTGCCGACGAAGAGCGGTATGAGGTTGTATTTGTGAATCGTGCCGACCGGTTGCCAAATGTATTCGGGCTGGTCGTAACCCTTCCATTGATGTGGTCGCAGAAGATAACGCCACTCCGTCGTGTCGACCTGGGCATCGGGATCCGTTCGAAAGGCCTCCGGGATGTCGTTGTTACCCTCTTCGCGGGATTCCATTAAGGCGATCAACGTGTCGCGATCCATTTCCCGAAATTGTTCACGCGTGAGTCCCAAATACTCGCGCAATTCCTCAGGCTTGAGGGTGTTGATCTCGGCGGCCGGAACGATCTTTTGAATTAAGGCACTGTTCGTCTTACCAAACACCACCGGAAGGGCTTCCCGGCCGACGAAGACGAAGATCAACAGGATAACTGTGATCGTGGAAAGACTGACCGCGAAGATGAGTTTCTCCGCGATCCATTCGGCGGGTCGGGCCTGGTGGCCCCGCTTTAGCCCCATCCAGCCGATGGAACGGGCCTTTGAGGAAGTGTAACGATGGGGCACAGCGGGATTGGATTTAACCGGGTACTTTCGGTGCCGAGGGAGCGGTTCTTACCCAAGGCGCGGATGGAATCAAGCCGCCGTGCTCTATTTAACCTTTCAGTCACAAAAGGCTTCAGTTAAGCCGAAATTCTTGGGGCAGCGGATAGTAGCCCACCTCCCGGACCAGCGTTTGTCCCGCATTCCCCCGGATCCATTTCAAGAAAGCGGAGACATCGCCCTGATCGAGCGCGGGATTGACGTAACAGAAGAGGAACCGGGAGATCGGATATTTCCCGGAAAACACGGTTTCTTCATTCGGTTCGATCGCTTCACTGCCCTTGGTCTTGGCGATTTTCAGATGTTTGGCGCCCTGTCCGTAGGCCGCCCCACCGTAACCGATTCCGAATTTATCCTGGGCGACGGCTTGCAGGACTTGCGCCGTGCCTTGGAGCGTTTGAGCGGCCGCGACAAAGTCTTTGCCCTGCAGGACGTGTTCCTTGAAAAATTCGTAGGTGCCGGAGCTGTTTTCCCGACTGTACACGGTGATCGGTGCCTCGGGTCCTCCCACCACGCTCCAATTTTTGATCTTACCCGTAAAGATGCCTTCAAGATCCTCCAAGCTCATGGCTTGGAGCACGTTCGAGGTATTGACGTAGACGCTTAAACCGTCCATCGCGACTTTGTATTCCGTGGGTCGTTTCCGGAAGGCCTTGATGCAGTTCTCTTTTTCTTTGGCCTTAATCTTTCGGGAGGCAGTACAGATGTCAGTGGTCTGGTTTTGCAGGGCGGCAAAACCGGTGCCCGTGCCGCCCCCGGTGACCTGGATCTTGGTCTCCGGATGCCCGCTCATGTAGGTCTCCGCCCATTTCTGGGCGAGCACGACCAGGGTATCGGAGCCCTTGATTGTGACGGACCCAGCGAAGGCGCTTCCGGTGGCCACCGACGCGGCGGTCATGAGGGCGAGCGTTTTGGTAAGAAAGTTCATCATCGACATTTTAAACCTAACCCGACGATTGGGAGTTCGAGTTACGGTTAAGCGTCGCAATTGTTACGAATGGGTGAGGCTCGGCGGAGGCCATCCGAACTCGATCCGCGACCGCAACACGTTCCCAGCCGCGCCGGGTAGGCGGGTGCGGGAAACCGCGGAGCATGACCATGGCGCTCTCGGGACTTTGGGATCAAAACCGAAGTGTGGCTTGGAAATAAGTGAAGCTGCTCTGAGGATTGCGACCGGTGTTGGCCACAAATGGTCCGGGGAAAAAATGGGCGTAGACCACCTCCAGATCGACCCAACGCCAGACCGCATACGACGCCCGCAAATCCAGTTCTTGTCCGACCAAACTTCCGCTGTCGCCCTGGGTGTCAATCCGGAGTCCCCGCACCCAGGCATCCTGGTCGCTCGCCAACCAAAAGGCGCGCATGATCAATTCCATTCGCAGGCGATCGGTTGGCTGAATGCTGAATCGCATCGCCGGATCCATGATGTTTTGCCAACTGAAGTATCCCGAATACCCGTAAAAGGCGAAGGTGGCGCCGAACAAGGGGTCGAACCGCTGCTGCATTCCATCACCTGGATCATGATCACCGCTGGCGTAGTTCATCCAGCCGGCCAAGCGGGGCTTCCAGTCAGCTTTCCACGAATAGCCTAGCTCGGCGTGGGCGGCCCAGGCGCGTTGCGGTAGATTGCGGGTCTCGCCGAGTTGTCCGACCAGGCTCAGATCGTAGTCCCATTGGGCGGCATCCCATTGGCCGAAGGCGTGGAGACCGAAGGTGTGCAGGCGGCGCTGGAGGGGAAGGCCCTGACGCGGCTCTTGGTTCAACAGAAGCCAATAGGGCTCGACCTCCAAATTGGGTGAGCCCGCCCGCCAGTAGCCCGTGACGCCGTAAAGCCAGGAGCTGTTGTACGATTCGTCAAAGTCATCAATGTCCCGCTCGACCGGACGCAGGGCAAAGGCATCCACTTCCCAGGGTGACCGATCTCCGCCCAGACGCGCCCGGAAACCATCGAAGGAATTGATGACATTGCGGTATCGGTTGCGGGCGATTAAGCGGCGGTCGACCGCGTCGAAGGTCATTCTCCCCGCCATCAGTGTCAGGGGTTCGCCGTCGATCGTGCTCTCGAAGTAAAGGTCGGCGTGTGCTTGGAGCACTTCGGTGAAGTTCTCCTCGTTTGGAATCGAGATTCGCTCACTCAACAGCCGACGTGAGTCCATGAATTCCCCAGCCAGTCGTAGCGGATCCACGACGCTACGAATTCCGAGGTACACGAGCGTCTGCGTGAACAAGGCGTCGTCGCTGACTAACCCGGGAGTCCGGTAGTCATGGTCCCGAAGCTCATAACGAAACCGACTGCTGACGCCGGCATCCAGCCAGTCGACCGCTTCGAGCGACTCCCACCCGTTCGCCTGGGCAGTTTCCTGGAGCAGGTGGGCGTAATCGGGTCGGCTCGACACCCGGTTCGCTCCGACCGCACGGGTCGTAACGGGTCTGAATTCCTGCGCCAGGGCTGGATTCGGTGCGTTGATGGCCCCCATTGCTAGGTAGATTGCGAAGACTTTGGCGATTGAACCCGTGAGGGATCCCTTTGAGTAATCCAATAGGCTCTGGTCGTTCACGTGGGATTCGGTGCGCTTCGAACTTCGGATGACCATGAAGTGAGAGCCCAGGCCCCGTCGATCGGTTTCGATTCATCGGATCGTTTGGAGGTGGGGCTCGACCGATAACCGTTCCTTTCCCGGGCGTTCTCAGTCGGACTGAGGTTCTCGCGGGCGGCCCTTGGCGCCCCCGGGTTCACCGCGTAGGATGAGCCTTATGGACGCTGCACGATGGGATCAGGAATTTCGTCAGGTGTACACCCGGGCGACCGCCGCCTGGAAAGCGGGGCGCCGGAATCCAGATTCGCTGCTCGACGCGGCGGATCGGGCCTTCCTGGCCACCGGTGGTTGTACGGCGCAGGAACTATTCGACTTTGTGGATGACGAGCAGTTGTGGGGTGAGCCGGATCTCGAGACCGCCGCGGCCGTTCAGGCAATTCGACGACGTTACTTTTGGGAAGTCCAGCAAGGCCAACCGACTGGCCGCATCGCCCGCATGAACGATTTGCCGGCCAAGACCGATGTCGTTGAGGAAATCGCCTGGTTGCCTCGCTTAATGGTCAAAGCGCGGCTCAAGCTTCGCGGAGAGATGCCTCCCGAATTGATGTATGGCTGCGGCGGGGATCGTCCCTTTCTCCAGAAGTTTGGCCTGACCTTGGCGGGGTTCCTGCAACTGGCCTGGGAATCGGGTCCCGACGATCGCCCGCTCATTGACGCCGTCCGCCGCGGGGCCCAGCGGGCCTGAGCCGAGCTCGGTGTTTATCCTGCGGACTGCGGTGGCGCAGGGCGGTGGAGCTACTGCTTTAGAACGGGGGGACCTTTGGAACGTGAGGGCGGGTTGGGGTGTGGGGACCTTTCGAAACAGGTCGCCTCAGCGCCCGGCAGGCTTGTCACCTAAACGTCACAAACCTGCCACTCCGCCGACATCCTCTCTCTCGAGCGTGGCGCCGTGTCCGGAGCATTTCTTATAAAATTGGGCGTCTTGAGCGCTCTCCTCCTGCCTCGATGGGTCGGGGCGGCGGAAAGCCCCCTGATCGCCGCCCGCGAAACTGTGGCCCAATGGGTTCAAACCCAGCAGCTCATCTCGCGAACCAAGGCCGACTGGGACGCCGACAAGGAAATGCTCGGCCAATCCAAGGCCCTGTTTGAACGGGAACTGAAAGCGGTCCAGGAGGAGCTTGGCAAGCAATCCACCAACAGTTCCGTCGCCGATGCGGAACGGATTAAATCCGAGGCTGAACTGAAACGGGCCAACGAAGCGTTGGAGCGGGTCCGGATCGTGATTGGGGAACTGGAATCCCAGCTCAAAGCCCTGATTCCTTTATTGCCCGCTCCCGTGTTGTCGGGCGCGCAGCAGTTGCTCAACCGGCTGCCGGTTGATCCCAAAAACACCAAGGCCGGCGTCACCGAGCGAGTCCAGACGCTGGTCTCGCTGCTCAATGAAGTGGATAAGTTTAACAATGCGGTGACCGTTTTTACCGAGAAGCGGGCTCACACTGGGGGCGAAGAAGTATCGGTCGAAACCGTCTATGCCGGTCTGGGTGCCGCCTATTTCGTCAATGAGTCCGGCGACTTCGCTGGACTGGGACGTCCTGGTCCGAAGGGTTGGGAGTGGACGGTCGATCCTCAGCTCGCCCCGGCTGTCCGGGAGGTGATCCGAGTCTATCGCAACGAACGCACGGCCCGTTTTGTCCCTCTTCCCGTGGTGCTACAATGAACTTTCTCTCCCGTCCCATTTTGCTGAACTGGGTCCAGGCTCTGCTGTTTGCAGCCCTGACCGCCGGGCCTTTGAACGGCGCCGAGCCCGATCTGAACGCCCTCGCTGCGGGCGCCTCGGCCGATTTACAGAAGGCTCTCAGTGATCTAGCGAAAGTCCGTGAACACGTGGAAGCCGACCGGTTGCCCCTGGCTCGCGAGCTGAACGATCTCGAGCAGAAGCTCGCGGATCAGAGAGCTGATCTCGCCAAGGCTCAGCGCTTTCAGGAAAATCAACTGGTTGAACTCAATGCCCTCAAGGCTGAAGCCAAGCGGCGGACGGATGAGGTCGGCTATGTGGATTCTTTGCTGACCGAATACACCCGGGCATTTCGTTCCCGGCTGCAGTTCGCCGAAGAGCCCCGGTACCTTGCGGTTTTCCAGGAAGTGGACAAAGCGGCAGTCGCGCCGGAGTTGTCCCCGGCTGACCGGTTGGAACAACGCTCAGTCATCCTCAAGACGTCTCTTGAACGCGCGAATAAGGCCCTCGGCGGCGAAGTATTCGAAGGTCGGGCTTTGGATCGTCAGGGTCGAGTTCAGCCCGGCAAGATTGCGCTCGTGGGTCCAGTGGCCTTGTTTGCAGACAACGCCGGTGCGACGGCGGGTCTCTTGCAGCAGGAGCTCAATAAGTCAGATCCCACCGTCATTTCGATTAGTCCGGAAATTGATAGCGGAACCCGCACGTTGGTGACGACCGGCCAAGGTCAGATGGCGCTCGATCCGACGCTGGGGAATGCCTTCAAGTTAAGTGCCATGGAGGAGACTTTCTTTGAGAAGGTCAAACACGGGGGGTGGGTCATGGTCCCGCTGATCATTTTGGGTTGTGGGGCGGTTCTTGTGGCTCTTGTCAAATGGGTCCAACTGTCGCGCATCCGCCTCGCCACCGAAGCCGACCTCCAGAAGGTGCTGCAATATTTGGAAACCGGGAACCAGGACCAGGCGCTGGCCCATGCCCGTTCCATTCCGGGGCCGTCCGGCGAATTACTGACTGCCGCGGTGGAGCATTCCGACGAGAAGAAGGAGTACATTGAGGAAATCATGTACGAGAAGATGTTGGGCTCACGCATTCGGCTCGAACGTGGTCTGCCTTTCCTAGCGCTAACGGCCACGACTGGTCCGCTGCTTGGCCTCTTGGGCACGGTGATGGGCATGATCGCGCTGTTTAAACTGATCTCCAGTTTCGGCAGCGGGGATCCGAAGATCCTGGCATCGGGAATTTCGGAAGCGTTGGTCGCGACGGCGTCGGGCATGATCGTCGCGATTCCTTCGCTCCTGTTGCACGCCTTCCTCACTCGCAAGGCCAAGGGAATTATCGGGAGCATGGAGCAAACCGCGGTTGGCTTCATCAATGGCCTGCCGGAGAACGAAAAGAACACCTTCGTCTAAGACCCTCACCCACGATCCTATGAGTACGACTTGGCAAGAGATGGTGCATGCTTGGAGCACCGGCGGTTGGGTGATGGCGGCCCTCGCATTACTGGGATTGGTCATGTACGGCACCGCGGCCTACTTGCTGGTCAATCTGTATCACCGCGGCATCACCCGCGCCTCCGACGCGGATGTGCGCCGCTGGGTTAGTGATCCTCAGCAGGCCCCGCCCGCATTTCGTGAATTGGTTCGTTATACGCAGGATGAAGTCGGATCGCTATCAGACATCGAGGGCCGTTTTCGGGAAATCGAAGCCTGTAAGGTCACCGAGATCGATCGACGGATCGCCTTCTTGAATGTCATGGTAGTGGGCGCTCCGCTGTTTGGTCTGCTCGGCACGGTGTTGGGAATGCTCCTAACGTTTAAGGCAATTGGCGTTGGGGGCGGCTCCGCTTCGGAGATTGTGTCGAAAGGGATTAGCGAAGCCTTGGTGGCGACGCAGACCGGCATGATGGTCGCAATCCCTGGTCTGGTGGTCGCTTACGTGGCCAAGCGTTGGCGCAATGAATTCGTCGGGTTTCTGGCCCGGCTGGAAAGCATCACGCTTCGGCATTTCCGTCCGCAATTTCGCGGTATGACGCGGATCTATAAGCGTCCGAAAGCTAAGTCCGCTGTCGTCACTCCCACGCTCGCTACGAAGCCATCTGCATGAGATTTCGCCGCAACCTGGCTGAAGCCGAGGAACCGATTGAGCTGAACCTGATTCCGCTCATTGATGTGATCATGTTTCTCCTGATCTTCTTCATTTCCACCACGAGCTTCGTTGAGGAGCCAGGCGTGACGGTGGACAAACCGCAGGCTGCCAGTGCCCGGCTGTTGGAGAAGAACAGCATCATTTTCGCGATCACGACCGATGGTAAAATTGCCTATGGCGGCAAGGAAATCGGGCTCGGAGGGGTACGCCCCACGGTGAAGCGATTGTGTGCCAAAGAACCATTGCCGGTGATCATCCAAAGCGATGAGAATTCACGTTCGGGCATTCTTATCCGAGTGATCGATGAAGCCAAACTGGGTGGCGCCAAGGACGTGAGTCTGGCGACAGAAAAGGGCTGAGGACTCCGGCCAACCCATGCGTAAAGTTTATCAGTCTTCCGGGTCCAATCGCGGCCTGCTGATCTCCGTAGTTTGTTCCGTGGCGACGACGTTCTCGATCTTCCTGATTCTGCCGTTCACGCACATCGTGGCCCGGCCGGAACGTACTTTGGAACTGCGTAAGGCGAGTGCGGTGGATTTGCCACCGCCGGTTGAGGAAGAGCCGCCGCCGCCGCCGCCGCAGGCCGAAGCCAAAGCGGAGGAAGCCCCGCCCCCGCCCGCGATGGACGATTCACCTCAGCAGGTGCCCTTGATGGCGGACCTTGATGTGGCCGTGGGCGGCGGTGGGTATCTACCCGGTTTCATGGCGGGATCCGCTGGGCAATCGACCGAGGACACCGAAACGATTGCGGAGGCGTTCAGCGCGTCGGATTTGGAGGAGCGTCCCCAACCCACGGCGCAAACCCCGCCGACGTATCCCAATGAACTCCGCCGTGCCCGAGTGGAAGGAAGTGTGACCGTGGCTTTCGTCGTGGATGAGAACGGCCGAGTGGAGGAGGCGCGGGTAGAAAAATCCTCCCATCCCGAGTTTGAAAAAAGCGGGCTCGAAGCGATCCGCAAATGGCGGTTTCGGCCGGGTCGAAAAGACGGCCAACCCGTCCGGACGTATCTGGTCCAAACCTTCCGGTTCCGTCCGCCGGGCAGTTAAATTAACGATTTAATGAAAGCCTTCACGTTGCTCCTGGGAGCGTTTGTGTGGGCCGCCTTTCCGGTGGCCCGCGCGCAGGCTCCCGTCGTCAAACCCACGGCCGGGTTTGCCCCCGTTGCGGCCGACAATCCGTTGGCCTCGCTTTGGAATGATCCCGATTTCCAGAAGCGTCTGTTGGGCAGCTACGGAATGAAGTCCGACATCGAGCCCCGGATGACCCCGGAAGAACAGGCCGTTTATCGGGATAAGGTAGTTCCGGCGTTGCGTGGAGAACCGAAGGAAGCCCTGGCGCTTTTGCAAACCCGGGCTAAACCCGGGGCCAGCGCTCAGTTCGATTTCGCCTTGGGGAATGTCTATTTCCAGAACGACGATCTGACCAACGCCATCAAGTCCTTTGAAGCGGCTCTGGAAAAATTTCCCGATTATCTTCGAGCGCAGAAAAACCTGGGCTTCGCGTTTCTTCGGGCCGGCCGTTACGAAGAGGCCATCAAACCTCTGGCGCGAACGGCCTCACTCGGCGGGGCGGATGGTAAGGTGTTTGGTTTCCTTGGATACTGTTATAGCAATCTCGGTCGGAATGCCTCGGCTCAGGGTGCGTATCAGCAGGCCCTGCTCTTCGAACCGGACAACCTCGATTTCAAGCTGGGCCTGGTAAAGAGCGCGGTGGCGTTGGGAGCCTACGATCCGGCATTGGCCCTGTTGGATGAGGTGATTCAACAACAACCGGAGCGCGACAACTTGTGGGTTTTGCAGGCGAATGTGTTCGTACAGAAGGGGCAGCCCGAGAAGGCCGCAGTCGCGTTGGAGATGCTCCGTCGACTGGGCAAGGCGACCCCGCCGCAGTTGCTGTTGTTGGGCGACCTGTATCTGAATCAGGACGCGCGTGACCTGGCGTTGGGCGCCTATTTTGAAGCTGTGGAAAAAGGGGCCGGAGAGAATTTGCCCAAGGCCCTGCGCGCCGCGGATATTCTCGCCTCGCGGAGCGCGTGGAAGGAAGCCGCCGGGCTTCTGGAAAAAATCAAAACGGCCGCGGGGGCTAATCTGACCGGACCTGAGGAACTGAAATGGTTGAAGCTGTCGGCGAAGGTTTCCTTGGGTACCGGCGAAGGCGAGCGGGCGATTGCCCTGCTGGATGAAGTGGCCCAGAAGAATCCGCTGGATGCCGAGGCGCTCTTGTTGGCGGGCGACTATTATGCGCGCAACGGCCAGCCGGAGAAGGCTCTCTATCGCTACGAAACGGCCGGTAAACTGACCGGATTCGAAGCCGATTCCATGATCAAGCAGGCTCAGTTGCTCGTGACGGCCCGAAAATATGACCTGGCGCTCGAGTTACTCCGCAAGGCTCAGAAAATAAAACCCCGGGACAACATTCAGCGTTACCTCGAGCGGGTGGAGCAGGTTGCCCGTAACGCGGCCCGTCGTTCCTGATCCTTCTTCCCGTTTCCTTCGTGGACGTCGCTATTTCTCACCCCGTTCGCGGGTGTCGTGCGGGAACCGATCGCGCTCCGAGATGGGCTTCGGTGGGCCGATGCGTTTTGCTGTGGCTGCTCTGGGTTCAGGCTTTTCTGACCGTCCGTTCGCAGGATGCGGGAACTCTAACTGGTGCGGTAGTTAACAACTGGGACGGTCGCCCGCTGCCGGGTGTCGTTGTCACCATTCGTGGAACGATCCTGGCGGGAACCACTGACAACACGGGACGCTACCGGATTGAAGGGGTGCCGGCAGGGGAGCATTCAGTGCGCTTTAGCAAATCCGGTTTCGCCATGGCGACGGCCACGGGGGTGCGGGTGGCGGCGGGATTGATCCGAGAGTTGCCGGGCTCCCTGCGGCCCGAGTTCTACGAGATGGAGGAATACGAAGTCACCGCCGAACAATTCCAGGTGCAGGCTATTGAGATTATTGAGCAGCGTCAGGCATCCACGTCCTTTCTTGACGCGATTAGTTCCGACCAGTTCAAGCGCCTGGGTGTGACCGATGCCGCGCAGATCATCACTAAGTTGCCCGGAACGACCGTGGTGGAGGGGAAGTTCGCCGTGATTCGTGGTCTGAGTGATCGTTACAACATCACGCAGTTGAACGGCGCGCAGGTTCCGACAGCTGACCCGTACCGACAAGGGGCGCCGCTCGATATCATCCCGGCCTCTATGATCCAGGAAGTGTCGGTGAGTAAAACTTTCACACCCGACCTGCCCGGTGGTTTTGCCGGTGGTTTGGCGAACCTCGTGACGAAGTCGTTTCCGGATAAGTTCATCCTGCAGCTTGAAGTCGGACTCGAATACAATTCACAGGCGACTTTGAACGACAGTTTTCTGTCGTATCCGGGCAGTTCGACGGATTGGGCGGGATTCGGCAAAAATTCGCGTTCGTTGCCGCCGGTGCTCGACGCACAGACTGGTGCGACTTTGCGGCGTCCGCCTCGGGCTCCCGCCAACGAAACACCGGCGCAAGCGCAGCAACGACTTGATCAGGCCAATAAACTGCAAACGGCGCTGGGCTCGTTTCAGGACTATTCCTTTGCCGGCACGGAGCAGGCTCCGCCTCCTAACTACGGCGGCAATTTCTCGGTGGGCGAAACCCTCGACCTCAACGGTCACAATTTCGGTTACTTCGTGAGCGGTGTCTATCGGCGGCGCTGGACGTTTTACGATGACGGAGTTCAAGCGCGCTATCGCCCTATCGCGATCGAAACCATCGCTCCTTACAAGGAATTTCAAGATACCCGTGCGGTCATGGAGGCCACTTGGGCCAGCGTCGTCAACCTGGCTTACGAGATCGTCCCGGAGGATCACACCGTTAGCTTTACGTTTTACTGGAATCAAAACGGCGAAGATACCACCCGTCGTCAGGTGGGCACGGTCGAGAATTTTGAGCAGGTCGTGGACCTGAATACCCTCCAGTGGATTCAACGCCAGGTTCATGCCTTCCAGATTCGGGGCGACGATCGCTTTGAGGAGTTTTACGACCTCAACACCGACTGGTTGGTATCGATTGCCAACACCACCCAGGACGAGCCGGATCTGCGCTACTTCAATTACGCGCATCAACCCGATGGGTCAGACCCATTCTTTTCCAACTCCCTTCCGGAACCGATTGCGCCGACCCGTTTCTATCGAAATATCAATGAGGACAGCATGTGGGCGGCGTTGAACAACCGCATCCCGTTCAAGCAATGGAATGAACTCGAATCTTACGTAAAATTTGGAGGGGCCTTCAGTGGCTCCCAACGTCAGTTTCAGGAGCAAACCTTCCAGTTTGCGGGATCTTCGGCCTGGGGGAACCCGCCCACTCCTAATAATTATATCACCCCGGAAACTATCCGTTATTCCACCCAGGTGACTCAGCGGGGAACGAACTATCTCTTTGACCGCTGGTTTCAAGAGGGAATTTCGCCGGCCTTTTACGACGGGCAGCAACAAATCCCAGCGGGATACACCATGGTGGAACTGCCCGTGGCCGAGCGGCTAAAGTTCATCGGCGGCGCCCGGGTCGAGAATACCTTCCTGTCGGTCGACGGTGAGGGGGGTGCCGCGGGCGCTAACAGTTCGCTCATTAATCAGTTGGATGTCATGCCGGCGCTCAGCAGCGCTTTCACGATCATTACGAACATGAATTTACGGGCCAGTTTCAGTCAGACGGTCGCCCGTCCTTCCTATCGCGAGATCGCTCCTTACCGCTCTTATGACACGGCTGGCGATGAAATCATCCAGGGCAACCCAAGTCTGCAGATGACCCAGATCGATAATTATGATCTCCGTTGGGAATGGTTTCCCCGGCCCGGCGCGGTCATCTCGGTCAGTGGCTTTTACAAGGACCTTCAGGATCCCATCGAGAAGGTGGCGTTAACGTTCGGCGGGGGCATCGTCACCTTTGAGAACCGCCAAGAGGCGTCCCTGTACGGCCTCGAGTTTGAGGCGAACAGCAAACTGGATTTCCTGGATGAGTCGTTGGATGAGTTCTATGTGGGGTTCAATTTCGCCTACATCAAGTCCGAGGTCCAATTGACGCCCGTTGAGCTGAGCAATGAACAACAACTCTTCCCCAATGCGTCGCCGACCCGGCCGCTCTATGACCAATCGCCCTGGATCGTGAATTTCGATTTCACCTACGATCACAAAGCGAGCGGGACGGCGGCGACGGTTTCCTTCGGAGCGGCGGGGCCCTACATCTTCATCGTGGATCGGGCGGGCCCGGATGTTTACGAGTTTCCGCCGATGCAGCTCAACTTCGTCGTGACACAACGGCTGTCGGAACATTGGAAACTGCGATTCTCGGCGCGAAATCTTCTCAATCCCGATCAGTTGCGCGTTTACGGCGAATCCAAGGACAACCCGATCTACGCGTCTTCTTCGACTGGGATTCAGGCCGGGATGACGTTTACCTACGAGTATTGAATTGGGCTGACCCTCGGTCGGGTCTTTGCTGTACCGCGGGCATTCCTGTCTGCCGTAGCGCAGGTTTTCCAACCTGCCTCCCCCCCACCCAAAAAGGGCAGGCAGGAATGCCTGCGGTACCTTGAGCCATTTTCGTTTCCGGTATGTAACGTGACGGTCATTCGGACGTTTCCCGGCCAACGCATTCGTGTGTTGTTCCGGAGATACCCCAATCGAGGGACATCTCTGGCTTGGCCACTCAACTTGAATACTACAATGAAAAAAACGAACTCTCTATGGCGAGGAATCCGGCCACTTTACGGCTTGGTTTCAGCGCTGGCGTTACTGACTTCGGTCCGCGCCGAAACGATCAATATCCCTGCTGGGTATTTATCTGGGACGAATAACTGGAAGAACACGAATACCTACGTCTTGCAGGGATTTGTGTATGTGGTGGAGGGCGGAGTGCTGCGGATTGAACCTGGGACGGTGATCAAGGGTGTGGCCGGAACGACGAGCGGGAACTTTGGTAATTTGTTCATCGCGCAGGGAGCGAAGATCTACGCGGAAGGGACGCCGCAGAATCCGATTATTTTCACGGCCGAAGAGGATGACGTGAGTGATTCGACGGACTTGGGCGCGGCGGACACGCAGTTGTGGGGCGGAGTGATTTTGTTTGGTAAGGCGCGGATCAATAATGCGGTGAGTGCGGCGGGCGATGCGGTGAGTCCGAAGTACGACATCTACGAAGGATTGCCGGACACGCAGGCGCCGGGCGGACAGTTTGTGAACCGCTTTGGCGGAGCCGATGACGAGGATTCATCGGGGGTAATGCGGTACGTGTCGATTCGGCACGGGGGCAAGCTGCTGGAGTCGAACAAAGAAGTGAATGGGCTATCGGTCTGCGGGGTGGGCCGGGGAACAACGCTGGAATACATTGAGGTGTTTGCGAACTCGGATGATGGATTTGAGTTTTTCGGCGGTTCAGTCAACACAAGGTACTTGGTGAGTGCGTTCAACCAGGACGAGCAGTTTGACGCGGACCAAGGATACAACGGGAAGAACCAGTTCTGGTTTGGGATCCAACCGGAGAACAGCGTGGAGAAGGGAATGGAGATCAATGGGGAGCCGCAAGACCGGATCACAGGAGCCGGCGTGCCGGTATCGAATTGGGAAGTGTACAACGCGACCTTGATTGGCGCGGGAGCGCGGGCGGGAACGGGTTCCGGAAACAATGCGTTCACGTTCCGGGCCAATACCCAGGTGAAGCTCTACAACGGAATTTTCACGGACTTCAACGGACAGCCGATCACGGGTGGAGCGTTGACGACGGGAGCGACTCCGACGGTGCAGAACACTCTGTGGTGGAACTTCAGCGTAGCGAACTTCGCACCGGCCGCCCTGTTCGAAACGGCCAATAACAACTCCACCAACGTCAATCCGCTCCTCGGCGGAATCAGCCGCACCGCCGATGGTGGTTTGAATCCGTTACTGCAGCTGGGAAGTCCGGCCTTTTCAGATTATCGGATGGCCCCGCAGGATGGCTTTTATCTCATCGCCCCGTATCGCGGCGCCTTCGACGGCCAGAATCTGTGGCTGCGGAATTGGACCGCGTTGGACCAGGGTGGCTATCTTCCGCCCCGGACCAACATCGTGAACATCCCTGCTGGGTATTTATCTGGGACGAATGACTGGAAGAACACGAATACGTACGTCTTGCAGGGATTTGTGTATGTGGTGGAGGGCGGAGTGCTGCGGATTGAACCTGGGACGGTGATCAAGGGTGTGGCCGGAACGACGAGCGGGAACTTTGGTAATTTGTTCATCGCGCAGGGAG
>Ga0209591_10002237_pt1 | contig 23463 bp, 23 predicted proteins | sample MAT01_FD_187207 | JGI IMG/M metagenome (GOLD analysis project Ga0209591, IMG submission 187207) | Freshwater microbial communities from Lake Fryxell liftoff mats and glacier meltwater in Antarctica - MAT-01 (SPAdes) (version 2) | ecosystem: Environmental > Aquatic > Freshwater > Ice > Liftoff... | reverse complement strand
CGCCGCGCCCTTTGAGGATGTCGGGCTTTTCGATCTCTGATAATCCCAACACACCACAGTAAAAGGCGCGTCCGGCATCTTCCGCGCCTTTGGGAATCGTAATTTGTATATGGTTCACCCGCGTGATCTTATGTTCCATTCGGTATCCTTTATAACATTCCTTCACGATAAATTTTGCATGTCCTTATACCATTTTAAGAGATAAAACCGGACGGCACGATAGGGTGGGATAGTGATAGAATAGGCTGTATTAAGTGGAGCCTCGTTTTGATGAGTTCAGCCCAATTTTCCGACGCTTATCTCGAATATTTAGCGCAAGGGCCGTTTGTGGGGTGCATGGATCCTTGGGCGGAAGCCGCCCGTTATTTTCACCAGATTCATGCGGGTATGATTGGCAATGTCATCGCGCAAATCAGCTTGCCTCTCAGAAAAATGGGCTATGTGGTAAGCCAAGAATCTAGCTTGCAAATCGCCGAAGGCCGTAAGCCAGATGTCGTTTTAGAGCGCCAACCAGAAAAGTTCCCTTCACAAAAAAATCACTTAAATTACCCGTCGGCAGCCGCAGCCATCCTCGCTGAACCTGGCATCACCGTTTCGGTTGAAGCGCCTGAACTGGATGCACTCTTTATCAGGGATTTTGACGACGGAGCATTGGTGACAGTTGTAGAAGTGATTTCCCCTCGAAATAAGTCGCATTTAGAAGATATTGAAAGATACCAGGCTGATCGGTCACGCTTATTTTTAGAACGGGGCGTAAACGTCGTTGAAGTTGACCTAACACGCTCCATACAGCGTTTGTTTGACCACGAGCAAACCCGTTATCATCCTTACCACACGGTCATATTTACCGCAGAAGGCCAAATTTATCTGGTCTTGGGTGAATGGAATCAACAATTAAAACGGATTGCGCTCCCCTTGCGAAATGAAGTCGTCGGGGTCGATTTGCAAGAGGCTTACGCCATCGCTTACCAGCAAAAACTGATCGCCTCCCAAATTGATTTTCGGGAGGACTACACCGTACAGGGGTTAAAGTTTTCCAAACTGTTGACAGATGAACAGCGTGAGGGGGCGCTCAGAACCGTGAGCGCATGGCAAACCGAACTCGCCCGACTGCGAGAGGCGTAGTAGAGATGCACTACGCCTCGATAGCGCGCCTTACAACGCTTTAAACCTGCTAAAAAGCGGCTCAAGCGGTTGATCTTCCCGCCCGACTAAGCCATAACCGTTGTGCATACTCATCGCCCACGCATACCAAATCATCGCCGCAACCTGCCCCGGATAGCGCATTTTCATATAGCTGACGAAATCACCCGCATATTTCATAATGGCATCATTAGGGTCAAAATCCCGATCGAGTATGCCCCACTCGGTAATCCATATCGGGCGACCCGGCAAAATCGGCAGATAGGCTTGCATTTCATCGTCGATATGACCAAATGGCGCATACGTTTCCCCTAATTTTGTCCCGCGTCCGTAAGGATGAAACGCCAATCCATCGGGTCTGAAGCCGTCGTGCATAGCCTTGAGCGTGGCACGGGCATAATTGCCGCCGTTTTGTGGGCCGCCGGTGTGTCCGCCGCTGATGATGGGTGTCACGGAGTCTACACGGCGCACGGCCTTTATCGTCTCTGCCAGTAAGTAGCCGTAATCGCTAGGCGGCATCGGCACGGAAGCCACCGCCCCCATCGGCGCATCCATCTCATTCCAGATTTGCAAAGCGTGGACGATATTTTGTCCGGCATATTGTTTAGCGATTCGCGCCACCATATCGGCAAACCGCGCCGTGAGCGCCCGCCATTTATCCGTCGTCATGCTAGGCCAAGGCCAGAATTCATTTTTACCTTCGCCGTAGGTCTGATGCGTGAAGACCAACAAGACTTTGAGTCCGGCGCGGGCGTATTTTTCCAAAACAGGTTTATAGCGATTATAGGCTGCGTCAATATCTTCTGACCCTTGCGCGGCGGAGACGTTATAGCCAAAGCGCACCCAGCCCATACCACGCAAACGCGCTGGATCGGGTGTGCCGAGTGGATGGTAAATATCGAGATTCACGCCTGTGAGATTCAATGCAGGCGGAATCGCCATCACTTCCGGCAAAGCACCCTCGTAAGGCGCGAGATACCACGCGGCGGTATAAGCATCCATCCCGTAAAGCGTCTTCACGCGCAGCCATTGATCTTTGACACCGAGTTTGCTTTGGGTGGCTTCTTTGCTTTCCAGCGAGATTAAAAAGTCATTTTTGCCGACTTGCCCGATGGGATTACCATCGACGGGTTTTTCGCGCAGGCGCAGCCCTTCCATCGTCGGCTTGAGCGCGATGGGTTTAACTTTCGGCGCGGCGGTGGGGGTAGCAGGCGTTGTCGGCGGGGGTTGTTGTAGGGGCGCAGCAGTCGATTGAGCCGCGCCCGTCATGGCTTCACGTTCCAGTTCCAACATCCATGCAGCGGTGTAGCCCTCGACTCCCGTCGAAACGCGCACACGCAGCCATTGATCTTTTACCCCCACTTTGCGGGCGGTATCTTCCAGCGATTCGAGCGATTCAATCGTATCCGCGATATAAATTTGCCCAATGGGTTTGCCATCAACGGGTTTTTCCCGCACTCGGAGGCCATCCTGTTTCAGTTTTAATTTTGCCATGTGGAATGCTCCTATAATAACCCTCGATAAATAATTAGAATTTTTTGAACCACCAAGACACCAAGAACACCAAGTATTTGAACCTAAATTCTTTGTGTCCTTTGCGGTTCAGTTTTGCATTTTCTTTCGCAAGTCTACTTATCTTAAAGAAGGCGATAAAATCTCTAGCGTTAGACTAAGTGTATGGTGATTCGCAAATGGGGAACATTGGGATTTGGTCTAATTGTGTGCAGCGCTGGTCTTGGTTATGATTTTGGGATATTCATATTGCAGCGGCGACTCGCCGAGTCGCCGCTACGCCAATAACATTTATTTTTGAGGACTTATGACACCTAATCCAAATCGATTTTTGTCCAACCCTGCCCCTGCTGATATGCCTCGCACCGCAGATGTGATCGTGATCGGCGGTGGGCCAACCGGCGCGGCGGCACTCTGGGGGATTGAAAAAGCGGCTCCCGGCACGAAAACTGTTTTGATCGAACAAAACGCGCAGTTAGGCGGCGGTGCATCTTTGGCCTCGCTAGAAAACTTCCGCACCTGTTGGGCAGCGCCGTGTTTGCATCGTATGATGATTCGCAGCATCGACGTATTTCATCACGCCGACGAGGTTTTTGGCGACGGCGCGGATTTAGGCATTAAGCAGCGCGGCTATTTATTTCTTGCTGCGAATGCCAAGCAAGCCGCCCAATTTAAAGCCGATGTCGAGCATTTTCATCGTCTTGGCCTAGATTACATGGAATATCTGGACACCGATGAATTGCATTATCGCTATCCTTGGCTGGGGAAAAAGATGATCGCCGCGAAAGTTGATCCCACCGCTGGTTGGCTGGATTCCAATGCGCTGGTCTATCGACTGGCGAATGGTGCGCCTAATGCCAAAATTTTGCTGGACATCAAAGATACGCGAATCAGAGTAGAAGGCGGCAAAGTCGTCGGCGTTTCAACCGCCAATGGCGACATTGACGCGCCAAATGTGATTATCGCGGCGGGGGCGGGTTCACGCGCTTTAGGCCGCAACATAGGCATCGAAATTCCGATTGTCTCCCGTCCGCGCCAGAGCTTTACGGCACCTTGGCGGCACGAAGCCTTTCCCGAAGATGCGCCGTGCCTGATTAGTGCCTCGCCGCATCCGCACGTCCGCCCGGAAGCGAGAGACGGCGCGATCTTCGGCTGGGAATATTATTGGAACACACCCGCCGACGACCACAAAATCGATAAATTGGAAGTTCCGCAATACCCCGCCGAACACTATAAAGACCCACGTTTTCCGTCGATGACGCTCTATTTATTGGCGCGGCAGTTCGGGCATGAAGAAGGCGAAGGCTTTGCCGACCCGCGTTATTTGCGTGGGATTTATCATCGGGCAGGCTATTACGTCTACCGCGATAATGCCTACACGACGTTGCCGGATGGGACGAAGCAGCCGTATGCCAGCCAACGCGCCATCATTGACCGCTGGCCTGACATCGAAGGTCTATTTCTATCCGTCGCGCATGTCGGGCATGGCATTATGTCCGCACCAGCAACCGGGGAGATTATCGCCAGTCGCGTGTTGAATCAACCGCTGCCTGATCCAGCCTTTGTAGAATTTGGCCTCAATGTGCCGTATGTGGAGTTTGATGAAGGCGGCTTATCCGACGGTTAGCTGAGATTAGGGATACAGATTGGGGTCATCCGTCGCAAAACCCTCATTGGCTGCCGCTGCCAGCAAATTGCGATCCGCCGAGACAAACGTCATCGGCTCGTTGAGATACTTGACGGCCTGAACAGCAGAGGCCAACTGAATCGCGTCTAACGTCCGCAGGTTGTGCTTGTCTACTAAAGTCGCAGCCTCTTCTATAATATGCGTTTCTAAGTAAGAAACGAGATATTCTTGTTTAAAATGCTGCACAAAGTTATGTTGCAACGTTGTAAGGGTCGCAGCATTCAGGGTATGATTGCTAACACGCCTCCGTAGTAAGGAATTCATCTCTACAAAAGCTATTTCGGAAATGACAATCACATTTCCAGTGGCAGGCAGAATCCAGCTTAATACCCAGACTGAACCAATTTCTGTGATGTAACGTTTAGCAAGTGCGCTGGTATCTACAAAAAAGAGACTCATATTTACCACTCGCCACGATCTTCGTTGATATCGTCGAGTATGCTTCTCGCTCCGGGTGGCGGTGTTCCAATCTTGAGTAATTCTTCGGGTGAAAGTGGAACAAAATCCTCTGGTAATTCAAAATTGAACTCGGTGACCAAAATTCCTGCCGCCAGCATTTTGGCGCGAGCGGCCTCCCGCGCCGGATTGGTGTAAGGCGGGAGGGGGGTAGATTCAAGCGATAGGGTGGCAAGTGCTTCCGGTTGAATGAGGATTTCGACGCTGCCAGTGGGCGTATCCGGCGGCAGATCAATCACCAGACGGCGATCTTCCCCGATTACGGCATGAAGTTTGATGGCGACCATAGCTTACCTCTCCCATTATAGATACAGCCCACGCTGGATTACTTCAATGTTCTACGCGCTTTTGCATATTCATTACAAACCGTGATAGCATATTACGCGGCATAAAGCGCGTTGTAAAGGCCATGACTTTATTCATCATCCCCGTGACGATGACGCGCTGCCCCTTCATCATTGACTGATAACCTGCTTCCGCCACTTCCTTGGCAGTCATCAATTTCCCTTGCACTAGTTTGGACTCGGTCATCGCGGCACGCTGCTGGAATCCCGATTCTGTCGGTCCCGGACACAGCGCCGTAACGGTCACGCCTGTGCCATTCAGTTCTTCCGCTAGCGCTTCGGAAAGCGATAGCACGTAGGCTTTAGTCGCATAATAAACCGCCATCAATGGCCCCGGCTGGAACGCGGCAGTGGAGGCGACATTGAGAATTTTGCCATCGCGCCGCTGCACCATCCCCGGTAAAAACAATTTGGTGAGATGAGTCAGCGTCACCATATTCAACTGCATCTCGTCCAATTCGGTCTTTAGCGGAATCTCGCTGAAGGGACCGTAAGTGGCGTATCCGGCATTATTTACCAGCACATCAATTTGCATCCCTGCCTGTTGAAGTTCAGCGAACAATTCATCGGGCGACTCATGTTTGGCTAAGTCTTTCGGGATCACTTTGACAGTGATGCCGTGTTTGGATTGTAAGTCGTTTGCCAGCGTGAGCAACTTATCCGCGCTGCGTGCTACCAGTACCAGATTAAATTTCTCCCGCGCAAAAATTTTGGCGAATTCCTCACCTATTCCGCCCGATGCGCCTGTGATTAAGGCTGTTTTTGCCATGATGTCCACTCCTGTTTATGATTGAGCCAAATGGTAAGCGCGATCTTTTACAACGTCAATGGCTAATCATGAGTTTTTGCTCATATTTTTTATTGGGAACACGAATCGCCTCAAAAACGTCTTTTGGTGTAAGACTTGTGCCAAAGGAGGCAAAGCGGCGATTCGCGTCTAAAGAAAATCTAAGTGAAAAATTGGAGCGACCAAGAACATTTTTCATAAAACATCTTGGTGTTCTTGGTGCCTTGGTGGTTAAAAATTGAATTTAAAAGGAGATCGAGATGAACGCACGTTTGCTATCTGTTTTATTCTGCACGAGTCTTATGCTGCTGCTGACGACTGGCGCTAGTATCAGCGCTCAATCCCCAGTGCCGCCGGAAATCACCGAATTGGCGACGGGCAACAACGCCTTTGCATTTGATTTGTATCATACCATCGCCGCCGAAAATGAGGGCAATCTCTTCTATTCACCGCTGAGTATTTCGCAGGCACTCGCCATGACGTATGCAGGCGCTCGCGGCACAACCGAGTCCGAAATGGCGCAAACACTGCACTTCACCTTGAGCCAAGCCGCGCTGCATCCGGCGTTTGCCGCGCTGAACGCCAATTTTGAGGAACGCGCCCAAACCGAACTTGTGCCGGATGACGAAGCGCAGCGTTTTCAACTCACCATCGCTAACGCCCTATGGGGACAAGCTGATTTCCCTTTCCTGCCGGATTTTGTGCAGTTGCTCGATAAGAGTTACGGCGCAGGGCTGCAATTGACTGATTTCGTACAAGCGCCGGAAGCCGCCCGCGACGACATCAACCAATGGGTCGAAGATCAGACCGAGGACAAAATTCAGGATATTGTGCCGGAAGGCGCGATCACACCCGATACGCGCCTCGTGCTGGCGAATGCCATTTATTTTCACGCGGGCTGGCAGCGAACGTTTTCCGAAACAGCAACAGAAGATGCACCCTTTACGCTGTTGGATGGGGCGCAAGTCACTGTGCCGACCATGCGCCAGCAAGAAGGCTTTCTCTATCAGGCTGGTGAAGGCTATCAAGCCGTTATGCTGCCCTATTATGGCGGTCAGATGGGGATGATGATCGTGCTGCCAGATGAGGGCGCGTTTGAGCAGGTGGAAGCCTCATTAACTGGTGACTCGTTCAGCGCGATGGTTGCGGCGATGAGCTATCAGGAACTGTGGCTGTTTATGCCCAAGTTCGAGTTTGAGTTCGGATTGGAACTGGCGGATACCCTCGCCGCGATGGGGATGCCGGAAGCGTTTACCGACGCTGCCGATTTTTCCGGCATGGCGGAAGAACCGCTGTTTATCAGCCGCATTCTGCATAAAGCCTTCGTCGGTGTGGATGAAAACGGCACAGAAGCCGCCGCCGCGACTATCGTCATGATGGAAGCAACAAGCGCCATGCCAAGCGAACCGCTGGAACTCCGGCTTGACCGTCCGTTTATCTTCACGATTTACGATAATGTGACTGGAACGATCTTGTTCGTCGGGCGGGTGATGAATCCGGCACAATAAGTTTTTCTCGGAGAAATATATAACCTGAGTTTCGGATAGCGTTTTCATTCTATCCCCACCCCTAAATCCCCTCCCCACTTCGTAGAGAGGGGACTTAAAGAACCGTTGTGAACCGCCTCTCCCCCTTCGCCATGCAATGGAGAAGGGGTCGGAGTATGATGTCCAAAAAGCGTTTTAATCCTCCGGCAGAGTCAGACGCTCGCCGAATTCGACGAACATAAATTCCAAGAATTCGGCCTGCTCCTCAGCCGTCATCGGGCGCGGACGGGCGAAGTCGTCAATGATGCCCGTGAACAGATCAACCGTTAGCAAACGCCCCTCATAAATAAACAGTTGGTCGATAAAAAAGCGGCGGTTTTCCAGCACGGGCTGATCGAAAAATAAGTTGCCGAGTCCGTAATGGATGAAGGCTTCGCGCCCGTCGCTGGTGGGATAAAACTCGAACTGCTGCGGACGATGCGCCTGCGAACCGAGGACGACATCCGCACCGAGATCGGCTAAAGCATGAAAATCATTCACTTGCCGGTCAATCGGGCGCGTCCGGTCATATTCGGCATACTGTACGCTGACAATTACAACATCGGTTTCGGCAGCGAGCGCGGGAATCGCTTCTCGCAGCCATGCCATTTCGCAGTAGGTCGCGCCGGGGCGTTCATCGCCGGGGACTTCGCTCACAAGGGCGAAATCTGGCCCGTTCCAATTACAGGCCAGAATCCCGATGCGAATCCCATTTTGAGTCAAGAGGATCGGCTGCCGCGCCTGCGCTAAGGTTTCGCCGCCCCCGACGGTCAGCATATCAGCCTCCTGATAGAAGCCGAGCGTCCGGTTGTAGACATTGTAGCCGTAATCGTTGTTATGATTGCCCGTCAGCTCCACAAGATCGACATCCAGCAGTGTGAATAATTCAAAATGCGCGTCCTTGCTGCATAAGCCGCCTAAAACGGGTTCATCGGATTCGGGACAGCGCGGCGCAAACGAGACTTCATTACTAATATGAAAATAATCTGGTCGGGTCACATAAGGCAAAATGCCCTCACCCGCCCATTGAACGCTATTGGCATCAATTGCCGTCAACGTGTTACGCGCTAAAGCAGTCACGCCGGAGAAAGCGATGCGCGTCAGCCGTGACGGGTCAAAATTCGGTGCATTGGTGGCAACCGTCAGCGGATAGGCATCCATATCGAGCGGATAAATCGCCTCGCCACCATCAGCGCCGATGTTCAAAACGCGATAACGCGGCGTGAGCATAGCGGGCGGCAGCAGGGTGTATAAATCCGTTGAGTTCCAGAGCAGCGCCAATAAATCCGCATCCGGCACGGTGCGCGTCAGCGGGTCGAGTGGGATTCCGGCGGCGCGTATCTGATCCGCTGCCGATTGGCTCACGACTAATTTCGCGTCAAGTTCGCCGTTGGCAACGCGATAAAGCTGTTCGCTGTCTATGGTGGTCTGCAAATTCTGAAAAGCGACAGCAGGCAGAAAAAGACTCAAGCCTGTGCCTGCTTGCGGCGCAATCGTGACAGCTTCAGGCGTTCCCTCGCTCCCCTCGCCTTCGGGAGAGGGGTCGGGGGTGAGGGATTGAGCCTCCCATTCCGCCGCATAAAAGGCCAAATATTCCGCAATATGCGCTGACCAATAGGCGTTATTGTGTTCGCCGACGGGATAGACGGTGTACTCATGCGCGATTTCACGCGCCATCAAACGCTCGTGCATCTGGTCAAAACCAAATTGGGCATAATCATCACGTCCCCGGTCAAGCCAAATCCGCAGCATATCCAAGCCGGCAGCCGTTTGCGCCAAATGCAGCGGATTAAACTCCAACGGACGGTGGCCTTCGTCAAAGAAAGCACTATGTCCGCCGACGGTGCGGAATAAATCTGGATGGCGGAAGGCGATTTGATACGCCCAAAAGCCACCGCGAGAAATACCGCCGATAGCGCGGCCTTCGCGTATCGTCGTCACACGCAGATTCGCTTCCACATTCGGCATTAACTCCGTCAAAAAGACATTTTCCCACGAGAGATTATCAAACCGATTTTCATTCGCCATCCAGCCGCCATAAGGCATAACCACCACAAAAGGCGGCAGATCACCCGATGCGATTCCGGCATCCATCGCGGCAGGAAGGCCAAGATCAAGCCAGAGTTGATTAGTCGAGTTCGAGCCATGAAACAGATACAAAACGGGATAGTCGCGGTTTGTTTCCGCATAACACGGTGGCACATAAATCGAATAGACCATCTCCTGATCGGTTAGAGCGCTGGTGTAAGTACGCTCACTGACTCGTCCGGTGGAGTCGGCGCAGGGGACTTGTGCGCGGAGAATGGGTAAGGAAGGCTTAAACGCAAAGGCGCAAAGGACGCAAAGCAGCGCAAAGAAAAATGTTCTTTTATGCTGTGTCGGATAGCAGTGTGAGTGTGAGCGCATGAAAAAAATCCCAATCTAAAACGGAAGCTCGTCTATTTTACTCGAACTGCACCCTACTGAAAATTGTTCTGCGCTAATTTGTTGGTCAATAAATGCCAATATACTCTTTGAAGTCAATCGGGAATTGTATATTCAACTCATTTTCGACAGTACGCCATTGAGATGAGTCAATTACAGCACCATGGGGATGTGCAGGCTTGGGAAGAACTTTCATTAACTCAATAAGCACCATGTTGCCTCCTTTATTGGCAGTCCATATCCCCAGCATCATGCACCAGCCACTGACCGTCGCCGACGAAGAAGGGTTGCGCTTCATCGACGGTCAGGTTGAACATGGCCTGTTCGCGCTCGACAATCCGCATCCCATCGACTGCGCCGTAACTACGGTCAAGATTGAGATAAGCCGTCGTTCAAGCGAAGCGCATCATGTATAATTTTTAGATGCAGGACTTTCGCTTACCTCACCCCCCGGCCCCCTCTCCAATACTTGGAGAGGGGGAGAAAAACGCATCTTGAAGTCCCCTCCCCATGCAATGGGGAGGGGATTTAGGGGTGGGGTAAATGCGTGAGCGAAAGTCCTAAGATGTTATCATTCATGAGCTGCCTATACCGCCAGATCAAAATGCGCTGATCTCAGTTTTCAATGAAAAGACTTATAAATTGAGCGCTCACGCATCAGATCGGGCTGTGAAACGCGCCATTGACGCTTTCGAGATTGAAGAAGCCGTTATCGCTGGTGACATCATCGAAGATTATCCCGACGACAAATACGGACCAAGCTGCCTGATTGTGGGTAAGACCAAAGCTGGCAGAGTGCTGCATGTGCAGGTGAGCTATCCACCGCATGTCAAAGTCATCACCGTGTACGAGCCTTCCCTTAATGAGTGGGAAAGCGATTGGAAGACAAGGAAAAGTTGATGGACGAATGCCTGAGTTGCAAAGGACACCTAGAAGAGACGCTCGTCTCTCGTGTGCAGGAATATCAAGGCCGTTGGTTTTTGATCGAAAATCTGCCAGCGTGGGTCTGCCCCCAATGCGGTGAAGTCTACTACACGCCGCAAGCGCATAGTTTGGTACTTCATCTAGTACGGGCGGGGACTACACCCGTGCGCGTTGAAGCGCTTGATGTCTTAGACGCAAGCATCGCCTCCTAATTTCATTCACAATTTTAGCTGCGGACAATAGAGGCTGATTCACGCTCGACAATCCGCATCGACGTGACTTCGCCGTAACTGCCGTCGAGATTGCGGATCAGGTCGCCGGGGCGCAGGTCAGATTATCCGCCATCTCAGCTAAAGGATTGATCAACTGTAGCTAAAACGGCGGTTCCTTAGCCCGTTGTTTTGCTAATTCTTCTGGAATGATGCCATATGCCAGAACAACTAGAGTAAACCTCTCCCCTGATTTTTCAAAATTAATTTCAACCTGCGACTTTGGTATCCATAGAAATACCACTTCTTCAAATCCTCGTTTCAGCTCGACAATCTCAATTCCATTAGATTTAGCTATTGAGCGAAATTCTTCCAAGTAAAGCATCTTTGCAGCTTCAAGCCATCCAGTGTTTAGAACATCAGGGACAATATGTTCCATCCACATCTGGATTTTCAAATGTTCAAGTTCATCAAGATGGCCGCTAAAAAGTAGCTGGATGCATCCATAGTCGAAGCCTACGGCGAATTCATTCCGTTTCATATAACTGAGTTGGGCTTGCACATCGATCTCATCAATGCAGTTATCAGGTAAACCAAGATATGCTATAACTTCCGATAAGGTCATTCCAAGTTTGAGCATTCCCAACTGACCTGACGAGACCAATTTTACAAAATCTTGAACACTTGTAGTGACCCCAAAAAGTTGGACGCAAAAATGCCTTTGCTTACTTTAGCATGGATGGTAGCTGCTGAGCCAAGCCCATCCGCCTCAAAGTCAGCGGGAGTGAATGCGCGTATAGGTGTAGGTATCTTCCTGAAAGCGTCGGTTAGAGGCCGATCATGAGGTGCGCGTGATGTTGTATCAGATAATTTTGACCTAGACAAAACGACGACAGCGCACGATCAACTGCTGGCGATACTCGAAAATTTAAAATAAGTCCTGCATTTACCCATAATGCACCAACAGCGCCGAAATTGAAAGAATGTTGGGCGAATTTTTGGCGAAATTAGCTAAAGTGGGTATCTTATATGATGATCTAAAATAATAGATGTCACTTGATAAACTGGATTTTTTAATTGATGTTGGACGAAATCACCAGAACCTTCGCCGTTATCAACCCTGCTAACGGCGAAATCGTCGAAACCATTCCCGATCATACCCCTGAAGATGCCCGCCGCGCCGTTGATGCTTCTGCTGCTGCCTTTGAAAGTTGGAAGCACACCACGCCTTATGAACGCGCTGCCATTATGAAGCGCTGGCACAGCCTGATGCTGCAACATGAAGAAGCCATCGCCCGCTTGATGTCCACCGAAATGGGCAAGCCAATTCGGGAATCGCGTGGGGAAGTGCGCTATGCCGCCGGATTTGTGGAATTTTATGCCGAGGAAGCCAAGCGTATTAATGGGGAATGGCTGGCGACTCATGCTGAAAACAAGCGGCTGTGGGTGATTAAACAACCAGTCGGCCCCGCACTGGCGATTACCCCGTGGAATTTTCCGTCCGCGATGGTCACGCGCAAGGCCGCGCCCGCGCTGGCGGCAGGATGCACGTTTATCCTCAAACCTGCCGAGCAATCACCGCTGACAGCCATTTATCTGGCGAAACTTTGGGCAGAAGCAGGCGGCCCCGCCGGAACATTTGAAGTGTTGACGACTTCCGATCCCGCGCCGCTAGTCGATGTGCTGATGGCGGATTTCCGTATTCGCAAGATCACTTTTACCGGATCAACCGAAGTCGGCAAGCTGCTGTATGAAAAAGCAGCCGCGACGATGAAGCGCATTTCGATGGAATTGGGCGGTCATGCACCATTCATCGTGTTTGAAGATGCCGATATAGATGCGGCAGTCAAAGAAGTGCTGGCTTCCAAATTCCGCAATGCCGGACAAACCTGTGTTTGTGCCAATCGGGTGTATGTGCATGACTCGATTCAAGCGGCTTTCGTAGAAAAATTCGCAGCGGGTGTCCGTGCCTTGCAGGTCGGCGATCCTCTAGACGATAACACGGCCATCGGCCCCTTGATTGATGCCAACGGACTCGCCAAAGTGCAGAGTCAGGTGGCGGATGCGCTGGCGAAAGGCGCACATCTTGTCACAGGTGGAACTTCCCCAGGCGGCCTCTATTATGAGCCTACCGTGCTGACGGATATGAAAGCCGGTATGGTGATGCTGGAACAAGAGACCTTTGGCCCCGTCGCGCCGATTATCATTTTCCGCGAAGATGCCGAGGCGGTGCGGATGGCGAATGATACGCCCTATGGACTGGCGGCTTATCTTTATACCCGCGATATTAATCGTGCTATACGCGTGGCGGAAGCGCTCGAATACGGTATTATCGGCTTGAACGATGGGCTGCCTTCCACCCCGCAAGCCCCGTTTGGCGGCTTTAAAGAGTCCGGTATTGGACGCGAAGGCGGTAAGTGGGGGCTGGAGCCGTATCTGGAAGTGAAGTACATCTCGCTGGGATTGCACTAGAAGCGTGACAAGTTTGGAAGTTAAGCAGTGGGTCATTATTGTAGGGGCATAGCGTACTACGCCCCCTACCGAAATCGTATAGAACTACTTAAGTCTAAAGTTTAAGATTGACCTTGCTTTTGACTTATCACTCAAAAAAAGCTGGAATTTTCAGGGCAACCTTACGCCCTGTGGTTCAAAAATTTGTGGATTAAACGAAATGTTCAAAGGATTCCCAATGACAAGTAAACGTTTTGCAATTGGTATTGTTTTCTTGCTGCTGCTGGGGCTGTTTATTGTCCCGGTGACGGCGCAGGACGGGCAGACCGTCAAGGTTTATACAAGCTGGCCTCTCACGGGCGGCACACAAGCCGTTGGCGAAAGTATGTTAAACGCCGCGAATTTGGCGCTCATGCACTATACGGAAGATCATGAAGGCATGGGGCCGATGGGGACGACGATTGAAATTGTCCCGTTGGACGATGCTTCTCCCACTACTGGTGCATGGGACGGCACGATTGAAGCTGAAAATGCTCAGCGCTGCGTGAATGACGAAGAATGTCTGGTTTACTTCGGCACCTATAACTCCGGCGCGGCGAAAGTCTCCATGCCGATCACCAACGAAGCCGGGATGCTGCACATTAGCCCTGCCAACACCTATGCTGGCCTGACCCGTGCTTGCGAAACCTGCGAAGAAGGCGAACCAGAAATCTATCGCCCGACGGAAGCTGTGAACTACTATCGCATTCCTGTGACCGACGACGTGCAGGGGCCGGCGGCAGCATCGTGGGCATACTGCATGGGTTATGACAGCGTATACATCATCGACGATGCCCAGGCCTACGGTGCAGGTGTCGCCAATGAATTTGACGCTCATGCTCAGGAAATTGGCCTAGAAGTGCTTGGACATTCCAGCTTGGAATCAGCGGATTCTGACCCGCGCACCCTGCTGACGGATGTGGTCAGCTCCGGTGCGGAAATCGTGTTCGGCGGCTTCGTGATGGATTCGGGCGGCCCTAGCCTGATTCAAGCGATGTATGACGAAGGTCTGTTCGATGACGGCGTAGCCTTTATGGGACCCGATGGTCTACTGACGATTGATCTGGTCGATCAGGTCGGCGGCGCGGAAGTGCTGAATGGTAATACCTTCTTCACCTTCTCGGCACTGCTGCCGAATTTGTTGACCACCGAAATTGGTGTTCGCTTCTATGAAGGGTATCAGGAAGCCTATGATGGCGCAGAGCCGGATCCGTATGCGATCTATGCTTACACTGCCATGCAAGTGATCCTCGATTCGATTGAACGTGGTGGCGATATGGAAGGCGGCATTACCCGCGCCAACATCCTCGCCGCAGTGCCGACCACCGAACTCGACAGCGCATTGGGCACCATTGGCTTCGACGAAAACGGTGACTCTACACTGGCAGCCTTCTACGGCTATGACTTCGCGGACGGCGCTTTCGCCAACCCGACAGCGATCACGCCTGATCTGAACACAACCTGCGAGCGCCCATAATCGGGCTAGTTTGATTTGTAACGTTGTGGGGGCGAGTCATGACTCGCCCCTACTCTAAAACAGCATTTACACCCACCAAAGGCACAACATGGATCTAGAACTTCAAGCGTTTATCCGACAAGCGATTATTGGCTTATCCATCGGCAGCTACTTGGCACTCATCGCGCTCGGTTATACGATGGTCTACGGTATTATTGAACTTATTAATTTCGCGCATGGCGATTTGTTCGCTTTTGGCTTTTTGATCTCCCTAACGATGTTGAATGTGCTGCAACCGCCCGAACCGATGAGCGGCTTATGGCTGATTGTCGTGCTGCCGCTGGTGATGATCGCCACGATGGTGCTGACGGGCAGCCTCAATGTGACGATAGAGCGCATCGCTTATAAACCCCTGCGAAAAGCGGCGCGGCTGGCTCCGCTGATTACGGCAGTAGGGGTGTCATTTGCGTTAGAGGCATTGTATGCCGTCTGGAAGGGCGCTAACCAAATTAATTATCCGCGCTACTTCCCGAATATCGATCTGTTAGGCCCCGATGGGCTTGACCTGGATACGATTGTGCGTTTTACGACCAAAGAAATTTTTCTTTTTGGGGTGACTATTCCGCTGATGATCGGCCTGACGCTCTTTATTGACCGTACCAAACTCGGCAAGGCGATGCGGGCTTCCGCGCAAGACCGTGAAGCCGCCGCGATGGTCGGGATTAACGTCAACCGCATTATCTCGATTACATTTTTTATCGGCGGGGCGCTGGCAGGCGCAGCCGGGATGATCTACGGCCTATATCTGGGACGTGGGCGCTTTTTAATGGGCTTCGAGGCAGGCTTGTTCGCGTTTACCTCGGCGGTCTTGGGCGGCGTGGGCAATATTCGCGGCGCGGTGCTGGGAGCCTATATCATCGGCATGGTGCAGGCCATGAGCGATTTGTATATTGGCGGGGAGTGGTCGCGGATTGTGATCTTCGGCCTGCTAATTTTGATGCTCGTGTTCCGTCCGTCCGGGATTTTGGGTTCCACGCAAGGATTGGAGAAAGTTTAACATGGTCGCTTCAATCCGTCGTTCATGGGAAAAACTACCGACTTTAGCGCAAATCGGGGTCGTCTTAGTTTTGATTGCGCTTGTGCCGCTTGTCTCGGATTTTCTGGAAGGCTTGACCGATTTTGGCTTGCTGACGCAGATCAACCGGGCGCTGATTTATGTGGTGCTGGCGCTCGGCTTAAATATTGTTGTTGGGTTCGCGGGACTGTTGGATTTAGGCTATGCCGCGTTTTTTGCGATTGGCGCGTATGCCTTTGGCGTTTTAACGTGGCCTACGCTTGATATTGAAGCCAGCTTTTTTATCGCCATCTGGATTTGCGCGGCGGTGGCGGCGGTTTTTGGCATTATGGTCGGTGCGCCTACGCTGCGGCTGCGTGGTGATTATCTGGCAATTGTGACGTTGGCCTTCGGCGAGATTATCCCCACGTTGGTGCGTAATCTGGATGACATCACCATTCGCATCGGTAGTTGGACGGTGATCGAAGAATTTAACTTGACCAATGGCCCGTTGGGGATGAATCCACTCGGCAGGCCAGATTTTTCGTTTGTCGAGCAGGTCTTACGGCTGGAACAAGACAGACTGCGCGTGGCGGTTGATCCCAAATTCTGGTATTTCATCATCGTGATTTTAGTGGTTTTTGTGCTGTTTGCCTCTTTACGGCTAGAAGATTCGCGGGTAGGACGGGCATGGAAAGCTATCCGTGAGGACGAGACCGCCGCCGAATTTATGGGCGTGAACATCGTCCGCGCCAAGTTGATGGCCTTCGGTTTAGGTGCATCGTTTTCCGGGCTGGCAGGTGCCGTGTTCGCTTCGATGCTCGGCGCGATTTTCCCGGATTTGTTCCGCTTTCAGGTGTCGATTTTCCTGCTGATTATTGTCATTTTGAGTGGTATCGGCAGCGTTTGGGGCGTATTGATTGGCGGTTTGCTGATCTCGACCTTTGACGGCGTGTTTTTGGCACAGATTATGCCGGAATTGTTCCCCAATTCGGATGTACAGAGCTTGCGCTGGGTGTTTTTCGGCGTGGGCTTGATTTTGATTATGGTGTTCCGTCCGCAGGGGTTGTTCGGTCAACAGAGCGGACGCAAGACGAAACCCGCGCCTGTCGCGGCGGAAGTGCAGGGGTAATAGTGTTTTTGTAAGGGCGCAGCATGCTGCGCCCTTACGCAATACAACCTAATTTAAGATTATTGATCTGTGTTTAAATCCGTCTTTTAAAACTAACGCCTAAAAACTAATCGCTAACCACTAACAGCTAGAAAAAAACTATGGACATTCTTCTCGAAGCAAAAGGCATCAGCAAAGCGTTTGGCGGTTTGATCGCCGTCGATACGTTGGATTACACGCTCAACCGCCGCACGATTGCCAGCATTATCGGGCCGAATGGGGCAGGCAAGACGACCTTCTTTAATGTCGTCACCGGGTATTATAAGCCCACCACCGGCTCGATCAATTTCAATGGTAAGTTGATCGGTGGGATGCGCCCAAGCAAGCTGACGCAAACCGGAATCGGGCGCACTTTCCAGACGATTCGCTTGTTCAACAATATGACCACGTTGGAAAATGTGCTGATCGGGATGCACTATCGGCTTCATGCTGGTTGGGTGGGGGCGATTGCGCGTCCGGCGCGGGTACGTAAAGAAGAAGCCGATGCCCGTGACGAGGCGCGGGGATTACTGGAATATGTCGGCTTAAGCGGCTATGAGGACGACCTCGCCAAAAATCTGCCGTATGGCTATCAGCGCCGTTTGGAAATTGCCCGTGCGTTGGCGACTAAACCGAAGTTGCTGCTGCTGGATGAACCGACGGCGGGGATGAATCCTAACGAAACGCAGGATATGACGAAGTTTATCCGTCGATTGCCGGAAGAACGTGACTTGACGATTATGCTGATCGAACATGATATGCAGGTCGTAATGGGCATTTCTGATAAAGTGACGGTGTTGGACTATGGTAAAAAAATCGCGGAAGGGCTGCCTGCCGATATTCAGAAGGATGAGCGCGTGATCGAAGCGTATCTGGGGCGACGGGCAGTAGAGGCACTCAAACATGGCTAATCATTTGTTACAGGTGGACAACATCCACACGTATTATGGCAACATCCACGCACTGCAAGGCATCAGCCTGTATGTGGATGAAGGCGAAATCGTCACGTTGATCGGCGCGAATGGCGCGGGAAAATCGACCACGATTCGCACAGTCAGCGGCATTATGCACCCGCGTGAAGGCAAAATCACTTTCGACGGAAAAGAGATTCAAAACGTCGGCGCACATGATCTGGTCGGGCGGGGGATCGCCCAATCGCCGGAAGGGAGGCGCGTATTCCCGCGTTTGACCATCCGCGACAATTTGGAAATGGGCGCGTATCGGCGCAATGATAACCATAAAATCTTGGACGACATTGAAAAGGTTTTTGCGCTTTTTCCGCGCTTAAAAGAACGCGCCAAGCAGTTCGCGGGGACGCTTTCCGGCGGTGAACAGCAGATGTTGGCGATTGGACGCGCTTTGATGGCGAGGCCGCGTTTGCTGCTTTTAGATGAGCCGTCGATGGGGCTTGCGCCGCTGTTAGTCGAGACGATCTTCGAGACGATTACGCGCATCAATAAAGAGGACGGCACGGCGATTTTGCTGGTCGAACAGAATGCGCTGATGGCGCTGGAAGTGGCACAGCGTGGGTATGTGCTGCAAACAGGCAAAGTGGTATTGGAAGACAATGCCAATTCGCTCATGAGCAACGAAATGGTGCGTAAGGTCTATCTAGGCGAGCACTAATCGACAGCTAAGACCGACCACATCCGCAAAGACTATAGTGGAAATCCGACAAGTCGGCGCGTTTTATGTTGAAGCGCTCCGCTATGAGGAGGTTTCTATGATTAATTTAGAAGATGTAAAGCAGTTATTGGCGCAGGAAAACGAGCATATCCTCTCGCTTTATCTGCAAGTAGACGCATCGCTGCAAGAAAATCAAGCCGCGACACCGGCCTGGCGTAGTTGGTTGAATAACGCACTCCGCGAGACTGATGCCGCCATCTCCGACGATCAACGCCCTATCTGGATTGATGCCCGTGATCGTGTGCTGGCCTATTTGGAGGATTTTCCCCCACATGTAAAAGGGCTGGCACTGTTTTTGGGTACAGATGTGGAGCAGATTTACGAACTCCCTATTCCGCTGGACAACAATGCGATTCATTTTGGCGTACCGATGATCGCGCCATTGCTGTGGGCGATTGATGAATATGAACCTTATCTGGTTGTGATGGTGGATAAAGACGAGGCGCGTTTCCTGCAAGTGTATCTGGGGAGCGTCGAACACGGCAACTCGATTGTGTCTGATCGTTTTGAGTATGACTTTGCGGAAAAGACGGCTTTTTCCTCACGTCCGTCCGGTAGTGGATTCGGCAGCGTGCAAGGCGCAGATCAAGATAACTTCGACGATACGATGGATGAACACATCTCCCGCCTGCATCGTGAAACCGCCCAACAAGCCCGTGAATTGATGAAGCAAATGGGCGCGGAGCGGTTGATTATTGGTGGGGCAGAAAAATCGGCACATGCAGTGGAGGGCTATCTGCATGAGGAAGCCGCTGCCGGGTTAGCGGGTGTCGTACCCGTGCCTTTCTACTTTAATGATGCAGAAGTGCTGGAGCGCATTACGCCTATCGCACAGGAGTTTGAACGCCTCAAAGAGATGGAATTGGTGGAGCAGGTCATCGATTTCGCCAAATCTGGCGGGCGCGGCGCACTGGGACGCAAGGAAGTGATGGCTGCGATGGAGATGCAGCAGGTCGAGATGTTTGTCATCCCCTGGCCTTTGGAGGATGATGAGTGGATTCAACAACTTCCTATTCAGGCGCTCCATGCCAATACCAAAATTGAATTGGTCAGCGGCGAAGCGGCAGAACGCTTAAAAGAAGAAGGCGGCTTAGGGGCGCGTTTATATTACGCCATCCAGCCTGTATAAACCTAGTGGTCTAACCGTCATGAATAGAGGGGTAAAGACGTTTGAGTTTAATGCGAGCATCGGCAGTAGTGAACTGCCAGTCCACTTTGACCTGACACTGGTTACGTTTGGTTTGCCAGGCAGCAACACAGCCTTGAAGCACAGTTGAGTTGTATCAGGAATACGCCGATCCAGGCACTGGCGGCTGAGAACGCCGAATTCAATTTCCGCCATGTTGAGCCAAGAACCGTGTTTTGGGGTGTAGTGGATTTCTAAACGCTTCGCAATACGTTGGGCTTCAGCCGGTTCAAAGGCCTCATAGAGTGAACCGGCTAAATGCGTATTGAGATTGTCCATAATCAAGGTAATGCTGATAACCCTGTCTCGACAAACCGCTCACGCACCCGCTCAATGGTCGAAATACTCACCTCCAGGGCGCTACGGATGGCTTCGTCTCGCCATGCCGCATGACCTTCACCCTCGTCGGCTTTCAGCAAAATGCGCGCATGAAGCTGTTTCCGGGCAGCCCCCTTGCCTTTACTGATGAGTTGGCTCAATTCATGGCGCTCTTCGCCCGTCAAGCTCACCCGATACTTTTTCATCACTGGTTTCCTATTCGCTTACTTTGCTTTTAGGAAACCCCATTTTTATCTGCCTGTCAGTTGATGATAGTTAGACCACTAGTGGGTCAAGTGGCATGAACGTCGCCATTATTATTTGGGGAAAATTGATGGTTTTCAACTCAAAGCGTCATTTCCAAGAATGGGCTATATGCACAGCAAGTGACCCACTAGTTGAGGTAGTAGTCAGTCCAATTAGGAATTAGAAGTCACTCTCTTATCTGATTCGAGCGTGGGGTAAAGCCGTGCCAAGCGAATGCGGGTATTGCCGGTTGTCAAATGCCAATTAATGGTGGCCTGGGCGGTATTGCGTCCCTATTCTAAGAAAGTATGTTTACAAGTGTTACACTAAAATAATTTACGACCCTCTCTCGTTTTACCATAGCGAATGATGGTTTTTGCTTCAACCTTCCCGTAATGCTTACATTCAGGGTTCGGACAAAAGTCACCAACCGACGCTAATTCGCTCATTTGTCTCACTCGTCGTTTTTGAGTATTATTTTACCAATACTGTCAAGGGAGACTACCGTGCTTGGAGGAAATCGCGTATGTCTGAAATCACCATCCGGCCCATAATGGAAAACGACGCGGCGGCCTACAACGCCCATCGGCGGCGCATTTCTGATGAACCGAATAACAACATCACCTTTTCCGCCGGGGAATATACGCGCCCCATCGAAGAAGATCGTGAACGGATTTTGGCGATCATCGCCGACCCAACGCAGCAGATTTTCGTCGCGGCGGTGGGAGAGGAAATTGTAGCGATATGTGCCTGCCGGGGCGCGACCCTCTCCGCCGTCCGTCATGCGGTGAGTCTCGGTATTGGGATCGACCAGCCGTATCGGGGACGTGGACTTGGGAATAAGTTGATGCAGACTATGATTGATTGGGCGTTGGCTGATCCATTCATCAATCGGATAGAGTTGGATGTTTTTACCATCAACCGTCCCGCCATCAATCTCTATCTCAAACACGGCTTTGAAATTGAAGGCCGCAAAAAACACGCTTACTTCAAATATGGGCGGTACGTCGATACGTATATTATGGGGCTTATTCTTGCCGATAAAAAATAAAACATGCTGGTGATATAAGTAACCTCAGTTTTGGATAGCGTACTTTGATTAACTTTTATGATATCCTCATCCCCCGACCTCTTCTCCATTGCATGGAGTAGTGAGTAGTTGTTATCCATGTATGTATTGTATAGCATAGCGCTATATAATGCAAGAGCGCCTTATATCCCCATACCTAAAGGTAGGGGCTTTACGGCGTTTTTTGGTAAAGTCGTTAAGGGTAGCGTCCTAACGCAAAAAGTAATCCGCGATAAATAATTGGAATTTTTTTAACCACCAAGGCACCAAGAACACCAAGAATTTGAACTTAAACCCCTGTGTTCTCTATGCGCTCTGTGGTTAAATCTTTTTGCAATTGCTTTCGTAGGTCTACTAAAGTGAGTTCACGAAAGAAAATGGAAAACGATTCACTACAAGCAGCCTGCCTTTGGCTAAAAACTAATCACTATGGACTGCGTTCTATTCTTTTAACCGCAGAGACTTGATTCAATCCTCGTCTGTGTTCTCTCTGTCTCTGAGGTTTACACTTTCAGCTATTTATCGCCCTCAGCTTAATATGGAAGTGATTTATAGGGGCGTAGGTTGGTTTTCATGCGTTTTTGGATACAAATGCGGAAGGCATCTTCAGCCGTGATCGTCTTGCGGAGATCATCAGCCAACAAATTGCGCTTGACGACAACCGTCGCATCAAAGAACCAATATAGCCCCATCAGGAGTGAAATCAGCGCCGGACTATGCGACTCGCCGTACATATCGAAATTCCCGAATGCACCGTTGACCGCTGGAATAATGCGGGTGCTGATGTGGCTTTTGGCATGTTTGGGCTGTTCCCATACGTAACGGCAGGCGGTTTCATAAAGTTGAAAGGCTTCCATTTGCGGCGTGAGCGCACAGGCTCCATAAAATGCGCCTAACCGTGCCAATGTTGCCATATTTTCCAGCGCGTTATAATGACATACGGCCTCCTCTGCTTCGGTGCCGAAACCGAGACAAGCCAGAATCTTGACTGGAATATCGAGCGCCTCGGCTGCTGTGAGTGAAATAGTGTCCTCCATCAGAGTCCCCGCGCCCATCTCATCCCCGCGCATGAGTGAATCCACGCCGCCATCCACCAGGATCAGCGCGTCCACGCCGCCGAGATGCTTGATGAGTGTCTTATAACACATGGTCAACGGCTCGACTCCGGTTTTGGCGAACATCCAGATAGGCACTTTTTCGCCGCGCTCAACTTCAAACCACTGCGCCAGATAGCCTTCGGGATAATACATGATCGGATGATTGACCGTCCCTTGTGCGCCCATCAACAGCGTTTCAATCAACGGTTCCGGCTTACTAATCACTTTAGCGATATTAAAGTCGGAAAAGGTGTAATTCGCTAGATGGACGGTCTTACCCATGTCGCGCAGCGTAAAATACAACGGCAGTCCGGCGAAAATATCAAAGCCGCCGCCAGCGCCCGCGATGAGAATTTTTTGGCAGTCTTTCAATAAATGCAAAATCGGGAGGTTAAGCTGCATGAGATGACCTTAATCCACTTTGAATAATTTACGGGCTTTGAAGTACAACAACAGTACAAGATTACTGCTCCGGTTCGGTGTGGATGGTGACGCGCTTCAGGGCGGGAAGCTGCGCCCGTAACAGGATTTCGGCGTTCTCCGCCAGATCATGCGCGGCATCAATCATCATCTGCGGCGGGAAGGTCGCGTGGAGAGTCAGCGCGAGGCCGCCGTCCAGATGATAGACTCGCAGATGATGCCAGTAAATCGTGCGATGATGTTCTTGCAGCAGTGTTATGGCCTGTTCTTTGATCTTGC
>Ga0209591_10002233_pt1 | contig 23477 bp, 21 predicted proteins | sample MAT01_FD_187207 | JGI IMG/M metagenome (GOLD analysis project Ga0209591, IMG submission 187207) | Freshwater microbial communities from Lake Fryxell liftoff mats and glacier meltwater in Antarctica - MAT-01 (SPAdes) (version 2) | ecosystem: Environmental > Aquatic > Freshwater > Ice > Liftoff... | reverse complement strand
GGAATAAAGCCGCGGGGATCAATCTGCACGCCCAGCTCTTCGAGACCCAGCTCGCGTGAACGCGGCTTCATGCCGACGGCGACCAAAACCTGATCACACTCCACGATTTGGCTCTTGCCCTCTGCGACAACCGTCACTGCTACGCCGCCCCCTGGCAGCTTCTTGCAGCTCTCCGCGCGCGTACTCTTCAGGATCACGCCCCCTCGCTTGGTGATCTTGCGTTCCACCACTTTGACGCACTCAGGATCCGTGCCGGGCAAAAGATTCGGCGTGAGCTCCACGACTGTGAGCTCAGTGCCAAAGCTCTGGTACACCATGCCCAATTCAAGGCCAATCACGCCGCCGCCGATCACCACCAAACGCTTGGGGATCGCTTTTAGGCTAACCGCCTCGCGCGCACCGATAATGTTTTGACCGTCAAATTCAAAGCCGGGCACCTGGATCGTCGCGGAACCTGTGGCGATCACGATGCCCTTCTTGGCCGTGAGGCGCCGCACACTGCCATCTTTGCCCTTCACCTCAACGGCATTCGCCGCCACCAGGCGACCCCTGCCCTCCACGACCTCAGCGCCGTTGCTCTTCAAGAGCCCACGCACGCCGCCGGTGAGCTTCTTCACGATGCCGTTCTTCCAATCCTGCATCTTGATGGGGTCCACGCGCACTCCATCGAGCAAAATGCCATGCCCGGCCATTTCCTGAGCCTTCGTGTAGAAGTGAGCGTTGCTGATCAGCGCCTTGGAAGGAATGCAGCCCCAGTTCAGGCAGACGCCGCCGTATTCCTCTTCCTCAACACAGGCCACCTTCTGGCCCAATTGCCCTAACCGAATGGCACACACGTACCCGCCAGGACCTCCACCCACCACAATTGCATCGTATTCAGCGTTCATGCCCGCGATTTACTCCGCTTGGCGAGGTGAAACAAGCCAGAGCAGCTGCGAGCGTCTCTGGGTCGACCGCTCGCGGATCACCTCGCATGGCTTCTAAACGAGCTCGCGCGCCAGGCACCCGCGCCACACCTGCCGCGACCACCGCGAAATGGCGCTTGTCTCGCGACCACGCCCCCAACCCCTTCAAAATCGCGGCCTGAGCTTCCGCATCACCCAAGCGCGCCAAGCTGGTGGTCGCGTGCCAGACAAAGGAAGTCTTGATCGAATACGGCGGCGGAAAAGCACGCCGACGCAAGCCCGGCATGGCGGCCTGCATGCCCAACTCACCCGCCAACTCGATTGCCGCGAGTTCGTCCTCAAGATCGCGGATCTTAAACGTTGCGTTCAGCACGTTTGAAATAATCGACGTGGCAAGGGCAAGCTCCCGCCGCACCAAAGCCAAGCCCACCGCGAGCCGTACGCGTGAGCTTTCGTGCGCTGCTTGCTGGCGCAACGCCGCGACTATTTCTCCCGTGTCCTTGGACGCTGAGAGCCAGTGCTCGTCCAGAAGCCGAATTGCCAAATAGGCCACCTCAACATCATCATCGCACGTGGCTCGCAGCAGCTGCGAACGCGCAGCCTCCGGTTGAATTTGCGTCAAGGCGAGCAGCGCCTGAAAGCGAAAAGCTGGTCCTTCTGCAGCTAAGAATTTTTCGAGTGCACGCACAATTTCCGGACTCGAGGCTCCCACTTCTCCCAAGGCCAAGATGGCCATCTGTCGAACCTCCAGCGCCTCGTCCGACAGCGCTTTCAGCAAAGCGGCGGCTGATTCCAAGGCCCGCGCGCTCCCGAGCGCCATCGCAGCTTCCCGACGCACGCTGGGATCCGCGTCTTCCCGCAGGATCCGCGCCAGCTCCCCACGTGCCTCCACCCCATCGCTCGCTTCCGCATGCCTCCCCAAGTCAACGACAGCAGCACGCCGCACACGCACTTTTCTGTCACGCGAATCTGAGAGCGCAGCGCGGAGTGTGCGCGGCAGTGGGCTCAGGCCGAACATTGCAACCGTGAGCTTACAGCCCCGCGCTGCCAGCCCCAGGCAACCGGCTGGATTGACCCGCTCCCGAAGAGCCCGCTCCCGGAGAGCCCGAAGAGCCACCGGCATTCACAGCCGCTGGATAAACAAACGGCTTGTCGGTTCCCGTGCAAACTTCCGGAGTGCCCATCACGACGGATGCTGGCCCGCTCGCAGGCACCGCGCACACCTTCCCGGAATACGAGCCCCGCTCCACTACCGTGGCGCCAATCGGATTGTCAGCTTGACTGAGGTCCAGGCATTCATAGCCGGAGCGACAATCTGACGTGCGGCCGCAGTTGAGCATGCAGAAGGTCTGTTGCAACCGGGTATCGCCGGAAGAGCAACCCTCTTTTGCCGACACTGTGCGCTTAAACGCCACACAAACGGCTTCTTCGGGACACCCTCCCGGCTCACAGTTGAATAGGGTGCAGTACCCGCCCGGCTGGGTGGGGTCACACCGTCGATCCCCAGCGCTGGAGCAATCAGTCGAAAGTTGGCACTTATCGCCGATTTCTGGGGCGCAGCTCACCAGCAATAGGCAAGCGAAAAAGGAGGCGCGAAATGCAGAAAGCATGAAATTCGGGGGGACCTTAGCGGTAGCTTCCGCCGATTACCACGAGATCCTGAGTGAACCCGCGATCCATATTAGGGATAGCCCTGGGCTTGCAGGTCCCTGTTCTCCGGCTTAGCCTTGAGACCGTGAGCTTTCTTACCCGCACCGCACTTGGAGCCTTGGGAGCTGCATTTTTGGGCGCGCTCGGTTGCTCGGTGAATGCGCAGCAGGGTCCAAACGATTCGCACGTCGATAAAGCGTTCGCGTTGATTGCCGTGGAGCGGAGCAGCCTCGTGAATTCGAGCGAGCCAGCGCGAGCGCAAGCCATCGTGGGCTTTGCCAAGTTAGCTGCCGGGCAGCAAGCGTCCGCCCGCAGCCTCGGTGGCCTCGGCCTGCGCTTACCCGAGCTGAATCAATGCGTACATTTTCCGAGCGCTGAGCCAGGTGCGGGCGCACTTGAATTCGTCGATGCCGGGAATGTGATCATTGATGTCGCCGGCGCTCGCACGTCCCTCGCTCCCCGAGCTTTGCCCACAGTGGCCGATTTGATCTCGGGGGTGATCTACACCTCGCGCGATCAAGACGCGCTCCGGTTACCCGCGCAGAGTCAGTACTTCGTGCGCGCTTTGGGCGGGGAAGTTTCAGGATTCGAAGCCACCGGTGCAGCGCCGAAGCCACTCGGCGGCATCAATGTCGGTGGGCAAGCCCTTGAGCGCGTAGCGCAAGTATCTACCGCCCTCCCACTGGATGTGAGTTGGGAAGAGGGCGATGCGAACGATATCATGCTCGTCGAAATTGGTGGGGCACAGGGAGGCATTGCTTGCGCCTTTCGCGATGATCTCGGTGCCGGCACGCTCTCCGCACAGGGTGCCAGCAAGGGCGCCGGGCGCCTCTCCTTCCACCGGATCCGAACACTCAGCTTGGGACAAAAGAGCGGCGAGCTCAGCTTCAACTTCGAAGTGACTCTACCCATCGAAATTCGATAATAGCTTGGCCTGGGTGCGCGGCCCTTGGCGCACGGCACGCCAGTGTTTATAGAGGGGTCCTTTCTCGACCTCGACTTCTGCATCCCAATGAGTGTTTTGCACCGCGTCTACTTCATTCCGGGGATGTTCGGGTTCGGACGGCTTGCCGGGTACGATTATTTTCATCACATGCGGAGTGGGCTTGAACGGCGCTTCGCGGCAGCGGGCTTGCGCGTTTCGATTGAAGACGTCCCAAGTCCGCCCACTTCTTCGGTTCGTCACCGCGCCCGGGTGCTCGCTACGACCTTGCGCGATAGCGCGGGCTCCAGTTCTGACCCCATCCATTTGGTAGGCCATTCTACGGGCGGGCTCGATGCGCGGCTGGTGCTCTCGCCCGCAGCTGAGATCGGCTTGAGCGAGGAGGCGCTCGCCTGGCGCAGCCGGGTCCGCACAGCGGTTTCTATCAGCACGCCCCATTACGGAACACCGCTCGCGGGCTACTTCACCACCGTTTCGGGCGCACGCGTTTTATACGCCGTGAGTTTGCTCACGGTGGTCTCGCTTTCAGTCGGCGAGCCCTCGCTGGCGATTTTCTCGCGCTTGCTCTCGGGGCTCGGGGGCGTTGATTCTCTGTTCGGTGAGAATCTGAAACTGTTTAGCAAAGTGACCGATTCGGTGCTGCGATTTGTGGATCGCGAAGGGCGCGCCGAGATCGTGAATTTTCTTGGAAAAGTCCGCGTGGATCAGGGCGGCATCATCCAAATCATGCCTGAGGCTATGGACCTCTTTAACGCCACGACGCGCGATGCAGCGAACGTCGCCTACGGCTCGATCGCCACCTTGGCGCCCCGCCCCCGCTCATTGCGCCTCGCTACACGCATTCGCTCACCGTACGCGGCTCTCACCGCAACCCTCTATTCCACCCTCTATCAATTCACGAGCCAGCGGCCAGCGAGCTACCCCTACGCAAAGCTCACGGCCCAGCAGGCCGATATGCTCGAAGGAAAGCTGGCACGCTCCGTGGCTGATACCGAGAACGATGGCATCATCCCGACGCTCAGCATGATCTGGGGCAAGCTCATCTGGGCCGGCGAAGGCGATCATCTCGATGTGCTCGGACACTTTCACGATGACGTTCGCCCCGGAGCGCACGTGGATTGGATGACGAGCGGCGCCCATTTTACACGCGCGCGCTTTCACGAAGAACTGGATTGTTTAGCGCAGTTTCAGATCGAGAATTCTTAGTCTAAGACGTTTTCTACTAGAACTCGATACTTCAGTGCGCAGGGGGCGCAGGCGTACCCTTCCCCGCTTCTGATTTGCCTACCTCTGACTTGCTAGCTTCGGATTTGGCAATGATTCGAAACTTGAGTTCGCGGGGCTCACCCGCGCGCTGATAGCTCACAATCAGCTCTTTCGCCTGCTTCAACGCTTGGAAGGCGTCGTACGCTTGAGTCTCGCGTTCAATGGGCATGCCATTAACAGCTGTCACAACATCGCCCCTCTGAATATCCACGCCTTGCCAGAATTCTTCTGGAGCCAGATTAACGATCTGAAACCCCCGAAATGTTCCATCCTCTAACTTGGGCTGGACCTCGACATGTTGAAGGAAGCGACCCAATCCCGAGTCAACCGCGTGCAGCAGCTCGTCGCGCCAAAGCGCTCCCGCCGGAGGAGGCAGCGCTGGACCTTGCGACGCCGCCGGACGCTCCGAGTGGAGCACCCGGGGTGGAGGCGCCGGTGAAGGTGGTGGGGCCGAAGCACAGCCGAAAGCCAAGACTGCTGCAATGATCAGGAGAGGGTCGCGCACGCTGCGAGTATCTCCGAGCCCTCGCTTCAGAGCAAAACAATTGCGTCGAGCTCGCCACGTGCCTGGCACTACGGAGCGCTCAAAGCGCTAGCTCGGGTAGCTCCCGAGATACCGCGGAGACAATTCGCGCGGTGACTTCCGTTTCGGAGCCCTCCGCCGAAACCTGAACCACGTGGTCTCCCGGCGCAAAGCGCTCCGCCCTGCCATACGCCTCGGCGAGGCGGGCTTGAAACTCGCTCACTTCAAACAGCTCCCGCTCACCGCCACGTGACTCACGGCGCATTTCGGCCGCTACCGCGGAGATCTGCAGCACCACGGTCAAATCAGGCGCGAGCGATCGAGCGTTCAGGCTTTGGACCCAGGCGAGAGCTTCCGCTTCGCTGCTCGCTGTCAGTGATTGGTAGATGTAGCTCGACAGCCGATACCTGTCGCTCACCACGACGTGCCCTGCGGCAAGTGCCGGCAGCACGGTGCTCTCCAGGTGATCCATCCGATCCGCTGCAAACAACAGGGCCAGTGCCGGCCAACCGAGCGCGTGCGGGGACGCACCATCTTCCGCGAGCAAGCGATGCTGAAGCGCTTGCCGGATCAGTTGCCCGACGGGGCCCCGACTGGGTTCGAAGGTTCGCGTCGGCGTGTGCCCGTGGCGCTCCAAGAAGGCAGACAAATGACCCGCTTGAGTGGTGGTGCCCGAGCCATCCAAGCCTTCCAGCACGATGAAGGTGCCGCGAGTCGGCATCACCCGCGGGCTCCGGGGACGATGGGAGGAGCATCCAGCCCGAGGACGACATTGTCGATCAGCCGTGTTTTCCCTGAGTAGACAGCGATCGCCAGCACGCACACCTCGGGCAGTTCGGCGTCGTCGGCATAGGGCACGAGCGTCTCGGGATGCGCAAAACTGACGTATTCAACACGCAACTGAACCACCGCAAAGACCGACACCACGCGCTCTCGCAAAACACCTGACAGGCGCTGCCCGGCACGGTGTGCCGCTACCGCAAGCGACAAAGCCGTGGGGATCACTAACGCGCGCACTCGTTCTTCGATCGAAAGATAGGCATTCCGAGAACTCAACGCCAAACCGTCCACTTCGCGAACGGTGGGATGGCCAACAACACGCACCGGCAAGTGGAGATCCTGCACCAAGCGTTCAATCACCTTCAGCTGCTGATAATCTTTGCGACCGAAAACAGCCACACACCGCCCTGTCAGTGCTAACAGCTTCGTGACCACCGTCGCCACACCGTCAAAATGCCCGGGCCGAAACGGGCCACACAGGTGCTCTGTCAAGCCACTCACTTGAACGCGCGTCGCATCACCCGGCAGGTACATGTCCTCAACGTTCGGCGTAAAAATCACACTCGCCCCAGCAGATTCACACTTCTGGCAATCCCCCGCCAGATCCCGCGGATAGCGCTGAAAGTCTTCATTGGGCCCAAATTGAGTAGGATTCACGAAAATCGTGACCACAACGCGCGTTGCGTGCTGGGCGGCTTCCCTCACGAGCGCCAGATGCCCTTCGTGCAGAGCACCCATCGTGGGAACAAGCCCCAGCGTATGCCCCTGGGCTCTGAGCTCCTCGCAGTAAGTTTGGAACTCAGCGGCTGAGCTCATGCTCCGGGCCTTCATGCGTCTTCGTCGGCTTTCGGCCCGTAACCCGCGGGCAGCTTCTCCCTTTCCACGACGGGCTCGGTGCCACTCAGCTCACCGAGCACGCCCAAAGGGGCACGAAATGTGTGCTCTTCGGCTGGGAATTGGCCACTTTCTACCTCGCGCACATAGGCCCGGGTGGCTTCGACAATCTGCTCTCCCAAAGCGGCAAAGCGCTTCACAAATTTGGGCTGCAGCTCACGATACATTCCAAGAAAATCGTAACACACCAATACCTGCCCGTCGCAGGCGGGCCCAGCCCCAATGCCAATCGTGGGGATGCTCAAAGCCGCGGTGATCTTCTGCGCTAGCTCAGCGGGAATACCCTCCAAAACGATGCTGTACGCACCTGCTTGCTCGATCGCCTGCGCATCCGCCAACAGGCGCGCCGCCTCGGGAGCGGACTTGCCTTGAACACGAAAGCCCCCCATGGCGTGAATCGACTGAGGCGTTAATCCAATGTGTCCCATCACCGGAATACCGCAGGCCACAATGCTCCGCACCTGTTCGGCGACTGCCTGCCCACCTTCTAGCTTCACCGCTTCGCAAGCGCCCTCCTTCAGCAAGCGCCCTGCATTGTGCACCGCTTGTTCGGGGCTCTTCTGGTAGCTCATGAACGGCAGATCGCCGACCACGTGTGCGCGTAGAGTGCCCCGCGCCACGGCGCGGCCGTGATAACAAATCTCGTCGACCGTGACTGGCAGAGTGTTGGAAAGCCCTTGCACCACCATCCCCAACGAATCCCCAACGAGAAGAATGTCGACGCCTCCGGCATCCAGCAAGCGCGCCATGGTGGCGTCGTAGGCAGTCACCGCCGCAATCTTTGGCCCCGCGCCCTTCCGTTTTCGAAGTTCGAGGGCGGTTTGCTTCTTAGGGGGCATGGAGCGATGAAATCAGCCGTCGACCTTGCGACGCAAGCCCGAAAATTTTCGCACTGAAGCCGCGCCTGTATCGCGAGCGCCGCCCGTGTCTCCCACCGCGTGCTCCTGAGCCACAGCTGCCAGAACTTCCCCAACTGCGGTCGTCAGACGCTCGGTTCCTAAATCTTTATCGACAATCCGACCAAACTCCAGAGCCGCCGCCCGGAGCGCGACATCGCGCGATGCCGTAAAGAACACCACTTGCTGTGTGCGCTCTCTTTCGAAGAGCCACGCTGCTAACTCGACCCCATCCCCATCCGGCAACTCCAGATCCAACACTGCGAGATCAAAGGGCCCCTCAAACTCCTTCGCACGCGCGAGATTGGCGGCCCGTTCGACGTCATGCCCCAGACGTTTCAAGCCGATGGCCACGACTTTAGCCAAAGGCGGATAGTCCTCCACGAGAAGTACGCGGCTCATCTAGTGGACTCTAGTCACAGCTCACGGCCCGCGCCATCCCAAGAAACAAATTGCCATGGGGAGACTTGGGTTGCTTGCCTGGAATCGGGGGGCGATGTAAAGGCCCAGCGTTCCGAGTACCCGGCACCCCAAGCGCTATGTTGCCCCAAGCGGAAGAGCCACTGAAAGCTGAAGCGCTGAGGCTCTACAGGCGCTACCGCGACGAGATCGTGCTTGAGTTTGGCCTCTGCCCCTGGGCTGAACGGGCCCTCAACCTCGGACAGGTCACCGAACGCGTGGTCTTGGGCGGCCCCGAAACGGTCATGAAATCCGTTTCCGGCGTGGTCGCCGAGCTTGCCATGTCCGAGGCGATCGAAGTCGCCCTCCTGATTTTCCCGGAATTTGAGTTGATGCGACCGAATTTCGACCGTTTTGCTCAGCAAGTTCGCGACAGCCTGGAAGGCACGGACCACGGCGCCGTTTTCGCGTTGGCAGCCTTTCATCCCGTGGCAGAACCCAATCGCGGGACGAGTGAACGCTTCATTCCTTTCCTGAGGCGAACGCCCGATCCCACGCTGCAGCTGGTGCGCTACAGCGTGCTCCAGCGAGTGCGCGAGGGCACACCCCAGGGCACGCAGTTCCTCGATCTGCAGGCGTTCGACCCCGCGGTGTTAGCAAGCTTGAAGGAAGAGAAATCATTGCGCGAAAAAATCGCCGATAGAAATCTGCTTGAGGCCGAGCGCGTGGGTATCGAAACCCTGGCGCAGATCTTTGCAGACATCCAAGCGGATCGTGCACGCAGCTATCAGCGCTTAGCTGACGCAGCAACACGCGTTGACAGCCCCTAATCCAGCGGCATAGATCTTGAGTGTTTTTCTTGAGTGTTTTTCTTGAGTGTTTTTCTTGAGTGTTTTTCTTGAGGTGAGCAGTAGTGGAGATACGGCACCGCACCCGGGCAGACGTTGAGTTCCAGGTGGAGCAGGGGCGGGCGCGGAGCTGAATTTCCGGGCAAGACGAAGAGAAGGCTCGGTGTTTGAAGGCACGGGACAAAGGAGCGCCTTGCCCAGAAATTCAGCCGGTTTGAGGAAGTGAGAATTTGGTCTCCCCCGGGAATCTTTATAGGTTAACATCTTCCACTCCGAATGTCTCCCTTAAATCCTAAAAACGAGCTCGATGGCGAGCTCGGGCGACGACCTTGCCACCCTTCGACCAACTCGCGCTGCCTTTCTCGGCGCCCGAGCCCGCCATTGAGCCCCGCGCCGCTCCAACCCAAACGGGCTCAACTGGCACGCCTGCGGCGCGGCCTCGCCACTACTTCTCCGTCGTGCGGGCGTGCCCCTCCCGCAGCGACCCGAAAGGGCGCTGCCGGGGAGGGGCGGCTGCCGCGCTACGCGGCAGCGGGGTGGGCATCAACACCAACTTGGTGTTCACTTCACCAGCTCAACATAGAACAATTTCGATCACTTACCGATCAAACCGAAGGCTTACCGCTAGATCGCGAGCAGCTAGGCCCTCAACAGACGGTGTGCATCCAACCGTGCGGATCGGGTGCAGTTCCGTGCTGAATCGCCAACAATTGCTCCCGAAGCTGCATAGCCACCGACCCTGCATCGCCCCCCTGCATCGACCACTCTCCGTTCGCAGTCTTCACGGTCCCAACGGGCGTGATCACCGCCGCGGTGCCGCAGGCAAACACCTCCGTCATGCGCCCGCTTTCAAGATCTGCCTTCCACTCATCGACGGAAATGAGCCTTTCCTCCACCGCAAACCCGTTGTCATGGGCCAACTCCAGAATACTGGCGCGCGTGATGCCCGGCAAAAGGGAACCCGTCAGCTTGGGGGTTACCAGCTTCACGGCGCTCCCGTCGCGGTACACGAAGAAGAGGTTCATCCCGCCCATCTCCTCAACGTATGTGCGATGCACAGCATCCAACCACACCACTTGATCGCAACCTTCAGCGAGCGCTGCTTGCTGAGCTACTAAGCTTGCCGCGTAGTTGCCCGCACACTTGGTCGCGCCCGTGCCACCAGGAGCCGCGCGCACGTACTCCGTGGAAACCCAAACGGAAACCGGCTTGATGCCTTTCTTAAAATACAAGCCCGAAGGGGAACCAAACAGCACAAACAGATACTGTTTAGCTGGGCGCACGCCCAAAGCAGCTTCCGTCGCGATCATCAACGGACGCAGATACAGGCTCTCGCCAACGCCATTCGGGACCCAACTCTGCTCCTGGCGAATCAGGCTATCTGCGGCAAGAATGAACAAGTCTTCAGGCAGCTCGGGCATCGCCAGCCTGCGTGCGGAAGTGTTCAAGCGCCGGGCATTTTGTTCAGGGCGGAAAGTCTTGATGCCACCATCTGGCTGTCGATAAGCCTTGAAGCCTTCGAAGATGGCTTGGCCGTAGTGGAGCACGCTGGCCGCGGGATCCAAAGTGAGTGCCTGGTACGGCGAAAGCAACGCTTGTCCCCACTTGGCAGAACTCGCTTCCCCGGTGCTCATGTCGCACGGGATCGTCACCATGTGTTCGGTGAAAAGCTGGCCAAAACCCAAGTCCTTCATGACCTGGGCCCGTTCTTCGGCGCTGAGAAGCGAGGCTTTTGGCTTGAACGCGATGCGAGAATCCGTCGACATATCGAAGCCGTGTAATAGCACGCCCCCGGGCGTCCCAAGCCAGTCGGTCCGTCGCTTTTTCTGGGTGCGCTACCGACACAAACCCCAATGCATGCGGTTTTTGCCCTAATTTTATCGACGCCGCGAGAGTTGACTGATCCGCCGCCGGGCGACTGGGCTAGGCTGGGCGGGTGCAACAGAGCGTGCAGTTCTGGAAGTATGGCGGCCCCGAGGTGCTCCAACTCGTCCCCTCCGAGCCACTGGCCGAGCCTTTGGCTAATGCGGTCCTCGTGCGTCACACGGCCATCGGAGTGAATTTCATCGACACCTACCATCGGAGCGGTGTATACTCGGTTCCGAGTTTCCCATCGGGCATCGGCATTGAAGCCGCTGGCACAGTTGAAGCCGTCGGACCTTTAGCTCCACCCGCCCTTCTGGGCAAAAGGGTTGCGTATGCTGGAGGCCCGTTGGGCGCCTACGCAGATGCTCGCCTGATGCCCGCAGACCGGCTCGTTGTGTTGCCCGACGACATGGCGGCGACCACGGCAGCAGCTGGACTCCTGAAAGGGATGACCGCGGAGTACCTGATTCGGCGTGTGTACGCGGTGCAGCCGGGCGAAACAGTCGTGGTGCATGCCGCCGCGGGTGGCGTTGGGCTCATCCTTTGCCAATGGCTGCAGCACCTCGGCGCCACGGTGATAGGAACCGTGGGAACAGAGCAAAAAGCCGAACTCGCACGCGCCAATGGTTGCACCTATCCACTGGTCCTTGGGAAGGAGGATTTCGTCGCAAGAGTCCGCGAACTGACCGCGGGAGTCGGCGTCGGCGTGGTGTATGATTCGGTTGGCAAAGATACCTTTGAGGGCTCGCTCAACTGTTTGAAACCGCGGGGTTTGCTCGTTTGTTTTGGCAATGCCTCGGGCAAACCGGATCCGTTCGACGTGGTGCGCTTGGCGGAGAAGGGCTCGCTCTTCCTCACTCGGCCCACCCTTTTCCACTACACGGCAACGCCGGAAGATCTCGCGCTCAGCGCTCAGCGCTTCTTTGCTGTCGTGGCGAGCGGGGTCGTCAAGATTCATGTGGGCCAGCGCTTTTCACTTGATCAAGCAGCGGATGCGCACCGCGCATTGGAAGCACGCCAAACGCTTGGGTCGACGATTCTGGTGCCGGAGCTATGAGAACTCGCGCCTGGGATGTCGCCGTCCTCCTCTTCGATGAAGTCGATCTCTTGGACGTGACCGCCGTGCTCCACGTCCTCTCAGAAACCGGGCGCCACTATAACTTCAGACCCTATCGGATCACCTTGGCGTCGGTGTCCGGGAGGCCTGTAACAAGCCGAGCCCAAGCCACGATGGTGCCCCAAAAGTCTCTGAGTGAGCTAGAAGTGCCTGAAATATTGCTGATTCCGGGTGGGTATGGCGCGCGGCGGCTGCTTGATGATGCGCCCGCAGTCGAGTGGCTCGCCCGCACTGTACCACTCACGGAGTGGACACTCACTGTTGGCGAGGGCGTGCTCCCCTTGGCGAAAGCCGTGCCCATCGGGCCAGCGCATGTGCCGGCCTCCGAAGATGTAGCGAAATTGCTCTCGGAGTTTGCGCCACAGGCTCACATCGATTTGGGAGCGAGTGTGACGCTCGAGGGTAAGCTGGGCTTCGCGAAGCTAAGCGCCCACGCCCTCGATCTAGCGCTCGAGCTAGTTTCCGCAACACTCGGCCTAAATTTCGCCCAGCGAACAGCCTGGTCGATTGGGCACCGTTGGGCGCCACTCCAAGCCGATGTCCTCAAGGCCGAAACGCTCATACCGAAGTGAGCTCAGCAGAGAGGCCCGACGCGGGAACCTCGATCTCTTCAAAGCCTGCCGCAAGGAACACCAAAACGCGATCGGTCATTTTGCCATCTCCGATTTCTGAGCGGCACCACAGGTAGCCGAACGCAGCTGCAGCGCTCGCCCACGCGGCTGAGCCAGTAGCACCCTGCCCTGGTTGATTCCGAGAACGCGCGAGCGAGCTAACGCTGGTTCGTTTGAAAACGCGGGGTTGACGTCTTCGGTGAGCGCTTCGCTCAGGCGTGCTCCCCCCGCCTCATCCCCCACCAACAGCTGGAGAAGCGCTGGTTTACGGCCGGAATCCAGCAACAAATCGGGTGCTCCTGGCTCCCAAGCGCCAGGCAGCGAGCGCCGCCGAACCGAACCATCCGGCAAGACACGAACCACTTCGATCGTTTCCCGCTCTACACCCGGCGCGGCTTCGTTGCGAAACGCCACAATCAGCGCGCCCGCCGCATCTACCGAGCAATCATACGCCAACACTTGACCACTCGGCTCCGAGATATTCAGCGGCTTTCCGAGTGGCTTGCCCGCCCCATCCAGCAACACGACTTGCAAATAACGCCGCTCAGCGTCCACCAAGTGAGTCTCCTCAGGTGTCGCCGAGTTCTCATCGCTCGGGATAGCACGCGGTGGCGCCTTTTCGATACCTTCGCTCGCGGCCCACACCAACCAAAAGGCATCGCCTCGTGCGACTAGGCGAGGAGCTTGCGCGTCTAAGAACGGAGGGGAAATCAGAAATGGCTGCCCAGGCTTGTCTATTGTCGTCGGGCTGAAGGAAATTCCACGGATCACACTGTGGCCCTTCGGCTTAGCCTTCTTGTCAAAGTCATCCCAAACCAGCAAAGTTTGGTTGTGCACGCTGGCCAGCGAGAATGCATCCGAATCGTCGCGCCCGACTGCCAGCTCTTCGCCAAAGTGCACCACCGGCTTCAGATTCGCGGCGCTCACACTCGCCAGACGCAACGTCTTGCCAGCAGCATCGGTATCCGGGATGGCCACCAACAACACCTCCGAATTGAGAGCCAGCTCGGGCGCCGGACCGCCGCCGTGCACAGAGCCCAACGCCACGGAAATTCCCCGGTTCGCCGCAGCAGGTACCCAAACCACCTGAGCTTCCAAACTCTTACCGACAGGAACCAGTGCGCCCACCGCAAACCCTCCGTAGGCGCTCATGACACCTCCCAGGTCCACTCCAAATGGCAGTTCGACAGCATCATCAGCGTCGGCACTGGTTCGCCCTGGCTCACCCAGCATGAAGCCGGAACCTGTACCTAACTGACACAGCGACGGGGGCGCTCCCTTCGCATTGGCCGCATTGGCCGCTCCCGCTCCCCCCTTGGCCTGTTCCGGCGGCAGCTCCTCCGGCGCGAGTTCAGTGTTCGGCACGACTTCAGCCGGGAAATCTTGCTTGGGCTTCGGCCGTGAGCGACACCCGAGCTGGACCAGCAAGAGACAGCTCAAACAAGCTACTTTACTGGACGTCTTCCATCGCATTTTCGGCCTCACCCGCATACACAGCGCTGCACTCGCTCGCAAGCCCCAAAGGCCTTACGCTTCCGCTTGCCTCGCTGCCCAAGCACCGGCACCCTGAGGCTCACGTCGACGGTATTAGCTCTCCTGTGACTCGACCCAGCAAAGCTCAGCCTTATGAACCGAACCGTTGGTTGCGGCGTGTTTACGACCAAGCCTTCCGCGGCATTCAGGTGGACCCCACGTGGGCGGAGGCCGTGCGCGCGCTCTCCAATAGTGGCACCGTGGTGTATGTGCTGCGCAGCCTCAATCTGGTCGATTTCCTCGCGCTCGATCACCTCACCCGACAGCATGAGCTACCCCGTATCCGATTTGTCAACAACCTTGGCCTCGGGATGCTCAATCCGCTCAATTCAAGCTGGGCAGAAGCGTTAAGCTCTGCGCGCCCAGCTAAGAAGCTCACGGACGCCTTGCAGCAGGGTGGCTCGGCGGCACTCTTTCTGAAACGGCCTCCGAGCGTGCTCGACATTGCAGCAGGATCAAGCGGCGAACGTGGCCTCACCGAGGGCGATGACCTGATCCATGCACTGCTTGAAACTCAACGGCGCCAAGACCGGCCTGTGTTCTTGGTTCCTCAGGTCTTCGTTTGGGCGCGAGGACCTGACACGCCCGGCTCCAGCCCCTGGAACGCGCTGTTCGGGTCTCGCCAATGGCCCTCCCCGACTCGCACGTTGGCTCAGCTGCTGCTCAACCGCGGACATGTCACGCTCAGGCTCGGTGAGCCACTGAATCTGAAGGAATACCTGCAACAAACTGGGGGATTGAAGGACGCCTCACATGTGCGTCGCATCACCTATGCCGTGCTTCGGCGACTCGAGCGCGAACGCCAAGCGGTGGTTGGTCCGCGTGCCAAAGCTCCGGAACGCATTCGCAATGAAATTGTGCGCAGTCCGCGTCTTCGGCGCACGATTGAAGAGCTAGCCGGCGAACGAACGGAACAACGCACCGCGCTCACAGCTCGCGCCCTGCAAATGTTGGAGCAACTGCAAGCAGCGCCGGATCTCTCGACGTTGAAGGCACTCGAGGTGCTTCTGCATCGCGTCTTCAACCGCCTGTATGCTGGGATTGAATACGACCCAAAGGATATCGAACGCGTGCGCGCCGTGGCGCGCCGTGGCGCGCTGATCCTGCTCCCAAGCCACAAGAGCCACATTGATTATTTGATATTAAGCTACATCTTCAACGAGGAAAATCTCCCGCTACCGTTCGTCGCCGCCGGAGATAATCTGAATTTCTTTCCTGCCGGGCCTATCCTCCGGCGGGCGGGCGGTTTCTTCATTCGACGCGCGTTTCGGGGGGATCGTTTGTATGCCGCTGTTGTGGATGCCTACGTGCGTCGTTTAATCCGCGACGGCTACCCGATTGAGCTTTTCCTGGAGGGCGGTCGCAGCCGGACCGGAAAGCTCTTGCCACCTAAATTTGGCCTCCTCAACATGATCGTGGATGCGGCGCTAGCCGTGCCCGAACAGGAGACCTTCTTCATCCCGGTGAGCATTGGCTACGAACGCATTATTGAGGCCGACAGCTTCGAACGCGAGCTTTCAGGCGGCGAGAAGAAGAAAGAAGACGCCGCCGGGTTGCTGCGCTCATCGAAGGTTTTCCGGCATCGTTACGGACGCATCAACCTGCAAGTCGGTCAGGTGATAACCTTAGCTGAAGTGCGCCGCGAACTTGGCCTCGCTGACCAAGAGGCACTCGCCCCAGCGAAAAAGAGAGCCCTTGTAACTCGACTTGGCAATCGAGTGATGGACGAAATCAATCAAGTCACCGCCGTCTCGCCAGGGTCGCTCACGGCACTGGCGCTGCTTGGCCAAGCTGGACGCGCCATCAGCCACACCGATCTGGTCACGCTCTGCTCACACCTGCTCGTGGAGCTCACGGCGCAAGGCGCGCGCGTTGCTACGACCACCGAGCTTGCGCCCGGCGTGCTGCGGCCTCTAGCTATTACCGAGTCGATACAAATGTTTGTCGAGACTGCAGGTGTCACGCTGCACGCTCCCGACGACCCCTCGGACGAGCTCCTATCGCGCCAGCAGAACCGCGATTTCTCCAAGAAAAACCCAATTTATACCGTGGTTGAGAGCAAACGCCTGGTGCTGGATACTTCAAAGAATATCATCGTTCACTTCTTTGTAGAGCGCGCCCTGGTGAGCCTCGCCTTGCTCGCCAGCGCTGGCCGAGCCCCCGCCGCTCACGTACGAGAGCGCGTTCAAGAGCTCTCCCGGCTCTTTAAGTTTGAGTTTCGATTCCGAGCGGATGCTCCCTTTGACACCATCTTCGACGAAACGATTGGTACGCTGAAAGAGCGCGGGACACTCAGCGAAGCTGACTCAGTACTGGCTGCAGGTCCTGGCTTTGGCGAATTTTCAGGCGAGCAGTGGCTGGAAATCTACGCCGCGGTGCTGCGAAATTTTCTGGAGGGCTATCGGATCGTGGCGAGTTGCCTGCCCGCGCTCCTGTCCGGACCGGTCGCTGAAAAAGAGTTCGAGAAACTTGCGCTCGCGCAAGGTCAAAAGCTCTACCTCGCAGGCACCATTTCGCGGCGCGAAGCTATCAGCACACCGCTCATTAAGAACGCTGTCGCCGCATTCGCAGAACACCGTTACATCACGCAACTGGAGGGCAAGTGGACGGTCACCGAACCCTTTCAGAGCGAAGCCGCTGTGCTCAGTATTGAAGCGTCGATCACTCGCTTTTTGCCTGCTTCGGAGCCTAACGCATGAGCCGCTTGCTGCTACAACTTCTCGGAATTCTGGGCGTGGCCACCACCACGGCCTGCTTTGGTAGCCCCACGCCGCTCGCACCCGGGCTCCGCGGCTCGGTGGGGTTACCGTATCACGGTGTGCAAACGGACGCCGCCGAGCTCCCCGTGCGCTCGCCTGGCTTGGTGCGACTCCGACCCAAAGGTGAGAATCACTTTGGACGCCCACGCCTGGTTGCCGCGCTGCGCGAGGTGGCCAAACGCATCGACGAGCAACTGCCGGGCGGGCCGCCGTTGGTAGTCGGTGATCTGGGAGCCGAGTGGGGCGGCAAGATCCCTCGGCACAATTCGCATCGCTCCGGGCGCGACGTGGATCTGCTGTGGTTTCTGATGACGCCAACGCAGATCCCGATCGTCAACCCAGGCTTCCTGCATCTTGGCCCCGATGGTCTCGCCCCACTTTATGGGACCGGACAATATGTCCAATTGGACATAGAGCGCCAATGGTTGCTCGTGCGTGAGCTCTTGAATTCTCCGGAAATTGGCGTCCAATTTCTATTCGTGAGTGAGCCCGTCGAAGGCCTCTTGATCGAGTATGCGCGGGCACGAGCAGAACCTGCTGAGCTCATCTGGCGCGCGGAAACCGTCATGCTCCAGCCCGGGGACAGCGCCCCACACGACGACCACCTGCACCTCAGAATTGCCTGTTCGCCTGAGGAAATGGTGCTCGGCTGCGAAGGCGGCGGGCCCTATTGGGAATGGCTGCCGGCTCAGCAAGAATTTCATTTGGGAACTGCAGAAGAAGAAGAAATAGCAAACAGCGATCCGCCGCCCGCCGAAGAAAATGCCACGCCAACGAGCCCCGCAAGCTCCGTGGCCCAACAAGCGGAACGCGCCCTCCCCGACCCCGGTGGCACATGAGTGTGGCCGTTGCTCACGAGTCAGGACTCGATTCAGGTCACCGTTCCGTGGCCTTTGAGAGCGGCATTTTGCACCTGGGAGACTGTCTCGCGTGGATGCCCAAGCTCACTAGCAGTGGCGCGGACGCGTTCGACCTCATCTATGTCGATCCTCCATTCAACGCTGGTGGCACCCGTGGCGCACGTGCTGAGAAAGGCGAGCGCATTTCTGGCGAAGCAGCCTACCGCGACGCCTGGGGCGGCCTCGACGCCTTCTGCGAAATGCTGAAGCCGCGTGTGGCAGCGATGCGCGATGCGCTCAGTGCTCAGGGAAGCCTGTGGTTGCAGCTGGATTATCGCGGCATTCACGATGCCAAGCTGATCTTGGATCGGGTGTTTGGGAGAGCCCATTTTCAAGGGGAAATCATCTGGGTGCCGGGGAATGGCGGCCGGCGGCGCTCGGGCCCCAGCGTGACGCACCAAACGATCCTGATCTATTCGAAGACCGCCCACTTCATCTGGAATGGAGATGCGCCGGAGCTGCGAGAATCCTACGCCACCACAAGTCTCGAGATGCATTTCTCCAACGTGGACGCCGACGGTCGCCATTACCGCGAACGCGTGATCGCCGGCAAAGCCTACCGCTACTACGCCGACACTGGCCGACGTTTGGGGAGCGTGTGGACAGATTGCAAATCCATGCGCGCGAACACTCCGCTCAACAGCGAAGCCACCGGCTACCCTACGCAGAAGCCTGAAAAGCTCTTGGAGCGCATCGTCCTCGCTTCCAGCCTCCCGGGGAGTCGCGTGCTCGATCCCATGTGCGGATCCGGCACGACACTCGTCGCCGCCGCCAAACTCGGGCGGCGTTTTGCAGGCATCGATCAGAGCGAGGTCGCGTTTGAAGTGGCGCAGAAACGCCTCGCCAAGCTCGCACCACTCGGAGCCATTTGAGCGATGGCCTCGTCGCAAAGCCAGGTCGAGCGAAGCACCCACAGATTCACTTCGCAGTGTCCCCCGCCCCCGCCCCCGCGCCACTCACCTGCTCGCGGATATCGAGCCCCAACCCGCAGCTATTGATGCCGTTGGCGTGTTCCCAGCGCACGTTGGGCGAAATCCAACCTGGATCGACGTGTCTGCGCAAACGCAGCAAAAGCTTGCCCGTTCGGAGCTCGCGCAGCTCAACTCTCACGTAGTGCGGACAGGCCCCATCGAGCTCGGTGGGGCCCGAGCCGTCGTTCGGTTCGTCCATGACGAGTAAGCCGAGCTCCGCCTGCGCCGCCTGCTTGGCCGCCTGAATCGGCGCTTGATCGAAATGGCGGGCTAGCTTTTCGAGCTCAAACGAGGACTCCGCGACTTGCACCCGGGCTTCCCAATCGGGCAGCAAGAAAGGTAAACCGACCAACAGCTCAAGGTAACGCGTGACGTGCGCGGCCACCAACGTTGGCTCACTTCCCGCAAGTGCCTTGCGCGCTCGCGACATTAGCACCTTCTCGGAGCGCACTGCGGGAGGGTCAAGCAAGCAGTGCAGGAACGCATCTCGGTAGGAACGTGCCGCACTTTCAGCGATACCCGCGGGTCGTGCAAAGCTTTCAAGTGGGCCACGCACGTACAGCATCCGACGTGAGAGTTCAGCAGAAAACACCGCGTCTTCCCGAATCGAGGGGTCGATTTGATCGCCCGCGTAGGCTCCAGCGCTTGATTCAAACCAAAGATACTGGCGAGCCACCAGCGTCTTGAAATTCGCTGGCAATCCAACTCTTTCGCCCCGCAATCGCGCCAGCAATGTAGCGCGCTGTTGAGCCAATTCCTCCTGGGACCTCTGTCTCGCTAGGAAGATGGTTGCCACCACTGTCACGATTCCAACGAGCACGGCCACCCGGATCACAGCAGCAGAACTCGGCGCCCAGGCCCTTGCATCACCCGCTTTACGCCCGCTCACACTGGCTTCCAGACGTGCCCGGAGCCCAGGCGACATCTTCTTTGTGGCAAGGAACGTTGCCAACGGTTTAAGCCTTCTCTGACGTGAGTCGGCTTCGTTTGCTGAGGCTTGCCTCTACAAGCTTCAGCAGCTGATCGCCCGTGACGCCCAATCGTTCGGCGGTGTGACCCGCAAGCGACGTCTGTGCCACGCCGGCTTTGAACTGATACGTCGGCTGTCGGTCGGCGTTGAGCTCCACCTGAAGAAAGTTGAGCCGTTCGATGGTGGCACTCCCTGCCAAGCGCGCGGCAAATGCTAGAAAATGCGTGGTGATGAACACTTGCAACCCAAGCCGATTGAGCATTGTCAGCACGAGCTCGAAGATCTGCTCACCCTCCGAAGGGTTGGTGCCCGAACAGAGCTCATCCAAAAGCACCATCGCCCCCGGAGGCAGACTCTCAAACAGCGCGCGAATACGCAAAAGCTCCATCCCGAGCCGGCCCTCTGCTTGATCGGCCTGCACTTGTTCAATCAGCGACGCCACCAAGCCCGACGAGAGAGCCACAGAGCCTTCGCGCGCTGGAATGAAGAGCCCAGATTGGGCGAGCAACTGGGTTAAGCCGAGTGCCTGTAGCAAGCGAGTCTTCCCGCCTGAATTCGGACCGGTGACGAGTGTGGTGGAAGTGAGCCGATCCCCGATCAGATCGCAGGGCACCGGCACACTGCCGTTGAGCAGCAGCAGCGGATTGAACAGGCTGCGAAGATCGCGCGGGGACTCGGCCGTTACAAGCTTCGGCAAACAAACCTTGAGCCCTGCTGCTTCGGCTTGGTCTCGGAACCCGAGCGCACCCAAATAGAATTCGCAATCGCCCAGCAGCTGAACCAGCGCCACGAGCTCCACTTCGAGTCCGGTGAACACGGAATCGAGCAAGCGCGCCATGACTTCGCCATCCCCAAAGCGGTATCCGCGCAAAAAAAGCTCAATTTTTGAGAGCCAGCGCCGCCACACAGGATTCACGAAAGGATTATCGGAGTTCTCGTTCACCGACAGCACTTCAAAGCCACGAATGCGCCCGTCCGCACCGACCGCGACACGCACGCTCAAGGATGCCAGGTGAGCGTCGTAGTTCAGGAGATCCGAAAGCGCTTGATACGGTTCGCTGGCGGTGACTTGAGCGCCGAAGGTTCCGAGACAGCCGAGCCCCGAACGGCAGTCGGAGAATTGCTCCGCCAAGAGTTGGAACACTTGTTTCAACGCCGTCAGGATGTCGAGCTTACGGCGGTTGGCGTCCCACACGCGCCCGGCTCCCGCGTTCTCCAGCAATGAGCGAAGACTACAGAGCGCGAGGTAGAGCTTTTCGAATGCGCGGCGCGCGTCGCTCGAGGCAGCAAGCTCCGCTAGGATCTCGCGTCGATAGTCGACAATCGCGATCTCCGCGGGTGGCTGGCAGAGCACTCGCGTCAAGTAGCGAGTTGAAAGCGTGGCTTCCCTGCCTCCAATCCGCACACGCAGGCACTGTGCGACGAAACGACTGACGAACAGGTCGTTGGCAAATCCGCTTGGCTCCCACGTCGAACGCGGCAGAGCTGCCTTGTCGAGCGCTTCCGAGAACATGCCCCCTGCCACAGCACCGTCGAAGGCCAAGCTGACGGCGAACTTGGTGTGTTCGAAATCGATACGCAGCGCCGCCGCAGGCTGTAGAAGATCGGGAGTCATAACGGGCTATCCCGCGCGCTTTTCAGCCTTGTCCAAAGCGGGATGAACGCCGGCCTTGATCTTAGGCAATCGCATGTAAAGGTGGAACGTGTCCTTGAACAGGCTGTAACTGATCTTGAACACGTGATAAAGATCCGTAAAGATAAAGCGCCTGCTTGAGTCAGAGTAGTCGAGCTGGATCGGAGCTTCGAGAATCCGATCGTAGCCCAGGTGCTTGGCCAATGACAGCATCTCCAAGTCAAACCCGTAGCGGTTGATTTCCATATGCGGCAGCACCGCCTCTACCACTTCGCGGCGAAAGAGCTTGATGCCAACCTGTGTGTCAGTGACGTCAATTTTGAATAGAACACGAACGATTTGCTGAAAGCACCAGCTGAGAAACTTGCGGTACCAAGGGTACTGTACGCGCGCCTGCGGATGGCGTTTGGAGCCGACGACGACATCGCACTGGTAGAGCGACATCAGACCCATGAAAATTCGGATCTCCTTGGGGTGAATCTCCATACCGCCGTCGATGAACAGCACATAGTCGCCCGCCGCAGCTTGAAAGCCGACACGCACAGCATTGCCTTTGCCGGTGTTTTTCTCGACGATGATCGGGCGTATGCGCGGATGCTTGAGTGAGAGCAGTTTAGCGTTGGTGCCGTCGGTACTTCCGTCGGAAACCACGATCACTTCGAAGTCTTCGAAGTGATCGTCCACTTCGCCTAGCAACAAATCCAAATTGCGCGTGATCTGCTGGACCTCGTTGAACACGGGCACCACGATGCTGAGCTTCGCGCTTTTGAAGTTAAAGGCTTCCTGGGACATGTCTTATTGTCGGATTTTCTGCTGCCAAGAAACCACCCCCGAAAAGTTGGAGACTTGAAGCGAACCTCGCCTAGGTAAGGCTGCCAGCCCGTGGGCCGCTTTCTCGACTGGACCAGGACTTTCCCTCGGAGCCCACTTGCGTGCAAGTTGTGGCCGCAGAAAAGTTCGTGGCGAGAGGGGCCTCGGTCTCAATGTTTTGCTTGCGGAATCTGCACGGGGCTACCCAGCCATCCCTCGGGGACCTGCACCGTCTTCGTGAGCGCCATTGGCACACCAGGCACCGCACGCATTCCGACGCGTGAGCCTGAGCGTGGGTTAGGGCGGCCGAATTTCTAGCGCGTAGAGGTAGTAAGCATGCTTACTATCTCCGGGACGCTGGGGGCATCCGGTTCCGCCGCCACACAGCAAGCGCTATGCACGCCTGCCGTTCGCCCAAGCCACAAAAAAGTCGATTGCCGCCGGATTTTTCAAGGTATCGCGACTCACCGCGTGGGCTGGGTGGTGCCCCATCAGGATCTTCTTGATTGGAACTTCCAGCTTCTTTCCGCTAAGTGTGCGTGGCACTTCGTCAATTTTCACGATCTGATCCGGGACGTGACGTGGCGATATTTCGTTGGCAATCCGGCGCTTGAGCATCGCGATCAGCGGGTCCGAAAGCGCAACCCCAGTTTCCAAAACGAGAAACAAATACAGTTTTCCGTTCGGTTCTTGGACAGACGCCGTGTCGACCACCAGGCTATCCGAAACCTCCGGTACTGCTTCCACGACGCGATAAAATTCGCTGGTTCCCATGCGCACGCCCCCACGATTGAGCGTTGAATCCGAACGCCCTGAGATCACCATGCCCCCGTGCTCATTGATCTTCACCCAATCCCCGTGCCGCCAAACGCCTGGATAAGTCGAAAAATAACTGTCTAGGAAACGTTCGCCGCTCGCGTCACCCCAGAAGAACAAAGGCATCGACGGCAGCGGCAAGGTGAGCACTAGCTCTCCCACGTCGCCGATCACGGGCTGCGCATGAGCATCGTAGGCTTCCACCTTCGCTCCCAAGGCTGCGCATTGCAGCTCGCCGGCATAAACTGGCAAAATCGGGCAACAAATAGCGAACGCGGTGCACACGTCAGTGCCTCCGCTCACCGAGCCCAGCAGGATATCCGCCGGGGCTTCTGCGCCAACGCTGGCGTACACCCAACCAAAGCCGTCCGCAGGCAATGGGGAACCC
>Ga0209591_10002230_pt1 | contig 23502 bp, 19 predicted proteins | sample MAT01_FD_187207 | JGI IMG/M metagenome (GOLD analysis project Ga0209591, IMG submission 187207) | Freshwater microbial communities from Lake Fryxell liftoff mats and glacier meltwater in Antarctica - MAT-01 (SPAdes) (version 2) | ecosystem: Environmental > Aquatic > Freshwater > Ice > Liftoff... | reverse complement strand
GGAATTTGCACGCCCACATAACCCAAGGAAGCTGCCCACTTGCAAATAGATTTTAAATTATCGAAGGGCGGCTCGTCTCCCATGAACTGTGCGAGGAAAATGCCAGGGCCTTTTAGTGTGGTCATTAGGTGGAAGTTGGAGGTTGGAAGTTAGAAATTACAAGTTAGAGAGCACTTCATTTTCAAATTGAAACATTTTCAAATCACACTTCAAAGGTTGTCCACTTCTCTTTGCTCTGCCCGCTCTTTACTACGTTATCAATGAACAACATTCCTCGGATGCCGTCTTCAACGGTGGGAAAATCTATTACTGCCGCTGCCGTGGTGCCATCTATTCGGGCGGACAATGCGAGGGCAAAATTGCGGTAGAGATTCGCAAACGCTTCTAGGTATCCTTCCGGATGACCAGCTGGTGTACGGAAGTTAAAAATCGCATCATTGTGCAAAAATCCATTGGTACCACCTCTCAAAAGTTGGGTAGGCTTATCAAGCCATTTTACGATTAAGGTATTTGGTTCCATCTGCGCCCATTCGATGCCGCCCTGCTCCCCATAAATTTTTATTCTCAAATTATTCTCCTCACCGGCAGCTACTTGCGATGCAATCAATACACCGGCAGCACCGTTATCAAATTTCAACAATACGTTCCCATCATCATCCAATCCCCGCCCAGCAACCAAAATATTTAGGTCAGCACATAATTGAGTAATTCTCAATCCAGAAATAAACTCCGCGAGGTGGGCGGCATGCGTACCGATGTCCCCCATGGAACCTGCCTTGCCTGATTTTTTAGGATCCGTCCGCCAAGCAGCCTGCGCATTACCTTCCCTTTCGCTCAACTTACTCAACCACCCTTGTGGATATTCTACCACTATCTTTCTGATTTTTCCCAACACGCCTTCACGCATCATCGCTCTTGCTTGCCTCACCATTGGGTATCCTGAATAAGTATGTGTAAGGCAAAGGATCAAACCTGTTTCATCAACTTTCTTTTTTAACTGACGTGCTTCGTCTAGCGAAAACGTAATTGGTTTTTCTATTACAACATGAAAGCCTTTCTCTAACGCAAGCATGGCAGGAGCAAAATGAGCGAAGTTGGGCGTAACGATTGTGACGAAATCAATCCGCTTATCAGCTGGGAGCTTACTCTCCTTTTCAATCATTTCCTCATAGGTCAAGTAGGTACGATGCTCATCTAAAAAAAGCGCTTTGCCGCTTTCCTTCGCAATTTCGGGGTTGATGCTAAGCGCACCCGCCACTATCTCAATGAGGCCGTCCATATTGGCGGCTATGCGATGGATGGAGCCTATGAAGGCATCTTTACCTCCCCCTACCATTCCCATTCTAAGTTTGCGATTCATAATTTCTATTTAGTAAATCCGGATAATGGAATGAAAAATAAACAATTTATGATTACCAATGAACAGAATAGTGACAAACCCAAAATAGTTTATGAATTGCATAGCTTACGCTATTGGTAAGACAATTCGAAACTCAGTTCCCTTCCCTTCATAAGTGGTAAAGGAAATGTTACCACCACACTGCTCTACTCCCTGTTTTGCAATTGCCAAGCCTAAGCCCGAACCAAATTTTTTGGTGGTAAAATAGGGAACAAATATCCGATCCAATAAATCATCAGAAATTCCGTTGCCATTATCTTGAAACAAAATAATGCATTGAGACGCCTCTTGTAGGAGCTTAATAGTAACCGTGATAGGTTCAGTTTCTTTCCCCGCCTGAAGGCCGTTCAGAATCAGGTTTGAAAAAATACGGCTCATCAATTGATCATCACCCATTACAACAACAGATGACGCATTTGCCTCCAAAAAAACATTCCCTGAAGGATGATTATAATATAGGTCAACGGTCGTCTTCAATACAAAGGTGATATCAATGCGTTCCAAATTTGGGGTCGGCATTTTAGCGAATGTGCTAAACGATGAGGCAATCTGATTTAGAATCTCCACCTGACCCAACAAAGAGCGAACAGTTTTTTGTTTTTCATCGTTACCTCGATAGGCCAACTCCATTTGCTGCAGCGTGAGTTTCATAGGGGTGAGCGGGTTTTTTATTTCGTGTGCTACTTGCTGCGCCATCTCACGCCAAGCACTTTCCTTTTGCGTCCGAGCCAACTGAATTCGACTAGCTTCCAAATTGTTAACCATTCGATTATATTCATTTACCATCAATCCTATTTCGTCATTGGATTTCCATTTTAGGACAGCGTTTTTGCCAAACGTAGTATTGCGCAATGTTTTGGTGATAAACTGAAGCGGAAAAATAAGTGACTTAACCGCATAAGAAGAGACAAACGAAAACAACAAAAATACTCCGACAAAAATGACGAGGATGTTAGATAATACGATCGCTTGGTTCTTCTCGATTTGATCAGCTGATTTGAAAAACGGCAAATTCAGAATAGCAATCAACTTACCGTTGGCGGGATTATCAATAGCCAAATAAGAATTGTTAAATGTAAAGCGGCCAATGTTTTCTTTCTTTAGAAAATAGTTTTCTTTCTCTCTCGCCAACCGTTCCCAAGCCACCCTACTCATCAAATTAGAAGTTAACTGATTATCAAAAATTTCAGGCTGGCTGGAGGCCATTAACTTACCCATAGTATTGTAAACGTTTATGTCGATACTGGAGGAAGTTGAAAGTTCTTTTAACCGATTCTCGAGTCCACTATCATCCACCGAATCACTGTGCATTTCAAAATACCGGCCAATTCCCTGCGTCAATTGTTGAGCTTTCTGACGAAGTTCACCCTGGAGCTGATTTTCGTTGGCTGTTCCGATGAGCTTCAGGGTAACAGCCGAAACCAACATAAGCGGTAAAATGAATGCTAAATACACATACAATTGAATACGGGTAGAGTAGTTAAGCATTCCCCCTCGCCACCATTTAATCAGGCTGTAAATCACCACCCAGAAAAGAATTATTGATAATCCTAGTGCAAATTGAAAAGAGAAATTCGCAAACACATAGAAGATAGGGTAGGAATTTGATGTGATAACTACCATACCAAAATCCCCCTCAGCAACTGCATGAATGTATCCATCTTTTTCTATTCCCTTTTGGAAAATAGACGGATTGGACAGGTCGAGTATATTGAGATTTTTTTCGTAGTTGAAATCGCCAAAGCTGCCCACCAATTTACCTTTAGAAAAAAAAGCATAGCTAAAATCCTTGCCCGAGGCAAACTGAGCAAACCGATTGTCCAATAGAAGTTCTGGGTAAACGGTTCTGGGTAGAATATGCTTAAGAGACAACTCCAAGACGATAAAACCTAGAGGGGAATTCAGTTTCGATACTTTGACCAATCCAATGTATTGCCTTACCGATTGTCCCCCACGTTGCTCCACCCTGTAAACACCATCGTACTCAGTTTTTACTGATCCCTCTTGCAGGGCGCGAATGGAAGTTCCTAATCCGTCTTGTGATTGATTTCCTATTGGTTCTCCCGAAGAATCAAACAAATAAATTTTAGTCGTGTAACGATCAAAATAGGAACCAAGGTAAACCTGTGAAACCCGCTGCCGAATAACCCCTTTTGGCAAAAACGGGTTAGCAAAACGAGATTGTATAAATGCATCGTCCACTAGGCGTTTGATATTTTGACTCAATAGAAATTCACCTAAGACATCGTGACTAACCAAATTGCTATTGCCAAATCTAAACTGCGAAAGAATAGTTGCCTCCCGAGAAAAATTCCTAACGCTCAACGCTCCTTGAATACTGTAAGCAGCTATTGCGACCAACAAATACACAAATAACGCAAAGCCCTTTTGTGAAAAAGACCGATAAAGTGAGAAGAAGTAAATGACTAAAAAATATACTAAAGAAACCACCAAGCTAATAGAGTAGTCATGATTGTCGATCCACCAATAAAAAAGAAAAATAATTATCGCTGCCAGTAATGCCAAAATGAATTGAATGTGATTTTTTCGTAAAACATCCGATACAATGCGAATAAAAATATGGCAGAAAAAAAAACTGCTGATCGACCCCGTCACAATAGCTAAAAAAGCCCCCAAGCGAATGGAGTCAAATGAAGCCTGTTGAGTTATGTCTAGTACAATTGATGAGTTATGGAAGATTATTTCGAAAAACAAAAATGGATATAAGAATGAGAACAACGACAGTGTTAAAAGAACTGTAGCTCCAACAACTCTAGGCGTTTGGCCAGTTGAAATCAGCCATCTCACGACTTTAAATCGAGTATAGAAAAGAAAAAAATAAGTGCATAGTACTAACACAACTAACGAATTGAGAATAAAATCGCCCAACGATACATTGTAAGAAGATGATGCAAACAACTGTGGGTTAAAAAAATCAAAATCAGACCATTGAATGGGGAAGCCATATTTCACCATCGCAATTCGGAACGCAAACAAAACAAGTAATCCGAGTAAGAAAGCGTAATCACAATATCCTTGCTGATGAAGGTGATAAATCCATCGCAAAAGGAAAACAATCAACAACAGCAAGCCAACTGCAACAAAAAAAATTGATAAAAAATCGCTCGGGTAATTCTCGCTGGCGCTCGTCTTCGCTATTCTAAAATAACACATACCAGTCTTATCACAAATTGCTAGTCCGCTCAATGAACTCGCTTCCGTTATTTTAATCCCCTGAATAGGGAAAATTGCATCGTTCCAATGAGGCTGTAGGTATCGGTTGACAACTTTAAATTGTTGCATCAGCGGAATAATACCGATCAGAAATCGCGAGGAGTCTATCCCCCATTTACGAATAACAAAATCACCCCGTTGGTTCTTGATGTACCGTACTGAAAATGATTCGTTCAGCAATACTTGATCGGGAATAAATTCATTTTTGCTCCACGCCAGCACACCGCTTTTATCCATCAAAAAGAAACTGCGGTTCAAGGACGACCAATCAACTGTTTCAATTGTTTGAATCAAACGGGTGGCTTCCTGATCAATTGCGCGAAGCTCGGATGAGAAATTACTTGCAACCTTAACCGCAAGGCGAGTGCCCTCAAATGCTTTTTTGAAATATTCATGATATATCCCACCAGCGGATATCATCAGAATAGCGATTATCAAAACGAATGGCTTTTGCTTAAAAAGCATGAGTTGGCTTTGTTAAAAATACTAACAAAAAAGCTAACTCTAAAAATAAATTTACCTACCTCGTTGATTGAGGCCGCCAAACCAATAGAGGAATAATATTCGTGAATACCGAAAACTAAAAGGAATAAAAAGTATGCATGCCAACACAATGGTTACTCCATACACCCAATCTGCTGGGTCGAATGTCGTATAAAGAGTAGCCCAAATTCCGATAAAAAAAACAATAGTAAACGCGTAGCTAACATACAACGCACCAAAGTAAAAACCCGGCTCCGGCATAAATGAAGCATGGCACGATGCACACGTTTCGTTCATAACGCTAAACTTACCAATCTTCGAAAACGGATATTTAAAGATATCGCCTTGATGGCAACGGGGACACTTACCTTGCCAGGCCGCTTTGGTTGAATTTCTTCTCATTTTTCTTGCTCGTGCGATACCAAAAGAAAGCTAAAGCTGATATCGCTAAATAGGGCGCTACAAATAAATAGAGGATCCCAAAATTGATTCCTGCGGCTATTCCAATATTCCCATTGCTAATATTGTTCTCCAATGTTGCCCTACACATGGCGCATTGCGCACTTACTTCAAATATCACAGCCGGGAACAAAAAGAACAATAGGATCAATTTTTTCATTTTGCAAAATGTTTACCACCAATTATCAACTTATGTAATACGGACTAATCATCAAATATACGATAACTCCCGTTATGGCCACGTACAACCAAATAGGGAAAGTAATTCTCGCCAGCCTCTTGTGCCTATCAAAATTTCCCGCCAGGGCCCGTGAAAAAGTCAACAGCACGAATGGGATAACGATAATTGAAAGTAAAATATGCGAAATCAGAATGAAGTAATACACATATCGAACAATGCCTTCGCCACCAAAGGCAGTTGAGTCGCTAAACATATGATAAATCACATACATCACTAAAAACGCAGAAGATAAGCCAATGCATGTCTTCATCAAATTCTCATGGAGATTTCTCTTCCCATTTTTTATCGCATTAACCGCCACTATTAAAAGAACGGCTGTCAGTCCATTAATACTTGCGTAAATAGGTGGGAGAAATGAAAAATTATAGCCCGGTATTTTGATTCGGAACAAAGCAGCAACTGCAATCGGTATAACAATCGACAAAGCCGTTATTAGCCCTTTGTACGGCTCTTTTTCCAATACTTTTGCTGATGAATCAGAACTCATTAAACAATATTTTTAACTCTACTATTAATCGATCTGCTTCTTCTCGTGAATTCAACTGGTAATATCCCCTGATCTGTTTTTGACCGTCCACTAACACGGAATTGAACTTATCTGGCAGCAAAAACAAACAGGAAAGTCTTTGGACGGCATCATCTCTTAAGCTATCAGAAATGAAAACAAGTTGCAACTTATTTTGTTCGACTTCTTCTTGTACTCGAAGATTATTTTCTTTGCTCATTTCGTTGAACAGGAAAAGAACGGCTCGCCTGCCATCCCATCCCAAAGAATTCAATGCGGAATCAGGAGCCAAATAAGGAAGCATGTAGGGTAAATCACAACCAGAAACTACTTCGATTTTTTTCTGATGGAATATGGGAATCTCGAACTTATTTTTCCCAAAGAATTTCAAAAAAATAAAAATCAAAACGGGCGTTACGAGAGCCAACGTCAAAAACAAATTCTTCTTTTTCATCTTTTTGAAACCAAACCCATGGCTGTAAAAAAAAATGGCTAAGATCACGCCTTAGCCATTCTATTATTGATCAGGTGATTTTAAAAATTAATAAAATTGATATCCGATAATTTCATGCCTTCATAAACAAAGGCCACCAACATCCAAACGATAAAGACAATCGGCACCATAATCGACCAGAAAAGTACTTTTGCTTCGTAGCGCAAGTGCATGAACTCACCCACAATATAGCCAGCTTTTACAATGGTCATCACCACAAATATAGCCGTCTTGGCTGGGCCGTGTTGCATTGAAAAGGCAATCACAAACTCAACCGCGGTCAACGCGCCTAAGATGCCAGCTACCGTCCAAAGTTGCTTGATCTTTGCCTTGTCGGGGGGTGCTACTGCTATTTCTTCTTCTTCTGAATGATTTGCCATATTAAAAGTTTTGAATGATGCTCCTGATAACTATCGGAATTGAATTAAACGAGGTAAAAGAATGTAAATACAAATACCCAAACCAAGTCGACAAAGTGCCAATATAAGCCAACCTTCTCTACCATTTCATAGTGGCCTCTGCGTTGGTAAACGCCAGTTACCGTATTATAATAAATCAAGAAGTTCAACAGCACCCCGCTAAATACGTGAAAGCCGTGGAACCCTGTAATGAAGAAAAAGAAGCCCGCAAAATCCTGCGGCCCGTATTGGTTGACGGACAAACTAGCACCTGTTACTACTTTGTCGACCCATTGACCATTAACAAAAGCAAAGTTCTTGATGATGGTTGGTGTATCCGTGCCCACAATGAAGTGCATCCACTCCCAAGCCTGGCAGCCTAAGAAAGTAATACCGCCTAAAATCGTCCATAACATCCATTTTTCAACAGCCTTGCGATCCATTCTATGACCAGCCTCCACTGCCAGCACCATGGTCACACTGCTCATGATCAAAATAAAAGTCATGATACCTACAAACACCAGCGGCAATGAAACACCATGCAGAAATGGAACCGCCTCAAATACCTTTTCAGGAATTGGCCAATAATCCTGTGAAAAAACAAAAGCTTCTACCTCGCCAGTAAACGTTGCATGTGAAGCGCGGACGAGTCCATAAGTGATCAACAATCCTGAAAAGGTAAAGGCGTCTGAAAGTAGGAAGAACCACATCATGAGCTTGCCATAGCTAGCTCCCAAAGGAGATACTCCTCCATTCCAAACATCTTGTCCCGGTGCAGTTGTCGCAGTTGCGTGTGCCATGGTTAGAATTTTATCGTAGCAATGTTAAGAAAACGAACAAATATAGCCAAAGAACACCTAAAAAATGCCAATAAGTTGTGCACATTTCCATCTGCACCATGTTCTTGGAGTGTATTCGTAGCCTGAAGGCGGCATTCAAAACGATCAATAAATAAACAACAGCGCTAATAATATGCGCAGCGTGTAATCCTGTGATCACATAAAGAAATGAGCCAGACGGATTCCCTACCAAATATACACTGTTGGCTACCAAGGCTTTCCAACCCATGTATTGAATCACTAAGAATGCCAACCCCAATATGGTAGTAAGGCCGACCATTATTTTGACCCTTTCTAAATTATCTTTCTTGGCTGCCCAAAAGCCCAACTGCATGGTAACGCTACTGGCTGCTATAACAATGCTGGAAATCAAAAATAAATTTGGAAGGTCGAAGAAAACCCAATTGCCTTCTGCCTGTCGCACGATGTAGGCCGATGTCAATGAAATAAAAAGCATCAGCACACTTGCCATAAAGAGCCACATCCCAAACTTCTTGGGGTTCATCGAGATTGGCTTCTTCGGCTCCTCTACAATCCGATAATTTTCGGAATTAAAATCAACTGTCTTACTCATATCTTTTTTAAATTTTATCTAATAAATAAGCAATCTGCACGATCGGTAAATAAAGGAACGAACCGAACATGATACGCTTAGCCGACTTTTGACTTCCCGTTTTCATCAACGAAAAGGTCTGTGCGAAAAAAGCCACTCCACATATCGAAGCAACGATGGCAGAGTCTAATCCGGTGATCCCAAACTTGGCGGGTAATAATCCCAAAGGAATCAAAAACATAGTATAAACCATGATTTGGATGGCTGTATTCAAATCTCGTCCGCCACCTGAAGGTAGCAACTTAAACCCAGCCTTTTTGTAGTCATCATCCGCAACCCATGCTATCGCCCAAAAGTGAGGAAACTGCCAAATAAATTGTATACCAAAAATGATCAAGGCTTCATACGTAATACTGTTCGTGTAGGCGATCCACCCCAGCAAGGGAGGCAACGCACCGGGAATAGCCCCGACAAACACGGCTATCGGCCCTACCCGTTTTAATGGCGTATAGATAAAACTGTACAGCACCATTGAAACGGCTGACAAAAGCACCGTAAGAGGATTGGTGTATATCCACAAAATCGCCAAGCTGAACAGTAAACAAGCCACTGAAAATAGGGTTGCCTCATTTGCCGAAATCCTCCCCGTAGGAATAGGGCGGTTCATCGTGCGGGTCATGATTTTATCCAAATCCTTTTCAATGATTTGATTAATGCAGACGGAAGCCCCAGAAAGTAAAAAACCACCCAACGTCAGCATTACCAACACTTGCCAATTCAAGCTTTCGCGAGAAGCAAGCCCATACCCAAACGCACACGAGAAAGCTACCAACATCGAAAGTCGCGGCTTCAACAACTCGATATAAGCCCTTGACTTTAAGGAAAACGAACTGATCACACTAATCTCTTGCGCTACCATATCTTATTTATCAAACACAACTGTCGCCTTACTGTTTAGGGCAAACAACAAGTACTGTTGAAAACCAAAACAAATAGAAGCCAACACTAAATGAACGGGCTGAAGGAAAGCGGGAACATTGAAATACGCCATGCCAACACCCGTAAAAAACGAAGCCAAAATTAGCACGAATAATACGCGCGTTAAAACTTTTGCACCAGTAGTTTTATACAATCTCCACAACAATATTAGGTGCAAACCGACCACTAACCACGAAAACGAGCGATGGATGATAAATTCCAACCCAAGCGTAGAAATCCAACTTTCGCGAGATAAAGCGGCAAGTCGGTCTATTGCCTCCCTTACTTGCGTTCCCAAGAAAATCTGCATCAATAAAACTACAGAGCAGGCAAGCACAAGCCACCCAGCTTTCTTTGGTGCACCAACTATTACAGCTGAGCTGTTGCTAGCCAAAAGCAAATAATTCAGCATAGAAACGATTACCAACGCAATAAACATGTGAATAGTAATTGTCCAGGTAGTTAAATTGGTAGAAACCACAATGGAGCCGAACCAACCCTGAAAGATCACCGCAACCAAGGTGGCCGCAGCAACCCAAAAAATAGTGGGTTTTTGCTTTCTAAAACTTCTGGATTTCCAAAAAAGAGCGATAATCAACAATCCAATAACTACTCCCGCCAATCGGTTTAAGTATTCAATCCACGTCTTTACAGCGTTGAAGTCGGCTTCGACTAAAATGCTTTTGTCAGCGGTTATCCTATCAGCAGTTTTGTTCATACCTAGTGCCTTTAGATACCGAACAAATTTCTGGTTTTTCTTTTCTCGGCCTTGAGCGAAAATCTCTTTGTAATTGGTAGGCAATTGATCAACGGAAGTAGGTGGAACCCACTGCTCAAAACACTTTGGCCAATCGGGGCAACCCATGCCAGAACCCGTGGCACGCACAATACCGCCCACGGCTATTAAAAAATAAACAGCGACCAAGGTTGCTAAGCAAAGCTTAAAAAATCCCTTGGTCGCTGTTGAATTCAATTATCTTTCCTAATCGCTTGGATTAGTGTTTGCTGTTTTCTACTACGATCGCCCCTCTTCCCATCTCCAATTTGATCTCATCATTCTCGTGAGGGAAATTAGATTCAGGTGTTTCAGAATAGGGAATGTGCTGCGGAATAAAATCTTCTTTTGATCCCGGCTTACTGTAATCATAAGGCCAACGGTATACTGTTGGAATTTCGCCAGGCCAGTTTCCGTGTCCGGGAAGGCGTGGTGTTGTCCACTCTAATGTAGTCGCATTCCATGGATTGGCAGGAGCCAACTTACCTCTGAAAATATTATAGATAAAATTGAATAAGAAGACGAATTGCGCAACCATTGTTATAATCGCTGCAACGCTTACCAACATATTCAAATCAGCAAATCCACTGAATGTCTCAAAAGCTGTCCATGAATAATACCTGCGAGGGAAACCAGCAATACCAATATAATGCATCGGGAAGAACACCAAGTACACACCAATAAATGTTAACCAGAAATGAAGATAGCCTAATTTTTCATCCATCATGCGCCCAAACATCTTTGGGAACCAATGATACACGCCAGCCATCATACCAAAGAAAGAAGCACTACCCATCACCAAGTGAAAGTGGGCTACCACGAAGTAAGTGTCGTGCAATTGAATATCGACTGCCGAGTTCCCTAAGAAAATCCCCGTGATACCGCCAGTAAGAAAAAACGAAACCAAACCGATCGAGAACAACATGGCAGGAGTAAACCTAATATTGCCCCGCCAAAGGGTTGTCACATAATTAAATATTTTTACCGCTGAGGGCACCGCAATGATCAGGGTGAGCAGTGTAAAGACCGACCCCAAAAATGGGTTCAAACCCGACACAAACATGTGATGTGCCCATACTACAAAAGAGAGTATAGTAATAAACAACATCGAACCCACCATTGCTTTGTATCCAAAGATTGGTTTACGCGAATTAGTTGCAATAATCTCAGATGTAATTCCCAAAGCGGGCAACAACACGATATAAACTTCAGGGTGACCTAAGAACCAGAACAAGTGTTGGAACAAAATCGGGCTTCCGCCTTGATTTGGTAACGCTTCACCTCCAATGTAAATGTCTGATAAATAGAAGCTCGTGCCGAAACTTCTATCAAAAATCAAAAGCAGAGCGGCTCCAAACAGCACTGGGAAAGATAAGATGCCAATAATCGCAGTTAAAAAGAATGCCCAAATAGTTAAAGGCAACTTCGTGAACGACATGCCCGTGATTCTCATGTTAATTACCGTTGTGATGTAGTTGATGCTACCCAAAAGCGAACTAACAATAAATAATGCCATCGAAACCAACCATAATGTCATTCCCAAACCGGAACCAGAAATAGCTTGTGGCAACGCACTGAGTGGCGGATAAATTACCCAGCCGCCTGCAGCAGGGCCTGTGGAAATAAACAAGGAAACAAACATCACCGCGCTGGACAAAAAGAAGAACCAATACGACAGCATGTTCATAAAACCTGATGCCATATCTCTCGCTCCAATTTGCAACGGAATCAAAAAGTTACTGAAGGTACCACTCAGACCAGCCGTTAATACAAAGAATACCATGATCGTACCGTGCATCGTTACTAACGCGAGGTAAAACTCGGGATCAATTTTTCCTTCAGGGGTCAACCAGCCACCTAAAACAGGTTTTAGCCAAGACAAATTAGCTTCTGGAAAGCCCAACTGCAAACGAAACAATACTGAAAGCACACCACCGATCAGTGCCCACGCCATACCCGTAATTAAAAACTGTTTGGCAATTACCTTGTGGTCTTCACTGAAGATGTAGGTCGTCCAAAAATTACCATGATGCTCATGCTCATCAGCGTGATCATCGTGGTGGGGTGCTGCGGTTTGTGGATGTATGTCAATTGTTGCCATAATTTCTTCTCTGCTTTTACTTATTTAATAGCTGCTGTCTGCACGGTCGGTGTTAAATTATCTAACGGAATTCCTGCTTTGATCATCGCTGCCTCTTTCAAATCAGCAGGTACGTATTTTAAATATTCAGGGTTCATTTTTAACCAAGAGTCTTGCGATTTCATCCACTTCTGATAATCTTCTTGAGAATCTACCACAACAGGGAACTTCATCGAGAAGTGACCTCTTCCGCACACCTCGGTGCACGCCATCTCATAGTTGAACTTTGGATTATTCAACTCATCACGCATTTGCGCGGTTGTCTTTGTAGCTGTGAACTTAAAGTGAGTTTGAACTCCCGGCACCGCATCCATCTTTACTCGAAAATGTGGTAGAAATACACTGTGCAAAACATCTTTAGCTCTGATCTTTAGGAGTATTTCCTGATCCACAGGAATATGAAGCTCAAGCGATTTAAAATCATCAAAGGAATTTTTATCGGTGAGGTCAAGCCCAAATTCGTTCGAAGCATCAATCAATTTATAATTGTGATGTCCTAGCGTTAAATCTTTTGAACCGGGGTACCGCGCCATCCAGAGCCATTGCTGGCCGACCATTTCTACCACTACTGCATCTTTAGAAGCGGGAGCAGTGATGTCGTTCCAAACGCGTAATCCTTTAAAAACCAAGAGTGCTAACACAATTGCTGGAACTACAGTCCAAAGAATTTCCAACTTATGATTATCCGCGAAGAAAGCAGCTTTCCTACCCTTTTCATACCGATAAACAAAGGTGAACCAAAACATCACCGCAAAAATGATCACAAAAGCAACCACCGTCACCCACATGGTAACCCAAAATAAATTATCCGTGATTACACCGTGTATCGAGGCCGCCTCGGGCAACGTGTATTCGTTAAAGTATGTAAACGAATACCAAAAGAAACCTCCTAATCCAAAGATCATGAAGGCCATCATCATGTAGGCGTTGAAATTATTCCAAGAAATAGAAAATTCTTCTTCTTGTTTTCCCTTTACTAAACCCACCAAGTTGCCTATCTTGAAGATCATGTAAAGGATGACAAGAACCAAAATCGAACCCAACCAAATTATCCAACTCATATTATTATTTTAAATTCAATTTCCTATATTAAATATGGTGATTCAAACTCTCTTGCATAAACGGATGATGTTTTGCCACCAATTGTAATTTCGAAAGAGCGTTTAGAACCACAAATAAGAACGCTCCTGCAAAAACCATCGCCACTCCGATTTCCAAAAATCCTATTCCACCCTCTAACTTCATTGCACCAGGTGTAATCATATTGTAAAAGTCAAACCAGTGGCCGACAATTACAATTGGGCAGACCACTTTTAACATTGACATTTGCCGCTTTGCATCCCTTGTCATTAGTAACAAGAAAGGCAATACAAAGTTTAAGAAAACATTTGCGTAAAATATCCAGCTATAGGGCGCTGTTTTCATGCGCTGAATAAAGTAAACCGTTTCTTCTGGAAGGTTGGCGTAATAAATTAACATAAACTGGCAAAACCAGATGTACGTCCAAAAGATACTGAAAGCGAAAACAAATTTACCCAAGTCATGAATGTGGTTTTGAGTTACAATTTTCAAGTAACCTGCACCTTTTAAGTACGCCACCAGCAATGTAATTGTAGCTAATCCCGTTACCCACCAGCTAGCAAATACATACCAGCCAAACATAGTGCTAAACCAATGTGGGTCAATACTCATTACCCAATCCCAAGCAGCCACCGAAGAACTAACTGCAAATATCAGTAGGAAATAAGCAGATAATCTCCTCGATTTAAACCAATGCGTTTCCGAGCCATCAATATCCTCGGCCAACATGGAAGCTTTAATTCTGGTAAAGAACAAATACCAAAGACCAAAAAATAAGACCATTCTAGCGATGAAAAAGATTGGAAAACTGCCTGCCGCTAGCGGCAAAAAGAAATACGCACTTTTCCCATCTAATATTTTATCGTAATGTGCACCACCTTTTTCATATAAGCTGTGATCTGTCCAGTGGAAAAGATCACCCTTTACCAAAAACCAAAGTACCAACATGATAATTCCTGCAAAAGGAATCCAGTGACCAATGGCCAATGGAATGCGTTTGATAGGAGCCGACCAGCCTGCCTGTGCAGCATACTGAATGGCAATAAAAAACAATCCGATGATTCCTATGCCAGTAAAAAAAATATTGTTCTGCCAAAGTGAAGTGTAAATTCGTTTCAGCCAAATAGGACTTCCGTGATGGCCGCCTTCTGCGGGTGCTGCATGTGCCTCGCCCCCAGGTTGGGCTGGCTCAGTACTGGCCAATAAACTTTTGACCACTCCTACAGATGCATGTTTTTCAGCAGCACCTTCATGGTTTTCGCCTTTCATGGCCAAGAATACACCTAGTGCGAAAAGCACTAACCCTACCCCAATCAGGATGAAAAGGTTTTGCTTGGTGGCTGCCTTAAAAATATATTTTTCGTCCGCTATCATTGAGAATAGAAATTAATTCTTTTGAAGTTGTTTAACATACTTGGCAATCTTCCAACGATCTTCTTCGCTTACTTGAGAGCCGTGTGCTCCCATCAAGCCTTTTCCGTATGTAATCACGTGGAAGATATGGCCTTCTGTGATATTCTTGTAGGCCTCACCGTTTAGGTTGGCAACACCCGGATAAATGCTATGCTCTACACCATCGATCTTCACGCCCGCAGCAACCTTCCCGTCACCAGCACCGCCCTTTCCATGGCAATGGAGACAGTACATTTCGTAGGCTGCCTTGCCTTGCGCCAACAGTGCTGGGATGGAGTCATACGGACTTTTCAGCCTATTTGCTAAGCGTAAACCTATTGAGTCATTTGCTCCTCTATAAGGCAACCATCCAGATGCAGACCTTCTAACGGTGTGCGCGGGCGGCAAGCGCAAATTTGATTTATAGGGATTGTATTGATTGGAATTGTAGAACTCTCCACGGCCGTTGTCCAATGAATTGGTAAATTTGCCCTGCATCGGATCCGTAATTTGTGAAAGTGGTTCGTAGGCAACAGAGTGATACATATTCGGTGCATACTCCACGCCCTGATAATCTCCCCCGGCCTTGCAAGCTGCCATGAAAATTAATGCGGCTAGCCCGATCGATAATTTTAATCCAAATCGCATAGTCTTGGTCAATTAAAAATTCTTTTCGTTTACTTCGGATGCACCGCTTGATTTCAACAATGCACCAATTTCTTCTTTACTCATTTTGTTTGCTGCCAAGTCAACGGCCATTACGTGCTTATCATCCGTGCTTCTCAAATCAAACTGGCGTGGCCACTTGTAGGGCTTCATATCGCTGGCTATAAAGAAAGTGCCTACCATTCCAAAGGCTGCTAGTAAAACAGTCAACTCAAATGTTACAGGAATGAAAGGAGGCAAAGAAGCGAAGTTTTTACCCCCGATGATCATTGGCCAATCATAACCCAACATCCAAATCTGCATGAGCAATGCCAACGAAGTACCTGTTGCTCCAAACATAAAAGCAGCAATTGGCAAACGTGAACGTTTATAGCCCAAGGCATCATCCAAACCATGAACTGGAAAGGGAGAATACACCTCATGGATCTTCAATCCCTTTTCGCGAATATTTTCTACCGCCTGAAGAAGAATATCTTCATCATCAAAAATCCCGACTACAAAGTTTTTATTGCTGTCCATATATTAATACTGGTAATGCCTCTTTATTTTGAGCTTTCATTTTTTTCTTTGGTCATAAAGAACGTCCAATCAAATTTTCTTTATTAATAAGTTTTCTTATTGGACGTTTCAGATGACGACTTGATAATGCTTTTTACCTCGGCCATGTTGATCACGGGAAAAAACTTAGCAAACAATAAAAAGGCGCTGAAGAACAATCCAAACGTAAAAATGTACTCTCCCATATCATAAATAGTTGGGTGAAACATTGACCAACTGGATGGCACATAATCTCTGTGAAGAGAGGTAGCGATAATTACGAACCGCTCGAACCACATACCAATGTTCACAATAATGGAAAGAATAAAAGTCGATACGATGTTTGTTCTAATTTTCTTAAACCAGAATAACTGTGGTGAAATTACGTTACACGTCATCATCGACCAGTAAGCCCACCAATAGGGTCCTTGCATACGATTAAAGAATGCATATTGCTCGGCTGGCACTTGACCATACCAAGCGATAAAAAACTCAGTGATGTAGGCGATTCCCACAATCGAACCGGTGATGATGATTACAATGTTCATCAACTCTATGTGGTAGATGGTAATGTAATCTTCTAGTTTGAAAACCTTGCGGGTGATAATCAACAACGTTAACACCATGGCAAATCCAGAAAAGATCGCGCCCGCCACAAAGTAAGGGGGGAAAATCGTTGCGTGCCATCCCGGTACTACCGAAGTAGCGAAGTCCATGGATACAATGGTGTGAACGGAGAGCACAAGGGGTGTTGAAAGACCAGCCAATATCAAAGCCACTGACTCATACCGGCTCCAAGTTCTCGCAGCTCCATCCCATCCAAAACTTAATGCATTATAAATGTTAGCACGCATTTTATTTCCTTGACGTACTGCTCTGTCGCGAATAACTGCAAAGTCAGGAATCAAACCCATGTACCAGAACACCAACGATACTAAGAAGTAAGTTGAAATCGCAAACACATCCCACAACAGTGGTGAATTAAAGTTGGCCCACAACGAACCCCAAGTATTTGGCAATGGAAAAACCCAATAAAAACCTACCCACAAACGGCCCATGTGCGCGAACGGAAACGTGGCTGCACAGATAACCGCAAAGATAGTCATCGCCTCTGCGGCACGGTTGATAGACATTCTCCACTTCTGACGGAACAATAAAAGGATCGCTGAAATCAATGTGCCTGCGTGGCCAATACCTACCCACCACACGAAGTTGGTGATGTCCCATGCCCAACCCACTGTTTTGTTCAATCCCCACACCCCTACTCCTTCCCACAAAAGAGTACATATACAATAGAAACCGAAGCCTAACAAAGTAAGTGAAATACCCATGGCTATCCACCACAGTTTTGTCGGTTTTCCTTCTACCTGTCTGCTGATGTCTTCCGAAACATCGCGCATGGTTTTGCCACCAGTAATAAGGGGTTCACGTATCGAAGATATTACTTGCATATATTAGTCAATGGTCAATGGTCGTTAGTTATGCGTGTTCTTTTTTCTCGTCTTTGTTTCTTATCTTGGTGAGGTAGAAAACGTTTGGTTTCACGCCTATTTCCTCCAGTACTCTGTAAGCGCGCGGATTTCCAATTTTTTTGTCAATTCCATACGGACGCTTCGGATCGCTTTCAATCTTCAACAACTTGCTGATGTTACTTTCCGGATTGTTCATGTCTCCAAATACAATTGCACCTGTAGAACAAGCTGCTTGACAAGCCGTGATCACCTCGCCATCTACTAATGGACGTCTCTCCTTTTTGGCTGTTAATTTTCCGCTTTGAATGCGTTGCACGCAGAACGAACATTTCTCCATTACTCCGCGTGAGCGGACAGTCACCTCAGGATTCAATACCATCCTGCCCAAATCGGTGTTCATGGCAGGATTTGATTCGTAGAACTGCTGGTTATCGTGGTACTTGAACCAGTTAAATCTTCTTACTTTATAAGGACAGTTGTTCGCGCAATAGCGTGTACCGATACAGCGATTGTAGGTCATTTGATTTAAACCTTCAGTGCTATGCGTAGTTGCTGCCACCGGACAAACCGTTTCGCAAGGCGCATTGTTGCAATGCTGGCACATCATCGGCTGAAATACGACTTCTGGATTTTCAGCAGCAATCTCTGCCGCTTTGTAATCATCGGGATTTGCATCACTGCTGTAGTAGCGGTCGATACGCAACCAGTGCATCTCGCGTCTGTTGATGACTTCTTTTTTGCCCACCATCGCCACGTTGTTCTCCACATTACACGCTACCACGCAAGCTGCGCAGCCCGTACACGTGTTGAGGTCGATGGCCATGCCCCAATAATGGTTTTTATATTCGTGGCCTTTCCAAAGTGAGAGCGTACTCGCGTCCACCTTTTCATCCCAGTTGGTGATTTTCGGGATCTCCCGTCCCGCGTACGGGTCTTGCTTAAATTCTGATAAAATGGATTCTTGGATCACATTTTCACGCCCCATGTAGGTTTGGTGAATTTGTGTTTGCGCCAATTGAAAATCGTCTTCCGTCTTGGCAACCGTAACAGCTGATGTGATATTATAATTAAGTGAGCCGTTTGTCTTGCCAACCCAAGGATACACATTTACGCCAATGCCTTTTGCCACCACACCTACTTCGGTGCGACCGTACCCTAACGCAATACCAATGGTGCCAATAGCTTGACCCGGCTGAATAAGAGCGGGCAATTTTATCGATTTACTTCCAACAGTAATGGTTAAAAGTTTAGTATTTCCTTCTGCGTCATTATCTAATCCAAGAGCCTTTGCATCTTTTTGTGAGATCGTAGCATAATGATCCCAAGTTGCTTTTGTGATTGGATCAGGAAGTTCTTGTAACAACGGATTGTTGGCTTGATTGCCGCTTCCAATCGCGTAGCTTTCGTAAATAGCCAATTCAAAGCCGGCAGATTTTCCGCTCGCTCCAACATTGGAAACAGCATCTTCTGCATGTGAGGTGAACGTCAATTCCTTCGATTCCGCTGGTAACTCATAAACTCCCTCGTACAAACATTTGTCCCAGAAGCTTTGGAAATCCACCGCGGCAGTTTGCTTGCTATAAAACCAGTTTTTCCAATTTTCATTCACAATGGAATAATACTCAACGTCTTTCACACCTGACCACACCAAGAAACTCTCTTGAGCCTGGCGGCTCTTGAAAAGTGGCGTGATCGCGGGTTGTGACAAGCTATAATGATTCGGTTTCGGCTCAAAGTCGTTCCACGATTCCAAATAATGATGATCGGGAGCCAAGTAACCAGAAGCAGAGGCAGTTTCGTCTGGAGTATAAGAAGTAGAAACCGTTAATGACGCACTCTTCAACGCAGCCGCTAGTTCTGCTCCTTGCGGATGATCATAGACGGGATTGCAATTGTAGAAAATGATACCGCTGATTTTTCCTCCCTTTGCTTCTTCGATAAACGTAGCCATGGCCTCGTCATTTCCTTGGCGGAAATTCATTGGCAAAGCTGTAATAATCGTTGATCTGTAGTTGCCCAGTAAACTATTAATTTCGTTTACCAATACTTGAATCTCTTTATCGTTGGAGCCTGATACTACCAATGACGCTCCTTTGTTCTCTAACAATTCTTTCGCTGCTTTCGCTACGTGCGCCACACCAGAATCGGCTGCGCTTCTGCCAGCCACTATATTGTAAATCTGAGTCAACACAGCTCCTTCTTGTGAAGGCTTCATCGGGGAACGATAGTCGGCATTTGCTCCCGTCAATGAAAGATTACTTTCAAATTGGAAGTGACGGGACATGTCGCGCTTATCTTCGCTCACTTGCCGTGTTTTCGAGTAGCCTTTGGCGAATTCGATCGGGGATAACCATGTACCCAAGAAATCGGCAGCCACACTCACAATCACTTTTGCTTTGCTAAAATCATACGAAGGAATCAGGGCTGTGCCAAATGATTCTTCATTCGCTTTCAGCAATCCGTAATATGAAATAGGATCGTATTGAATATGAGTAGTTGTCGGATATTTTGCTTTGAATTTTTCGATCGTAGCCTTTGTGCTTGGGCTTAAAATGGTATTGCTTACTATTCTGATCTGTCCGCCTTTTCCTGAAATATCTTCTAGCTTCGCAATTACTTCTTTATCTAACGTTTCCCAATCTGTTGCTTTGTCACCATTCTTTGGACCACGCAACCTAAAGTTATCGTACAACGAAAGAACAGATGCCTCCACTTGTGCGCTCGTCCCTCCTTTAGAGACACTTGAAAGCGAGTTACCATCTAATTTAATAGGGCGTCCGTCTCTTACTTTTACTACTACCGAGCAATAGTCCCCTCCGTTAATATAAGTAGATGCATAATAGTTGGGAATGCCTGCATCCGCATCCATTGGCTTGACTACAAACGGAATTGATTTGCGGATGGGCGCCTCACAAGCGGCCAACGAAGCGGCTGCCACACTGAAGCCCATCATTTTCAAAAAATCCCTGCGTGAATGATTGGGGTCTTCTTGCGCACCCATATCGACAAACTCCTTGTCGGCATGCTTTACGTAAGAAGGATCATTCTTTAATTGCGGTAATCCTTTCCAGTATGTCTTCTTTAATGTACTCATAAAGTAAGTCTAAAATCGTAAGTCAGTATTCAGTAATCTATAATCAGTTACAAGGCAAAATCGCAAATCAATAATGGCATTTAGCGCATTCTAAGCCGCCAATGTCTTCTACTTTCATTTTTGATTTTTTAGCGGATAAGTGAAGTTCGTTCAGTTTATTATAATAAGCATTGTCTTTTGTGTTCACCTCTGTTTTGCGGTGACAGTCAATACACCACCCCATCGTCAACAAGGAATATTGTTTCACCACTTCCATTTCCTCAATTGGACCATGGCATGTTTGGCATTCAATGCCACCCACGTTTACATGCTGAGCATGGTTGAAATAACTTAAATCAGGTAGGTTGTGTATCCGCACCCATTCAATTGGTTTTTGCTTGCCCGAATAAGAAGCAGTTTTATAATCATAACCAATAGCCGCATAAATTTTTTGAATTTCTGGCGACTCTTGTTTGATCTGCGTGTGGCAGTTCATACATATATTAGGAGAAGGAATGTTGGCTTGCTTGCCTTTCAACACACCGGTGTGGCAATATTTACAATTGATCTCATACGCACCAGAGTGTAACTTGTGCGAGAAAGCAATGGGTTGCTTGGGTTGGTAATCTTGCTGAATACCAATGGAGTACAAACCATCAATGGTGGTTTTAAAACCAACAGCTGCTACAATAAACACAACAATGAATATGAACCCCGAACTACGAGTGACCGCGGAAAATGTGTAAGGGGAATTTACTACTTGCTGATCTTCGTCATTTAGCTCCTTCTGATTTAGGTATTTCTTCAAACCCGAAATGATCAGGCCCAAAATGGCCAACATCAAAATCAAAATAAGAATCATCCCACCAACAATCACATTCAAGTAAGAACTAGGGATTCCTGCGCCTCCTCCGGCAACCTGTCCTCCGACAGCAGGGGCAGCCACCACATCTGGCTTGGCCACTTCTGCTTTCACATAAGCCAGAATAGACAATATTTGTACATCGGTATAGCTAGTAAAAGCCGTCATCTGGCTTTTGTTGTATTCGATATAAATTTTATTAGCATATTCGTCACCGCTGGCAATTAATTTGGCAGGGTTCTTTACCCACGCCAATATCCAGCTAATAGAAGGAGCCCGTTCTTCTACGCCTGCCAAAGCAGGACCTACTAATTTTTGTTTAACCCGATGGCACGATTTACAATCGCGATTAAATAAAGCCTCGCCTGCGCTAATAGATGCAGCATCTGTCGGAATTTCTTGCGAAAAAGAATTGAAACTTGATGTGAAAAAAAGTAGAACAGTGAGAAGCTTGACGAGATCAGAAAATCTATCCTTCATCATGACGCGTTTAGTTGTCCGCTTTTTTACGGAATGGCACAAATCTACACTCGGAATGCATTATTTCAAATTTATTTTTTGATCGTGGTAATATTTTTTTACTCTTGATTGCTATGTCTAAAAGTTGTTTGAGAAAGTCGTAAATAATTGTGGATAACTCGAACAAAGAAGTGGCATTAAGACCGGTTAAATGGGTTTTCGTCAGTTGTTTAGAGCCGTTCTGACGTTAAAATTGTAAAAATTGCGGTATTGTCAGCGCATTTGAGCGTGTCACCGTCCTGATCTCCATTGTTTTGGGGCTTGGCATCACGCAATTGCCATCTGGCATTGCAGACCTCGTACACCAAAGCAATCGTGTTAGGGGTTTATTGGCCCATCTCTGTTGGGTGGTGGTGATTGTATTGATATTGCACGTGCAAGAGTGGTGGTTGACTTACGACCTTCGCAGTTTTCAGCCTTGGCAGTTGCCCACGTTTCTGTTTTTGATGATCCGCCCAGTCATTCTTTTTATTTTAGCTCGCTTGCTTTTTCCTTTCGGAATTCAAGAAGGTATCATCGACCTAAAAGAATTTTATCATTAAAATTACAGGAAGATATTTTTGTTTGCCAGCGCCCTTCGGGTACTCGCCATTTTTGATGGGATCATCATTCGCAGCGTTGAATTAGAATCTCAACTGGCCAAGTGCATTCTTCCCATATTTTTAATTTCAATTTGCACTCGAAAAAAGAAAGCACCTGAATGGCTGCACAAGGCAATTGCTATTTTCTTTTTGGCGCCTTTGATTGTAACCATTGCAACAGAACGAATGTGTGGTTGATTGGGAATTGAAAAACTTGAGCTACGCAAAGGATTGCAATACCCTCCCAGTCGCCTCATTCGCTTTCTTCCTAGCTTCTTCAATACTATTCCCTTTCGCCAAACAAACTCCCATCCGTCTCTCGCCATTTACTTCTGGCTTACCGAACAATCGAAGTTGAGTATCGTGCTGAGTGAAAGTCTCCTCCAATCCTGAATAAGAAATATTGTTGGACTTGCCTTTTACTAAAATTACGGACGAAGCACTTTACCCATCTATCTAAAACTCAATGACAAATCCCCCTGCCACGGTCGGTGATAACACATGAGAACACCGACCGAGGGCAAAGCTGGCCCTTGATTAACGCAATAAACGATTTTATTTGAGTTTGTAACAAGTAAGCTCATTGTTGTTTGACAGGTAATATACTTTTCTGTCGATAAAATCAACTGTGTATTGAGGTTCACGATCCTTACCTATATCGATGGTTGTGAGTACCTGGCCTGTGCGTTTATCAACTTGTATCAATTTAATATCTCTTTTAACAGGCTCGCTGATCAGTAACATGTACTCATCGTTTGCCGTGGTGGCCTTCACGCGCCTGTTAAATTCTTTTAACGCCTGCCCTGCATACGCAAAAGCATAC
>Ga0209591_10002219_pt1 | contig 23546 bp, 26 predicted proteins | sample MAT01_FD_187207 | JGI IMG/M metagenome (GOLD analysis project Ga0209591, IMG submission 187207) | Freshwater microbial communities from Lake Fryxell liftoff mats and glacier meltwater in Antarctica - MAT-01 (SPAdes) (version 2) | ecosystem: Environmental > Aquatic > Freshwater > Ice > Liftoff... | reverse complement strand
ACCCATAAATTTAAATGACAGAAGAAGAATTCAAAATCAAATCAGATATATTTGAAGGCCCTTTGGATCTTCTTCTGTCGCTCATTGAAAAACGTAAAGTGTTCATAAGTGATATTTCTCTCGCGCAAGTTGCTGATGACTACATTAGTCACGTGCAAGCAATGAGCTCGTATCCGGTCGCCAACACTGCACATTTTATTCTTATTGCCTCAACATTACTTCTCATCAAATCTAAATCTCTACTCCCTTCTATGCCCCTTACCGAAGAGGAGAGCGGGAGCATCGAAGATTTGGAAGACAGATTAAAGCTATACAAGAGATACAAAGAATTAGCCCTGCACGTGGAGGAAAGATTTGGAAAGAATAGTATCTTTTCGAAGCTTGCTACTAAGAACATTCCGACTGTGTTCTCTCCAGAAAAAGAAATGTCACTTGATGGGATGCTGACGGCAATCAAACGAGTTATCCAAAGCCTCCCGAAGACAGAAACACTTCCAAAGGCGGTGATACAGAAAATGGTAAGTCTTGAAGAAATGATAGCGAGGTTAACCGATAGAATGCAGTCGAGTCTTAAGATGAACTTTGGAGAATTTACAAAAACCCAAAACGAAGCGACTAACAGCGGTGCGCGTCATATCGTAAGTAAAGCTGAGCGAGTAAGCATCATTGTGAGCTTTTTAGCAATGCTTGAGCTTGTTAAACAGGGTATCCTTGACGCATCACAGGAAAACCCTGATGATGATATCTCAATTGAGACGAAGACGCTCTCAGTACCGCAATATAATTAACTGTAATGAACCAACTTCCTCTCGATGCGCAAATAGAAGCTCTTCTTTTTTTCAAAGGAGAACCCGTTACGATTAAAAACATGGCCGAGCTTCTTGAAGTTTCTACTCAAGAAATCGAAATTGCTCTTAATTCACTTGAACAAAATCTTATGAATCGCGGACTCACACTTGTTCACGAAGAACAGATGGTCATGCTCGGAACATCAGCTTCAGCAAGCTCTTTGATAGAAAAAATTGTCAAAGAAGAGATTGTGAAAGACCTTGGAAAAGCTGGTCTTGAAACTCTGGCTATTATTTTATATAAACAGAAAGTCTCTAAAAGAGAGATAGACTACATTCGAGGGGTTAACTCATCATTCATTATTCGGAACCTTCTCATAAGAGGACTTGTTGTGCGAACAGAATCACAAGAAGGGGAGCGGGGATATGCTTATAAGCCTACGACTGATTTACTGGCTTTTATGGGGCTCAATCGCATTGAAGACCTTCCTGAATATTCAGCCATAGTTAGTGAAATAGATGCGTTCACAAAAAAAGAAGTAGAAGAAATACCACATGAATAGCATGCCGAGCAAACAGAATACATTCGAAAATCAAAAGCTTATAAACTTTTTTCTTTTTTTGGTATTAATTATTTCTTTAGTTACATTAGTATCTCTCTATGCATCACGAGGTGTCAGGCACTACGGACCTGACACAACAATCGTTATCCGCAAAGATGTATTTGAAGACATGACTCTTATTGCAAGGTCAGCTATTGTGTATGACATTAATAACAAAAAAGTACTATTTCAAAAAAATGCAGACGAAACCTTTGCTTTGGCGTCCGTGACGAAGATTATGACTGCCTTGACAGCCCTTGATCTTCTTCAGTATTCAAATGTAATTACAATCAAAAATGAGTTCTTGGCACAAGAAGGTGATTCAGGACTTTTGTCTGGAGAAAAATGGAATTTTAGAGATTTGCTTGATTTCAGCTTGGTCATGTCGTCAAATGATGGGGCAGCTGCTATTGCTTCGGCAGCAGGAGCTTTTATACATAGAGACAATCAGACACTTGATCGTGGTGCGTTCATAAAAAAAATGAATGAGAAAGCTGCGGCAATCGGTATGACAACTGCTAGTTTTTATAATGAAACAGGTCTCGATGAACCAAATGGAAAGAATGGGGGGTATGCATCTGCTCGTGACTTAACGAAGCTCTTTGAACATACTTTGCGTACCTATCCGACAGTTTTAGAAGCGACACGAGAAGCAGCAATTACGGTTACATCCGGCAGCAATTTTATTCACAGAGCCAATAACACTAACACTTCTGTTAGTATTATTCCAAACCTAATTGGGTCAAAAACTGGCTTTACGGACATTGCTGGAGGTAATCTTGGAATTATATTTGACGCAGGGTTAGACCGCCCTATTGCAATCATTGTCCTCTCGTCAACCCTACAAGGAAGATTCTCTGACGTTGAAACGTTGACACAAAAAACACTCGAAAACATTAGTCAGGAGTAGGCTACAAGAGTATAATTACACCACCATGATCATCGCTGATATTGTAAAAGTTTTTTTTCCAGCCGTTCTTTCGTTTGTAATTGGTATTAGTATTACTCCTCCCATTTCAGATTATCTCTATCGCAATAAAATGTGGAAGAAAAAAAGCGGTAAGATGGATCCGAGTGGAAATGCAACACCGCTATTTAATGAGCTTCATAAAGAAAGGGAAGTGAATACTCCAAGAATGGGGGGTATCATTATCTGGCTTTCTGCATTTACCGCAACTCTTCTTATCTGGTTCATCTCACGATTTCTTCCAACTGAAGTGAGCGTAAAACTAGATCTTCTTAGTCGTAATCAAACATGGCTACCTCTCTTTACACTTATTACAGGATCTTTGTTTGGACTTATTGACGACTACCTTGAAATCAAGGGCACGGGCGACTATGCAGCTGGAGGCCTTTCACTAAAAAAAAGATTGACTATTGTTGCTTGTGTTGGGCTTATCGTCGGATCATGGTTTTATTTAAAACTTGATATTTCCTCAATAGGACTACCGTTCGGCTTTGAGATTCCACTAGGAGTATTATTTATTCCATTCTTTGCTTTTGTAACCATGGGAATTTATTCTGGTGGAGTAATTGATGGTATTGATGGACTTGCTGGAGGAATTTTTGCAACAATGTTTACTGCCTACGCTGGTATTGCTTTTTATCAACAGCAAATTGACTTGGCGGCATTCTGTCTTGTTGTAGTTGGAGGAATACTTTCGTTTTTATGGTTTAACATTCCCCCCGCTCGTTTTTATATGTCTGAGACGGGAACTATGGGCCTGACAATAACCTTAACTGTTGTTGCCTTCATGACGGATGTTCTTGGTGGTGGATATGGAATACTTGTTTTGCCTGTTATAGCACTACCTCTTGTATTAACAATTCTTTCTAACATCATCCAACTTACTTCAAAAAAATTTAGAAATGGAAAAAAAATATTTTTAATCGCTCCTATCCATCATCATTTTGAAGCAATCGGCTGGCCGGCGTACAAGGTAACTATGCGGTATTGGATTATAGGCGTTGTGTTTGCACTGTTAGGTTTTATGCTCGCAATTGTTGGTTAGTACATACAGAATCGTAATTTCACACACTAAAGTTACGCTTTCTTTGCTTGATGAATCATGTATGAATCATGTGTGAATCATGTGTGGAACAGTGGTAACAGTTTACCGTTGCCAGAGTGTTGTTTAATAAATTTTATATTAATTTATACAAAGTCGTTTTGATTGCAATTTACTTTCAACGGGATGAAAAAAACTATTGATAAACCATTCTTCCTGTCTCTTTTAACCCTCATTATCTGCGGCTTTTTTATTTTTAATTCTGCTTCCCTTGGTCTTTTAGCAAATCAAGGAACAAAATATTCAAACGTTGCCTTTTCTCAAGTATTTTTTGGATTATTCCTTGGAACAGTGGCACTTGTTGCCACGTCACGAATACCATATAAGTTTTGGAGGACGTATTCACTTATTTTTTTTGTTATGGCTGTTATTTTAAACTTACTCGTGTTTGTCCCAAATATTGGATTTTCGCACGGTGGAGCTTATCGGTGGTTACACATCGCGGGGTACTCTTTTCAACCCTCAGAGCTTTTAAAAATTGCTTTCATATGTTATTGCGCTGCGTATTTATCAAAAACAAAAGATAAGGTTGGAACACTCAAACAAGGCCTCCTACCTTTTTTGGGTATTTTAGGTATTGTTGCGTCTATATTAATTAGCCAACCTGACAATGATACATTTTTAGTTATTGCGATGGCTGGATTTGCAATGTTCTTGTCTGCTGGTGGGAAGTGGAAACATGTTTTTATTATGGTCCTCATCTTGATTCTAGGCCTTTTTGTAGCAGCCACTTTTAGACCTTATGTTAAACAACGCTTAACAACTTTCCTGAACCCTGCAGCAAATAGTCAGACGAGTGGATACCAAATTCAGCAATCCCTTATCGCAATCGGATCTGGTGGAATTACAGGGAAGGGTTTTGGACAAAGCGTTCAAAAATTTAATTTTCTTCCAGAACCGATTGGTGATTCAATTTTTGCAGTCGCATCAGAAGAATTTGGATTTATTGGATCAACTTTTATAATCTTACTGTTTCTTTATTTTACTATTAGTGGACTTAAGATTGCAGGGAGGACCGAGGATTCATTCGGTAGACTCTTCATTGTGGGAACTGTTATACTGATTGTATCGCAAGCCTTCATAAATATTGGAGCGATGGTCGGGGTGTTGCCTTTGAGTGGCATTCCACTTCCATTTATTAGCCATGGCGGTACAGCACTTCTCATCACTCTGACTGCTATGGGAATCATTCTTAACATTTCAAAGAATCAAAAACGGGTATAACAAGCATTGAGATGGTTTTTGTTTAAGGCAACTATCAATAAAAATTCAAAATGATACGTCTAAATGACTTTTATTATAATAATCATAACGTAATCGTTTAACCGCGATTAGTTATCGAAACGGAATGAAAATATTATTTACTGGAGGAGGTACTGGAGGTCATTTTTATCCAATCATTGCTGTTGCTGATGAAGTCAATAATCTAGTGAAAGAACACAAAATTGCAAACATGGAACTCTACTTCATGTCTCCATCTCCCTATAATTCTGGGCAACTCTTTAACAGTAAACTTATCTACAAAAAAAACTACGCTGGTAAACTAAGAAGGTATTTTTCTATACTTAATTTCTTCGATCTCTTTAAGACTCTTTGGGGAGTTATCAAATCCACATGGGATATATATCTAATATATCCAGATGTTGTGTTTGGAAAAGGAGGATATGCTAGTTTTCCCGCAATTCTCGCTGCTCGAATTCTTCGCATTCCGGTGGTAATCCATGAATCTGATAGTATTCCTGGTAGGGTTAACCTGTGGGCAGGGAAATTTGCAAAACGTGTCGCCCTCTCATATCCTGATGCAGCAAAATATTTTAAAAAAGAAACAGTCGCACTTACTGGGAACCCAATCAGGAAAGATCTTAGCATAGCCTCAACTTCAAACGCACATGAATTTCTTAATATAGATCCTACCATTCCAACTATTTTTATTATAGGAGGGTCCCTTGGCTCTCAAGCAATAAATGAAGTTATTACAGAAGCTCTTCCTACACTTCTTAAGGACTATCAAATAGTTCATCAAACAGGTAAACGTAATATTGCAGAAGTTCAGCAAATTGTTAATGCGGTACTTTTACACAATCCTTTTAAAGATCGATATCGTCCATTTGATTATATGGATAATATGACTATCAAATATGCAGCTGGAGCGGCAAAGATTATCGTTTCACGAGCTGGTTCGACTATTTTTGAAATTGCAAGCTGGGGACTTCCTTCTATCATAATTCCAATTGATGAATCAATTAGCCATGATCAGAGTAAGAATGCATTCTCATACGCTCGAACTGGAGCTGCGGTGGTCATAGAAGAACCTAACTTAACTAGCAACATCCTTATTGCTGAAATAAACCGTATTACTAAAGACGAGGTACTTTACAACAGCATGAAAGAAGCGACTAAACTGTCTGTCCATCCAGAGGCAGCTAAGGTTATAGCTGAAGAACTCATCAAAATTTGCCTATCACATATAATATAGTTGTATAATAAGTCTCATGAAACATGTTCATTCATTCTTAATAATGTTTTTTTTGGTCGGTATTAATTTATTACCTGTAAAAGTTATTTTTGCCACAACAGTTGCCGAGCTTCAAGCTCAGATCCAAGCGAAGCAACAGGAAACAATAAGACTTGAAGTGGAAAATATTAAACTTCAAACACAGATTACCGAAACAAATAAACAAGCTCGGACTCTTCAAAATGCAGTGAAAATTCTCGACACTACGTCGAAAAAATTATCGAACGACATTTCAGCTACACAAAATAATATTGGTAGCACAGAACTAGTTATTGAAAAAACAACCTTAGACATTACATCAACCGAATCCCAAATCGAACAAAATAAGCGAGCAATCGCACAAGCACTGCAAAGTATGCGCAATAATAACGATAAGTCGTTTATAGAAGCACTTTTGCAATATGAGAATATTAACGAACTCTGGACCTCTGTCGAAAGTTTGGGACAGTTTCAGGCATCACTAAAAAATGCCAGTGATGATCTTAGAGGACTAAAAAACAATCTTGAGACTCAGAAAGAGGAAAAAGAGCAGAGAAAAAAAGAATTAGAAAATCTCAAGGTTGACCTTGTGGATCGAAATTCTGTCATTGCACAGAACAAAACTGCAAAAGCAAAGCTTCTTACTCAAACTAAAAATCAAGAAGCGGATTATAAAAAACTTCTTGCTGCAAATATTGAATTAGGAAAGAAATTCCAACAAGAACTATTTCAATTTGAATCAGATCTCAGGGTTCAGATTGATACTTCGAAACTTCCCACCGTGCAATCTGCGGCATTTAATTGGCCTCTTTCAAAAATAGTCCTGACCCAAAGATTTGGAAGAACGTCTGATTCAGGAAGGCTGTACGTTTCAGGAACTCACAACGGAGTAGACTTCGGAACTCCCGTTGGTAGCCAAATAAAGACTGTGGGGGCAGGGGTTATATCAGGCCTTGGAAATACAGACGACCAACCTGGGTGTTTCTCATATGGCAGATGGGTACTTATTAAGCACGCAAACGGCCTTTCGAGCCTCTATGCACACCTTTCGGCAGCAAGGGTTGCTGTGGGTGATTCTGTAACAACCGGGCAGGTGATAGGACTTTCTGGAGGCCAGCCTGGTGCATCAGGATCAGGATATTCAACGGGCCCCCATCTGCATTTAGGAATTTTTGCAACTCAAGGCGTTAGCGTGCAACAATTTACTCGTAGTAACTTTTGCAAACAAGTTAGTATTCCTATTGCTGCAACAAACGCTTACCTTGACCCCTTACTATATTTACCTGCTATTAATTAATCCTAAGTGTAATCGGCAAATTAATGAACAAGTCTAATCTTTCAAAAAAGCAAACCGGATTCATTGGCCCTATTATTCTTGTGGTACTTGCCTTAATTGCAGTAAAATATTTTTATGATTTTGACATTGTAAAATATCTTACGCATGACAAGACTGGAGGTGTATTTGAATACATAAAAAGATTTTTTGAAATTGTATGGACCAAATATATTGCGGGAACTTTTTGGTATCTTTGGAACAATATAGTGATTGATGTTTTTTGGAAGGGGATAGTCTTTTTGTATACACTTCTTACGGGATGGGTAGACAAAAACTAATATAAGTGGTAGTTTGATTTTTCGTCTCAGTAATGTCTCTCTTAGTCAAAACTATGAAAATTAACTTTAAAGTTATCTTGTTTATTCTCCTTGCTCCAATTTACGTACCAATGTACACATTTTTAAACCTGACGGCTAAATGGTGGGAAGGATTACTCGACTAACTCACAAGTACATTTGTGAGCCTTCAATAGGTAGTGTATAGTTATATATATGGCAAAAAGAATGGCAGTAAATACAAAGAACAAGGCTTCACGGTCTCGAAAGACTAAAAAGCGTTTGACTGCAAAACATGCGCTACTTGCAAAAAAGAAGCGTAAGTAAGTGTAGCAGAGTCTTATGTAATCAAATACCTTAGCTATCTATGCGCTAAGGTATTTGTCTAGATGGAAATTTATGAAAGCGATGATAAAACACTTTAAAAATATTAGGACCCCTTTAATTATACGCATCGCCATTACTGTAAGTTTTTTTTGTATTCTACTAATTGCTGTTGGCTACAGCAATGTGTTTTCTGTCAGTTACAACTCTGCTGAGACTGTTGTAAAAAGCAGTATTGAAAAGATAAAAAATGCAACTGTTCCTATACAAGCACCACTCGACAAAGAAGCGTATGACGAAAAAATTCTTTCTGTAGCCAATAATCCTGTTCCAGCCACGACAACCGCTTCAACGACTCCAAAAATGTATCTCTGGCCCCCTAAAACAGTGTATCCCAACGCTGGTGCAATTTTGCCCTTCAATCGCGTTATTGCTTACTATGGAAACTTCTATTCGGAAAGAATGGGAGCTCTCGGAGAGTATCCTGAAGATCAGATGCTAAAGATGCTGCAAGCAGAAGTAACGAAATGGACCGCTGCAGACCCGAAAACTCCAGCAATACCAGCAATTCACTACATCGCCGTCACCGCGCAATCAAGCCCTGGCAAAGACGGGAAGTACCGTTTGCGGATGCCCGATGATCAAATCGATCGCGCAATAGGGTTAGCAGAAAAAGTAAATGGTATTGTTTTTGTTGATATCCAAGTAGGATTGAGTACACTCCAATCTGAAATTCCTGCTCTAGAAAAATATTTAAAACATCCTTTGGTTCATTTGGGTATTGATCCGGAATTTTCAATGAAAGCGGGTGAAAAACCAGGATCTGTCATTGGCTTTTTTTCAGCAAACGACATCAACTACGCAACTAATCACTTGGCAAAACTGGTACAGGAATACAATTTACCACCAAAAATCCTAGTTATACACAGATTTACTCAAAAAATGGTTAGAGATTACCAGCAAATCAAACCTCTTCCAGAAGTTCAAATTGTTATGCATATGGATGGGTGGGGAAGTCCTGCAAAAAAAATTGGCACCTATACTCACGTCATTATTCCCGAACCTGTGCAATTCACTGGATTCAAAATTTTTTATAAAAATGACTTGAAACCACCAAGTACTAGGATAATGGTTCCTGAGGATCTCCTAAAACTAAGCCCGCAGCCACTGTATATTCAATATCAGTAGAGAAAAAACCAGAAATAGCGAATCTGGATGAATAAAAAGATCTGTAAAGATTGAAAAAGAACGTAAAAGTATCATTAGCGACATAGTACTATTTTTTCGACATCTGATAACATTATTCATATGGAAAGTTTGAAATTTATTCAAAAAATACCAATTAAAAAAACACTGATTGTAATATTACTCATTTTTGTAACGCTTGTTACTTGCACTTTATTGCTGTCAATAATAATCTCAGTTAAAAGTAATCCGTTTATCTTTGACAATATTTCCGAAATTCCTTCCTCACAAGTCGGAGTCATTCCAGGCGCTGCAATTCTAAGAAGCGGTAAAATTTCACCTGTATATAGAGATCGTGTTGATGGAGCAATTGCTTTATATAACGCTGGAAAAATTGAAAAAATATTAGTGTCTGGTGACAACAGTTCTGCTAATTACAATGAAGTAAATCCAGCTCAAACATATCTATTAGAAAATAATATCCCTCTTGAAGATATTTTCCTTGATCATGCAGGATTTGATACCTACAGCAGTATGTATCGGGCTCGCGATATTTTTTTAACTGATTCTATTGTTATTGTCAGCCAGTCATTTCATCTTCCTCGCAGTATTTTTATTGCTCAAAGCCTCAACATCAACGCGGTAGGTTTGAATGCTGATAACGGAAATTATAAGTGGCAAAATTACATTCGTGAAATACTTGCTAACAATAAAGCTCTTTTAAATTTAATCTTTCAAAGAAAACCAAAATATCTTGGTGAAGAAATTCCAATTACAGGAGATAGAAGTATATAAATAATAGATTGCAATTATATACAATATAACTTTAAAAATTTTGTTCGTCTGAAGGGAAGTGGTTTTAAGGGTACTTATGCTACAGTGCCATTCTCCCTATGTTTAACGTCGTGAAAGATATATTGTGCGACACCGTATCGTAATATAGTAAGCTTCCTAAAGGGCCTATAAAATTCATTCCCTACTCTCAACTGTTATCATGCGTCCTATTTGCATTCAAACTTTTAGCTTTGATGATCATTCGCATTTCTGGCATTAATGATCCGTTTTCTCATTTTAAACGCTCCTCAGAAAATCTTTCTCCTGTGTCGACAAAACCCAGTTTACTATAAAATTTGATTGCATTTTTATTGTATACGACAACATCAACAACTATATCCCTTTCCATATCTAGGAAACTTTGCATTTCACTCCAGAAGCGATTTCCTATGCCTTGTCTTTGGTATTCAGGTAGTATGTATATTGCTCTAAGTTGATTAATTTTATCGTCTTTTTCTAAGTAACATACTCCAACGACCTTATCTTTATTTTTGGCGACCAAACATAACTCAGTATCGTTTTTTTCAAGTATCATCTTTTTTCTTTTTTCTAGTGTAGTCTCAGAAAAAATATCTCTATACCTATACTTTAAATCTTCAAGGGTGATATTGAATTCTTTATTTGGGTAAGTATTAAGCCAAGTATTATAAAACACTTCCTGCATACCCATCACATCATAAGGTTTTGCAGAAAATATTTTAATGTCTTTTTTAAACTTATCCATAATTACATTATTTTATCACACGTCGTCGCAAACGATCCTCACGCGCACAGTTAATATCGCGAATATATCAGCAGGTATGCTTATTGTATTAAGTCAAAAAAACCGCATATGTGCGGTTTTTAATTATAATTGAAACTAAAATTTTACTGGCAGTCGTCACAAATATTCCGCTCTGCTGGGTCTTCTACTAGAGATGGCCCACTTACAAATGAATCATCTGCCTCATGTATGGTGTTTTCTGTGTTCATATAATCATTATATCAATCACAGGTTTTCAAAGAAGTGGAAATGTTTTTGTAGCACAGGCATAACTGATAGTCTACTCCCCTTTTGAGCTACAGTCATATTTTTAAGGCTATTATCGCTCTTAATTTTCTGTAAAGTAATGGGAGTTTTAAATTTCTTTACGAATCCAACATCAACAGCATACCAAATTGGGTTCTCGATAGTTGATTTTTGATCATACTGCTCATTTCTTTTTTCAAAAACGGTAGGGTCAGCAAAGGGATTTGTCAAAATCTTTGCTATCCCGACCACTTCACTGGGGTTTGAGTTTGAATGATAAAACAAAACACCATCACCTTTTTTCATATTATCTCGTATAAAATTGCGTGCTTGGTAATTTCTAACACCCGACCAGACTGATTTTTTATCACGTTTTAAGTCATCGATTGAGTAGCAATTCGGCTCACTTTTAAGAAGCCAGTAATTTTTGTCTTGTTTCATTAGTATATGATTGCAAGTTCTTCGTTACCGGCGTAATACATAAAAGATTTATATTCTGTGATATTTAATGGTTTGATACTTTTTTTATTATTAGAGTTGCATATGTATCTTGCAAGGATTTTGTATGCATCATAATCAAACACATTGTCAGCCCTAATCTCTTCCCGCTCACCGTCATCTAGATATTTAATAATTGAAACTAGACACCAATTATCGACGATAAATGCTTCACCACTCGCGTCATCTTTTTTCTCATCAATTATGATAGGTCCATGAAACGGCCAGGCTTTTATTTTTCTGTTTTTGAAAGCAGTAAAAACTTTTTTGTTATAGGAAAGATTTTTTTCAATTTTTACGCAAGCTCCTTCGCATTTCTGAAGTTGAGTGTAAAAACAAGCCCCTGACCCTTTTTCAAGGCCTAGCAATTTAGGACAAAGAGAATGATCATAAGAAATCGTTTTTAGAGAATTTTTTGCGTGAGTCAGAGTCTTATAGATTCCTAAAATCTTAGGAAGGTCTTGAGCTAGTATTATATCAATGTGTTCAAGAGACACTCTTATGTATCCGTTTAAATCTATGTTCTTTTTTGCGACAACGAGCTTTTTTACTTTTCGCGACATTCTATTGTAAAGCGGGCTCATACTTTTAATAAGCGAGGATTCAAGCAAAAGTGCGCCAAGCTCTCCGGCGGTTTCCTCAACTTCAACGCGGTAAATTTCCTCAGAAATTCGCATTTCTTTTTGGACGCTATGGTCTTGCGAAAAGTGTGACATTACTCTCGTTTTAAGATTCTTGCTTTTCCCTATATACAAAACTTCTCCGTCTTTTCCATAAAAAAAATAAACTCCTGGAGTCTCAGGGAGGCTCCGCACTTTTGCCGCATCAAGATTTATCGGAATCGCTCTGTCTCCCATCACTTTTTTGATTCCTTCTTCAAATTTTTTGTTACCAACTTTTTTACACGAGTGTAATAAAAAGTCGAACGTTGCTTTTGCATCTCCATATGCTCTATGTCGTGCTTCACAAGTAATATTAAATCGCTCAATTATGGCATCTAGGTTGTGCCTTCTATGTCGAGGAAATAAATATCGAGAAAGCTTAACTGTGCAAAGGATAGGTCTTGAAAAAGACATGTCTATTCTTTTAAACTCATTCTTAATAAATCCATAATCAAATCGTGCGTTATGTGCAACAAAAATAGAATCCTTAAGAAAAATATCGAGCTCTAATGCAATATCAACAAATGATGGCGCTCCCTCAACGTCGAGCTGGCTTATGCCAGTAATGTTAGTAATCGACAGAGGAATGTAAGTGTGAGGATTGAGCAGTGATTGAAAAGTGCCGATTATCTTTCCATTTTTCATCTTAATTACTGCAATATCAATAATACGGTCTCGGAGAGGTCCGCAACCAGTGGTTTCAATATCGACAATACAAAAGGTTTGGTTTTTAATAGTATTCATAAAAACAGTTTCTATTTGCCGGTGACTAGTTTCTAGCAAGATTAGATAATAGATAACTAACTAAAGACGAATAAATAGTCACAAAGTTGCTGACATGAGAGTAAGGAAAATTTCTAGTAGCTAGCAACTAGGAACTGACAGCTTGAATTAGTATTTTCTTATTACTGCTTTAACAATGGCAGCTACCCTAAAGCTTTCTTCGGGATAAATATTGTCATAATTTTTATTTGCTGGCTCAAGATAACTTATGCCCTTTTTGTCTTTTCTGTAATATTTCATCGTCCATCCACCATCGACTTCCGCAATGACAATGTCACCGAGTCTTGGCTCCCCCCTTCTTTCAACTAATACATAATCCCCTTCTTCAATATGAGCATCAATCATTGAATCCCCTTTTACTTCAAGAAGGTATGTTTTCTCTTTATCATCAATAAGAAAATCTTCAATACTCATACTATCGAGCTCTTGAGCATCGGCTACTGTCGGAATCCCGGCCTCAACGAGACCGAGGAGTGGTATTTCCCCCACCAGCCTGTTTGGGGTGATCTTGCCTTGAGAATCTTTTGAAACTACTCCCTCTTCAACAAGCCAATTGATCAGCTTGTGTACTGAGTTTTTTGATTTGAAGCCGAGGATATCCATAATTTCCTTGTATCCAGGCATTCTTCTGTTTTCTTTATAAAAAGAAATTATCTTTTTCTTTTGGTCTTCTTTTTTTTGCATATGGATTAGAAAAGTAACGACGCGAAACTGAATCTGCTTGCTTCTACCTTTCGACTAACATCCTGAAGCATAGAAAGAAGAAGTTTGTGTCGCTTGGCTTCAACTCTGTATGACACACCGCGAATGACTTTCATATCAATTGTTTCATTTATCTCTTGGATTTCCCTACTGATTGTTTTTACTAGTTTTTCTTTACTCATTGTGTGGGTAGTTACTAGTGGCTAGTTTTAGATACTAGTATTTTTACCTTCGGTAAAAATTTCTATTTCTATTTCATATTCACTATTTGTTATTCTTGTATGCACTCAGTATAAGTGAACTTCAGTTCACCTGCAAGAAATTTTCTTTGTTTTCTGTGGAAAAGTGATTTAATAATGTATTAGAAAACACACAATCCAACTTTACAAGTCACAGCATCCATATAACACTCTACATTTTCTGAAGTGGCTTTGATTTGCTATAATTACTCATCATTACTATTTAAAGCATTATTATGTCATTTATACGAAAAAACATTTGGGGAATCGGTTTTGTAGTCGTTTTAGGAGGAGCTCTCCTATCTATGTGGCTTGCAAACAAGAACAGTAATATCCCTTCATCATTTGGAACAGCGCAGGAAACCGCAAACTTTACTATCACTGCTGACGACAACATAAAAGGACCCAATACAGCTAAAGTCACTCTCGTTGAATTCAGTGATTTTCAGTGTCCCGCGTGTAAGGCTTACGCTACAGTCATAGACGATCTTCTCATTGAATTTCCTAACGATCTTCGAGTGGTATATAAGTTTTTCCCTTTGAAATCTATCCACTTTAGGGCTCAGGCCAGTGCTCAGGCTGCAGAAGCGGCAGGACGACAAGGAAAATTTTTTGAAATGAGTAAGATTTTGTTTGAAAATCAAGAAGTGTGGTCAAAAGAGAGTGGTTCTGAAAGTTTTGAAAAATACGCTAGTAGTTTAGGTTTAGATCTAGAGAAGTTTAAAACTGATTACAATTCAGATTCAGCGAAAGATAAAATTAATGCACAGCTCAAGGAAGGGATTGACCTCAACGTCAATGGAACTCCGACCATGTATTTGAATGGGAAAAAGATTACCAATCCAAGTAGCTTTGAACAATTCAAACAGATGATTGAAGCAGAGATACAAGCAGTTTCAGGTGGAAGCCCAACAACTACAGAACCTGCTACAAACGCTCTTTAATCATGAATATTACTCTTCCAAGGTGGCTTTTGGGTTCAATCTTTGTCACTGCTTTCTTAGGCTTTCTTGATGCGATGTATCTTACTGCCAGTCACTACATAGGAATCATTCCTCCTTGTTACATTGTCGGTGGTTGCGAACAGGTCACAACAAGCTCATACTCCCTCATCTTTGGAATCCCCGTGGCCCTAATGGGCACTCTGTATTACATAGCGGTGCTTGCTACAACATTGTTTTACGTTGACAAAAAGCATCCACTCGCAATCAAAGCACTCCAAGCGATGACTGTCCTTGGCCTCCTCTTCTCTCTTTGGTTTACGTATGTTCAAGGATTCATTATTGAAGCTTGGTGCTCATATTGCCTCCTCTCAGCGTTTACATCGACAATGCTGTTCGTCTTTGTGACGGTGGCAAATAGGAAGATGTCTAAGGATAAAGTGGTTCTTGAAGAGCAAAAGGTGTAATGTTAAAAGAAATAACCCATACAAAAACCCCGCCACGAGGCGGGGTTTTTGATCAAGGGTTATCTTTTAGCTATTTCAGAATAGCCTGCCCAACATTTTGAAGAAGCGAGCCATGGACGAGCACCTTTCTTATCGTAAAGATGTCTAGCGTAGGCCATATTTCCTTCTATGGTGTGGATGTCATAACCGAGCTTCTTTGAGTCTTCCAAGTGAAACCTCTCATTGATTTGCATTACTCCAACATCTGCTGGATTAACATACCCACGCAAGACATCTCCATTCTTATCTGTATGCCTAAAGCTTGATTCACATCGAGCAATATCAATAAGAATTTTATTATCTGCAAAGTATTCGGTGACCATTTCTTTAGTTGTCAAAGCCTTCGAAGCTGAATCACTAGCAACTGAGCTTTCTGTTGCTGTCTGTACGGGTTGCACAGGATTAAGTTGAGCTCCAATAGTATTGAATCCTGAAATAATCGTAAGTAATCCTAGGGTAGTTAGATTTAAGATGCGGGTTTGGGTTAAGGATAATTCTGTAAGGTCGGTATAAAATAAAATTCCAGAGTTATCTGGAACTTCTATACAATAGCACCTTTGAATATAAAAGTCAAGTATTTTAGGGTGCTAGTGTGTGATTAAAGCCTTATTTTTAGCTGTTATTTAACAAAAATGATTAAGCCATTTTTAAGCAGTTTTGTCTAATATGGTGTGTATTTTGATTTTCCATTAATCTTTGGTCTAATTTTTAAAAGAATTGACAATAATTCCAAAGAATTTGAAAAGAATAAGGATAATTTCAATGAATATGAGGACAAAACGCACTCTTCCCATGGTCCGACCTTGGTAAATTTACTACTCGACCGCTTTTGCCGAAGGCAAAAGCGGTCTCACCATTCCTTACCCCCCCTCTCATTCATTCCTATTATGTATTTACTTTTTACTAACTACTCAATACTTTTCCAAAAAGAAAAGACCGTCCTGACTTGCGTCTAGACGGTCTTCTTCCTCAGAAAGCTGAATTAACCGAAGGTATGTGAGCTGGCATGAACGCAGAAGCGGCACTTCCGGTCTGCACAGCACCTTTTGAAGTTAATAAAGCGAATTCTAGGGTATCAAAGAACGTCAGGAGGACATTCTGGAATCCCGCAAAAATCTGAGGGACCAGGAACCGAACCATGATTATAAACAGACCCAAACCAATCACTCGTAGTATTTTCATACTGGTTATGATGAGAAAGCTTGGAAAGGCATGACGAATGCCTATCTGCCCATAATCAGGCGCCTCCTCTTGTGCTGGAGCTAGATGATAGTTACTAGTTGCTAGATACTAGTGACAACACAAGAATAGAGGTTCCTGGAAACAATGGATTTCAATGAACTTACAATTTATTAATATCACAGATATTCAAAAAAAGCAAGGATACATAGTTCTGCTAATGGAATATTATCTGACGAAGATTAGCATCTACTGCCCCTTCTTATAAATATTAAGGAGGGCCGCTGTAAGATCATCACACTGATAATGATATCCAAGTGATTTAATCCTTGTTGAATTTGTGTTTTGGCTCACGAACAGTGACTCAGCAAAATCTCCAAGAGCTATCCATGCAAAAAACTTTGGGATTCTAAAAATAAATGGAAAAGGCGCTCCAATAATGTGCGCAAACTGGGTGAACATATTTTTTTGAGTTACAGGAGCGCCAGCAGAGACATTAATTGGCCCACTTATCTGCTGTTCGAGAGCAAAAGTATATATGCCGACCACATCTTTATAGTGGATCCACGGCATATATTGGTCCCCTTTTCCAAAGTATCCGCCGAGGCCTAGTTTAAAAATCGGTTCTAAGGTAGCAAGAATGCCACCAGGACCTAGGACATGGGCTGTGCGAACCATGCACACCCTCACTCCAGAAAGTTCGGCTTTTTTAGCTTCCCTTTCCCAATCAATACATACGTTTGCAAGAAAATCCGTACCTGGTAATTCACTTTCACTGAGCAGCTCTTCTTTTCGGTCACCATAGTACCCAACTGCAGAAGCGCTGACGAGTACCATAGGTCTTACTGTTGTTTTTGATATCAAACTAACGATAGACTTTGTCGTATCAATGCGACTTTTGTAGATAAGATTTTTGTATTCTTTACTCCATCGCTTTCCTATTGTTGCTCCTGCAAGATTCACCACACCATACACTCCTTCAAAAAGATTTGCTGGAGGAACATCTTTTGCAAAATCTGCCTTTAAAAAAGTGAGGTGCTGATGAGTTGTGCGTGGAGGTACTAAATCGACAATACCAACGGAGTATCCACGAAAAAGGAGTTCTTCGGTTAATTTAGTACCGATAAATCCAGACCCTCCGACCACGACAACCTTTTTAAGCTCTTCGTTCATGGGTTTATTGTAGCATTATACAATGCACAAACTGAATCAAAGAACTGAGATAACGGCAATCTAACCTTTCCTCTTAAGCATTAATTCTGGCTTCCCAGCATTTTGCTCCTCACCTAACAACAAGTCTAAATTTTTGAGAAATAATCGAATTTCTTCTTTTGTTTCCATTACTTTATCATCAGATACCTGAATGAGCTTTTCTACTTCTATAAACAAACCTAGATCTTTTACATCTTCTAGAACAATTTCATAATCGGAACTTACAAAAGTATGTTTTTCATTATCAATTCGAATTAACTCTTTCAGTCCAAGTTTTTCAATAATTTGTAATGTTATGTCAAAGTCATTTATTACAGTTTCAAACTCATCTGAATGGGACCATTTTTCATCTATAAAATGATCTGTTTTGTAAGCAAAAGAATTTATACCAGCTTTTTGGCGAATGCGAAAACTAGCATTTAACCTACCGCTCACATCAGGATATAAATCCTTTCGTAGTGGATCATGAAAATAAATATCAAGTGTCTTCTTGATACCTTTATATTCAAACTGATCAAGAATCTTAAGTGCTTTTTGCTTTGATTCAACAACTTCTACAAGGATTTCAATCTCTTTCATATAAATAATAAATAAATTTTTTTTCAGCGACTAGGACTAAGTTGCTGTACTTGTAACATTTTCCACAACTCAAACTGCCCTGCTAGCAACCAACCCCTTTTCTCGACACATAGCGCTACAAAATACCCCCTTTTCTTTCTCACAGGGACCACACAAAAGAATATGGTCATTACATTTCTTGTTTTGACAGTTTACATATCGCTCTGTTGCACCCTCACAATGGTGGCAGATTCCCACTACGGTGTGGTTTTGAGGCCCGTCAAAGTCCATAGCGATACGATTATCGAATACATAGAGTTTTCCCTTAAACGCCTTGTTTGGGAACTTTTCTATGTAAGTCACTATGCCGTTTTCGAGCTGATAGACATTTTTGAATCCTTTTTTTATCAAATATCCAGACGCTTTCTCACAGCGTACTCCTCCGGTGCATACGGGGATAATCGGAGCTGACTTACTCTTTAACCCTTCTATCTTTGATAGAGCATTTGGTAGATCGCGAAAATTCTTCATTCCCATATCAACGGAGCCTTCAAAGTGCCCGATTTTGTATTCATAGTCGTTGCGCATGTCCACGATCGTGAACTCTTTCCCCTCTTCTATCCACTTGTTTAATTCTTCTGCAGAAAGATGCGTGCCTGTCGTTTCCCACGGCTTAACATCATCGTCCCCAAGATGGGCACTGACAATCTCATCACGCAACTTAACCTTGAGCTTAGGGAACGATTTTCCGTCACCTTTACTTCTTTTGATATTAATATCGGCAAACAACGGATTGGAAGTTAAGTCTGCACAATACTCATCGATAGCTTCCTTCGTTCCTTCCAAGGTTCCGTTAATTCCTTCAACAGCGATAATAATCCTCCCTTTCAATCCTAGTTTTTGGCACAGGGCCAACTGAGCGTCAGTGAGTGCTTTTGGATTTTCAATAGCAATGTATTTATAATAAAGAATTATTTCGTGCATAGTTTTAATCTTCACAGGCTGGATTTTCTCCATACTCTCTTCTGACAGTCTCTACTAATATATCAAAAACATCAGAGAGTTCGAGCCTCTTTTGCTCACCTAGGGTATCGAGAAGTGAATTCACCTTCACATCGACAAAAGTAATGGTCTTGCCATGTAAATACTGTCCACTTTTTGTTAGATGAAGATTATGCTCCTTTCTGTTAGTACTGTTAGTGGTAAGCGCCACATATTGCAGTTTTTGAAGCACATCAATGTGACGAGATACGGCAGCTTCGGTTGTTTCTTGAATGAGTGCAATCTTTTTCTGTGAAATACCCGGAGAGTATGCGATGACTGAAAGCATACGGAATTGAGAAAAGCTGACAGTGAATCCTTTTCGAAGCTCTCGATCGAGAAGCTTTTCTGCCAAAAAAATAAACTTATGGATCTTTAAGATCGAGTTATGTTGAAGAGGATTACTGTCATTTTTTCGATTGGGCATTACTTTAGCGTTAGGTTCACGATATCACCTTCTGCAAGTCCGCTCGTTACTTCGATTACGCCATCGCTTCCCCTGAGCCCTGTTGTGATTTCCACTTCCTGTGTACTTTTTCCATCGGGAAGAACTTTTTCTACGAACTGCTTTCCATTTTTAGAAATGATTGCAAATTCAGGAATAGTTAAGACATCAGTTTTTTGAGAAGTTACGATTTTAAGATTCGCTGTAAGACCACTCTTAAGACCTGTCCCAGGTCCCTCCAGAACAACGGTGATGATGTAGTTGGCAACATTGTCCACAATAGTTTCAGCTGGCTCGATAGCAATAACTTTTCCAGTAAACGCTTCGTTTCCAAAGGCATCGAAGGTGACAGCCACTGAGTCACCAATCTGCACTCTACCTATATTTACCTCTGAAACACTCGCTTTAATAATAAGATCGTCTTGAGTAATAATAGAAATGAGAGGGGTGCCAGGATTTACGATTTGCCCTACCTTTGTATCGTACTTCGTAATAACTCCGCTTATCGGTGACACGAGTATTGATTTAGCAAGGAGAGCCTCTGAACTTTTTACTCCCGCCTCAAATTGAGCAACTCTTGCTTGTTGAGAAAGCACATCATCAAAATTTGCACCTCCTCCAGTAGAACTTGCTACTTCCTTAGGGGCAGAGTTGAGCTTGTCTTTTGCGATGACAACATTGCTGATTGCCCCACTTACAATTGTGCGAGCTCCAGAAACATCGTTTTTATACCCATTAAGTATTGAACGATATGCGAATTCTGTTGGGGGAAGATTATTTACCACATCAGCAACAACATTAAGATACATTCGTGCAGTATTTAAATTTTTCTCTGCTTCAGCTACAAACGGCGCGAGGTCTGTTGCGGAATCGAGCCCAATGAGTGAAGTTTGCCACGAAGCTATTCCCGCATCGAGTGTTGCGCGTGCTGTATTAACGGAAGACAAGAGACCTGCTCCAATGACTGGATTATAGGAATAAGAGCCATCAATAAATGAAAAATTGATAAAGCTTGCGGACCCGGTGTTCCTGTTAAAATAATATTTATCGATATTGTTTCCAATAGCGTCGTCAGTTTTGATGTATGCATCGCGAATAGCGGCTACCATACTCGTACGAGCATTATCATAGGCATTCTCACTGCGCTTTCCGGTCTGATCAAGTTTGATCTGTTCTGCAAGTAAGTCCGCTTTTGCTTTTGCGAGATTTGCAGAGAGTACTGATTGATCAAGTCGTGCGAGCATCTGCCCTGCTGAGACTTTTTGTCCGACTGAAAGTGAAGCACTTTGCACTCGCCCGCTTGTTTCAAACGCAAGCTCGACACTTTGGTCCGCTTCAGTTTTTCCTGTTACCGCAACCTGCTCTGTGACAGTGCCTTTGACGACCGTCGCACGCTTAAGATCATTTTTGTTTTTATTTTGTAAAAAGAAAAATCCTCCGACAAGAACAATGACGACGAGGGCGATGGTCTTTTTGTGATTTTTTATCCAGGTTATTGTAGTTTGCATAATAATGATATTAACTATAATTAATTGTTATGGTTCGTAAGAACATCGCTGACGATGACCCCATCTGACATGGTGATGACTCGGTCAGTCATCTGTGCATATTCTGGTTCGTGAGTCACCATAACGATGGTTTGACCTCCTTTGTTTAGCTCAAGAAAATGATCGAGCACAACTCTTGAAGTTTCAACATCAAGGTTTGCAGTGGGTTCATCAGCAAAAATGATTTTAGGCGAATGAGAAACAGCCCGAGCAATCGAAACTCTCTGTTGCTCTCCTCCAGAAAGCTGGCTTGGCACGTTGTCTAGCTTTGAGCCAAGTCCAATTCGAGTTAAAGAGGCCCTTGCTCTCTTCTCAGCTTCACCCTTATCAATTCCTTGCATTAAAAGCGGGACGGTAACGTTTTCAAGAGCTGTCAGTTCTGGGATAAGGGCGTAATCTTGAAAGACATACCCAAGCTCGTGAAGGCGTACTTCTGTACGATCGACTTGCGCAAGGTCACTCACATTTCTCCCATCAATAAACACTTCTCCTGAGGTTGGATGGTCAAGAAGTCCCATCTGATACATTAAGGTTGATTTTCCGGATCCTGACTTTCCTGTAATTGAAAGAAACTGTCCTGAAGGCACTGAAAAAGTAATATCCTGAAGGACCGTCAAGAATGTGTTTCCACTAGGGAATGATTTAATTATGTTTTTGACTTCAATCATTTGATAAGTTTTAAGTTGTTAGTTTCTAGTGGACAGTATTTCTTATTACTCATTACTTTTTACTTGATTAATTCCTTCCAAGGATAGCATCAAGTGTGTTTTGTTTTACCACGATTCGCGCGGGAATATATCCTGCGATAAGTGTCGCGGTCATAAGAATAAGTGCTCGAATCATCGTATTTGAATACTCAGCCACCAAAATTCCATCACTAAATGGGAATTTAATCGGATTCGCTGTTACATACGGGACCAGAAAGCCATAGAGTATTAGAAGACCGCCTCCAATACCGATGAGTGCATAGAAAAATGATTGCAGAACATATGAAAACTCGATAGCAACTGAATCAATTCCTATTCCTTTCAAAATCCCGATGAATTTTCTACGAGTAATAGCGTTTACAAAGATAACAATGAAAATGGTAATGGATGCTGCGATAAGCCCGATTGACCCAATCACATTACCGAGAAGTGCAAAGGTGTTTTTAATATCAAGCAAAAACTTTGGGAGTGATTCTTCCCAGGTTTGCACTCTTGCGTACTGTCCTACCCCAGCTCGAAGCAGCGCGTCCTTTACTACATACGGGTCGGTCCCTGGTTTTAAGACAATAGCGATTTCATCAACATTATAATCGTTTCTTCCAATCAAATTCCGAAGTGTAGAATCAATCATAAACATACGAAAGTCCACTTGATCGGTCTTACTTTGCAAGATCCCTTTAATAGTAAACTCTTTTGTTGCTTCTCCAATGGTAAGCCGAACCCTATCTCCCACATTTACGTCTTCAAGAAGTGTGATACCTGGGGCTTCCACACTTAAATATTTCTTTAGAAAATTAGCACCTATAAGAATACTGTCAGTGTCATTTTCATTCAGATAACTTCCTTCAACAATTTTGCTACTAAGATTCGTTGCCCTGTCTTCTAGAATTGGATCGATACCCGCAACTGATCCAGCCGCTGAGTTTGGCTCATCTGTCAATTTTACTTTGGTTTTATAATTTGCTTCTACACTTGCTCCTGTAATATACCGATATGTCACTGTTTCAATCCATGGGAGACTGTTAGCGATTGAAAGAACTGATGGACTTTGTTCAATGAAATCTTTTTTTGGAAGAGCTGTGATCAATATGTCACCAGCATAGTTGGTTTTATATACATTTGTTGATCCTTGAATAAGACCGACAAGCACACCACGGACCACAACAAGGTTTAAAAAAGTCAGCATCATCACGAAAATGATGAGGCCAGTCGTAGCGTAACTCGACCGTTTTAATTGTCTGATTGCTAAAAACCAACCCACCCTGAGAGCTGTAAAAAGTTGTGAAATTCGTTTCTTTTGTTGTTGCATATAGAGAGATTCTTAAAAATTAAGAATATAAGAATATACTTGATTAGTCAAGGATAACAAAGGTGGTTGGAGTGCGTAGGCTCACCTTTCCTGCACTATGCAAAACGAATTTTGTGAATTGAAAGTAATGTGAGAACTGAATCAAGTGGTCATTTTGTAAAATAAAAATGTGGCACAGTTTCCTGTGCCACATTATTCCTTATCCTTAGTTGATATTCGATTTAATCCACTCTGCAACTTCATCTTGAGGTAATTCTTTTTGAGTCCGCGCGTTCATATCCTTTACCTGTGCAACACCCTT
>Ga0209591_10002218_pt1 | contig 23547 bp, 22 predicted proteins | sample MAT01_FD_187207 | JGI IMG/M metagenome (GOLD analysis project Ga0209591, IMG submission 187207) | Freshwater microbial communities from Lake Fryxell liftoff mats and glacier meltwater in Antarctica - MAT-01 (SPAdes) (version 2) | ecosystem: Environmental > Aquatic > Freshwater > Ice > Liftoff... | reverse complement strand
CGGGTGTGGGTGCTTACAGCGATTTTCAAAGCCAGTTTACGGTCCGCGGTGCCAATGCCGAACGGATTGGCATCTACATCGATGGGATTTTGTTGCACCAACCGTTTCATACGGTGCAGGGTGACAATACCAGTGCCTCGCTGACCTTATTGCAAGGCGAGTTACTCGAGAGTGCATCGCTCGAGGCGGGCCCGTTGTCGCCGCGTTACTCCGATCGGACGGCAGGGACGTTGGATTTCCGGGTGCGGGAGGGCGATGCGAAGCGCCGCCATTTTCGGGTGAACCTTTCGGCCTCGAACGCCGCGTTTACCGCGGAAGGCCCTTTGGGCAGGTCTTGGGGCAGGCGCCTCCATTGGGTGGCCGGCGTTCGGAAGAGTTATCTGCAATACATCATTAGTCGCACGGCCGACGAGCCGGGGCTGGCCTTCGGGTTCTGGGACGCCCAAGGTAAGCTGACGGCGAATCTGTCGCCCCGGAACCAGCTTTCGCTCACCCTAATCCGCGGGCACTCGGGTCTGAATCGGGAGGCGGCGCGCCCCCGCTTGGGGCTCAATTCGTTGCTGCTGAGCGACTATGACTCGACGCTCGCGATTGGCACTTGGCGCGCCGCCCCCAGCGCTCGCTTTCTGGTGACGCAACGCCTGGCCTGGCTCGCCGAGGACTTCCGCAACGACAACCGGGATCGTCTGACCTTGGCGCAGAGCCGCTACGGTGAGCGCATCTGGAACGCCGACTTAGCCGCCAACTGGTCGCCGCGTTCGGTAACCGAAGGGGGCTGGAGTTGGCGTCGGGTGCAGGACGATGGACTGGTGAATCTGATCGCGACGACACGCCCCTTCGAGCGGCCACTAGAGCGGTACCAGGGCAGTGCGCACCGCGCGGGCGGCTATTTGCAGCAAACCTGGTCGTTGGGCAAGGGAATCGAACTGAAGCTGGGCGGCCGGCTGGATCGGCATTCCCTGGCCGCCCCCGCCAATGGCACGGTGGCGACGCCGTTTGCCGCTTTGGCAGTGCCAGTGTGGGGAAAGGTCCGGCTGTCTTTGTCGTGGGGGCAAAGCGTGCAGTTCGCCGAACTGCGGCAGTTTCTGTCGCCTCGCCCGCTGGCCTTACGGGCCGAGCGCGCGCAGCATACCCAAGTCGTACTCGAGCGGCCTTGGGGGGAGCGCGTCCGGCTGCGGGTGGAACTCTTCGAACGCCGCGACCGGGAGTTGTTGTTTCAGCCGCGCGGGGAGCCAAGGCTGGGGCCGCAGGGCGGCGTCATCCTGCCGCTGAATCCGGCGCCCTGGGAGAATTCGTTGCGTGGCCGGGCGCGCGGTTGGCAGGCCATGTGGCAGCGCCGCTCCGCCAACGGCCTGACGGGGTGGCTGGCCTATACCTACACCCGGACCCAGATGGACGAGCGCTTCACCGGCGCGCGCTTCATTTCGGACTTCGACCTGCGCCATCAAGTGCAGGCCTTCCTCAGCTATCGCCTGCGGCCCACCGTGAACCTCAGCGGCCGTTTCGCCTATGCCACGGGCCTGCCGCTGGCGGGTTTCTTCGAAAGGCGCAACGGCGAATTCTTCCTTTCCGCCCAGCGCAATCTGCTGCGCCTAACGGACTATCAACGCACCGACTTGCGGGTCAACAAGGTCTTTGTCCGCCCACGCTGGCAAGCGACGCTCTTCGCCGAAGCGATCAACCTCACCAACCGCCGGAACCTGCGTCTGGGCGACGCCCCGGGGTTCGATGTCCGCTCCCAGCGCGCCCGTCTGGTGCTCGAACGCACCTTTCCCATCCTGCCCTCGGCCGGCGTGGTCTTTGACTTCTAGATTCTCGATATAATCGAGCCTCATATGAAATATCGGTACCGGGTTCTCGGTTTTCTATTTCTGCTGTCGGTGATCACTTATGTGGACCGGGTCTGCATTAACTTGCTGGGCAAGGACATACAGAAAGAGTTGGGGATCACGCCCTATTATTGGGGCTGGATCATTGGCGCCTTTGCCTTGTCCTACGCGGTCTTTGAGATTCCGACGGGGGTGATGGCCGATCGCTCCGGTCCGCGCAAGACGGCGGCGCGGATTGTCGTTTGGTGGTCGATCTTCACCAGCCTCACCGGCCTGGTGCAGAACTTCTGGCAGTTGGTCAGCTGCCGGTTTTTGTTCGGTGCGGGCGAAGCGGGGGCCTATCCCACCAGTTCGGCGGCCATCTCGCGTTGGTTTCCGGTGAATGAACGAGCACGCGCGACCGGCATCGTGTGGATGGGCAGCCGCGTGGGCGGGGCGCTTTCGCCGATCATCGTGCTGAGCTTGGCGGAGATCGTCGGTTGGCGCGGCACCTTTGGCGTGTTCGCCGTGCTCGGCGGCGTGTGGGTGACGGTTTGGTATTGGTGGTTCCGCGATACGCCGAAGGAGATGGCGGGCGTAAGCAAAGCGGAGTTAGTGGAGATCGGGCCGCCGTTTGAGAATCAGGCGCACGGCTTGCCCTGGGGCATCGTGCTGCGGGATAGTAACTTCCTCACGTTGTTATTGATGTATCACACTTACTGCTGGGGGTCGTTTTTCTATCTCGGTTGGTTGACTGACTACCTGCGCGAAGGCCGCGGCTACGACAATTCCGACTTGAAGGCGATCGCCTGGCTGCCCTTTGCTTGTGGCGCCTGCGGCAATCTCTTCGGTGGTTGGTTGAGCGACCGCCTACGGCCAAAGATCGGTCTCAAGTGGGCGCGCTGTAGCATTGGCGCGGGCGGCTTGTTTCTGGCCGGCTGCTTCATGATGGCCACCCATTTCATCCCGGGCAAGGTGCTGCCGTTGGTGCTGTTGGCCTTGGGCTATGGGTCCATGGATGCGATGCTGCCGGTGGCCTGGGCCGTTTGTCTCGATATTGGGCGGCGGCACGGCGGGTCAGTTAGCGGGGCGATGAATATGGCGGGGCAACTGGGCTCGTTCTTGTCGTCGGTAGCTTTCGGCTTAATCGTCACGCGGCTGATGGGCGCTGGTTGGACTAAGCCCGATGCCTATAACTTCCCGTTGCTGCCATTTTCGATTTTGCTGATGGTTAGCGCGGCGTTGTTTCTGCGTGTCGATCCGAATCGGCAACTGATACCGGAAGAGCCGGAAGTGACGAAGACTTTGGGCCGGAAGGCGGCGTAGGCGCGTCGCGCAGAGCGAGCGCGAGGGGTATGAGCGAATGGGCCGTGTCCGGGTCCGGCGAGACGCCCTGGAAGGCGACATAGTCTTCGCCGGTGAGGGGGACGCGAGTCTCCCAACCCGCAGGATGCTGTTCGCCCTCCGAGGACCAGACCTTGCCGCCGAGGCTCAAGTACACCCGTCCCAGCCCCAGTTTTTCGCTGGCCGTCTGCAGGTGGGTCCAGTAATCGTCCGCGCTTTGGGCATTGGCCATGCCGCTCTTCATCCGGTCGACGATGATGGCGTCGCGGACAATCTGGCGCCAGCGGTTGCCTAGCAAGGAACGGCGGGCGGAGCGGAATTCGGTGAAGCCCAGTTGATTCACCGCCACCCAGACGAGAGCGGCGAAAGCGACGATCAGGAAGGCGGCCAGTTGCGGGCCCGATTGGCTGGCCCAGAGCGAGACGATGCCGGCGATGCCGCAGACCAGATAACAGATGAGCGCGACATGGCGAGGCCGAAGCCCGCGCGCTAGCAGCCGATGGTGAATGTGGCCGCGGTCAGCACCGAAGATCGGTTGCATGTTCAGGAAGCGGCGGGCAATGGCGAGCGCGACGTCGAGGAAGGGCAGGGTGAGCAACAACATCGGCGCGCCCATGCCGATCGCCGTAGCCGTTTTGTAGCTCCAAATCAGGCCGAAGCAACCGAGCAGAAAGCCGATGGTGAGGCTGCCCGAATCACCCAGAAAGATGGTTGCGGGCTCAAAGTTGTAGCGCAGGAATCCAATGAGGCAGCCGGCTAGCGGCGCGGTGACGATCGCCAGCAGGATATTGCCGTTGAGTAACGCCGCGGCGAACATCGTCAGCGTGGCGAAAAGGCTGACGCCGGCCGCCAATCCGTCCACACCGTCGATCAGGTTAATGGCGTTGGTAGTGCCGACCAGCCAGAGCACGGTAAGCGGTAAGCTCCACCACTCGTCGCCGCCGATGCGGACGCCGGCCGCGTGCGCCGTGAGCGCCGCGGCGACCTCGGCCACAATCTTGGTGATAGGCTGGAGCCCCCGCAGGTCGTCCACCAGGCCCATGAACAGGATCAACCCCACGGCGGGCAGAAGCCGCAGAATCTGCGCCCAGTCGCTGCGGGTTTCGATACTGGCGGACAGCGGCACCAGGGCGAAGAGCCCTAAGCTGATGGCGTAGGCCATCATGATGGCTAACCCTCCCAGCCGGGGGACGGCTCGCGGATGAAGCTTGCGTTCATCGGGTTGGTCAAGCCAGCCACGGGCGAGGCACAAGTCGCGCACCGCCGGCGTTAGCAGCCAAGCGGCGAGCGCCGAGATTCCCATGAGAAATGCCAGAGAGTACACGCTTTACTCCTTACGACGGAACTAACGAGTTACTGAATCCACTTGTTGCACCAATTGCCCGACGCGAGCTTCAAGCTGTGCCATCATCGACTGCAATTCGGCCAGCGATTGCGTGGACGGATGGTCGGCGCTGTTACTCGAGCGATCCGCCTGGCGTAATACCGCGCTGCGCGCGAAATCGGAAATGCTGCGCGCCCCTTGGGCCGAGCAGGCTTCCCGCAGATAAGTGAACTCTTCGTCCGTCAAACGGAAATTCACCAGCCGGTTTCTTGGTTTTAAGATACTCATTTACTTTCCTCCCGCAGTCATACTCATTTGGCTCTCCATCCGACGAATTCGCGCGCGGTCCATTTCTACCGCCACCGATCGCTGGAGTAACTGAACACTGACGACGACGCGGCATTGATCCTGCCGGTCCTTCACTTCGAGCAGTAGCCCGCGTAAGCCTTGCAGCGGGCCGGCGGTCACTTCCACCTGGTCGCCGCCGCGCAGAAACTCACAGCGCTCAATCGGCCAGCCTGACTCCGCTACGAGTCGCAGCGCCTCAAGCTCCGCTTCGTCGACCGGCGCCGCCTGCCGCCCAAAGCCCACGATCGCCCGCACGCCCGGCGTGGTGAGGATCGGCAGGCGAAAGGCGCCATCGAAACGGCAGAAAACGTAACCCGGAATTAAGGGCATTTCCACCCGCTTGACGCGGTCGCTCCAGCGGCGTTCCGCGGTCAGCACGGGGAAGTAGGTTTCGTAGGACTTCTCTGCCAGTCCGCGTTCCACCGCTCTTTCGGCTTGGGGCTTAGTGGCCAGTGCATACCAATTCATCGCGGATCCTTTACTGAGCCCGAGGTGGCTTCTTCTTGTGCCACACCAATTCTTGTGGCACACCAATCATCGGAATGCTTGCGGCGGGGGATGATTCGGCCACTGCACAATTGGGAGGTACGCAGCCGTGAAGTGGGAGGTGTACCCCCGGTTTTAGGACCCGGTGTAGGCCCGCGAACGGTTTAACATCCACCCTCGGCTCCAGCACTCATAGCGGACCAACGCCAGCCGATAAGCAGCCATGAAGGACGTTGGAACGCTTCTCCCTCTGCCCATGGATTCAACTTTGCCCACCCCGCCACCCCGCCAATCCCGCCTCACCGCGGCCGGGACGAGTCTGGCGATTCACTGCGCCGTAATTGCGTTGTTGCTTCTGTTCGGCGGGCCGGTATGGGAGCAAGCCGCGCGCCCCCGGACGGTGACGAAGCTGGCTGCCCCGCCGCGCCCGAGGCCGCCAGTGATGGTGCGGGTTCCCCGGGTCCGGGCACCCCGCATCTGGGAGGAACGCCCGCAACTGGCCCAACTGCCGATAGCCGCGCCGACGCCAAGCCCGGCCACCAGGCCCACGGCAATACCGGACCCCGTTACCCGGCCCACCTTGCGGATCGAGGTGCCCGAGATGACGCCGGCACCGGTGGTCCCGGCACTGGCCTCGGCACTGGTCTCGGCACTGGTCTCGGCACCAACGGCAATTATGCCGCAAGTAACGGTGAAGCCGTTGGTGCAAGTGGGCTTGCTGGAGAGCCCAGCCAGCCCGGGCGTGGTAACGAAGAAGGCGGTGGCAGCGAGTGCGGGATTCGAAGCCGGCACGGGCTCCCAGCCCGCGAATCGGAGGCGGCAGGTAAGTGCGGGGTTCGATGACGGAGTGGCCGGCCGGGCGGCCGCGAGGGCGCCAACCAAGGAAACAGTAGCGAGCGTGGGTTTCGATCGCCCTGAGGCCCCGTCGGCGCGGGCCAAAGTGGTCACGACGCCCTTTGAAGGGATCGAGATCCTGAACAAGCCGAAGCCTGTCTACACCGAAGAGGCGCGGCGCTTGCGGATTGAAGGCACGGTGCAACTGCGGGTGGTGTTCGAGGCGGCGGGGCAGATCCGCGTGGTGGGAGTGGTGAAGAGTTTGGGGCATGGCCTCGACGAAGCCGCGGTGCAGGCCGCCGAAGCCATCCGCTTCCGGCCCGCGCGCCGCGATGGCCATCCCGTGGACGCGCCCGCCGTGATCCAGATCCAGTTCCAAATTGCATAAAGGAAGTAACTCATGATGATTCGTTATGGCTTAGCCTATGTGGCTTCATTGGCGGTGCTGTTGGCACAGAGTTCCCCTCCGGGGCCGGGTGCGGTGGACAAGCTGCTCGACGAGATTGTGAAAAACGAGCAAGACTTTTTGGCCCAGATGCGGGTGCTGAATCCAATTATGGAGACGTATCTGCAGGAAGACCCGGAAGGGCCGGAGGATGGTCCCCGGGACGATCAATATTTTCTGGGCCGGGTAAATATCGCGGGAGGGGTCGACTACGACTCGTTCTTGGATCAAGCGACGCTCCGGCAGCGGGCGCACGGCAAGCAGATTATCTTTAAACCCGCGGGGTTCGCGCAGATGATGATTGCCGATGCAACGAACTTTGACCGGCAGACTTATAGCTTTGAATTTGTGCGCCGTGAGTTTCTGGGCGAAGTGCGTTGTTTACTCTTCGAGGTGGTGCCGCGCGCGGAGAACGCGGCGGGGCGATTTATCGGCCGCATTTGGGTGGAGGATCGGGAAAGGCGAATTGTCCGGCTAAATGGCAGCTTTACGCCGGCCAAGGTGTCGCGCTGGAGTTCGAATGTCGAAGTGTATTTTAATTTCGATAGCTGGCGGGTGAACGTGGCACCCAAGCGTTGGGTGCCAGCCTATGTGTATGTCGAGAACGCGAATCCCGCTACCGCCAAACAACGCGTGCCGCGCTTCAAGGCACAGACCCGCTTTTGGGGTTACGATGTCGGCGGCGGGGATAAATTGAGCGAACTGACGAGTATCCTGGTGGAGAGCGAGTCCGAGGTGGCCGACGCGGCTGGGTCAAAACAGAATACGCCGCTCGAAAGTCAACGCATGTGGGAGCGGCAGGCAGAAGAAAACGTGCTGGAGCGTTTGAATAAGTCCGGGTTACTGGCGCCGAAGGGCGAGGTGGACAAGGTGCTAAATGCAGTCGTGAATAACCTACTCGCGACCAATAACCTGAACCTCGACATTGAATGCCGTGTCCTGATGACCACGCCGCTCGAAAGCTTTTCGGTGGGCCGCGCGATTGTCATTAGCCGGGGCTTGATCGACGTGCTGCCGGATGAGGCCAGTCTGGCCATGGTGCTGGCGGGCGAGGTGGCGCATATCGCTTTGGGTCATCGTACGGAGACGCAGTTTGCCTTTGCTAATCGCACCATGTTGAGCGACACGCAGGTGCTGAATCGTTTTCGCTTTCGCCGGCCGGAAGCGGAGGCGACCTCGGCGGGCAAGAAGGCGATTGAGTATTTAAAGAATTCGCCCTATGCCGAAAAACTAAGTAATGCGGGTTTGTTCTTAAAAGCCCTGGCCGCGCGCGCGCCGCGGCTGCCAGGCCTGATTCAAGCCAATCTTGGGAACCAGTTAGCCAGCGGCGAGACGTTTGTCCAACTGAATGAACTGGCCCGTAGGGCGCCCGCACTGTCCGAACAAAAGATGGAGCAAATTGCCGCGCTGCCCTTGGGCTCGCGGATCAAGGCCGATCCGTGGTCGAATCAATTGGCATTACTCAAAACGAAGTCGGTCGCGTTGTTGTCCGCGCGCGAAAAGATGCCCTTTGAAGTTTCGCCCTTTGTGCTGCACCTCACCCGGGTGGCGACGCCGAAGCCGATCGCGCGTGCGGGCGAGTAAGTCTTACTATGCTGGCGGAATGTCAGAACGCGACTTTTCCACCGTCGTATCCCGGCTGAGTGACCCGGCGGATCCGCAGCCCGTACTGATGGCCGTGGTGCAGGCTGCGGGCGCGGACAAATTCGACGAATTGCCGCAATATTCCACTGAGGATATCGAACTACGTATTTATGGTTTTGCACCCCTCGACGGGTTTTGGCAGGGCTGCGCGAACGTGGTGGAGGCCATGCGGGCGAACTTTTCCGGGATTACTCACCAAAAGTCGTCGATCGAAGGCCTGATCCAGCAAGGCGACTTTGTTGCCCTGCGGGTCCGCGAGACGGGCCAGTTGGTAGCCACTCACGAACCGGCAACTTAGGAAGCCCACGGCGTGATGTGGTTCACTTTTTCGGGGGGCCGTATCTCACGAGTGGAGGAGTTTTTGCACACGAAGTTATACGAAACCCGCGCCACTCCACTATGATCATCTTATGTGGCATCAGTTGGTGGAATTCGGGGCGGTGAAGTGGTGGGTGCCCGTGGGGCATGAGCCGACCAGCGCCGAAGGCGACGCCCGCTTGGCTCATTTGCAGCAGTTTGGCCCCTCTGAGGCGGCCTTCAGCGGTTCGAATACCTATCCCGCGCCGGCGGCCCCGCGCATGCGCGAAGGGACGACGCCGGAGTGGACCTATGACGGCCGCATTTTTGGGCTAGTGGAGAATACCGACAACGGCGACAATCGGCCGGGCGTCACTTTCCTCTATCGCCAAACCGGAAACCGCGTGTGGGCCACGTATGAGGGCGGCGAAGTGAAGTTTGGGGCCTTGGTGGCGCGCGTCGAACCCGATGGCCAATTGGATATGCGCTATCAGCATTGGGGACCGGGCGGGACGCGCACGGGGAAGTGCCGGTCAACCCCCGAATGGCTGCCGGATGGGCGCTTGCGCTTGATTGAAGAGTGGCAGTGGACGAACGGCGATGGTACGCCTGGCCGGGGTGTAATCGAAGAGATGGCTTGACGGGGCCCCCAGATCCGCGATTCAATTGAAACCATGCACCGCCGCAATCTCATTACCGCGGCGGCCACGTTCGCCGCTGCATTTCAGAATTCCGCCCTCACTCAGGCTCAGGCCGCCGCGCAAGGCACCTGGGGCCAACCCGCCGACACGGTCGCTCGCGATGAGGACTTCTGGCTGAACATCCGCCACGCCTTCACCGTCGATCGCAACATGATCAACCTGAACAACGGCGGCGTCAGCCCTTCGCCCAAGGTGGTGATGGAGACCGAGAAGCGCTACCTTGAGATTTCGAACATGGGTCCGGCGTACTATATGTGGCGGATTCTAGGTCCGGAGCTCGAAGTGGTGCGCCGACGGTTGGCGCAATGCTTTGGCTGCGATACGGAAGAAGTCGCGATTACCCGCAACGCCAGCGAGGCGCTCGAAACCGTGCAGATGGGCATGGAGTTGAAGGCGGGCGACGAGATCGTCACCACCAATCAGGACTATGGGCGCATGCTCACTACCTGGGGCCAGCGAGCGCGGCGTGAGGGTTTGGTGCTGAAGCAGATTGCTTTTCCGGTGCCGGTGGCCAAGCTCGATGACCTTTATGACCGGATTGAGCGGGCGATTACTCCCAAAACCAAAGTGATCCACATCTGCCACATCACCAACCTGACGGGGCAGATATTTCCGGTGAAGAAGATTTGCCAGATGGCCCGGGCGCGGGGCATCGAAACGATTGTCGATGGGGCGCATGCCTTTGGGCAGTTCCCGTTTACGCGCGACGAACTGGATTGCGACTACTATGGCACGAGCTTACATAAGTGGATCCTGGCGCCGATTGGTACGGGAATGTTGTATGTGCGGAAGAACAAGATCGATCGAATCTGGCCGTTGATGGCGGCGCCGGAAACGATGAACTCGAACATTCGTAAGTTTGAGGAGATCGGCACCCATCCGGCTTCGCAGCGAAATTCGATTACCGAGGCGGTTACCTTCCACGAATCGATTGGCGTGGAGCGGAAGGCGGCGCGGTTCCGTTATTTGCGCAAGCGCTGGTCGAATCGCTTACGGGAGTTGCCGGGCGTGAAGTTACTCACGAGCGACGATCCCGAAATGAGTTGCGGCATCGGGCTGATTTCCGTGGATGGACTTAGCGCGACCGAGCTATCGGGTCACTTACTTGAGAAACACCGGATTTTTACGACGCCCATTAATCACCAGGACGAATTTTCGGGCTTGCGGATTACGCCGAATGTCTATACGACGCTCGAGGAGATTGACGATTTCTCGCGCGTGATGGAGAAGATCATCAAGGCAAAGAAGCTGGTTTAACGCTGCATTCCGCCCGGCCAAGACCGCCATTTGAGCCCTCCGCGTTAGTGGGGGGTTGAGTATGGCGTGGCCTATGATTCGGTTCGCCGGTGTAACCCCCCGCTTACGCGGAGGGCTCGGTTGAGTATTAGAACTGGAAATAGATGAACGGGATGGCTTGGTCGAAGACGCCGAAGAGTTCCAGGACTAAGCCCATGAGCGCGAAGGCGGGAATGTAAATCCACGCGGGGCCGCGGGCCAGGCGTTCGGTAACTTGCCAGCGGTCTTCGATCAGAGCGACAAGGAGAGCCAGTACGGCGAGGCCCCATTGCCAACGATTGAGTAGGCCGGCGCCTGGTTCGCCGGTAAAGATTTGCGTCAATACAAAGCGGCTCGCTTCGAAGGTACTGGCGCGGAAAAAGACCCAACCCAACATGACCAGCGCGACCGTGATGATCGTGCGGGGTATCCGAAGCCAACGGCTGGGCTGGGAGAGCCCGGCGGCGCGCTCTAACCCCAGTAACAAGCCATGGTAGCCGCCCCAGAGGACGAAGTTCCAACTGGCGCCGTGCCATAGGCCGCCGAGCAGCATCGTGATCAGTAAGTTGAAATAAGTCCGCCATGCGCCATGACGGCTGCCGCCTAACGGGATATAGAGATAGTCGCGCAGCCAAGAAGAGAGCGAGATATGCCAGCGGCGCCAGAATTCGGTGATGGAACTTGCGAGATAAGGCCGGCGAAAGTTTTCGGGGAAATGGAAGCCGAGTAACTTGGCCATGCCGATCGCCATGTCGGTGTAGCCGGAGAAATCGAAGAAGATCTGGAGCCCGAAGGCCAGCGTGCCGGTGATTGCGGTGAGTTGACCCGGGGTAGGGCTATTGAAGTAAGTATCGGCGACCATGGCGAAGCGATCGGCAAAGGCCATTTTCTTGGTGAGGCCGAGTAGGATCAGCCAGGCGCCGAGGCGGAGATCTTCGCCGGTGGGCGGCTGCCAGGCGAGTAAGTCGCGGAAGAAATCTCGGGCTCGGACGATGGGGCCCGCCACTAACTGGGGAAAAAACGCGATGAAGAGCGCGTAGTCCGGCAGGCTGCGGATCGCAGTTTGTTGGCCGCGGTAGACATCGACCACGTAGGAGATGCTCTGAAAGGTATGGAAGCTGATACCCAGCGGCAGGACGATATCGAAGACCCTGACCGGCTGGCCGGCGAGGGGCGCGAAAACAGCGATCAGGAAATTCGTGTATTTGAAGAAACCCAGGAAACCCAGGTTGGCCGCGAGGCTGAGAATCAAGGCGAGCTTCGGCCTTCGGCTCCGCTCGATCCACAAGGCGCAAAAATAGTCGACCAGGGTGAGGCTACCCAGGAGTGCCAGAAACTTCGGGTTCCAACTGGCGTAAAAATAGTAACTCGCTGCGAGTAAGAGCCACTTACGCGCTGGCCACCAGGGAATTGCGTAGAAGAGCAGCAGCACCACCGCGAAGAAGGCAAAGAAAGGAGCGGTGTTGAAGAGCATTAGTGGGGTGGCCCAATCAACTCGCGGACCTCGTCCACCAGCATTTTGGAGAAGGCATGGGCACCGGCGCGATTGAGATGCAGCGGGTCTTTGAAATAGTCGGGCCGCTCGAGTTCCATATAGCGTAGCGGCGTCCCAAGAAAGACGCGAGGCTGTTTCGCCAATTGCCGAATCGAGCTATTGGGATTCAAGAGCACATCGGTTCGCGGACTCAACGGGCCGCGCGGCAAGCGGACAAAGACAAAGCGAGTGGCTGAATTTCGGTAATGATTCGCCATGCGGCCGAACCAATGACGTTGATAGTCACCGCGCAGGCCGGTCGCCAGGGCTGGTTTGCGTAAGAGCGTTTCCTGAAACATTTTGCGGTAACCCGGGTCCATGCCGGGTGAAAACGAAAGTTGCCGCGTTTTCCAGTCGATGGAGAGTCCGGCGAGCGAGCGTTCTTCGTCATCGTAATCATAGGCCCAGCCGGCCCAGCCGGTCCAATTTAGATTTGCGCTGCGGATACGGGCCTTCGGATGCAGGAGCAGGTGATGGAAATCTTCTTGCATGACGATGCCTTTCAGAATTCCGCCGCGGATGGCTGCCCATTGATAGGCGGGGCTGGGGTGGCTGATAGCGAAGTCCCAAAGGTCAGTCAGCGCCAGGCGGCCGATGTTGTAATGGAGGCTGCGCGGATCGTCCTGACGCGAGACGAGGCTATCTTCGTCTTCGAGGTCATCGAGTCCGATGACGATGGCTTGGTAACGATTGGCCCGGGGGTCTAAGTCCCGCATCAAGTAATACCAGTCACGCGCGCTTGACCCGGCGGTACCCGCATGGCGAAAGACGTAGCCCGACTTACTCGTATATTGATTGGCGACGCGCGGTAGGTACGCCATGCGGGAGTCGCCGAAAGTCAGCACTAAGTTGCCGGCTTGGCGTTGACGGTCGCGCTCGGCCCGGAAACGATACTCGGTGAGGCCGGTGGAGGAGTCGGCCTCTACCCAGCGCATATAGATGCCCGTGCGAAAAATCGCCGCGTCGAGCAGAAAGACACTCGCGAGCGAGGCCAGGATGGTCACGACGGCGGCGCGGCGTGTAGTGGGCATAGGCTGGCTTAGATTTCGACGCCCTTGTAACGTTTGCCCACGCGGACGGTGTAATGGCCGGGGTCGAGTTTCTGAGATGGGCCACTTACTGCCACCTCCACTTGGCCTGGATGGGTTTGGAGGCCCACGGAATTTCCCTTAATCAACTTATCGGCTTCGGTGACCGAGCCGCAGAACTTGGCGGCCACTAACACGCGGTTTAAGCGCGGATCGGGCGCGGCGAATTTGTCGAGGGTATCGAAAGCCGGCCAGCCACCCCAAGCGCCTTCCACGACCCGCGCCTCGTCGGCGCCATGAAAGTCCGTGACGATGCGGGCCGCCAGCTCTTTCTTATACCGCTGCGGATCGCCCGCCGCTCGCATATCGGCGATATCGGCCAAAGAAAGATCAGTGAGTAACTCGTAGTAACGCCAAACCAGCGTATCGGCCATGTTCATCAGCTTCCGGAACATGTCCGCCGCCGGCTCGGTGACGCCGACGTAGTTATTTTTCGACTTCGACATTTTCTCGCCGCCGTCCAAGCCTTCGAGGATCGGCACCGTGGCGATGATCTGCGGCAGCTTGCCGTAGTCGCGCATGATGTCGCGGCCCATCAGCAGGTTGAACTTCTGATCGGTGCCCCCCATCTCGACGTCGCAATCGAGCACCACCGAGTCATAGGCCTGCGACAGGGGATAGAGAAACTCGTGCACCGAAATCGGGACCTCGGCCTCGTAACGCTTGTGGAACTCGGCCCGCTCAAGGAGCTGCGAGACGGTGTACTTCGAACACAACCGCACGACTTCTTCGAACTTCAGTGGCTCGAGCCACTCGGAATTGTAGCGGACCTCGGTGAGATCGGGGTCGAGGATCTTGAAGACCTGTGTTTTGTAGGTTTCGGCGTTGGTGTCGATTTGTGCGCGCGTTAAGGGCGGGCGGGTGGTGTTGCGGCCGGTGGGGTCGCCGATCAGGCCGGTCATGTCGCCGATCAGGAAGATGACTTGGTGGCCTAAGTCCTGGAAATGCTTCATCTTGCGGAGCAGGACGGTGTGGCCGAGATGAAGGTCGGGCGCGGTGGGGTCGAAGCCGGCTTTGACGCGCAGCTTTTTGCCGCTGGCGAGGCGCTGGACGAGCTCTTCTTCGGGGATGAGTTCGGCGAGGCCTTTTTTGAGGTAAGCGAGTTGATCAGGCACTTTATACAGTCTAAGGCCAAGCCTGTCGATCTTTCCTGGGATGAACAGATGGGCTTTCCTGAGATGAACAGATGGGCTTTCCTGAGATGAACAGATGGGCGTGGGCAATTCTGGTGTTGGCGTGCGTGCCGTCGGCATGGCTCGCGTGGACGTATCGCGACCTGCCGCGCATTGGCGAACTGCACGACGACGGCATTTACTTGATTTCGGCCAAGTCGCTCACCGATGGCCGCGGCTATCGCATCCTGAGCCTGCCGGACGAGCCGGCGCAGACCAAATACCCGCCACTCTACCCGCTGTACCTGTCGACCCTCTGGCGCTGGGGACCGGGCTTTCCGGCGATGCTGCCCTGGGCGATGTTGCTGCAGTGGATCTTCATCCCGGTGCTGATCGGCCTGTCGGCGGTCTACTTCGCGCGGCACGGGTTGGACTCGCGACTCGCGGCGATGCTCGGCTTCAATGCCTATGTGTTGGCCTTCGGCACTAGTCTTTTCACGGAGATTCCCTTCACGGGCCTGCTGCTGACGAGCCTGCTGCTGGGCGAGCGCCGCTGGGCACTCACTGCCGGCCTGATGGCGGGCGCAGCGTACCTGACGCGCACCGCGGCACTGCCGTTGTTAATCTCCTTCCCGCTCTTCTATTGGCTGCTGGGCCAACGCCGGGAAGCTTGGCGGTTCGTGGCCGGAATGAGCCCGGCGGTGGCGGGCTGGATGGCGTGGTGCGCCGTGCACCGCAGCCCGTCGCTCGACTTAGTTAATATCGAATCCACCAACTACTTGGCCTACCAGATGATGAACGTCACCTGGCAGACCTTGCCGGTGGTGGTGTGGAAGAACTTGGACCAACTGCTGTTGGGCGTGGGTGCCTTCGCGTTGCCCAAAACCGAGCTCGATTTCTTTACCAAGATCGCGACCATGGTGGCTGGCCTGGTGACCGTCGCCGGCATTGTGCGGCTCTATCGCGACGGACGGATGCGGGCCTATATTCTCTATGCGGCCCTGTCGTCGGCGATCTTGCTGATTTGGCATTTCCCGCCCAATGAGCGCTTCACTCTGCCGCTGCTACCCCTGTGCCTGGCGGGGCTCTTTGTCGAACTGCGGAACTTACTCGCGATGATTCGACAAGTGATGGCGAAGCCGGCGCGGGACCAGAAGATCGCCGGGGGCCTAATCGCGGCGCTCATGGCGGTGGCTGTGGCGATGAGCGTGGGGCGGCACCTCGAGTCCGATTTCCGCGTCATTCCCGGCGGCTATGAGCAGGGCCGGCTAAACCTCGCGGAGAAGCAGGCCGCTTACCGCTGGATGGGTGAGCATCTCCCCGCGGGCGAGCGCGTGATGGCCTACGATGACCCCACCCTGTATCTGTTTACCGGCCGCTACTCGCTGCACCGGGTGATTCCGACCAAGTATTGGTACGCCGAGGATCAGCAGGCGACGGTGGAGTGCTTTCGGCAGATCGATCGCTTTGCCGGGGACCGCGGGTTCCGCTACCTCTACGTGAACGCGAGCGACTTTCGGCGCGATTTGGCGGATGAAGAGAAGACGGCCGTGATGAAGGCGTTCCAGACCCATGCGGCGTTGAAGGCCGTCTTCCAGACGCCCGGTGGCACCATCTACGAGTTGGCCGATGCGCGGCGCTTAGCCCGCAGGCAATAAAGCGCCGCCAAGCCGACCATGCTGAAGGTGGCCGGTTCAGGAATATTGGAATTGATCCACGCGGTATGCGAGGAAACCCGCGTCACGCCGTTCAAATCCCCATAGGCGCCGGTGGGAAAGTTGGGCGCGGCAATGAAGGACGTCACGCCGGCCACTTTGTTGCCAAGGAAACTCGGGCCTCCCGAGTCACCGGGCGCCACCGTGACTTCGCGGGCGACGGCCTGGCTACCCGGCTGGTTAAAGACGGAGATGAGGACATCGGCGCGTACCGTCTGGTTGAAGTTGAGGGTCGCTTCCCAGATGTTGTCGCCCACGCGAAGCACGCCAGAGCCGCCAGCGCTGCCTTGGGCTCCGGCCGTCGTCGGGGTACCGGACGCGCGAACCCCATAGCCGGCCACCGTGTAGGTTTGGCCGAGTTCGTCGGTATTGGCGTAGAGGTCATAGATGGTAACCCAAGCGGCCAAGGGGGAAGTGAGAAAGACGAGCGCCAGGTCGACCTGGGAGAGGGCGTTGCCGGCCCAGGAAGGATGTACCAGGAAGCTGGCGACGTTAAAGGTAGCCGTGTTGATGCCAGAATCGGTGAACGAGGCGAAGGCCATGCTGGCCGCGCCATTAATGCAATGGGCAGCAGTAAGCACCGCAGTGGGCGAGATGGCGGCACCGGAACAGCCGATGTTGCCGAACTGCAGTCGCGCGACGCCCGATTGAAAAGCGCTGGGCGCATAGGCGGAGCTATTAATATCGTTGGTGGCGCCCAACGTGGGCACGATGACGAGGGGCGTCGCCTCAAGGCACACCCCACACAACAAGACAGCCAGGAGAATACGGACCATGCGAGGGAGCTTTCCTTCCGAATGTGGGGCTAATGCGAAGGGCTGGACAGTCGGTAAAGCGCAACGGCGTCGAGCATGTCAACCAAATGCCTGGCCGGATCGCAGGAAGGCGACTACGAAAGCGGACTGGCCTCACCTATCATAACCGCATTGACGCCGTATTTGCGCAGCGACTCCCGCCACCTGGATGCACCGTTCGCCAAAGCGAGGTATTCCTCGCTCATTTGCTCGCCAAAATCGTCGGTGCGCCCGTCGAAGACTTGCTGTTGCGGTAGTGCCGGTAGACGAGATAGTTGCCCCAGGCGTCGAGGGTGAGATCGGCACCTGGCGAACGGAGAGCAGCGAAGCATGCCCCCAGGCACCCCGCGAGCACCGCTCCCCAGCGTCTCGCGTGGCCGTACTGGCATTCGAGTATTGCGCCGTCCTTACCCGACCCCCAAAGTGATCGGCAACCCCGCGAAGCCCCCGTGGAGATTCACCCACCGTGCCGTCAGCGGCACCAGCCACCAACGGTGGTGCGACGGATGCAGGCGGTCAGCCCACAGCAGTGCGAAGGCCACCCTCAGGAACAGGATAGAGAAAACGTGCGGCCGGGCCAAAAAGTGGACACTGCCGGCGCCGATGATGGTGTGGAGCACGAAGGTCGCCGCCAGCGCCTTGGCGGCCGCCTGCACCATGCTCCGCAAAACCAGCCAGCAGCCGGAAGAGGCCCGCGAAGAGGATGTCGGCCATCCATTCCCAGGCGAACCAGGTCTGTGCCGGCTTCGAGAACGAGAAGGAGTCCTGCTACGGAAGAGTACCTTCGTCCAGTATCGCTTCACCGGTTCTAATGTGAAATCCAGTCACTGCGTCCGACAGCCGACCGTTTGAACTACCGCAATTCGTTAACAGAATCAGCCAAAACCACGAACGAAAGATCCGATAGCGAAGGAAAAGCCCGACGCGCCCAGCTTCGAAATGCCTGGGGCGGAAAAATCGGGGATGCGGCAGCGTAGTGGTTCATACCAATGGGCTTAGTGGCACGATCGGCAGAGTTTGGGACCAGCTTTAGCTTACCCGCAAACAGAGGCTTAGTACGAGAACCGGGCGGGGCGCAGTGACCCTAAGGGGGTTTGGGCAAAAACTTAGGAAAAACCCTCATTTCGCCGGAGCCGATATCGGTTTACATTCGATTCATCCAAACAAAACTTCCTCTGAAGGAGGGAGATTCAGATGAAGAACATTGTGGAATTAGAGTAGCGGCTGCGGATCTGTTAATAAACCCGTGGTCAGGACTTGATCGAATACGCGTCGATGGCCGGCTTTGTGGCCGTTGCCGCCGGCGCGATCATGCCGAATGCCGAACGTGGCGACCAGCATCAGCACCATCTTTTCTGAAGGTGGGCAGCGTGATGACCGCCTCCGCTGGCACCGGTTCGTAACAACCCCATCGGGCTCTGCCCGATTCTTTCGCTTCAATCGTCTCGATTCGTTGAGGTGTGTTGCGGCGGAAGAAAACAGAATAGACCGAAACCGTTAAGGAGAAATACAAAATGAAAAACGTTATGAAACTCGTGTGGCAGCTCCGGATCTGGAAAGATACCCGTGGTCAGGATTTGATCGAATACGCGTTGATGGCCGGCTTTGTGGCCGTTGCCGCCGGCGCCATCATGCCGAACGTGGCGACCAGCATCAGCAGCATCTTCTCGAAGGTGGGCAGCGTGATGACGGCCGCGAACGTCGCCTCCTAGTTGTTCCTGTGGGCGGACCTGGGATGGCTCCCTTGTTTCCCGGTCCGCCCCCAATTCTTGAAAACGTAAAAAAAGGAAACGAAATGAAGATTTCTCGGCTGTTGCGCGACTGGTCAGTTCGGATGAAAATCTGGAAGGACAATCGCGGCCAAGACTTGATAGAATATGCTCTCATGGCGGGCTTCGTCGCCGTGGCCGCTGGCGCGATTATGCCCAACGTCGCCACCAGCATCAGCAGCATCTTTTCGAAGGTGGGTAGTGTGATGACCAGAGCCGCTGCAACCGGATCCTAACCGGTCGCCTGAAATCTCGCCGGGGACCCTGTTTGAGGGGTCGAAAAACTGTCCCCGGCGGATCAGTCCTATCCCTTCTTTGCTCCCAAGCCTAATATTCCTCCCAAGCTTGCACTTAGTTTCACCGCCCGCACAATCGCCTCCGCCACCGCTTCAGACGCCGCCACTCCCAAAGTATCCACGTCGGCCGCCCACTTACTTCCCGTCAATTTACCCTCCAGGGGTGACAAACAAAAAACAATATCCCCATCGATCCTCGTGTAGCAAGGCGATACCACCCGCGACAAGCCTACCTGGGCTAACTGCGCCACGCGCGTCGCTTGCAACTTACTCAACCCCGCATTCGTCGCCACCGCCACTAACGTCGTATTCGCCACGGGCTGCGCCGGCGCCGTCACTCCCCGTTTCATCTCCCGGATCGTGTCGACAAAGTCACGCGACGTGGCGCTTACCCGCGCCCCGGCCAGAATCTTGCCCGTCTCCGGATCGCGGATATCGCCCCAGGCGTTTACCGCTGCGATCGCCGATACCAGCACGCCCTGGTACTTGCCCTCAAGCGCCACCGTCGCCGTCCCGATTCCGGCCTTCATCGCCCGCCCGATGCCGTGGATCTTGCCCACTGAGGCTCCAGTGCCCGCCCCCACATTGCCTTCCATCACCGGGCCGTCATTCGCCATCGCGGCGGCCGTCATCCCCATTTCGCGGGTCGGCCGGGCGGTGGCTTTGCCCAAGCTCAAATCGAAGAGAATCGCCGCCGGCACAATCGGCACCCGCGCCACGCGCATGTCGAAGCCCACGCCTTTTTGTTCGAGATACCGCCGGACGCCGCTGGCCGCTTCGAGGCCAAAGGCGCTGCCGCCCGCCAACACCAGCCCGTGGATGCGATCCGTCACGTGGAACGGGCTCAAGGTGTCGATCTCCTGGCTGCCACTGGCCGCGCCGCGGATTTCGACGCCCGCTGCCGCTCCGCCTTCGCACAGAATCACCGTGCACCCGGTCAGCCCCTCCAGGTCCGTCGCGTGGCCCACCTTGATGCCCGGAATGTCGGTAAATCCTTTGGCCACGCCCATAGCTTAACAGATTGAAGTCGCAGGGCTTGCGAGCTCGCCCGCGCCCCGGGGCGCCTATGCTAGCATCAAAACTAAACTCCCTTGTTAGCGTTCCTCAAAGCTCCCGTCAGCACACTCCAGGACTTCTGTCTCCTGGGTGCCAAGGCGCTCGCGAATCTCTTCCGGGCGCCCCACTACTGGGACGACGTCCTCACCCAAATGGACCGCATCGGTGTCGGCAGTCTTCCCATCATCTGCCTCACCGGCGGATTTTCAGGCGCCGTCATGGCCCTCCAAATGGCCAAGGCGCTCGATACCTATGGCGCTTCGAGCCAAGTGGGCCAAATCGTCTCCATCACCCTGGTGGCCCAACTCGGCCCCGTACTTACCTCGCTGCTCGTTGCCGGCCGCAACGCCTCCGGCATCGCCAGCGAGCTAGGCTCGATGAAGGTGACCGAGCAGATCGACGCCATGCGCGCCCTGGGCACCGACCCGATTCAGAAACTAGTCACCCCGCGCCTTTTCGCCATGACCGTCATGCTCCCGTTCCTCACCGTGATCGCCGACTTTGTCGGCATGCTCGGCGGTTGGGTGGTCTCCATGGGCCTAATCGGCACCACCAGTGCCATGTACTGGAGCGGCGTCTACGACATCCTGGTCTTCGCCGACGTCATGCAAGGCCTGATCAAGCCTTTAGTGAATGGCGTCGTCATTTCGCTGGTCGGTTGTTACTACGGCATGGCGACCTCTGGCGGCACGCAAGGCGTCGGCCGCGCCACCACGCAAGCCGTCGTGGTGAGTTCCGTCTGGATCTTCGTCATCAACTTATTCCTCACTCAGCTCTTTGTGAACCTGTGATGCCAGCGCCTGAATCCATCCTGAGTTTTGACCATGTCAGCGTCCTCTACGATGGCGTGCCCGTCCTCGACGACGTCAGTTTCGCGCTCCGCGCCGGCGAAACCTGCGTGATCTTGGGTGCCGCCGGGGCGGGGAAGACCGTACTGCTCAAAACCGCGCTCGGCCTCATCACCCCCGAATTCGGCCGCGTTTCGCTCTTCAATCAGGAGATCACCGGCCTACGCGAGCGCCAACTGTTCCCGATTCGCGCCCAAGTCGGCATGCTCTTTCAGGAAAGCGCCCTCTTCGATTCGATGACGATCGAGGAGAACGTCGCCTATCCGCTCGTCAACCAAGTCGGGACCACGGTGCCGGAAAGCGAAGTGCTGCCGCGAGTCGAAGCGATTTTGAACGATGTCGAACTCGGCCACACGCTCGACAAGTTCCCTAACGAGCTCTCCGGCGGTATGCGGCGCCGCGTCGGTATCGCCCGCGCCAACGTCACCAACCCCAAGCTGGTCTTCTACGATTCGCCCACCGCGGGCTTGGATCCCATTACCGCCAACAACATCATGTCCCTGGTGATCAAACAGCGCGACCAGCGCAACACCACCACCGTCATCGTTTCGCACCGTCTGCAGGACGGCGCGCTGATGGCTAACTACCGGTTCAACTCCGCATCTGGCAAAATCGAGTGTCAGCGTCATACCGCTGAACTCGATGCGCGCACCAAGTTTATGGTGCTGCAGAAGGGCCGGATCGTTTTCGAAGGCACCGAGGACGAACTCCACGCCTCACGTGACCCCTATGTGGGAAAATTTGTTTTGGAGCAGGCGCAATCCGCCTAAGAGGCATGCGGAAAGATCTATGGCACTAAACGCAAAAAACCAAAGCTGGACCCAACTCCGCGTCGGCTTAACCGCCATCTTCGCCCTGGCCATGCTGGGAGTGCTGATCTTCTTCATGACCAGCAACAAGAGCTTCTTCTCGCGCGAAACCCGTCTCTACACTTATTTTGTCAGCTCCGGCGGCATCTCCCCCGGCCAGCCCGTTCGCCTGAATGGCATCCTGGCCGGCAAAGTGGACAAGGTGGAACTCTCCGGCGACCTCCGGCCCGAACGCACCGTCCGCATCACCATGCAGGTGGATAATGACCTTCTCAAAGAGATTCCGGTCGACTCCACCGCTCAAGTCGGTAGCGAAAACCTCCTCTCCGGCCGCTACCTGGCCCTCCTCCGCGGCGTCAGCAAAACCCCCATCGCCGTCGACGGCGAACTCAAGAGCAAGGTGCAGCCCGAAATCGATGACATGAAAGTGCAGGGCCTGCAGTTGCTCGAAAGCGCCAACTCCATCCTCGGCAAAATTGAGGGCATCGTAAAGCAGGTGGAAACCGGCCAAGGCACCATCGGCAAGCTGCTGGTTGACGAAACGCTGTACAACAAGGTGCTCTCCATCACCGCCGAAATCGACCGGCTCACCAAGGCCGTCAACACCGGCAAAGGCCTCATCGGCAAGATGGTCTACGACGACGCGCTCTATACCGACTTGCGCAAGACGCTCACCCGCGTCGACACCATGGTCGCCGACGTCCAGGAAGGCAAAGGCACCGCCGGCAAGCTCCTGAAGGATCCTGCCGTTTACGACGAAGCCCGCGCCGCCATTGTCGAGGTCCGCAAGACGATTGAGGCTTTAAACGCCGGCACCGGCACCGCCGGCAAACTGCTCCGCTCTGACGAACTGCACAATCAGCTCTCCGCCAGCATGAAGCGCCTCGATGTCACCATGGACAAGATCAACTCCGGCCAAGGCACCATCGGACAATTGCTCGTCAATGGCTCCTTATATGACAATCTCAACGGCACAGCGCGCGAAATGCAGGGCCTGATGAAGGATTTTCGGGCTAATCCGAAGAAATTCCTCCGGATCAAGCTGGGGTTATTCTGAAGCGATTGGTCGTCAACGCCGATGATTTCGGCTTCACGCGCGACGTGAACGAGGGCATTGTCCACTGCCACCGGCAGGGCATCCTGACCGCCACCACGCTGATGGCGAATGGCGACGCCTTCGAACACGCCATCCAATTGGCCCGTGAAACGCCCACGCTCGACGTCGGCTGCCATCTGGTACTCGTGGGCGGATGTTCCCTCTTAAGTGCCCAGCGTTTTCCGGAGTCGGTCTCCGAACTCGTCCGATCCCTCGCGAGCGGCAAGGTGAAGCCTTACGAGGAGTTGCGCGCCCAGGTGGAGCGTATCCTCGACGCGAACATCAAGCCCTTGCATCTTGATACCCACAAGCACACGCATCTGCTGCCGTCGGTGCTAGAAGCCGTCGGCCGCATCAGCCAGAATTACAAGATCCCCTGGGTTCGCCGGCCATTCGACTTGCCCCCCGCGGGCGACGTTTCTCTCCAGCGGCGCATCGTCGGCAACCTGATCGAGTTCTTCCGCAAACGCCGCTTCGACCTCACGCTTAAGCGCTACCACTGCCGGAGTACCGAACACTTTTCCGGCTTTTCGCTCACCGGCTATTTGAACACCGCGCGGCTTCAGTTCTTAATCGAGCACTTGCCCGCAGGCACCACCGAGTTGATGGTCCACCCGGCGTTTCTCGGTCCCGAATTAGTCGGGGCCCGCACCCGCTTGAAGCGCAGCCGGCTCGTTGAGCTCGAAGCCCTCACCGACCCCAAGGTCCGCGAAGCCGTCGACACCCAAGGCGTCACGTTGAGCGGCTACCGGGACATCTAACCCCTCGCGCTGCCCATGCTGGTCGCGCGGTCACGGAGCCGGAGTCATGTTCATGTTCCCCTTTTATCTTATTGACAATAAAAGGCTTATTCCAGAACGGGGGCATCCACGCGCATCCCTGGGTTTCCTGGCAAATCATTGAATATAAAACACTTAACCCGGA
>Ga0209591_10002217_pt1 | contig 23550 bp, 18 predicted proteins | sample MAT01_FD_187207 | JGI IMG/M metagenome (GOLD analysis project Ga0209591, IMG submission 187207) | Freshwater microbial communities from Lake Fryxell liftoff mats and glacier meltwater in Antarctica - MAT-01 (SPAdes) (version 2) | ecosystem: Environmental > Aquatic > Freshwater > Ice > Liftoff... | reverse complement strand
CGCTCGAGGCCTTTGATCTTGATGTCCATTTGAATCGCTGTAACGCCACGATCCGTGCCGCACACCTTGAAGTCCATATCTCCAAGATGATCTTCATCGCCTAGGATATCGCTCAGGATCGCAACTTTTCCGCCATCAGCGATCAAGCCCATGGCGATACCCGCAACCGGCTTCTTGAGCGGCATGCCACAATCCATCATGCTCAACGTAGCGCCACACACGCTGGCCATCGAGCTTGATCCATTCGACTCTAGGATCTCGCTGACAACCCGCACGGTGTATGGAAACGCTTCGCTGGTGGGCAGCATGCGCTCCATGGCACGCTCAGCCAGCGCTCCGTGGCCGATCTCGCGGCGACCTGGGCCGCGCATGGGCTTTGTTTCGCCAGTGCTGAAGGGCGGGAAGTTGTAGTGAAGCATGAAGCGTTTCCAGGATTCACCTGTGAGCGCGTCAATCTTCTGTTCATCGCTCGCCGTGCCGAGTGTCGTGGTAACGATCGCCTGCGTTTCTCCACGCTGAAAAAGAGCGGAGCCATGCGTGCGCGGCAGCAAACCGACCTCGCAGGAGATCGCGCGGATCGTCTTGGTGTCGCGGCCATCAATGCGCTTGCCGGTATCGAGCACCATTTTGCGCACGACGTAGGACTTTCGCTCTTCAATCTCCTCTTTGACGAGCTTCTCAACGGCCAAGTATGCGGCATCGCCCAAGGACGCCTTGAGCGTGCTCACGACCTCCGACTTGATGGCCGCGTACGCCTCGTAGCGTGCTTTCTTTTCCTTGATCACACAAGCGACGGCAATCTTAGCGTCCGCAATCCCAGCAATCTGACTCCCAATAGCTGGATCCAACCTTGGGATCGTGAACTCGCGCTTCACCTTGCCGACTGCAGCGCGCAGCTTATCAATCAAATTGAGGATCGGCTGAGCTTGCGCGTGCGCAAACATCAAAGCTTCGACCAGATCGGCTTCTGAAGCCTCATCGGCGCCACCCTCCACCATGATGATCGCATCGCGGCTAACCGCGACAACCAGATCGATATCGGCTTTCTCGATTTGCTCAAACGTCGGATAGACGATGAGATCGCCCGCCACGCGCGCCACACGGATGCCCACAATCGGGCCATCCCAGGGGATGTCCGACACGTGCAATGCGGCTGAACCAGCCGTGAGGGCCAATACGTCTGTGGGATTCTGCTTGTCGGTACTGAGGACGGTCGCGATGATCTGCGTGTCCTTCTTGTAGCCTTCCGGAAACATCGGCCGAAGGGGCCGATCCATGAGCCGCGAAGACAGAATTTCGTAGTCTCGTAGGCGGCCTTCGCGCTTGAAAAATCCGCCTGGGATCTTGCCGGCAGCGTAAGTCTTTTCGACGTACTCACAGGTGAGCGGGAAAAAATCTAACCCCGGACGATCTTCGGTTGAAGTTGCGGTTACCAAGACGACGCTCTCACCGAACGTGATGAGAATTGAGCCGTGCGCTTGCTTCGCGAGACGGCCCGTTTCGAAAGTAAGCGGACGCCCGCCAATCATTACAGATTCACGTACAAACATTGAGAATTGCGCTCCTTCAGCGCGCTTGACCGCGTCCGTGCGGCCCTACGCCGACAACTCGCGCCCTCACTCTCCTTCAGCCTCGATTCCTAGGTGCGACCCAGTCGCACCCACGAAACGGGGATGAAGTTCAAAGACGCGGAGACATCGGAAAAGTTGAGAGGGATTATTTTCGTAGACTCAAAGCAGCTACGATCTTGCGATAGCGCTCGACGTCTTTGCGTTTGAGGTAATCGAGCAAGCGCCGGCGCTGCCCCACAATTTTGAGCAACCCACGACGCGAATGATGGTCTTTCACGTGGACTTTGAAGTGACCCGTCAAGTGCCCAATCCTCTGACTGAGCAACGCGATCTGTACTTCAGGCGAGCCCGTATCGCCTTCATGCGTACGGTGCTGTTCAATCATCGCCTGCCTTGCTTCGGTTTCTAATGCCATTCTGTTCTCCAAACATTACGGCGCGGGTGTACCCGGCACCGTCTTCCGGTCAATTCGGAAGGGGCGTGCGTACCCCACACAGGAACGCCAAGGCAAGGGCATCCTCCCCGGAACGCGATTTACAGTCAAAACGGCGAGCTACTCCGGCCCCAAGCCGGCGTGGGCGCGCTCACGCTCCCCGAATACGTCTAGCGAACCCTACGACGTCCGAGGAGCAGACTCAGCGCCCCAATCACGGCACCCACGCCGATAGCCGAGGCATTCGTGCCCAGGGAGGGCGTGACCGTGCAGCCTGGCCCGGCGCTCGCGTTAGTGGTTGCTGACTGCGAAGCAGGGTCAGCAACGCGATAGATCTCCATCATGGCAGCCACGTCGTCGTCCGCAAGCACGCGCTTGTGAGTCTCGCACTGGCTCGTGCATTCAAACATGGTGGCGTAGTGATCGGTGTAGTCCTCGCTCAGGCCATAAAAGTGGCCGACCTCATGCGTGAGCACACTCGTAAGGTCAAATTTCCCGCCACAGCGCCCCGCGACCTCACCACTACAAGACGCTTGACGCGTAATAGTGCTTGAGCTCGGAGTCGTGGAGCCCTGCACGCTCACCGTCTTAGCGTCACTCGATGCGCGCTCCTTCGCCAGCTTGTCGAGTGCTGCGAAGGGATGCCGTTTATTGATGACAATGTCGCTTTCGGCGATCTCACCCGTCTGCGGATCCGAATACGCGATCGTGACTGCTAGATCGTTGGTGTGACCGGGAATGTCGATCTCACGGTAGAGGACGCTGTTGATCCCATCCTGCTTGAGCTCAAATTTCTGGCCTTTGCTCGCGGAAAAAACCAAATCGGGGATCTGGATGCCACTCGACAGCCACGTGCCGAAAGCGTCTTGAACGGAGCCACGAGCCCAGGGTCCGAGCTTGTCGACTGAATCGTCAATCGTGACTACCACCTTCTTCCCTGCCCAATGCTGTGCACGACCGTTTTCAGATAGCTTCGGAAGGGCCTGACCATGCACGAACGTAGGCTTCAGATCGGTACGTTTGGCTGTTACTTCGCCCTTACTCGTTCCAGCGCTGATCACAGCCACCAGCGCCAACGCGACCAGACTCACGCCACGCTTGTCGCGTTTTGGTTCCGGAGACTGCGGGTGGTTGTCGAACCGCAGGGTAACCTTCGGGGGCACCGTGTGCGCCATGGCACGCAGGGAGGGCGCAATGGAGGGTTGTTGGACTGTCGATTGGTTGAGTTTGAACGGTTCGGACAATGGCGACCTCGGGCTAACCCGATGAACGACGAACCCATCTGTGGCTTGAACCCGAAGGGCACGTCGTGCCCCAAAGATGTGCGCCAAAGGACGACAACCCCCGCGGAGGCGACGCGGCCAGAGCTTGGCAAGAGCACAGCGGCCTTTCGGCGCTACTCGAAATCACGACCCAGAAGGTCTGAAATCCTAGGGGCGAATAGCATCGCCAACTCAGCCTCCACGGCCTGAGCGTCGCCTAGCATTGCGCAGCGTTCCCAGGCAGCCACAGCTTCCGCTATCGAAACTCGGCCCAATGTTTCCTTCACCGTTGCAATAGCTGACGCCTCCATACTGAGTTCGCGCAGCCCCATTCCGAGCAATAAAATTGCAGCCAATGGATCGCTCGCCATCGTTCCACAGACGGCCACGCCACGACTCCATTTTTCGCCAGCCCGCACCACACCCACTATCAGTTGCAACACGGCCGGATCAAAAAACGACGCAAGCTTGACTAACTCACGATTCCCACGATCCACCGCCAACGTGTACTGAACCAAATCATTCGTGCCGATACTCAAGAATTCGGCTTCTTGCGCGAAGACATGCGCCAAGATTGCCGCCGAAGGCACCTCCACCATCATCCCGAGTGGGATCGATGGCGCGCGCGGCTGCCCGGCCTCGTCAACCTCACGGATCGCTTGATCCAAAAGCAGGCGAACTCGACGAAATTCCTGCGCCGCGGCGATCATCGGCAACAGGATGCGCGCTCGCCCGTGCGCAGAAGCTCGCACCATGGCGCGCAACTGTGTGAGAAAAAGTTCCGGCCTTTCCAACCCCAAACGTACCGCGCGGAGCCCTAGCGCGGGATTCAGCGTGGTTGGCACTGCGAAGGCGGAAGCCAGCTTGTCGCCACCGATATCGAAAGTTCGAAGGGTGACAGTGAGCGGCGCCATCGTTTCGAGGACCCGCGCGTAGATTTGGTATTGTTCGTCTTCTGAGGGCAAATCAGGGCGATCGAGATATAAAAATTCCGTGCGATAAAGGCCTATCCCTTGAGCTCCCTTTTCCAACGCTAGCGGGGCCTCCGTTGGAAGTTCGATATTTGCGTTCAACTGAACCGCGATTCCACACTCTGTCGTCGCTGGCTGACTTCGACGCCGCCACAGACCGGACGCCACTGCCTGATAGCGTTCATCCCGCAACTTAGCCGTCGCGATCGCTTGCTCGGTGGGGCGCAAGGCCACAACGCCGCGCGAACCATCGACCAACGCAACTTCTCCTGGATTGATTTTTGAAAGGATCTCCCCGACACCGACCACGGCCGGAATGTCGAGCGCCCTTGCCAAAATAGCGGTGTGGCTCGTACGAGTCCCGACCTCCGTCACGATCGCCAGCACGCGATCTTTGGAGAGCCCACTCGTCTCAGCCGGGGAAAGGTCGTGCGCAACCAGGATATAGGGCGTTGGACTTTCCGGTAGACTGATGCCGGACGCCCCTCCCGTGAGCACGCGCTGGATGCGTTGGCCCACAAACTCAATATCCCGGCTTCGCTCCGCAAGATAGGTGTTCTCACTCCCCCGGAGCCCCAGGCTCAGCTCGCGAATTTCAATATCCAGTGACCACTCGGCGCACTTGCGTTCACTCCGGATACGACTCTGAACTTTCTCTTTGAGTGTGGGGTCGCACACCATCAGAATATACGCTTCGAGAATCGATATCTCCGCGCGCCCAACGCTAGAGGTTGCGACCACCTCGCGCAGATCGGCAGCCGTCTGCTCTACAGCGCAGGCGAAACGCTCAATCTCGTCAGGAACAAGCTGGCGGCTGATAGCACGATGTACCACGCCCGCACGTTCAACATCCACGACCCAAGTGGGCCCGATCGCATAGCCAGGGGAACCGGCAATCCCCGCAAGTAATAGTGACGGAAGCGGCAATGAAGCAAAGGATACTGGGTCGTTAATCGGTATATCGATACCCGAAGCCTCCGGTGGCTCGCGCGCACTCATTTAGACTCTCCGAAACGGTCGGCAATCAACACGCCGATTTCAGCCACTGCGCGTTCCGCTTGTTCACCTGATGCCACAATCCGAAGCCACGTGCCCTTGGCGCCACACAACAACAAGACGCCCATGACGCTTTTGGCATTCGCTGCCTGGGCTCCATTCATGATTTCAATCTCGCAGGGAAAGCGCGAAGCGAGCTGAACCAGGCGACTGGCGGCGCGCGCATGCAACCCGAGAATGTTGACCACCTCGAAGGTCCCCTCCACCGGACTCATGCTGACTCACCACGGCCCAGAGCACGCCCGTTTTCTTGTGGGGCTACCACGCGATCCACATCCCGGTGCACCACATCCAGTTCGCGATTCAGGCGTTGGGCTAGGATTTCGCGCAGATGCTCCGCGATAACGACCGAACGATGACGCCCACCCGTGCAGCCAATACCCACCGTGACGTAGCTCTTCCCTTCGCGCTCAAAGCGCGGCAGGCAAAATTCTAGAAGGCCAGCCGCATGCCGCACGAATTCTTGGCTCTCGGGATTTTGAAGCACCCAATCGCGAACGCTCGCTGAGGTGCCTGGCAGATCTTTGAGAGTTTCCTGAAAATAGGGATTGTCTAAGAAACGAACATCCAAAAGCACATCCGCATCAATTGGCAAACCGTACTTAAAGCCAAAGGACATAATCCGTGTTTGCAGTTGCAACACAGGACCCACGCGTTCAGCAAAGTGGGCCACGATTCGGCGGCGCAGCTCGTGCACACTGAGCCTGGTCGTGTCCAAAATCCAGTCCGCCTGACCGCGCAAAGATACCAGGAGTTCACGCTCAACCCGAACGCCGTCGAGCACCGCATTCGGGGCCTTTTCCGCGCCAAGCTCCGCGAAGGTGGAAAGCGGATGGGGACGGCGTGTGCTGCTGAAGCGCCGCAATAGGGCTTCATCGGAAGCGTCAAGAAACAGCACCGCCACGTCCCGTTCCGGGGTCCCGAGGGCCGTGATTACGCCCGACGCGCGATCAAGGAAGCCGCCCACGCGCACATCCATGCCGAGCGCCACCCGATGCATTCCCGCATTCTCGCAAGCCAAGAGCGTCTGCTCGGCAACTGGCGGCGGCAGATTATCCACGCAGTAAAAACCGAGATCCTCCAAGGTCTCCACTGCTGTCGTCTTGCCGGCTCCGCTCATCCCTGTGACCACCACAACCAGCGAGCGACTCACCTGCGCCTCCCTTCAACCGGTGGCGGTGCGGAACTTTCATTGAACGACTGATTCGCGTTCAAGCCACGTGCGCGGCGTTCGCTGGCATCCATGCCGCCGCGCGTCTGCTGCTCAATTCTGGCCACAAACTCCTTCGCCGAGTCATGTCCGGCTTGCTTGAGAAGCTCGTTACGTGCCGCAATTTCAATGATCGAACTCATGTCGCGACCCGGCCGCACCGGTACCGTCAACTTCCGGATGGGCACACCCAAAATGGGGAGAACCTCGTCGGTGAGGCCGAGCCTATCGTAAGTAGCATTGGGATCCCAAAGCTCCAGCTGAACAATCAGATCGAGTCGTTTGCGTTCGCGCACTGCCGTGACTCCGTACAGATCCTTCACGTTCAGGATCCCAAGCCCCCGCACCTCGATATGATGACGCAAGAGATTGGCTGCTTGCCCAAAAACCATACCTGGGGGCCGATAATCACAGTCGATCACGTCATCGGCCACCAACCGATGACCTCGCATGAGCAGCTCAAGGGCACACTCACTCTTCCCGATCCCACTCTTGCCGAGCAACAGCACCCCCACCTCGAACACATCGACCAACACGCCGTGGATGCTAGCCCGCGGTGCGAGCCGTTCATCAAGCAACGTATGCACCTCCAGAATAACTGCCGAAGAACGCGCTTCAAACACCACGAGCGGAGTGCCAGAGATTTCTGCTTCCTCGCAAAACGAAGCAGGAGGAGCTGCACCCCTTGTCACGATGATGCAGGCTGGGTTGGCTGAGAAGAGATGCTTGGCGGCCAGGGTCTGTTGCTCAGGGTCGAGCGATTCTGCGAAGCTCAGCTCCGTTTCTCCAAGCACCTGAACTCGTGTGGGAACCAACCCGTGCAAGTGGCCCACCAGCGCGAGCCCGGACTTCTGAATACGTGGATGCGTGATCTGTCGATCGAGGCCGGATGCGCCTGCCACGACCCGTGCTTTGAGCTCCAGCCCAGGATCGTCGAGAAGCTCGCCGACCGAGATGCCGAGGATAACGTGCTCAGGAGGCTCGTAGATCGTCATCCACTTTCTCTCACGTTATCCTCACAGTCGCCTCCTCGGCGATGACATGGGCGAATGCCTCTGCCGCATCGACGGATGTCAGAAGCTCGGCACGCGTGGTTGGGTTTCTGAGCAGCCGCGAAATACAGGCGAGTGCCTTCAAGTGCTCCCCGGTGGAGCGCCTCGGACCTACGACACCGAACACGATCGTCACAGGGGCGGCGTCGATTGCCTGGAACTCAATCCCCCGCGGGCACAGCAGCAGCGCCCCCATCTGACTGCCAGACCCATCGACGGAAGCATGTGGGATCGCCACGCTGTCGCCGATCCCAGTCGACTGCAGGCGTTCGCGATCTGCCAAGAGCACTTCTAGCTCCTCTTCAGCGACACCGACGGATCCTGCTAGCAGTTTCGCTAAAGCGCGGAGGGCGGTCGGTTTGTCGACGACGCTGCTTCCTTCTGGATCCACCAGGATGCGACCGGGAACAAGGATTTGTGAAAGTTGCATACGGCCGCTCTTGGGGTCGAAGGCTAAGCCTTGGCCATGGCCTTTTTCGCAGGGGCCTTCTTCGCGGGGGCTTTTTTCTTGACCGGCCGCTTCTTCAGCGGCGCATCCGGTGCGGCCACCTTCGCAAGCTTTGCCACCGCCGCTACCCTCCGCTTGGACTCCACAGCGCCTTTGATGCCTTGAATTTGCCGCTCTAACTTATCAACCAAGCGATCAATCGAGGCATACATGTCTGCGCTGGATTCTTTGGCTTCCAGGTGGTCCCCACCGCTCGAAATCTGCGCCTCTGCAACGTGCCGACGCTGATCAATCGAGAGCGTAACCTTCGCGGTCATTGGTTCCCTTAAATAGCGCTGCAACTTCTCTAACTTACTTCGAGTATGTTTCTTAATTGCGTCTGTAGACTCGAAGTGTCGGAAGCTGATGTTCACATTCATACTAACTCCAGGGTGAAGATTAGAACACGCGTTTGCGTTTCGATGAAGCCAAAATACCTAACATTTCTCGATACTTTGCCACAGTGCGCCGGGCAATCCGAATCCCTTCCTGCTTTTCCAGCATCTTAACAATCGCCTGATCGCTCAGCGGATTACTCTTGTCCTCACCCTCGATCATCTTCTTGATCGCCTGTTTTACGCTCTCACTCGCGATGTCTTCGCTTGCAACGCGCCGGATGCTGGAGTTGAAGAAATACTTGAGCTCAAACAAGCCAGAAGGGGTGTGAATATACTTATTGGTTGTGACCCGCGAAATCGTCGACTCATGCATTCCAACGGCTTCGGCGATATCCCTCAAGATCATCGGCTTCAGGAAAGCTACGCCCTTCTCAAAAAACTCGCGCTGCTTCTCGACGATGCATTCGGCAACCCGGATGATGGTCTTCCGGCGTTGTTCGATGGCGCGGATCAACCATTGGGCATTGCGTAGCTTCTCACCAACAAATTCTTTGGCCTTCGGATCTTGCATCAAGCGTTTGGTAAGGCTCTCGTTGATAAAAAGCTTCTGAACGCCCCGATCATTGTCCACCACAACGAAATCATTCCCGTCCTTGATAACGTAGACATCTGGGGTGATCCCGACGCTCCGATCATCTTGGTCCGTGAAATTCCGTGCGGGGCGGCTCTCTAAGGACTGAATTTCTTTGGCCGCTTCGTACACTTCTTCGAGCGAGATCTTCATCTCGCGGGCGATGGCTTGGTAATTATGCTTCTCGAGGTGAACGAGATGATCACGAATGATGCGCACTTCGTGGTCATCATCACTGAAGCCAAGCGCCTTGGCCTGAATCAGCAAACACTCTTGCAGATCTCTTGAAGCGACTCCGACAGGATCGAAGTTTTGAATCATCTCAAGCACCAGCGGAGCATCGTCTGGGTGCAACCCAGCCTCTTCGGCGAGATCATCGACCGTGAGATCGGAAGTGCGTGTGCCGTCGGGCCGATCAATCCCTTTGAGGTCTAAGTGGCCTTGGTCATCCAGATTACCGATCACGAGCTCGGCGAAGCGGCGCTCCGTCTCCGTAAAATCACTCATCTGCAGCTGCCACATCAAGTGATCATGAAGATTTCTGGGCTTCGTTAAATTCTGCTCAATAGGCGGTAAATCTTCGTAGTTGCTCGAGCCCGTACCCTGCGCAGACTGCTGCAATGTGCGATTCTCTAGGAATTTTTCCCAGTCCACCTCGCGCGCTGCTTTCTCCGTGCTTCGCCCTTCCTCGGTTCGCCCGTCTCTCTCGAAGAGCGCCTCCTGCCGGATCTCGCGGGCAGAATCCTCTGCCTCCTTGCTGCGCGGACGTGGCCCGGGCTCATCCTCCGACAGCACGGGATTGTCATCAAGCTCTCGACGAACTTCCTCAATCAACTCTAGGCGCGAGAGTTGCAGCAGTTTGATCGCCTGCTGCAGCTGGGGTGTCATCACCAGCTGCTGGGACATGCGAAGTTGTTGCTTGATCTCCATGATGGCGCGGCAGCGAGAAGCGCTACCCGGAGACTCTAACACCCCAAAGCAAAACTCGCGCCAGCAAAATTTTCTGAGAATTTGTAGGAGTTTGTAGGCAACGCTCGGCCCGGAGGCCTATTGTTGGCAGTTGATCGCCCGCCCGCGTTCACTCGGTCGGTGTGTCCACTGGGATCTGACCGTGAACGCCTTCGAGCGTCACCTTCTGGGTCACCATATTGATCGTCGCTCGATCAGCCTCCACCCAACCTTTGCCCCGGGACAGCCTCACATTTCCCAGCATGCTCAAGCGGCGAGCAACAACATCTACTTCAATATTGTTGGCTTTGGCCTCAATCCCACGAAGCTTCGCCGTAACACCGCCACTGCCGCGCGCCCATTTCACCTGGGGAGCTTCATCGTAACGGATTTCCACTTTTGCGCAGGCCACACTGAGCTCTCCCATCGTGACGTGCACATCGCCTTCCAACAGCGCCGTTCCCTCAGCAATATTCACGTCGAGCTTATTCGCCTGAACATCGAGCGGCTGGCCAGCGACCACAGCGAGCGGATCAGCGTGAGCAGGCTGCCGAAGCTGCAAGGCGAGCAACCCAACGACACCTGCCATGCCGAACTTAATCAGGGAGCGTTTCATAGTTTGCACCTCGACACAGCTTAGCATGGGAGTTTGTCCTTGACCGTACGCGGCACTGAAATAGGCTGATGAAGATGCAACGCAGGGGCGCACTCGGAAACACGACCACTGCAAGGGTGAAAAGCCTGCTGTTATACGTACAACAGCAGTTTGGCCCGGCCGAAGCCGACGCATTCCTGAAAACGACTCGACTTGATCGTGAATACATTGATGACGAGACGCGTCCGTTGCCCGCCGACGTCTGGCATTCTGCTCTGATTGCATTCGCTTCGCGTTGGGGGAAGCAAAAGCTTTCTTCCACGATTCCGTTCATTGTCCACCCGGAGAATCTGGGTGTGTGGACACGTGTGCTGCGTGGCACCGAAGACCCTCGCCTGGCGTTCGAGCAACTCGACCAATACGGGGGCGAGCACGTGATGACCGAAAGCTGGCAAACGCTGCACACAGGGCCGGGTATCTGGCGCGGGAGAATTGTGGTCCATGATGCCGCCGCTGTGGAAGCGGATGGGCTGTGCAGCCTGGCACGTGCCACAGAGCTTTGCGCAGTGCCGATACTATTTGGCCTTCCTCCGGCAAAAGCCAGGCTTCTCTCGACCACGACGCAACGCGACGGTTCAGTTGCTGAAGAGTATGAAGTTCGCTACGTCGTTCCAGGTCACCTGCCGTTGATCGTGGGGGGGCTCTCGGGGATTGTTGGAGCGCTAGGAGTGGGCTGGTTATTTAGATCAGGGAACTTTTGGGAGCTGGCCATGGGGCCGCTACTGGCAGGGCCGCTCCTTGGCTTCGCGGTTCTTCGCGCGAGGCGACGGAAAACTCAGACATGCACGCAGCTGAATCGGATCGTCGCGCTTGAACGTTCGGCAACCCTCCGCGACGCGCGCGAACGCGGAGCCGCTGGTTTTCGGGAAGGCGTCGTGGTTGCGGGGCGCTATCGATTGGGAGTGAAATTGGGTGTGGGCGCGAGCGGCACGATTTGGGAAGCGCAACGCCTGGCTGACGGCGCCACTGTCGCCATCAAGCTACTGCGAGCCGCTGTTGCCCACGACACCGTGGCAGCTGATCGCTTACGGCGTGAAGCCCAGGCACTGGGCCTCGCTTGGCATCCGAATGTAGTCGAAGTGTACGATGATGGCGTCCTGCCGGACGGCACCAGCTACCTGGTCATGGAGCGGCTGTTTGGCGAAACGCTGGCGACGCGCTTGCGGCGGCGACAGGCGCTCACTACCGAAGAGGTCTTGCCCATCGCGCTTCAGGTTTGCGACGCGCTGGAGGCTGTGCACGCTGCCGGCATCATCCATCGCGATCTCAAGCCGAGTAACATATTCTTGTCGATCGACCACCACCTGGACGACGAGGAGCCAGCGAGAAAATCGTTGACCCAGCTCCCCACCCGCGAACGCTCCAAGCTGCTGGATTTCGGAGTGGCTCGCGTCGAGTGGGCGGAAACACGCCTCACCAATATGGAGGGTCCGCTGGGGACGCCGGGGTATATGTCCCCTGAGCAGGAGCAGGGCCATGAAGTCGATGGGCGCGCCGACATCTATGCTCTCGGCGGCGTTATCTACGAGTGCCTATGCGGCAGGCCACCACCTGTTACCAGCAGTGGCGGGTGGCCATCCCCTGAGTCCATTTCGCGCCTAGAGAGCGGGGTGATCCTCAGCGCTGAGGCGTTGCCGGAGCCATGGCGCGAGGTGATTGAAAAGGCGATGGCCTACCGCGCGCGTGATCGCTTTGCCGATGTGCGGTCATTCAAACATGCGCTAGCAGCTCTCGCAGGAAGCTCCGCCAAGGATACTCTTTCTAGTCCTTAATGCTGTTCCCCCGCCACTCCGACCATAGCTGAGTCGGCGCGACGCAGGATCACATAGTGCTGCTCGGTGTTTCTTAGAGGGAGCTCTGCGACAACCGACCAATTCTGCTCCCTCAGCTGATGCGCCACGTAGTTTTCAGAGAAGCGGTCAAAATGGCTCTGCCACCAGGGCGACGCCAGCTGAGCCTTCGGTGCTAGCAAGAGGACCAGGGTGGTGACGCCTCGCCGCTCCAACAAGTGACGATCGATCTTTTTTGCATGATGTCCGCAGCACAAGCGCGCGACTTCTGGATCCGTGACACCTGCGAAATCAAAAATTTCACCGTGGGCCGCGGCTCCTACCCACCCAACATCCAACGTGCCAACGGTACCGCCCGCATTCAAGAACGGCTCCGCTTGCTCGGACAGCAGCGTTCGCTGCTCAACGATCTTCCGCGCAACGGGGCCCAACTGGACCAACAACACGGCGTTCGCAACAGATGCCAACGCAAGCCTCGAGATAGAGCCGCGCCAACTACTCTGCTCGCAGACCGCCGCACCCACAAGAACCAGCGAGGGCAACACAGGAACTACCAGCCGATAGAGCGCCATCCAATCACCACCTACCAAACCGACGCAAGCAAAATGACCCAGCGCTGCTACACCGACAATTCGAAACTCGGGTGCGAGTTTCCTGAATGTTGGACTGACTAGCAGCCACGGGAAGCCTGTCCAGAGTAGTGCGCCCGCGGCGTAGAACACCCCTTGCCCTAGGTCCGTGGGCTTTGCGATCGCACTGAGCGGCGCCGCTTGCCCGAAGACGGTAACACGCACGACGGCGACCAGCACGAACGGCGCTGACACGCTTGCCAAGGCCGCACCCAACCGCTGAATACGCCCCGTTTCTGCTGAGCCCCAGCCCTTCCCCACCCCCAAGAGCACGGCCCAACCGAGAAGCTCCGGACGCCATGCAGCGGCGAGACCCGCAGCCAGGAGCGCCCACTTCCCCTCACAAACTGCGATCGTTGCCAGCAGCGTCACCACACCCGTCTCCATTCCGGAGCTGCACCACGCGCCAAGCGGTGCGGACAGCGCTAGCGGCAAGAGTGGCAACCAACGCCTCGGACTCTGGCCCAGCGTGGACATGCGACGACTCAAAAGCACCAGCGCCACCCACCACGCGAGGAGACCTAACAACCGCGCTGAAAACAACATCCCCCAAGGACTGGGCTCGTTGAGCAGCGTCAGCAACTGAGCCCAACCGAGCGGTGTTACGGCGTCCACCACGGGGCCACCGGTATTGAAGCGATAACCCGAACCGTTGGCCAGGTTCTGCGCGAGTCTGACACTGATCAGCGCATCATCTACCGTAAATCCGAATAACCACAGACTCACGGGGACGCCCGCAACCAGCGCCAACAGCCACTTCTCAATGTCGGGGCGCCTAACTCGAATCGGCATCAGTTGTCCAATCCTCAGCAATCCTCTCTCAAAACTGGGGCACCGGGCACAACTCTACCTACCATGTGCGCACCGATGACAGCCCTTCACGTTGTTGCCCCAGTATCACCCTCCTCTGACCCAGCGAACGCACTGGCACCCCTTGAGGGACTCCTCGACTGGTTCTTTGAAGGCAAGCGCGAGCAGTTAAAAATGCAGGAGAAAGACGCCTTTGGCGTGCTCGCCGAGATTTCGCAAGCCGTTACGGCGTTGGGAATGGGGAGCGCTCTTCGCCATACCGTAAGGCTTTACGCAAGTGAACAGCCCTGGGAGCTCGGCCTTGAGGTCGACGGTGAGGAACTCCTGCTGTCGAGCTACACGGCAGGCCGCTGCCCAGAAGTTGCAGTGCATGAACGCCGAGTTTCATTCCCGGCTTTTACTGAAGTGCTGACGGCCCTTCTGGATGCAGCACCGATCGCCAGGGCACCTCGCGGTCTTGCCGGCACACTCCTCCAGGCACGGCGCACACTCGGACGCGTTCGCCCCTTCACAGGTCGCCCACTCCGCTGCATGACTCCAGCCAACGTAGCCTCCGGCGAAGATACCGCGTTTGCCGTTGCGGTCCGCACCGAGTTGCGCGCACCGCTGCCGATCGCCGAGATGCCCTCAGCAGCGGAACGCCTAGAGCGAACCGATCTCCACGCACTCTTGTGCCGCGGCACGCTGAAAGTCACGGCCCACGGTCGCGACTATGATTTCGAAGGAGTTTATCCGTTCTTGTTTGCTGAGTGTTTCTTGTTACTTGGCGAGGAAGTCTTCGAATCACTACGCTCGCAGCGTCCACTGTTTCGCCGGGTTGACTCCGCTCCGTTGCGACTTGGGATCCAGCGCACCCACCTTGAGGATACGCTTCGACTCACGGTATCGGGTCCGAGCAAGCGCGGCGCACTCACCTTCCCGAAGATTTCCCCGCTCAAATTCGCCGAAACGGCAGCCAAGTTCGCCCTGAATCTGAGCACGGCACTCAAGGCCGCCGACCCAACCCAGTCCAAGAATCTGCGACTGGCCAATCTTGAGGCCCAGGCACGGACACTCCAGGAGCAACTGGACGAGTTCGCTTCCGACGATTCACTGATCAACACCAACGCCGCCGCTTATCGCTCCTTTGGCCTTCCAGCTCCCCAAAAACCTCTGAGCCAAACAGCCACCGCCGGGAAAATGCGCTTCGCCGCACGCTGGGTCGCGGCTGTGCCCGAACTCGATCTGCGCGCTGTCTTTCTGCATGGCGAGCAACTGGTGGTGGGTGCCGCACGTGAACTGTGTTGCCTTGATGCACCAAGCGGCGACATTCTCTGGCGGACCGCCACACGCCCCGGTGTCACGGTTCTCACTCCGATGGGTATTGTGCGCTGGCACCAGGACGGAATGCTATGTCTCCACGAACTGGAATCTGGACACGTGCGCTTCGGGACGTTCATCACACCCCGGGCCAATGGGAGTCCAAGCGGCGCGGTCGTGCACGCCCCAGGACTCCCCAAACTGCTGATCGTGGCAGAGGGCGAACGATCGATCTGCGCGCTCGACCTTCAGAGCGGGGAGCTCTGCTGGCGTTACACGTCCCGGCGTCCGGCTAACTTCCGGATGAAACGAGCCGGAAAGTTACTGCTCGTGTCCGGAGGCGATTCAGCGCTCTTCGCCCTGGATGTCAGCACGGGAGACGTGGTCTGGCGGATCCGCGAACGAGTGCCCTTCACCGGCGATATAGCCCTTGATCGCGATGGTGCCTTTGCCATTTGCGGCGGCCCAGTTGGACCCGCCAAGATCTACCATCTGGATCTTTGGTCCGGCAAAGTGCGCTGGACAGAAGAACTCAATACCGCCCCGCTCGGCGGCCAGATGCCCTTGCTCACGCCGCAAACGGTAATTGTTCCCACTCGGGATCGCCGAGGCACCGGAGCCCAGGCCTTCAAGCGCGAAACGGGGTCACCAGCCTGGGAGCAGGATCCGGGGCTTGGCTCACCGACTACCGCTTTCACCACGGTCGATGACTGTATGATCACCAACAGCAGTACCGGAATGCTGGTCGGACTCGACGCCAACACCGGTGCCATTCGATTCTCCCATGCCTTCTCGCACCAAGTGGAAGCCGATCAGCCACGTCGCCTCCAGCCAGTTCTGCGTAGCGGAGCGTTGTTCGTGCCGCAACATCAGGTTCACGTAATGCACCCCAAGACCGGAGAAATGCTCGGAACCGTTCCGACGGATCTCGTCCCCGATCTCGTGCGTGTGGATGATCGCTCAGATGTTTACGTGGCCGAAGAGAGCGGCCATATCGCGGCCTTCGGCGCAGCGCCAAGGCTTTCGCTCGTGAAATCCTGAGCGCAATCAAGGCATTCTGGGTCGAAGGCTCACAAGCCGCTCCGGTAGCGGGAGCGGCCCCCCCACCTCATTCGCTTTGTCTCTGACAAACTTGGCAAGCGCACGAAAAGGCACTTGGGCCGGACAGAGCTGCTCTTTCTCAGCGAGCACCGCGTCCGGAACAAAATGAAAGCTGTAAGCGGCAGCGCGAAAATCGGGAATACTGCGTGAGGCAGCCAACACGAGCGCCATGACCCCACGATAGGCACCACCTGAGTCTTCTATGCGTGAGGCTTCGCCCCGATCACAAAGTCCGCAGGCGATGCAGCCACTGAACGCGGCAAACCCCGAGCGTTCTGGGCCTGTGACGGGAGGCAGTCCATCCGCATCATAGTTTGCTCGAAACAGCGCTAGCCCTTGGTTCGCCCGATACAAGCGACGCACTAGCAGACGCAGGAGCGCCCACGCGAGCAGTAGGCTGGCTTTAAACCGTGTGTTCATAAGCGATCCCAAAGGTACCTGACTTCAGGCACCGAGACCCAGGGGAAGTGCGGGGCGCCCTGCGGCGTACTCTGAGCTGTCGCCCGTTGCCTGCTGTTCAGCCCACCTCCCGCGGGTCCGTCAGTGCGTCACGATCGGGCAGACTGTTACGCGTAACACTCAGCAGCCGGCGAGGATGTTACGCCACATACTCATATAATTTCGGGTAGTTAAGCCATGGCACGGCGTCTGCTTTAGCTCACCTGTCAGCCAACACTGCGCTGCCAAAAGGAGAGCTTAATCCCATGACTTGTCCCCGTTCCGAAGCCACCGTCCAAACCCTCCACAGCACACCGAACTTCTCTGATGCCAGCGACACGGTGTTGTTGGGCGGACTCCTGGTGGACGATGCACGCGCCTGGCGGGAATTCAACACTCGCTACTCGCGCTTGATCTACAGCTGCATTGGGAAGGTCGTGCGGCGCTTTCGAGGTGTTGTCTCCGAAGATGATACCAGCGAAGTGTACGCCACTTTTTGCTTGCAGATTCTGGCGAACAACAAACACAAGTTGCGTTCATTTGACGAGACCCGCGGCAACAAGCTCGGTACTTGGCTCGGCATGCTCGCAACCCACGCGGCCTATGATTTCCTGCGTGCGGTAAAACGCCAACCGAAGAGCACAACCCTGACCGATGCCATGGACATTTCCTACGAACGGCCCGATCCTTGTGAGGTAGCCCTGTGGCGCCGGGAAGCCGCCCGAATCTCTGCGCTGATGGATGGATTTAGCGAGAAGGATCAGGAATTCATCCAGCTATACTTCGGTGAAGGGCTGAGCCCGGAAACCATCGCAATTCAAATGGGCATCAACATCAAGACCGTGTATTCAAAGAAACACAAGATCCGAGGCCGACTGGAAAGCCTGCTGCTGGAGCAGCAGTTGGCTGCCTGAAAGCACAAATGGCGACCGGAAGGGGGGGCGCGGGTTCGCTGCAAGTGTGGTAATAACAGCTGAGTGAAGTTGGGCCAACGCCGTTTCCTTGAGCCTCATGTCCTCGGATTGGTGCTGTGGGCGTTTCAGCTTCCTGGCTGCCAAAAGGAACGGTCCACCGAATTGCCGCATACTTTGGGCACGCATACGGTTCAGCGCTACGCAGGTCGGCCTGCTCTCCAACTTATCGAGCGTGCAGGCGATCCCTTTTCCGGTGTGAGCTATGTGGTGGCCCATGGTCTGCAAGGCATTCAGGCCGCTTCGCTCGCCGATTGGCTCGAATACCGAATTGGCGAAGAGAAGCTCCCAAGGTTTCGCGTGCAGGTTGATGCCGTGGACCTCAAGCTCGATGCGCTGATTTCGACGCCAGCCGAGGCCACGCGTTTCGTGGATTTCGTGGGCAGAACGCTGCGAGTGGATGCCGTCGCTCCGTCGGGCTACGTTCCAAGTTCCAGGCTGAAGCTGGATAGCTTGCCGATCGTCGAGCCTGACTCCGCGGCCGCAGCCGTTTACCGGTGTGGGCACGAGTCCTTTGCCACGACCACAACCCGCATCCCGCTTGGAGAGTCCGCTCTCGGTCCTGTTATTGCGTTCGTTTCCAACTTGCCCTCGGCGTTAGGCGTCGTTGGCTCAGCTGATGTTCTTAACGCCGCACGCGATGCTATCACGCGCCTCCCCACCCGCGAGCCACGACCACTTACACCCTCGCACGCCACCCAAACGTTCGCACTCACCCATTCAAACACTGAGCTTTCTCGACTTCGCGTGGCACTTTTCACCTCAAGCTTGGCTCAAGCCTTCGAACTGGCACGCCTCGCCGAGAGCGGCGAATCCCCGTTACTTTCGTTGATCGCAAGCCAAAAACCAGACTGGCGCTCCGAAAAGCCCAGGGTGGCAACCTTGCCTGGGGGAGCTTGCCTGAGCCTCAACTGGTTCACAGCGAACAGTGTGTCCTTGGAAGACGCGAGCTTCGCCCTGAAATCTGCGTTTGCGCTAACGAATCTCGCAGGAACCTCTCCTTCAAGCGTCGCAGGAGAACCTGCGGCCGCATCAACCACTGACCCGCGGACGCTTGCTTCCGAGGTGGCGTCGAGGTTGGTTGCCGAATCGAGCCCGGCGCTGGCGCCCGGCATGGCAGCCATTCTCGAGACACCCACCGCTTCCCCACAGCTAACTCGGCAAGCTGAGTTTTCGATCACTACGATGCTCCAGGAATTAGAGCATCGGGCGCTGTCGGTTGAACCTCGAGCACTTTCAGAGATGGGGCAGCCGGAATTCTGGATGTTGGTAGGGAGCGCTTGCAGTGCCCAACCTAGCTCAATGCTCAACGTGGCATCTGACACACTCTGGTTACGGGCGCTCTCCAGCCGTTTTTCAGAGGTGGACGGTGTTCGCCTGGAGCCTTGGTTCTCCACCCGGGGCTCGGGCGTGTTCGGACACGCTCAGCGTCGGACACCGGACGAATCCCCCAACCAACTAGCTACTCGGGTCGCAAGAAGTCTTGGGAAAGTGCTAACCAGTTCGAGTTTAGGGGCTCAGGATTTTGGTGTTGCACGTGCCAACCAGCAGGCATTCCTCAGTAAGTCGGCTGACTCAGGCTGGTGGTGGTGGCTGGATGAACTCACAGCTGAGCAGCCGTGGCGCCTCGCACCCCAGACGACACCTGAAACGCTGGCAGGGCTGGCGCTTGGCCCCCTTACCAGTCACCGAGCCCTGTTCTTGGCTGAGCCGCTTCGCGTGGTGACGCTCAGCAACTTAGCTGTCTCGCAACCTGAAGCGGCACTCACCGAACTCCGTGATTGGCTGTTGCCTTACGCACCCGGCTCGCTCAAGTGCCGTGAATCAGGAGTGCCGTCCTGGAAGCTGGGCGAATACCGCGTGCCCCGAACGATCCCTCATTCCCGAAGCACCGTCTACCTCGTGCTCCCGGTTTCCCCCATCGCTCCCCGGCTCGCGCGGTTGACCACGCTGCTCTTAAACCGCAGCCTCGCGCGCACCTTCGAATCGGAACTAGACGGCTCCGCCGTGCATGCCGCGTCCTTCGACGCTGCAACCAGTTCGGTGATCGTCGTAAGTATCACGGCACCGCCCAGCGAGCTCAGCCACGCAACAGCCAAAGTTCGGAGCGCACTCCAGGGTCTCGCTCTCGCGGTGGTCACCCCGCATGACCTGAATTGGGCTGAGCAGAGACTCAGCGCGCTCGACCGAGTCCGCCGGCTGGATCCCCGAGTGAGGCTCGCCGAGACCTGGGCGGCCGTGCCCGAGCGAACCCCGAGCCCGGGAACTCTTCAGGCCACGCTTCGCCTTTTTAGCCCAGAGCGACAGCTCGTCGTTTTGCCGGCAGGCCAAACTCCCTAGCAAGCCCTCAGAATTGGCGCAAAGCGTTCCCCACAAACGCGCAAACGTGGTAGCTCGGCCGCCATGGCCGCCCGTCAATCTGTCGTCATCTTGGACTACGGTTCCCAGTACACCCAGCTCATTGCTCGGCGCGTACGCGAATGCCACGTCTATTCGGAGATCCACCCCTGCACCATTGAGCTTGAAAAGCTCAAACGACTTGAAGCGTCCGCCATCATTCTGAGTGGTGGGCCCCAGAGCGTGTACGGAAAAGACAGCCCAAAAAGTGATCCAGGTTTGTTCGAACTCGGAGTCCCGGTACTCGGCATTTGCTACGGCCAACAACTGTTGAGCCACCAACTTGGCGGCAAAGTGGAGCCTAGCGAGGAGCGTGAGTACGGCCCGGCTAAAGTTCGTGTCTTCGAGGCCTCCGGGATCTTTTCGCCATTTCAGAAGGACGAACAACTCAGCGTTTGGATGAGCCACGGCGATCGCCTAACCGCTCTCCCTCCAGGCTTTCAGGTGATTGGCGCGAGCGACAACGCGCCATTTGCGGCCATCGCCGATCTAAAACGGAAGCTGTTCGGAATTCAGTTCCATCCGGAAGTTGCGCACACCCCACGCGGCATTGAGCTCTTACGGTCATTTCTATTTGAGGTCGCAGGCCTCGAACCCAATTGGACGCCGGGTTCTTTTGTCGACGACGCCATAGCCCGGATCCAGGCCCAAGTAGGCCCGAACGAACGCGTCATTTGTGGGCTCAGCGGAGGGGTGGATTCCGCAGTGGCAGCCGTGCTTTGCCATCGTGCGCTGGGCGACCGATTGACTTGTATTTTTGTGGACAATGGCTTGTTGCGTGCCACCGAATTCGAAACGGTCGTCCATACCATCAAAGAGAGCTTCCACGTGAATTTGCGTGCAGTTGACGCACGTCAACAATTCCTGACAGAGCTTGCAGGCGTTACCGACCCGGAACAGAAACGCAAGATCATTGGGCGCGTGTTCATTGAGGTATTCGACCAACACGCCAAGGACATCGAGAACGCCGGCTACCTGGTGCAAGGCACGCTCTACCCAGATGTGATCGAGAGCGTGAGCGTGAAAGGCCCGAGCGCCGTCATCAAGAGCCACCACAACGTGGGCGGTTTGCCTGAGCATATGAAGCTCAAATTGATTGAGCCTTTGCGAGAGCTGTTCAAAGACGAAGTCCGAGCGGTCGGCGCCGCGATGGGCATGCCGCACGACGTGCTCTGGCGACATCCTTTCCCAGGTCCAGGCTTGGCCGTTCGCTGCTTAGGTGAAGTCACTGAAGAACGGCTGAGCGTGTTGCGGCGCGCAGAAGCGATCATCGATGAAGAGATCCGTGCGGCCGGCTTGTATGAATCGATTTGGCAGGTATTTGGTGTGCTTTTGCCGGTAAAGAGCGTCGGGGTGATGGGCGATGATCGCACCTATGAGGAAACGTGCGTCGTGCGTGCAGTGACCTCAACAGACGGGATGACGGCGGATTGGGCGCGGATCCCCCACGAAGTACTCGCTACCATCAGTTCGCGAATCATCAACGAAGTTCGTGGTATCAACCGGGTGGCGTATGACATCAGCTCGAAGCCTCCCGCCACGATCGAATGGGAATAGGGCTGTGTTGAGCTCGCGCCGGGCTTTCTGGGGGAACGCGCTCAGCGTATCCGTTGCAGGGTTGGTTGCGGCCTGTGGGCAAGGGCTCCGGGCAGCGGTGGACCTCAACTTCCGACGCAGTAAAGCCACACCGCGCGACGCTTCGGTGATCATCGACGAAGAATATATCGGCCCGCTCAGCTACGTGGCCGCCCATGGCATCCGCCTCCCAGTGGGTGAGCACCGCATCAGCGTCACCAAACCAGGGTTTTTCCCCTGGGATCAAATCGTGGTCGCCGACCGTTACCCCATCTTTCTGGACGTGAAGCTCGACCCCGTCCCCGATTGAAACTTCACCCTTGCGCTACCTGCCCCCGAACAGTACGAAACCGCCTCCCGATCCTTCGGGGTGTACCTCAACCTGGTAGAGGACCGGCTTTGGGTGCCGGTTGTTGGTGGTTCAAATCCACTCACCCCGACCCTTAAATCATACTGGTTTCGCAATTCGCCACCATCCCCAGCAACCGGGTTTAGGCACGGCCCATGCCTAAACTCCCCGGTTGAGGTCAGGGAGATTCGTATCTTAGGAAGCGCCGCTTCGGGCAGCGTGCGCATCCTTCCGGAGCTCGCCAGGTAGCGACCGTGGGCCGCAAGCGACGCATGGCCGGCCAGAGCTGTGGCTTGCTGAATGTTCACGTCGGCGTCCGCTAGCGCCTGCGAGAAAGCCCGGCGCCAGCTATGGAAATCAACCGGCAGGGTGTAGGCGCTCTCTTCGAAGATCTCATGTTCACGGGGCGTGAGAGCCCGAGCTTCTGACCACTCGTACCGGGTGAGCGGGCGTCCGTTCTTGCGAACCTTCACCAACGGCACAGAAGTGTCGATGCCGAACGCCCTTCGAAGGTCACGGCGGAACGAGTGTGCGTGGCTACCTCCCTGTCGCCATGTACAGCCCACAGGCGCACGGAGAGATTCCTGCCGCTTCGTTGCAGCCTGCCCGGCCAACGCAGTCGTGTTCAGCCGCTCAAGCCGAACGTAGCGAGGTTCCCGTCTGCTGCAACGCTGCAACGTTCAGTTCTGCGGCGTTTGGCCTATATTACCAATTTCCGATTCACTTCAGCTGTGCGCCTCGCTCGTTCAATCTCCCGCTGAATATGCAGCTGTTCTTGTGCTTCCTGTTGCCGCGCGTCCTCTTCCAGCTTGTTCTTGTATGTCGTGGTCACAGCATGGAGCCAGGATTTGAAGTGATTGATGAGCTGTTGGGCTTGGTCATCCCGACACGCGACGCGCGCCACGTCACCGCCAAAAGAGAATGTGTGAGGCTCCTTTCCGACAATCGATGTGTAATTCTGCATGTGCTGCAGAGCCCAGACCCATTCCCCGGTCACAGGTTGACTGAGCTTCAGCAACAGGAACCCATCGCGCCAGTTGGCGTCGACTAGCCGCGGCGGATCATCCATGAGCGGATCCGTGATCGTAGACTGAGGCACCACTCGTCTTTGGAGTTCTTCCACACGCTGACGTTCCATGAAGACGTCGCCTCGCGATCTGATCTGCGACTTTACCGCCTCTACTGAGGAGGGGCGGTCGGACGAGGCTTGTCGCAACATTTCGCTCACAAGCGAATCCAAGTACCCGAGTTGAGGAACAACGGAGGCAATGCTCTTGTAATCCGTACCGTGAGGAACCTCGCCGGTGAAGAGCTCGTTGAGTATCAACCCCAGCGCGTAAATGTCGGCTCTCGCGTCAACCGTGCGCCCTCGAGCGCGTTGCTCAGGAGCCGCATACATAAAGTTGGCGAGACGCGTGTCGGGAGCGGTCTCAATAGCAGTCAGGAGATCGTCCTCCGAGAAGTGAGCGATCCCGAAATCGGCTACTACAACGTCGGACCCGGACGCGGAGCACAGGATATTTTCTGGTTTCAGATCTCGGTGAATCACCTTAAGGAGATGAGCCGCCTCAACCAGA
>Ga0209591_10002211_pt1 | contig 23581 bp, 26 predicted proteins | sample MAT01_FD_187207 | JGI IMG/M metagenome (GOLD analysis project Ga0209591, IMG submission 187207) | Freshwater microbial communities from Lake Fryxell liftoff mats and glacier meltwater in Antarctica - MAT-01 (SPAdes) (version 2) | ecosystem: Environmental > Aquatic > Freshwater > Ice > Liftoff... | reverse complement strand
GGCATCGTGGGCATCGCCGGCGTCGAACGCGTCGGTGCCGGCGTCGAACGCGTCGGTGCCGGCGTCGAACGCGTCGGTGCCGGCGTCGAACGCGTCGGTGCCGGCGTCGAACGCGTCGGTGCCGGTGTCGAACGCGTCGGTGCCGGCGTCGAACGCGTCGGTGCCGGCGTCGGTGCCGGCGTCGAACGCGTCGGTGCCGGCGTCACAGCCGTCGCCGTCGCACTCGACCGGCACGCACACGTCGTGGTCGAGATCGCAGACCTGGTCGTCGGGGCAGTCGGCGTCGTCCTCGCACGGATCGATCACGACGCAGCTGCCGTCCTCGCAGGTGCCGGGCGCGCAGTCGTCGTCGACCGTGCAGTCGACGCCGGGCTCCTCGCACGCGCCGACCACGCACAGCTCGCCGTCGTCGCAGTCGTCGTCGACCGCGCAGCCGTCGGGATCGACGCACGCGCCGGTCTCGGTATCGCAGGCGCCGCCGTCGCAGTCGAGGTCGTCCTCGCACGGCGGCAGCTCGCACGCGCCGTCCTCGCAGGCTAGGCCCGCGCCGCAGTCGGCGTCGACCTCGCAGCCGTCGGGATCGGGATCGTCGACGCACGCGCCGTCGACGATGCGTCCGCCGTCCGGACACTCGCACCAGCCGTTGGTGCAGGTCGCCTCCTCCGGGCAGTCGAGCTCGCTGGTGCAGTCGGGCGCCGGCTGGCAGTGCTGGTCGACGCAGACCTCGCCGTCGGCGCAGCCGGCGTCGGTCGTGCACTCGATCAGGTCGCACTCGAGCTCGCCGTCGTCGTCGTAGACCGCCACCGTCCCTTCTGGGCACGGGCACGACTCGAGCTTCTCGACGCGGGTCTCGACCCGATCGGGGCCCTGACACGCGACCACGGCCGCGAGCGCGACGCACATGAGCAACTGGCGCATGCATCGTTACTCAGCACGCGCCGTTCCACCGCCGCACCCACCTTCACGCCTCCGCCAGCGCGCCTCCCGCAGGCCCGGGCCTGCGATCCGCTGGTGCCGGCCTGCGCTCAGCGCCGGTTGTGCAGGATCACGCCGAGCACCCCGACGATGCCGATGACGATGCCGAGCGACGAGCCGAAGATACGATCGCGGACCGCGAGGTCCTTGCGATCCATGCGCATGGCCTTGCGCAGCCGGTAGCTGTCGATGCCGATCCAGTAGGCGGCGACGACGCCGGTCAGCGCCGACAGGATCCAGTCGTAGTGCTCTTGTGAGACGATCACGCGGCGGCCTTTGCGGTGGCGGGCGGGATGGGGTCGATGAGCATGCGCTTGCTGTCGTAGACCATGACCACCGCCATCATGGCGGTGAAGATCCAGTAGAAGTACGTGGTCTCGTAGCGACCGGTGCCGAAGCCGCCGAGGTACGCGGCGTAGGCGGCCAGGCGCTCCATCGCGTGGCTCTGGTAGTTGGTGGTGCGGCCGGCGCGCTTGGCGTAGATCGCGCGCATCACCATGTTCACCGCGCCGAGCGTGAGGATGATGACGACCGCGGCCCACGGCACCCAGCCGTAGGCGGCGACCACGATCATCGCGAAGCCGTAGCAGAGGCCGTCGGCAATCGCGTCGAACATCTCGCCGAACGGGGTCTGGCACTTGAAGTAGCGGGCGACCGCGCCGTCGAACAGATCGAGCACGCCGCACAGCAACAGGATCAACGTCGCCCACTGCTGGTAGCCGTGATCGACCGCCCACAGGTAGGGCGGCAGCGTGAGGAAGCGCGACGCGGTGACCGCGTTGGCCGGGTTGAGGTTGGACGCCATCGCTAGCTGATCGGATCGACGGTCGAGGCCGGCGTCTGGGTGGGAGGCTCGGGCATCACGCGCCCGGCCGGGTCGACGCGCCGGTAGCGCTTCCAGGCGAACCCGATGCGCTGGAGCAACGAGACGTGCGACATGATCGCGACCGCCCAGGCCCCGGCCAACATCGGTCGCGGGTCGTGGAGCAGCGCCGTGAAGAACACGCCAGCGCCAAAGTAGATGATGAACTCGGCCGACCCGAAGAGGCCGACCACGTCGATCGGGTGACCGATCTTGCCCTTCTCGCGCCAGATGTCCTGCTGGGCCTCGGCGTACACCGACAGCTTGATGATCACGTTGGTGAGCGCGCCGGTGATGCCGACGCCCATGACGATCAGCGCGTGCGGATAGTCGTACGAGATGTTCACGCAGCCGCCGGCGTACATGACGCCGAGGGTCCAGCGGTCGCACACGTCGTCCATGACCGCGCCGAAGGTGGAGCGCTCGTTGTAGTTGCGGGCCCGGAACCCGTCGATGTGATCGATGAGGCCGCGGAACAACAGCAACGCCAGCCCGGCCCACCAGTGACCGTAAAAGAAGACCACGCCACCGATCGCGCCGATGAGCGCCCCGAACACCGTCCACTGGGTCGCGTGGATCGGGAGCCGCGCGATCGCGGACACGATCGGGTGCAGGACCTTGTCGAGCTGCTTGCGGACGGCGAACAGGTTCATGTGATCAGGTGCCTCGAACCGTGGCGAGCACGCGTCGGAGCGCGGCCAGGAAGGTGTCGATCTGCGCGCTGGTGATGGTGAGCGGCGGCTGGAGCCGCAGCACGTTGCCGTAGGTGCCGCTGACCGTGATGAGCATGCCCTCGTCGTGGAGCGCGTCCTTGATCGCAGCCAACGGCTTCTTGCCGAGCACTTCTTTGGTGTCGCGGTTGGCGACCAGCTCGATGCCGCCGAGGAGGCCGATGAAGCGGACATCGCCGATCCAGGGATCCTCGAGCGCCCACGACGCCTCGGTGAAGTAGCGGCCCATCGCCGCCGCGTTGTCCATGAGCTGCTCGTCGATGAGGGTCTCGATGAGCGCGAGGCCGGCCGCGGCCGAGACCGCGTTGCCGCCCGAGGTCGGGGTGGTGCCGCCGAAGAACTTGGCGATCACGGCGGTGCCGGCGCAGGTCATGGCGAGCGAGCCGACGCCGCCCGACAGGCCCTTGCCGCCCGAGACGATCTCGGGCTCGAGGCCGTAGTGATCGAGGCCGAACATCTTGCCGGTGCGGCCGAGGCCGGTCTGGATCTCGTCGATGATGAGCAGCATCCCGGCGTCCCGGCGCAGCTGGTCGAGCCGGTCCCACCACACCTGCGGCGGGGCCAGGCCACCGACCGACTGGATCGGCTCGGCCAGGAGCGCCGCCGTCGGCCGCGCCGCGAACTGCTCGGCGACACCGTCGAGGCACTGGGCCGCGCACGAGTGGCCGTGGTTATTGGCCGGGGCCAGCTTGCATCGGTAGCAGTACGCGTTGGGGATGGCGTACGAGTGGTTGCCGAGCGGCTTGCCCGCGCTCTCGCGGTACTTCTCGCTGGCGGTCACCTCGAGCGCGCCGAGCGTGAGCCCGTGGTACGCGTTCTCGAGATAGGCGATGTCGGTCTTGCCGGTCGCTTGGCGGGCCATCTTCAGCGAGAACTCGTTGGCCTCGGAGCCACCGGTCGAGAAGAAGGCCTGGTTGATCGACTTGGGCAGCAGGTTGACGAGGCGCTCGGCCAAGCGGATCGCCGGCACGGTGCCGTGCTTGCCCGACACCTGCAGCACCTGGGTGAGCTGCTGGGTCGCAGCCTCGACGATGCGGGGGTGGCAGTGGCCGGCGTTGTTGACGAAGTACCCGGCCGTGAAGTCCAGGTAGTCCTTGCCGTGGACGTCGGTGATCACGCAATTCTTGGCGCGCGCGACGATGACGGGCTCACCCTTGGGGTGGGTCCATGGACGCATGATGTACGTCTCGTCCATGGCGACGATCGCATCGGCTTCGGCTGTCGTGAGCGAATGAGTCACTGGCTGTCCTTTTGCGCCGGTCAGCACCGAGGCCAGACGGGCAGGCGCGGAGCGAGCGCCAAGCGGTATCGCAGGCAGCGAATCGTTGTCAAGTTGCGCAGTTACGTGCTTGTCGCCGGTTGGTGACAAGATTTCACCATCGAACACATCCTGAATTGACGCCTCGCGGCGAATCGGGTCAGGCACTTGCGACTGCGAACGGGAGCTCGGTTTCATCACGGACGAAGGTTCTGCTAGCGCGGTGCCAGACCCGGAGGTGGTGACCGACGACCCGCCCGCCCTCGATGTCGAAGATCCGGTAGCGCGCCAGCCGATCGGCGTGTTTGGCGTGGTAGGTGCCGCTGGGCACGCCGAGAACGTCGATCGGGCCGTCGGGGCCGGGCACGGTCTCGCGCAGGTTGCGATGCTCGTGGCCGTGGATCACCAGCGCGGCCCCGTGCTCGGCGAGGATCGCCTGCAGCGGCGCGCGGTCCTTGAGCCCGCGGATGCGGCTGTCGGCGCGCTTGCCGGCCGGCGGGTGGTGGATCGCCACCACGCGACACTTACCGGCCAGGCGGGGATCGGCTAGCACCTGCTTCACGCGGGCGAGCTGGCGTACGCCGATGCTGCCGTAGGCGGTGAACCACGGGGTCTCGTGGCTGGTCGAGATCGCGATGAGCGCGAGGTCACCGCGCACCCGCACCACCGGCCATCGGTTCTCGAGGTCGTCGGCGTGGGGCCACGCCCACTCGGCGTCGCTGGTCGCGTGGTCGCCGAAGATCTTCGCGAAGTGCTCGATGCCGGCGTCGACGTAGGCGTCGTGGTTGCCGGGGATCACGGTCACGCCTGCGGTGCCGAGCTCGAGGCGGTCGAAGCGCGCCCGCGCGAACACGAACTCTTGCTCGAGGGCGAGGTTGGTCACGTCCCCGGTGCAGATGATGTGGTCGAGCTTCTGGGCGTTGAGATCCTCGACCATGTCGTCGAAGGCGATGGTGTGATAGTGCCGGCTCCGGCTGGAGACCAGGTTCATCCGCCCGATCCAGCGCTTGTTGGCGTAGTCGAGGAGCTTCGCCCCGTCCAGGGAGAGCAGGTGAAGGTCGGAGAACTGCGCGAGCCGCATCCGCAAGGCGTACCACGCCATCCCCGGCGTCGGCGGGAGCGTCAGCGGCCGTCGAAGGCGCGCAAGTGGCCGCCCAGCGTGAGCCCGCCGCTGCTCTGGGCGCTGAGCAGATCGCGGCCGCCATAGGCGCCAAGGCTCAGCCAGGGCGTCATCCACAGGTCGGCCCGGACCCGTCCCTCGACGACGCCGCGTCCGACGACGGTGTTCTCGATGGTCTCGCACGCGCCGCGGTGGCTGGTGGCCTCGACGGTGAAGCCCTGTACTCCGCCCATCAGCTCGCCGCCCACGGTGAAGCGGCCCAGGCGGCGCTCGACGCCGACCACCGCGCCGGCCGTGAATATCGACGTCACGCTGGGCGTGAGCATCGCGTCTAGGGTCGCCACGTCGCCGGCTTGGTCGGTCAGGACCACCCCGCCGCCACCCTCGGCGCCGAAGTACACGCCGCGGTGGTGGCCCAAGGCGCGGACCTTCATGCCGCTGGCCATGGCGTCGCCGCCCAGATCCTCGCCGACGACGCGGTACTTGTAGTCGGGGCCGTAGCTGTGATGGATGGTGCCGCTCACGTCGACGTCGGCCAGGTCGACCTGCGCGACCCAGGTCGACAGCTCGAGCGAGATCGCGGGCAGCCGCGCGGCCAGGCCCCAGGCGCCAAAGCCGGCGCAGGTGCGGTACCCGTTCACGTCGGTGGCGTCGGTGCAGGCCGGCTCGGAGGCCGACGAGCTGCCGCCGCTGCCACCGCCACCGCCACCGCCACCGCCGCCGCCGCCGCCACCGCCGCCGCCGCCGCCGCCGCCGCCGCCGCAGGCGTAGGCCGCGCCAGTCGGGACCAGCAGCCCGGTCGGGACCAGCAGGCCGGCCGCGACCAGCGCGATCGCCGCGCGCATCACTGGGCCACCGCCACGGTGCGGGTGTTGGTGGCGAAGCAGACCACGCCGGTGCTCGCGCCAGCCACGCCGTCGAGCGCGACGCAGACCTGGACCAGGTCGATGCCGAAGTCGCGCGCCTTGCGGTACTCGAGCCGCTCGCGGCCGGCGGTGCGGGTCTCGAGCGTGACCGCGCGGATCTGGCCCTGCGGATCGTAGGGGACCAGCGCGACCTCCTCGCCGGTCGGCGTGCGGCCAGTGGCGCGGATCGCGCCGAGATCGACGGTGATCGGGTGCTGGCAGCGGTTGCCGAACTGGTAGTCGACGATGGGCCCGGCGGCGACCAGGTCGCGGTCACCGGCCACCGCCAGGTCGAGGCAGTCGAGGGTCAGGCGTTCGCCGGAGAAGTCGCGGCCCGGGACGCGAAAACTGCCAGGTGAATAGGGCGCGCAGGCGACCAGTCCAAGCGACACGCCCGCGATCGCGAGCAAGGTGAAGGACGACATGCGCCGGACCCGGTGCAAGCCGCGCTCCATCCGGGGCAGTGGTCGAACCGTCGAGTTTGCTTGGGTTTGCGCAGTGCCGCCTGTTGCGGCTTCACCACATGACGGACTCGGCCGCCGCTCGCGTACTACAGTCGGAGGTCGCACGCACCTCGAGCGGCGGGTCCTGCAAGCTGCCAGCAGCGGCCATCCTAGCGGCGTGCTTCAGCGCGGCGTGCGACCGCGCCCGCCACCGGCGTGGCGCTGGCGCGCCGTTGGCGCACCCGGAACGGCGGCTCGGCGCGGTAGGCGAGGGCGGCGCGGTTGTCGAGGCGCACGACCAGCCGCAGCGCCGACCAGGTGTCGTCGATCGCGCAGACCTTGTTGTCGACCATCCCACCCGCCAAGCCGATGCGGCGCACCACGTCGTCGGTGATGTCGCTGGTGCGGCGCGAGGTCTTCTTGGGCCAGGCGATCCACAGCCCGCCATCGGGGTGCATGCGTCCGCTCAACGTCGCGAACCGGCGCTCGAGCTCGGCGAGCCGGTCGACGAAGTAGATCAGCACGTCGATCGGCCCGGGCCGCAGCTGGTGGAACAGCCGTGCGCCCTCGGGCACCGCGACCGCGTCGGCGAAGCTGGCCGGCTCGCTGCCCATGGCTACCACCGCGTGGCCGGCCTTGATGCCCAGCTTCTTCGCGAGGGGAGTACCCGAGTAGCCGGCCATGGGCTGCCCATGATGCCCGGTCCGTCGCAGACGGCAATCCCCCCGGTTCGGGAGTTTTCGCGGCAGCCGAAATGCCAGTTATCTCGAAGGGTTGCCGCGCGGATCCTGCGTAGGGAGATCGCTTGGCCGGCATCGTCGTCCACCCGCCGTCGCCGACTCACGGATGTCGCGCGCGGCCGAGCCGGACGGGTTCGAGCTCGCCCTCCGCGCGTGCTACATCAGCACCGGTGACCGCCGGCCTGTTGCTCATCAACCTTGGCACGCCCGATTCCCCGACGACCGGCGCGGTGCGGCGCTACCTGCGCGAGTTCCTGGGTGATCCTCGCGTGCTCGACATGAACCGGTTCGGCCGCTGGCTGCTGTTGAACCTGATCATCCTGCCCACGCGACCGGCCAAGAGTGCCCACGCCTACCGGCAGGTCTGGGACGCCGTGCGCGGCTCGCCGCTCCTCTATCACAGCCAGGATCTGGCGGTCGCCGTCGAGGCCAAGCTTGGCGGCGACTGGAAGGTCGTGCTCGGCATGCGCTACGGCGCGCCGTCGATCGAGCACGCGCTCAGACAGCTGGTTGCCGCCGGGGTCGACCGCGTCGTGGTCCTGCCGCTGTTCCCGCACACCGCGTCGTCGTCGAGCGGCAGCGCGCTCGAGGAGCTCTACCGGGTCGCCGGCGCGCGCCTGACCGTGCCGCGGCTCGCGGTGGTGCCGGCCTTCCACGACGACGACGGCTTCCTCGCCGCCGAGGCCGCGGTCGCGCGGCCGGTGCTGGCCACGCTCAAGCCCGAGCACACGCTGCTATCGTTCCATGGCCTGCCCGAGCGCCACATGCGCGCCGCCGATCCGTCGGGCACGCACTGCCTCGCCAGCCCGAGCTGCTGCGCGACCCTGACCGCGACCAACCGCGACTGCTACCGCGCCCAGTGCTACGCGACCGCGCGCGCGCTGGCGGCGCGGCTCGACCTCGGCGTCGAGGGCGAGGGCTGGTCGGTGTCGTTCCAGTCACGCCTCGGCCGGGTGCCATGGATCAAGCCCTACACCGACGTGGTGCTGCCCGAGCTGGCGGCTCGCGGCATCAAGCGACTCGCGGTGATGTGCCCGGCCTTCGTCGCCGACTGCCTCGAGACCGTCGAGGAGATCGGCCTGCGCGCGGCCGCGCAGTGGAAAGCCGCCGGCGGCGAGGAGCTGGTGCTGGTCCCGTCGCTCAACGCCTCGCCGCGCTGGGTCGATGCCGTCGCCGCGCTGGCGTCGGCGCACACCTGACGGCGCGCTACTTTCTGCGCAGCTTCGCGGGGCAGAGGAACGGCTTGTGGCAGTACTTGCACTTGATCGTCGGCCCCGGCGCCTGCAAGCGGGTCTGCCGCGCCTTGCAGTGCGGGCAGGTCACTTGCAGCCCCTTCAAGACGCCCATGCCGATCAGGCCAGCCATCGGCCCATCGTAGCAGCCGACTACAGACAGGCCTTGGCCAAGTCGCGCTCGAGCTTCGCGCTGGCGTCCAGCTCGTCCTCGCTGGGCGCGTGGTCGCGATCCTCGACGTTGATCGCCACGACGTGGAGCACGCCGGCCGGATCGGGCTCGAGCACGATTGCGTAGCTCGCGCCGTGCTTGTCCTTGGCCCGGGTCTCGCAGCGCGCGCTCCGGGCCAGGTCGGCGGGCACGCCCACGTCGAGGTAGTTGCTGCACTCGATGGTCTGACCCGCCATGAGCTTGGCGTAACGCTCGACCAGCGCCGGGGCGTCGGCACCGCAGACGCGCTTCAAGGTCGGCGTGCGCGTTCCGTCGGCCTGGGCCAGGGCGACCCACTCGACCACGCCGCGCGCCGGGGCGACCAGCTGCGCCGCACCGAGCGTGCCGTCGGCGATCGCCGGGAGCAGCGTCTCGCTCGCCATCTCGACCGCCTCGCCGGGCGCACCCAGCCCTGACTTCTTGCCGGCGCGATTGGCGGCCTCCGCCTCGCTGAGCGCGACGGCCGGCGCCACCGCAGGGGCGGCATCGGCGGTCACGGCCGCGTCGACGACGATCGGCGCGCTGGCCGCGTCGACCGAGGCCGCACCTGCGACCGCGACCGGCGCCGCTGCGGGAGCCTCGTCCGCCTTCTTCTTCAGGCCACCGCAAGGACCATGGCGAGCACTGTTCCACCTGACCTGACGGCCATGGCGCGAAACGTACCATCGCGACACGACGCGGTGTCCGCGCAGCCACGATGACCGTGGCGCCGCGTCCACGCGATCGCCTAGGTCCGCGCGTCGACTGGCGTCGTGGCTCGGCCCGGCTCGTGCTCTTGCACCTCGGCATGTCCGTCCGACCTGCCATCCCGATCATCCTCGCCGCGCTCTGTCTGCCCTCGCTCGCGGCGGCCCAGGCCTTCCTGCAGGCCGCCGATCCCACCGGAGAGGCGCCCGCGGAGCCGCTACCGCTGGTGTCCGAGAAGCTCACCGTCACGATCGACCGGCAGTACGCCGACAGCACGCTGACCCAGACCTTCGTGAACCGCGGCGCGGTCCGACTCGAGGGCCGCTACGCGCTGTCGCTGGGCGAGAGCGCCAAGGTCTCGGGCTTCGCGTACTGGAACGGGAGCAAGAAGATCGTCGGCGAGGTCTTCGAGAAGGCCGTGGCCGCCGAGGTCTACGGCGAGATCACCGGCCTGGGCCGCGACCCCGGCCTGTTCGAGCAGATCGGCGAGGGCGCGTTCTCGTTCCGGGTGTTCCCCATCGAGCCGCGCGAGGAGAAGAAGATCGAGGTCCGCTTCGGCCGCTACCTGCCGATGACCGGCGATCACTACGAGTACCGGCTCCAGCTCGGCGACGTCGACGCCCAGGTCGCGATCGAGCTGGCTGACGATCGCGCCGTGCTCGCGGTCGAGTCGTCGACGCACCCGCTGGCCCGCACCGGCAACGCCCTCACCACCCACGGCAAGGGCGAGCTGGTGTTGCGGGTCAAGGTCGCGCAAGCCCCGCTGGCCGTCCACGCCAGCGTGCATCGCGACGCCGGCCAGGACGCCTACGTCCTGCTGTCGATGACCGCGCCCGACGCCGCCGACACCGCGGTCGTCCCCAAGGACGTGACGCTGGTGATCGACCACTCCGGCTCGATGCAAGGCGCGCCGATGGAGCACGCGCTGCTCGCCGCCGACGCGGTGATCGCCAAGCTGCGCGCCACCGACCGCGTGAACGTCATCGTCTTCGACGACTCGGTCGACACCCTGTACAACACGCCGCGGCCGATCACCGACGCCGTCCGCGCCGAGGCCCGCGCCTACGTCGCGGCGGTCAAGTCCGACGGCGGCACCGACATCGCCGGAGCCCTCAAGCGCGCGCTCGCCGCTCAGGTCGTCGACGCGCGGCCCGACGTGGTGCTGTTTCTCACCGACGGTCAGAGCGACGCGCCGGCCGCCCTCGCCATCGCCAAGGCCGACACCGGCGACACCCGCGTCTTCACCATCGGCCTGGGCTCGGGCGTCGAGAAGCCGCTGCTCGCGCGCCTCGCCGCCGAGAAGCGGGGCCGCTTCCAGTTCATCGCCGACGAGACCATGATCGAGGCCGGCGTCATGACGGTCTTCGAGCGCCTCGATCATCCGGTGATGGTCGACCTCGCGGTCACTGGCGCCCAGCGCATGTACCCCCGCTCGCTGCCCGACCTGGCCCGCGGCGAGGAGCTGGTCGTCGCCGCCCGCCTGCCCAAAGACGGCGTCATCACCGTCACCGGCGTCGTCGACGGCAAGCCGGTCGAGCGCAAGGTCACCGTCGCGCTGCCGGCCGCGACCCGGCGCGCCTGGGTCGGCCGCACCTGGGCCGGAGCCCGCGTGGAAGACCTGCTGCAAGAGATGGCGGTCCACGGCGAGACCGAGGAGCTCAAGAACGAGGCGATCGAGCTCGCGCTGGCCTACAACCTCGTCACGCCGTACACCAGCTTCCTGGCCCTGCCCGAGGAGGAGCTGACCGAGGCCGCGGCCCAGACCATCGCCGACGCCCGCGCCCGCAAGAAGGCGATCCGCGACGCCCACGCCGACGCCGCGGCGCTGTCGCGCGACGACATGCCGCCCGGCGACCCCGTGCTCTCGGTGCGGGCGCCCCGCGACGCCAAGCAGGTCACCGCGTACTTCCCGTTCGGCCTGGTGAAGGACCTCGACTGGGATACCCGCGACGAGCAGTGGAAGGTCCGCTTCCTGGTGCCCAAGGGCGTGAGCGACGGCCTCTACACCGCGCGCGTCGTGATCGTGCGCGGCGATGGCACCGTCGAGGTGGCCCAGGCTCAGTACAAGATCGACGCCAGCGAGCCTGACTTCGTCGCCGAGACCACGGCCAGCCCCGGTGGCGTCCTGATCAAGGTGACCACCCAGGGCGGGATCGGCAGCGTCATCGTCGGATCGGCCGCCGATCCGTCGGTGCGCGTCACCCTGGTCGACCTCGGCGGCGGCGTGTTCGTCGGCGTGCTGCCGCTGGGCACCGGTCGCCACGAGGTGCGCATCGTCGTCGCCGACACCGCGCGCAACGAGGCCGACCAGCTCGTCACCGTCGAGGTGCTGTGATGCTGGCCGCCCTGGTCGTCGTCGCGAGCGCGACCACGCTCTACACCAACACCGAGACCGTCACCGCCGTGCGCGAGCACGACGGCGCGATCTGGGTGACGACCAGCGGCGGCCTCGAGCGCTACGACGCCGCCACGCTCGCCCGCACCGACGTCACGCCCACCGCGCCCACGCCGCCGGCTCCGCCCAGCGTGTCGCCGCGCTACGCCGGGGCCCGCGAGACCGTGCGGGTCGACACCTCGGCCGGGGTGGTGGTCGGCACCGCCGGCAACGGGGTGTGGCTCGACGGCGCGACCCCGCGTCGGCTCACCCCGACCGGCCAGATCTGCGGAAATCATGTGGTCGCGGTGGTCGAGTGGAAGGGCGCGACCTGGGCCGCGACCTTCGACCGCGGCGTGTGTCGCCTCGACGGCGAGCGCTGGGTCACGCCGGCCACCGAGTTCCGCATGGCCAACGATCTGGCGGTCACGCCGCGCGGCCTGGTGGTCGCCGCCAGCGAGGGTCTGTTCGTCACCCAGGACGGCGTCGCGTTCACCCGCTGGGCCGGGGTCGACGAGACCGGCTTCAACGACCTCGCCCTCGACGGTGACGTGTTGTACGCGACGATGCCGGGCGCGCTGTGGCGGGTCCCACTCACCCGCAAGGCCGGCAAGCGGCCCACCGCGCGCTGGGTGCCAGGCGGCAGCCACGCGATGCAGGCGGTCGCGGTCGGCGCGGGCGCGGTCTGGGTCACGTCCGAGGATCGCGGCACGCTGCGCCTCGAGCGCAACCGCAAGCGCCGCACGATCGTGGTGAGCGATCGCGTCGCCGGGCTGCCGACCTCGTGGCACATCGACGTCGCGACCACCGGCGCCACGACCTGGGTCGCCACCTTGCGCCACGGCCTGTTGGCCCACACCGGCACGACCTGGAGCCGGATCGCCGGCCTCGAGGACGCCTGGCTCCTGTTCGTGGGTGCCGATGCGGCCGCGCGCGGCGTGTGGGTCGGGGCCCAGGGCGGCCTCTACCACGTCGACGACGACGGCACCGTCACCGACCACAGCGCGCTGTTGCCCGAGCCCAACGTCCACGTCGTCGTCGATCGCGGCGCCGAGCTGTGGGTCGGCACCGAAGGCGGCCTGGTGCGTTCTCGCCGTTGACGCGCGGTGATAGCGTGCGGGCCATGTCAGCCCTCGCCGATGTCCATGGCGACCTCCTGATCGTCCGTCCGCCGGTCCCCGCCACCTGCAACAAGGCCGGCGCGAATTACAAGAGCGAGGTCACCCACCTCGAGTACTCGCCGCGCCGCGCCTACGACGAGTGGCTGGCGATCTGCGAGGGCATCGTCGGGTGTGGCGGCGACGCCCTCTATGAGTTCGAGGCGGTCGACGACCGCTACCTGGGCCACGCCGCGCTCGAGATCGACGGCGGCGGCGCCATCCGCCCGGTCGGTTCGGGCGAGGTGCTCGGCAACCTGGCCGAGGTCGCGACCGGGCGCGTCTTCACCGCCAACGGCCCCTGGGTCACCGTCGAGGATCGCACCGTGCGCGCCACCATGCAGCACATGCTGGCCCATCGGCGCGGCGAGGCGGCGTACTACGAGTCGCTGCTCGGGCGCATCGCCGACGCCAGCGGCTCGACGCTCGCGATCACGAACAACCCCCACCGCTGGGAGGGCATGGCCGACGTCGCCGTCGTGGGCGAGCGGGTCGTGCTCACCTACGCGGTCGCCGGGCACTACGATGCCGGCCTGGCGCCCAAGTCGCCGCGCAGCTCGCGCGAGGGCGTCACGTTCGCCGCCGACCAGGCCGGCGTGCCCGAGTCGGCCCGCATCTACGCCGAGCTGGTCTATCCCCACTTTCACGGCGACACCGTGCACTTCGGCGCGCGGCCGGTCGGCCAGCCCCCGGTGCTGGTCCACTACGCCGACGGCCTGTGGGGCGACGGTCACGATCTGCTGCTCCACGCGTTGGGCCGCACCGTCCCCATCGGCATGGCCGACGCGGTCGTCCACTACGCCGGCAACTCACGTCAGATCGGCAAGGGCGTCCTGGTCCCCGACGGCGTGAGCGCCGGCTTTCTCGACGCGCTGGCCATGCTCGGGCTCACGACCCACCCGGTGGCACTCTTCGAGCTGTTCGGCAAGGCTGGCGGCGGGCCGGCCTGCGCGACGCTGTATCTACCGCGCAACCTGCCGGTGCCGGCGGACGCGCCGTTCCGGTACAGCGTGTCGCGCGAGGCAGCCCGGACGCGGCGCGAATCGATCCCCGAGCGACTGACGGTCTCGCCCGAGTTCTTCCTCGGCAAATCGCGCGGCTGATCCCCCCGGTGCGACCCGGCTCGGTGTCGCAGGTTGGTCGCAAGGCCTAGAAATCGATACCGATTCGCGCTGTAGACCCCAGTCGGGTGTCCGGCGGGGATGTCGGAAAGTGCGCCAAGGACTGGAAACTTGCGCGCCTTCCCGATAAACACGCAGCATTCGGAACACCCGCCTGGGTGAAAGCTCTCCCGTTGATGACCTTCATCGCGGTCTGAGCTCGAGGCGGCCAACCAAAGGAACGAGACTCCCATGAGATTGCCAGTTCTGCGCCGCCTCCTGAATGTTGCCGCACTCGGTACGATCGCCGCGCTGTCTGCGACGGTCGCACATGCAAACGTCGAGGTCGGCGCCACCGCCGGTCTCCACGTGTTCAGCATCAACAACGAGCTGGGCGTTCCCGACACCGTCAAGGCGACGTCGATGCGCAACACGGCGCTCTTCGGCCTCCGCCTCGGCGTGATGTTCGGCGACATGATCGGCGTCGAGGCCGAGGTCGGCGTCATGCCGACCGAGGACCGCAACCTCGTGTACGACGTGTACGCCGTGACCGGTCGCGGTCACCTCATCGCGCAGTTCCGCGCGGCCAACCCGGCCAACCAGTTCCTGCCGTTCGTCGTGCTCGGCGGCGGCGTGACCAACGTGTTCCGCAGCGATCACGCAGATCGCATCGACAAGGACACCGACGCGGCGCTCTACGCCGGCGTCGGCGCCAAGTACCGCGTCGAGAACGGCTGGGGCCTGCGCTTCGATGCGCGCTGGCTGTTGCCGCCGTCGAGCAAGAACGAGAGCGCCGCGTCCGACTACGAGGCGCTGCTGTCGGTCTACAAGGAGTTTGGCCGCAAGTCCGCGCCCAAGGTCGAGGACGAGGTCGTCGCGCCGGTCGACGAGGATCCCGACAAGGACGGCATCCTCGGCGACGCCGATGGTTGCCCCAACGAGCCCGAGGACGCCGACGGCTTCCAGGACGAGGACGGCTGCCCCGACACCGACAACGACGGGGACGGTATCCTCGACGGCGACGACCAGTGCCCGGCCGACGCCGAGGACATGGACGGCTTCAAGGACGAGGACGGCTGCCCCGATCCCGACAACGACGGTGACGGCAACCCCGACACCACCGACCAGTGCAAGGATCAGGCGGAGGATGTCGACGGCTTCCAGGACGAGGACGGCTGCCCCGACCCGGACAACGACGGCGACGGCGTGCTCGACGCGGGCGACAAGTGCCCCGACACCATGGAGACCAAGAACGGCTACCAGGACTCCGACGGCTGCCCCGACGAGATCCCGGCTGCCATCAAGAAGTTCACGGGCGTCATCAAGGGCATCAACTTCAAGACCGGCTCGGCCGAGATCTTGAAGAACTCCAACAAGACGCTCAACTCGGCGGTCAAGGTCCTCACGGACTACCCGGACCTCCGCCTCGAGATCCAGGGCCACACCGACGACGTCGGTGACGACCAGGCGAACCTCGAGCTGTCGCACGCCCGCGCCGAGTCGGTGAAGGCGTACTTCATGAGCAAGAGCATCACCGAGGACCGCGTCCTCGCCACCGGTCTGGGCGAGACCGTGCCGGTCATCGCGCCTGACGGCCTCAAGGGCGGCAAGCTCAAGGCCGCTCGCGCCAAGAACCGCCGCGTCGAGTTCAAGCTCGTCTCGGAGCTCACCAACAGCGGTGGCTCGGCCCCGATCCCGTCCATCCCGGCGACGATCCCCGCCGAGCCGGCGGATGGCGTTGCCCCGGTTGCGCCCTGATTGGGAAGCCGGTGCGTTGAGCGAGCGGCTCGACGCGCGCTCGGACGGGTGACGCGGCTCGGACGCGGCACTCCCTGAAGCCAAGCGACTGAGAGCCCGGCGGCATGCCGGGCTTTCGCTTTTTCGGGTAGTGTGCCGCGCATGTCGCTGGCCCCGGAGCTGCTCGCTGTCCTCGCGTGTCCCGAGTCGAAAGCGCCGCTGCTGTATTTTGCGGCGGGCGAGGACGGGCTGGGCGACCCGTTCCTGTTCTGCCCGACCTCGCGGCTGCGCTACCGCATCGACGGCGACATTCCCGTGCTGCTGGTCGAGGAGGCCGAGCTGATTTCGGAGTCGGCGACCGCGGCGTTGGTCGCGAAGGCTGCGAGCGTGTGAGCCTCGCTTTGCGTTGACCTCGCCCCACTTTGGGAGTAGATCGCAGCCTCCCCGCGGTCCGTTATCGCGAGGATCCACCACCTCTTCACGCTGGAGACCGCCGTGCTCAAAGCACTGTCGATTTTCACCGGCAACGCCAACCGGGCGCTGGCCGAGGAGGTGTGCAAGTTCGTCGAGATTCCGCTCGGCCGCGTCGATGTCACGCACTTCTCCGACGGCGAGATCTACGTCGAGATCGGTGAGAACGTCCGCGGCGTGAACTGCTTCGTCGTGCAGCCCACGTGCACGCCGGTGAACCAGTCGCTGATGGAGCTCCTGATCATGATCGATGCGCTGCGCCGAGCCTCGGCCGGCAGCATCGTCGCGATCATCCCGTACTTCGGCTACGCGCGGCAGGACCGCAAGTCCAAGCCGCGCACGCCCATCACCGCCAAGCTGTGCGCGAACCTGATCACCGCGGCCGGCGCCGACCGCGCGCTCGCGATGGATCTCCACGCTGGCCAGATCCAGGGCTTCTTCGACATTCCCTTCGACCATCTGTTCGCGATGCCGGTGCTCATCGACGAGCTGCGCGCGCTGGGCTACGGCGGCGAGGACACGGTCGTGGTGTCGCCCGACGCTGGCGGCGTCGAGCGCGCCCGCGCGTTCTCCAAGCGCCTGGGCACCTCGCTCGCCATCATCGACAAGCGCCGCGCCGCTGCCAACGTGTCCGAGGTCATGAACATCGTCGGCGACGTCCGTGGCAAGCGTGCGGTCATCGTCGACGACATCATCGACACCGCGGGCACGCTCACCAACGCCGCCCAGGCCATCATGGATGCTGGCGCCTCGCAGGTCGCGGCCTGCGCGTCCCACGCCGTGTTCTCGGGCAAGGCGGTCCAGCGCATCACCGACTCGCCCCTGTCGCACGTGGTCGTGACCAACACGATCCCGCTGTCGGACGCCGGTTTAGCCTGCAACAAGATCCGCGTGAAGTCGGTGGGCCGGCTCCTCGGCGAGGCGATCAAGCGCATCCACCACGGCGACTCCATCAGTTCTCTGTTTATGTAACGGCTGCCGCCCCTGTGGCGGGATTCGTGTAGAGTGCGCCGCCCCTCGGGGCAGCATCAAGCAACGCGATCAGTAGAGGATAGTCATGCAAGGTCAGCTCACCGTTTCTCTCCGCACCGGTTCCGGCAAGGGCGCTGCTCACAAGCTGCGCGCCACGGGCCTCGTCCCCGGCGTCTGCTACGGCGAGTCGACCGACGGCAAGATCGAGCCGCTCCACATCACGTTGAACGTGAAGGCGCTCAGGGCGTCGCTGGACTCGGTCCGCAAGCAGAACACCGTCATCGCGGTGACGATCGAGGACGGCGGCAAGCCGGTGCGCACGCTGTCGGCGCTCGTCCGCGACTACCAGATCCACCCGATCCGGCGCGAGATCACCCACGTCGACCTGCTCGCGATCGATCCCAACAAGGAGATCACCGCGGTGGTTCCCCTCGAGTTCGTCGGCAAGGCCGCCGGCGTCGTCGATGGCGGTCTGCTCCACACCGTCATGCGCACGATCCAGGTCAAGTCCAAGCCGGCCGACATCCCGGTCAAGCTCGAGCTCGACATCTCGCCGCTCGGCGTGGGCGACGTGCTCCACGTCAGCGCCATCAAGCTGCCGGCGGGCGTCAAGGCTGTCACCAATGGTCGCGAGGCCGTGGTCAGCATGGTCGCGCCCGAGGTCGACAAGGCAGCCGAGGCTGCGCCCGAGGTCGCGGCGGTCGCCGTTGGCAAGGACGGCAAGCCGGTCGCGGCCGCCGCCGCTGGCAAGGACGGCAAGGCGGCTCCCGCCGCCGCTGGCAAGGCGCCGGCTGCTGGCAAGGCGCCGGCTGCTGGCAAGGCGCCGGCCGCTGGCAAGGCCGCTGCGGCCAAGCCCGCCGCGAAGAAGTAACCAGGGCTGCCGCCGGAGTCTTCGGCGATGTGGCTCGTGGTCGGCCTGGGCAACCCAGGCAACAAGTACGCCCGGAACCGGCACAACGTCGGCTTTCGGGCGGTCGAGCTTTTGGCGTCTCGCCACGGGCTCGGTGAGCTGCGCGCCGGCGGCAAGCTCGGTGGCGCCACCGCGAGCGGGGTCATCACCACGCCGCGGGGCCGCCAGAAGGTCGTGCTGCTCGAGCCGATGGAGTTCATGAACCTGTCGGGCTTCGCGCTGCAGCGCGCCGCTACGTTCTACGGCGTCGACCTCGCCGAGACCGTGGTGCTGCACGACGAGATCGATCTCGATTTCGGCACGGTTCGCCTCAAGCAGGGTGGCGGCCACGGCGGCCACAACGGCCTGCGCTCGATCGTCGAGCAGTGCGCTGGCGCCAACTTCGCGCGCATCCGGATCGGGGTTGGCAAGCCCGGGCCCGTGCCGGGCGCTGCCGACGGTGGCAACCCGCGCGCGAAGGCCGGCGACAAGGACGTCGCCGGCTGGGTGCTCGCCGACTTTCCGACCGCGCAGGCCGCCATCGTCGACGCGATGCTGGCGCGCGCCGCTGACGCCGTCGAGGCCATCGTCGGCCTCGGCGTCGGCCCGGCGATGAACGACTTCAACGGCAAGTCGTCGCTGGTGCCGGCATGATCACCGCTGCTGACGTGCTCGCGCACCTCGACGCCGCCGCGCTGGGCGAGCGCTGGCCGCGCGACCGCCACCACGGCCGGCGTGCGATCGCGGCCCGTCACGGCGACGCCTGGGGCATCGCGATCGAGCAGATCGAGGGCGAGCGTCCTGGCGCCGTGCTCGCGCCCCGCATCGCGGTGCACGGGTTTGGGCCCAAGGTCGGCAAGAAGTCGTCGCCGGCGCGACCGCTGTCGGTGGTTGGCGCGCCCGTGCACCCCAACCCCTTCGCCGACTGGATCGCGGCGCGCCTGGCCAAGAGCCCGGCCGCGCTGTGGGGCCCAGCGACCGCGTGCCTGGCCGCCCTCGGGCTGCCCAAGGACGCCACCATCGTCGCGGTCGTGGCGCTCGCGCCCCATGCCGGTCCGCCCAGCGAGGCCGAGGCGTTCCGCGCGCTGGCCGCCGCCATCGCCGATTGATCTGCGCGAACGGCTCTGCTACACACCGCCGCTCACCTCGCTCATCCCTCGTGGATGGGCTCAATCCGAGAGGAACTTCCAGATGGCAAGACTCCAGAGCCTCCGCGACGCCCCCGGGACGTCGCGCGAGTACGAGATGGTTTACATCCTGCGCCCCAACACCGCGAACGACGGCGTCGCGGAGATCAACGGCAAGGTCAAGGGCATCATCGAGGGCATGGGCGGGAAGATCTTGAAGGTCGACAACTGGGGCAAGCGCCGCCTGTCCTACGAGGTCGCCAAGGAGCGCAAGGGTATCTACCTGTACTGGCGCTACCTCGCGACCGCGGGCGTCGTCGAGGAGACCGAGCGCAACCTGCGCATGCTCGACCTCGTGATCCGCTTCCTGACCGTCCGCCTCGACGAGAGCGTCGATGCCGAGGCGCGTCCCAGCGAGATCGACGACGGCTCGTACGAGAAGGCCGCGACCACCGCTGCCGACGAGGAGGACCTGTTCCTCACCCGCAGCGACTCCGCGCCGTCTGGTGACGACGACGACGAGTACCAGAACCCGGTGGCCGAGGCGCCCGTCGGGTTCGTGAAGGAGGAGAACTGATGTCCCGCGAAGACGACATGGACGACAAGGGCGACGATCGCCGCGGCGGCAAAGGTCGCGGCGGTGGTGGTGGCGGCGGCGGCGGCATGAACCGCCGCAAGGTCTGCCGCTTCTGTGCCGAGGCCACCACGCTCATCGACTACAAGAACCCGCAGCTGCTGCGCAGCTTCGTGACCGATCGCGGCAAGATGGTGCCCCGTCGGATCAGCGGCTCGTGCGCCAAGCACCAGCGCGCGATCTCGACCGCGATCCGTCGCGCGCGCATGCTCGCCCTCCTGCCGATCACCGTCGGCGGGGACTGAGGAGTAAGCCATGGCCATGCAGATCATCCTGACCCAGGACGTCGCGCACCTCGGCGCCGCCGGGGAGCTCGTCTCGGTGCGTCCGGGTTACGGACGCAACTACCTCGTGCCCAACGGCATGGCGGTGTCGGCCACGGCCGCCAACGTCCACCGCCTCGAGCACGAGAAGCGCGTCATCGCCAAGAAGGTCGCCAAGGAGAAGGCGGGCGCCGAGGGCCTCGCCGAGCGCATCAACGCGGTCACCCTCCAGTTCGACCGTCAGGTCGGCGAGGACGACAAGCTGTTCGGCTCGGTCACCAGCCGTGACATCTCCGAGCAGCTCAAGAAGACCGGCATCGAGATCGACCACCGCTGGGTCGTGATGGATCAGCCGATCAAGGCGCTCGGCAAGTACGAGGTCACGGTCAAGCTGACCTCGGGCGTGCAGGCGCTCGTGAAGTTCTTCGTCGTCGGAAAAGCCAAATGAGCTGATCCCCTGAACCCGGTGCGTGTTGATCCCTGAACCCGGTGGGAGGTGCGGGCAACCGTGCCGAGCTCGGGTGGGGGACGGTAGGCGGGTGCTGCAGAGCACCGGAAGTGAGGGCGCGGTAGGGCGACGGGAGTGACTGCGCGGTAGAGCACCGGCAGGATGGCGCGGCTCGAGAGGGTCGCGTCGTTCGGGTTTTCGGGCGTGTCGGACCGCCGTGCTAGATCGCGCGGGCCATGGAGTCTGCGATCGAGGTGCTGCGCGGCGTGTTTGGTCATGACGGCTTTCGGGCTGGCCAGGCCGAGGCGGTCGACGCGGTCATCGCGGGGCGCGACGCGGCGGTGCTGTTGCCAACCGGCGCCGGTAAGTCGCTGTGCTATCAGGTGCCGGCGGTGGTGGGGTTCCGGGCCGGACGCGGGACGACGATCGTGGTGTCGCCGCTCATCGCGCTCATGAACGACCAGGTCGACGCGCTGCGCGGGCGCGGCGTCGCGGCCGGCGCGATCCACAGCCAGCAGGAGGACGAGGTCCAGCGCGAGGTGGTCGCGGCGTTCCTGCGCGGCGAGCTGGCGCTGCTCTACGTTTCGCCCGAGCGCGCCGCGCTGGCCAGCTTTCGCAAGATGCTCACCCGGGTGCCGATCGCGCTGCTCGCCGTCGACGAAGCCCACTGCCTCAGCCAGTGGGGGCACGACTTTCGGCCCGAGTACCTGCTCATCCACGAGCTGCGCGACGTGGTGCCGGCGCCGGTCATCGCGCTCACCGCGACCGCCACGCCGCGGGTGATGGACGAGGTCGTGGAGGCGCTGCGCATGGTCATGCCGGCGATCGTGCGCGGCGACTTCCGGCGGCCCAACCTGCGCTTCGCGGTCTACCACCACGAGTCCGACGACGATCGCCTCGCCACCGTGCTCGCGGTGTGCGACGCCGCCGGGCTGCGGTCGCGGGTCGGCGGCGGACGCGCCATCGTCTACTGCGCGACCCGCAAGAACACTGAAAAGGTCGCCGACGCGCTGCGCTCGGCCGGCTTTCCGGCGGCGCACTACCACGCCGGTCGCACCGCGCTGGCCCGCGACCGGGCCCAGACCGCCTTCGCGATGGGCAGGACCCGGGTCCTGGTCGCGACCAGCGCGTTCGGCATGGGCGTCGACTACAGCGACGTGCGGCTGCTCATCCACTACCAGAGCCCGGGCAGCCTCGAGGCGTACTATCAGGAAGCCGGGCGCGCCGGCCGCGACGGCGATCCCGCGAGCTGCCTGCTGCTGTTTCGCCCGGCCGATCTGGTCACTCAGCGCAAGCTCCAACTTGGGCAGCGCGCCAACGGCGCGATGACCGCGCGCACCGAGACCGCGCTGGCCGCGATCGCGCACTACGCCCATGCCGCGCAGTGCCGGCAGGCGCTGCTATGCGCCCACTTCACCGGCACCGACGATCACGCCGCGTGCGGCACCTGCGATGCGTGTCTCGACCCCGGCCTCGAGGCCGTCGTCGCCGAGGCGCCGCGCCCGGTGGCACGCAAGGAGTGGCCGGGCAGCAGCCTGCGCCGCCGCGCGCGCGAGCCGCGGCCCGCCGCGCCGCGGGTGTCGTCACCGCGCCAGGCCACCCCACGCATGACCTCGCGCACGTACAGCAACATCGCCCGCGAGCTCGAGCGCTACCGGACCCGCATGGCCCGCGAGCTCAACTGGAAGGGCTACATGATCTTCCAGCAGCGCGTGATCACCGCGATCGACCAGCAGCGGCCGGCCACGCTCGCCGCCTTGGCTCGCATCCCCGGCCTCGGCCCCGCCAAGATCGAGCGCTTCGGCGAGGACATCCTCGCCCTCGTGAAGCGCCACGCCTGACCTTTCAAACTTCACCCTAAACTAAAACTGTTGCGAGGGTTTAGTGCGGTGTACACTTTCGCCATGGTGCCCAGCAACCAGCTCGTGCTCGTCGAGGATCTGCGCGAGATCGCATGGTCGCACCGCTCATTCGTGCAGGGCCTGGCCAGCGCGAAGAGCCTCGTAGTCGACCTGATTCGTCGTTCTCACTACTGGATCTACGATCTGGCGACACGCACCTTGTCGCCATCCAAGTTCAGCGGTTACGCCGGGATGAGCTTCGATCGCTACCAGGCCGCGCGCCAGGGTAACTCGACCGGCAACAAGTTCGATGGCGGGGTCGCGCAGCGCGCCATCGCAGCGGTGCTGGGCGACTACCAGCAGGATCGCGCGCTCGCCCACGAGCTAAAGGACTGGGCGACCGCGACGTTCGGCGAGCACGTGCTCGACGGTATCGACACCCGCAAGTGGCGCTTCGTCCGGCTGCCAGCCGCCGGGGTCGGCGGGCTCGCGGCGCTGGCAGGTGGATGGGAGGGATCGGACGAGCTGGTCGACGCGCTCCGCGACGTCCGTCGGCCCGAGGGGCGCAGGGCGCCGGAGCTGGAGTAGTCATGGGCTGGATCTTCGACACTGACGCGATCTCGGAGGTGCTACGGCCCGCGCCGTCGCCGCAGTACCTGACGTGGCTGCGCACCATCCCGATCGACGAGCAGCTCACGACTGCGATCACGATCGGCGAGCTGTACTGGGGCGCGCATCGATCGCCCGCGTGCGCGCGTCACCTCCGCAAGATCGAGGAGCTCCTGTTACCCGCGCTGAGGGTGCTGCCCTTCGACGATCGCGCGGCGCGGCAGTTCGGCGCGCTCAAGGCGACCCTCGAAGCCGGCGGCACGCCGCTCGCCGACGCCGACTTGCAGATCGCCGCGATCGCGCTCGTCGAGAACCACGAGCTGGTCACCGGCAACCTGCGCCACTTCGGCCGCGTCCCCGGCCTGCGCATCAACACCGCGCTCGCGGCGTCGCGGCCCGAGGTTTCGAGCGGCAGCGCGAAGCCGAAGTCGGGGGCGTGAGCTCGCTCTGCGGGAGGTCAGGCGCCGAGGGCGGCGCGGTTGGCGGCGCGGAAGTCGGCGAAGGGTCGGGGCGGGGTGTCGGTGAGGCGGCGACGGCGTCGGAGCGTTGGCGAGCTCGCCGCGCGAGATGGCGAGGTCGAGCCCGGCGTAGGTTTGGACGACGGCTTCGGCCAGGCCGTGGGCGGTCATGCCGGCGATGGGCTGCGCGGGCGTGACCAGCGGTTTCGCGACCTGCTGCTGGAGATCTTGCAGCAGCGTCCGCTGATGCCGGTCGACCGGGGCGACTAGCGTTGGCCACGACTGCCGGTGGTCGATCCGCCGGCACCCGTGACTGTGACCGTCGACCGTGACCGTG
>Ga0209591_10002204_pt1 | contig 23617 bp, 14 predicted proteins | sample MAT01_FD_187207 | JGI IMG/M metagenome (GOLD analysis project Ga0209591, IMG submission 187207) | Freshwater microbial communities from Lake Fryxell liftoff mats and glacier meltwater in Antarctica - MAT-01 (SPAdes) (version 2) | ecosystem: Environmental > Aquatic > Freshwater > Ice > Liftoff... | reverse complement strand
GATTGCCGACTCCTGGTGTTGGTGCTACCGCAACTGGGAGATTTCGATAGTCTGGAGTATGCCTGGTGGCTGCAACGATATGCGGAGCAACTCCAGGAAGCGAAGCTGACGATTCGCGCAGTCGGAATTGGCGATCGCGCTTCAGGAGAACAGTTCTGTGCTTACACTGGGTTCTCTCCCAACGGGCTGTTTGTTGATCCAACGGCAGAACTACATCAACAACTGGGTCTTTATGCGGGACTGTCGCTCAAGGTGCCTGCGCTTTCCTCGACTCAGAATGCCTGGTTGAATCTAATGCTGATGTGTGCGGGAGTGGGCAGTCCTGGCACTCTGGCAGAAGTGTTTCGCGGCTATCGGGGCGATCGCAGCGCACCCCAGTTAATTGCTGATGATGAGGTGGTGAAAGCGGCTCCATTGCCCGCGTTCCAAGGCTCGTTCTTCAACCTGGCTGGAGGAAAGGGATTTCAGCGTCCGTTTGAATTGGCAACCCTGCGACTGCGAAATATGGCAGAGGTTCTGGGACATTGGAAAACCTACGTGCCGAATGCAACCTATTTGACCCAACGGGGAGGAACATTTCTGTTCAATCGCAATGGGGACTTACTCTATGAACATCGGGATCAGGGTATTCTGGGCTTTGCTACAAATATGAGTGAGCCGTTATCTTTTTTGCTGACTGAATCAGTCTTCAATAATATTCAAAATTAACAGGGTGGCATTTGGTTACAGCCTCGCTACCTTTACCCCTATCAGGATCGGGAGATCCCGGAATACTGGATTGTTGATCCACAATTGGAAACCGTCTTAGTGTTGGTACTGGCAGGCGACCGTTCCGTCGAATCTGGCACCTTTCAGGGAAGCGATGCTATGCAGTCACCGCAATTCGGCACACCTGACTTTACCCCTGCCCAAACTTTTGCGGCAGCAAGGTAATGGATGCCTGGGTCTCACTCGTTTGCTGCGGTGAGCTTATCCAACTCATCCAGCAGTTTGGTAATCCGATCGCGTTTCTTGCGATCGCCCCAGGCTCCAAGCTTCTGTAAGCGTTTACTGATAGCGCCCAAGCGTTCGGCAACCACCTTCTCCGGTGTCTCCTCTGATAATGCTTCTTCCACATCCGACTTTAGCGCTTGAATTCTCGTCTTGATTTCACTCAATGGTAGATTCTTCGTGACAACCTGTTTCAGTAAATCCGTCCGTTGCTTCTCATCCTTCACGCGAGCGATCGCCCTGGCTTTCGTGAACTCTATTTTCCCTTCGCGTAGCGCTTGCAAGATTTCTGATGGCAAGTTAAGCAGTGGCAAACGGCTCGTGCGGAAGGATTCAGCCGTAAAGCGACCAATACCAGCCAGAACTGATTCGATCATTTGAAATTGGAGGAAAACGTTTTCCTCCAACTCTTGACCTCGATTTTTAGCATGATTCGCCCGGTTGAGAACAGAGGCAACATCCACCGTACTGCTCCTAAGCTCAATCGCTAGCAGCTCAAGAATACCCTCGGTTTCCTCGATAGGGTTTAAGTCTTCTCGCTGAAGGTTTTCGATCAGAGCAACTTGGAGCGCCTGACGATCGTCAAAATCTCGAATGACGACAGGAACTTCCTGCAACCCAATTTCCTGAGCCGCTCGATAGCGTCTTTCGCCCGCAACCAGCTCGTAGTTACTTCCAGACGGACGCACCAATAGCGGCTCTAAAATGCCGTGTTCCTTAACCGACTTGACTAACTGAGCCTGCTTTTCAGGATCAAAATAGCGACGAGGCTGCTGTTTTGGTAATTGAATTTGCTGAATTAGTACCGTTTGAGGCGCTTGAACACTCTCAGGGTCAGCAATAAACTTCTGGGCGATCGACGCAGATAGCCCTTGCGCGAGTGATTGTCTTGATTTAACCATTTAGACCGTCCAAAGCCTTTTTAAATAATTGCTCAAGCTCCCGTCTGGCGATTCCTGCTGTAGAACCAGATAGATCAAAAACCGTCGCATTTTGCCCGTAACAGTCAGCGATAATTTGTCGCTGGTGAATCACCGTGTCTAAAACCAACACATTAGGCATGAGCCGTAAGACCTCGATCGCCTCATCCTTCAATTTTGTTCCTTTCACTGCCCGATTAACAAACATCACAGCCTTGGGCTGCCCCTGCCGAATTCTTTGAGCCTGGTGAACTAAACGCACAGTATCAGAAGCGCTTTCCAGGTCTACCCCGGTGGGCTGGCACGGAATCAGTGCTAAATCAGCCGCCAAGATGACAGCTCTAGTTGTTTCAGAGAGAGCTGCAGGACCATCAACCACTACCCAATCGTAAGACTCTCCTAACTTGGGCAATTCATCCAAAAGTTCATCTGGGGCTTGCAAAATCTGATAGGGAATATCTTGCTCCAACCGTGCTAGCCACTTCGAGGAGGAACATTGAGCATCAGCGTCTACCAGCAATACGGAAGCTTTCTGCTTTTGCAGCCAGCGTGCCAAATGTACAGCAATGGTTGATTTACCTGCTCCACCTTTTTGGTTAATAATCGCGACGATCTGCATGAGTAGGATCGGAATTACATAGATAGTCTACGGTACATTCGAGTTCCTGGCTCACCTCAAATCAATAAATCCCACTGAGTTAGGTTAGTCTCCAACCTCTATCCACGCTGTCCTTCTCGATTTTATGAACGAAGCCTCACAAGTCACAACTGCTCATCCGAGGCGCTACTTTCGACCTTGATGGTTTGTAGTTCTATCTCAAGCTGCTCGACCGTAGGCAGAAGGCTTTTAAGTTGTTCAGGCATATCGGAACCAATTCGGTGGGTCGAAACACCAATAGGTTGGGTCATTCCTTGAAGTGCTAATTCAGCAACCGTTTTGTTCTTAGATTTGCAAAGAACAATGCCAATCGTTGGTTGATCATCTGGGTGACGCAAGATAGCATTGACCGCCGAAACATAGAAATTCATCTTCCCTGAAAATTCAGGCTGAAACTCAACCATCTTGAGATCAATCACAATAAAACATCGCAACTTAAAGTGGTAGAAAAGAAGGTCAATTCGGTACTCCTGCCCATCCACCACAATAGGATACTGACTGCCAACAAATGAGAAACCGCTTCCCAACTCCAGCAGGAAGTCTCGAATGTGATCCACTAAGGCTCTTTCCAAATCCCGTTCTTGCGCTGCTTTCGCTAACGTGAGGAAATCAAAGTTATAGGGATCTTTCAGCAGTTGCTGCGCCAGATCCGATTGTGGCTGTGGCAAAGTTCTTTCAAAGTTGGTAATCGCTCCGCCCTGGCGACGATACAGACCCGTATCAATTTGTATTTCCAGAATGCTTCGACTCCAGCCATTGATTGTTGTTTGCTGGATATACCAGAGTCGCTCTGATGGGTCTTTTACCTTCTCAATCAGAACGCAGTTATGAAACCACGGAATTTGTGCAGCAACCTGCTGCACAAATTGCTCATCTGGATAAGCTTCAGCAAATGCCCTCATATATTTGAGGTTTCGTGACGACAGTCCTTTGATATCGGGGAACTCCCGTTTCAAGTCTTTTGCCAATTGTTCGATAATCTTCGCTCCCCAGCCTTCCTGCTGCTGTCGCGTCAAAATTTCTTTACCAATCTGCCAGTACAGCAGAGTCAGTTCCTGGTTGACTGCCAGTGCCGCCTTAATTTGCGCCTGCCGAATGCGCTCCTTCAGCGATCGCAAAAAAGTTGTGTAGTTTTCATCAGTTGGAAACAGAGAACCAGATTTGGACACACGCAGAACCGCTTCAAGTATTGGGCAAAGATAGTGGAGTAGACCAGATAGCGTTATGCACTATCCGTCATCTAAAGTTATCAGACTCTCTAGTTTCTCGACAGTACATCAATAGGACAGTGTAAGCTTGTGCCAGTTGGTATGTCTCAAAAAGGGTCGTTTGTGAGACTCTTTCCGCCGCACTTCCCAATTGACTGAGAAAGTGGCTTTTAGGTTCGTCAGAGTGTGAATCAATTCGTCAATAAACCTATATTTCAGGATCATTCAATTTTGACTAGTAGTCGCGGGTGTAAGTTTAGCTACCCATTAGCAAGACTGTTCTGCGAGGCTTTTAGCTTGCAGAACAGTCAGCGTATTTCCGCCCTCTTGTACTAGTTCTGAGACCATGACAGGACATCAAAACTTCTCACTATGCTGATTGGGTACGAACGAGTTTCAACCGACGATCGAAACCTGGCTTTGCCACAGGCTGCACTGCAAGTCGGCGCTTTTAGCGGTTGACGTTTTGAGGCGTTTTAGCCATTTTTGTCTGCGCAGCAGTAGGACTTAAGCACCATCTTGCAGTTTTCATCCCTATCTTGCCGCCATCTCCATCCAAGTGGAAGCCTCTTAGAAAGCTGAGCTAGAGTCCCCAAAGGAGGTTAACCCTTGGCTAAAGCTTTTTGTTGTTGCTTCCGCTTGCGAGCCGCCAGCAGTCCTCCTGTCCCCAAAATCAATCCGGCGATTGTAGTTGGTTCTGGCACGGCTGCTACCGTTTCACCCGCAAGCGGTGGAGTGCTGGTTGGCGGCACCCGGAACTGAGTTGCCTGCTCAAACGCATAGGCAAATCCCAGCAGCGTTGGTTCAGTGAAGGCTTTTCCAGAAAAGGTGATGCCGAAGGGCGCGCCATCGGGTTGATAACCGGCTGGCACGATCACGCTCGGATCGCCAGCCCGCGCTGCAATGTTAGCGCCCCGGGTGCCTGGAAAGAAAATCGCATCCAAATCATTCGTGTCGATGTAAGCATCAATGCCAGTTTCTCCGGCTAAGAAGAGATCTCGTGCCCGATCGGCGAGATACTGCTGGGTATCTGCACTACCTGGGCTAAGATCCTTGGCTTGTGAGGCGATCGCCAGCGTCTGTCCATACTTCAAAGCAACTTCAGGATTAGCGTTGTTGAAGGCAATCACATCAGCTAGTGTTTTGACTGGCGCATCAGGACCCAAGCTAGCGAGATACGCATTTAGGTCACGTTTGAACTCATAGCTAAGTACCGACGAACTGGGTAAAGGCACCGTGGCAATATCAGCTTCAACCACTTCCGCCCCCAGCAGCTTGATGATTGATAGAGCATTTTCAGCCAGCGCCACTTGTGCGTCCGGTAGCCCTGTCCAGAAGGTCAATCTGGGGACACCAATCCGCGCCCCTTTGAGCGCATCCGGCTGCAAGAACTGGGTGTAATCGGTGTAAGTTTTGCCAATGCCTGTACTGGTGATGGGATCATTGGGGTCATATCCGGCGATCGTTCCCAGTACGATCGCGGCATCGGTGACGGTGCGTGCCAGCGGACCGGGAATATCCTGGCTGGCTGCAATAGGAATAATGCCATCGCGACTGGCAAGCCCCACGGTTGGTTTAATGCCCACCAGAGAGTTTTGGTTGGCTGGACTGAGAATTGAACCGGAAGTTTCTGTGCCGATTGCCACGGTCGCCAAATTTGCAGCGATCGCCGAGCCGGAGCCAGCACTGGAGCCACCGGGGGACAATGCTGCTCTGCCGTCGCCCCCGGCTAGCACTGTTGGATTGTAAGGATTGAAGACATAGCCGCCCAATGAACTGTAGCCTGCAGGCATGCCGGTGGTCAGGTAGTTGGCGTACTCCGTCAGGTTGGTTTTGCCGATAATGACGGCTCCAGCATCTCGTAGTTGCTGGGTGATGAAGGCATCATCGGGGGGAATTGAGCCTGCCAGGGCGACTGAACCCGCTGTGGTCGGCAGCCCAAACGCATCAACATTATCTTTTAGCAGAATTGGCACACCGTGGAGCGGACTTCTGGGTCCGGTGAGTTTGCGTTCTGCGTCGAGTGCGGCGGCTTCCTGCAACGCATTCGGGTTCAGTACGCGGATGGCATTGAGCTGAGAACCCTGGGGAGTGGACTGATCGTAAGTGCTGTAAGTATTGATACGATTGAGATAGAGCTGTACCAGGGCTTCGGAGGTGAGGAGCTTGGCATCAAACGCTGCTTGGATTTGCGGAATGGTTGCCTCATCTAACGTGAAGCTGGTCGGTGTTCCGAGCGTCAAGGTTGCGGCTGATCCAGCCGAGGATATTGTTGTAAGGGCAGCTTGAGCGATGAAAGCCAGTGTGGTTCGTTGAATAGATTTCAGCACTTTGAGTTACTCCAGGTACAGGTAAATAGATTGAGACAAATCAACTTTGATGCGCGGTTAATCGATCGCGATCGCCAAGGTTCGTGGATGAAATACCCTGTGGGGTGGGGGTCTCGCCCTCTCAAACGGGTTAGAGGTCTGTTCCACAAGCATTGCTCTATCAACAAGGGCACGACTTTCGCCGAAACCGCTTACCGATGAGAGCCAGACCTGCCAAACTTAGCGCTGCGATCGAACTGGGTTCTGGCACGGCTGCTACCGTTTCACCCGCAAGCGGTGGAGTGCTATCAGGAGATCGTCGCGCTAGCGTTCCTTGCTCAAACCCATAGGCTAATTTGAGCAGCGTTGACTCGTCGTAGGCGCGTCCTAAAAACTCCAATCCCACGGGCAGTCCGTCGGCAGTAAAGCCAGCCGGAACGCTAATTGCTGGAAAGCCAGAAAACGGGCTGAGGCGATTTCCCGACCCTGAGGCTAAACTTTGTCCAAACACGTTGGGAGGACTTGCCACTGATGGATAGATAATGGCATCAAAGCCGGCTAATGCTTGCAGAAGTGAAGTTTGGGTAATGCCAGGACGTTCTGCAACAATCCGCTGATAAGTGGGGTTTTGGTCGGGTGGTGTAATAGTGTCGCGGTCAATGTAAGAGGCTTCAAACGCTTTCAGGTATAGCCCACTGTCGATAATGTCTGATAGTGTCCGCACGCCCGATGGTGGTACTGGACGTTCAGCTAGGTAGTCGTTCAGATCGCGCTTGAATTCAAATCGGCTTAAGCTTGGGTAGCCTAGAATAGTAGCCAAGTTTGGGATGGTAATATCCACCACGTCAGCTCCCAAACTTTTCAGATTTTCGATCGCCACGTTGATGACCGCATTGGTCTTGGCACTTTCAGGGTTAGAATCCAAGCCAAACACTTCACGGGCAACTCCAATCCGAGCACCAACCAGTCCATTCGGGTTCAAGTAATCGGTGTAGATTGGCACATTGCCAATACTGCCCGCCGTTACCGGATCGTTGAGGTCATAGCCTGCCACTATGCCTAGCGCGATCGCAACATCGGTAACGGTTCTGGCGATTGGACCACCGACATCCTGGGAGAGTGCTAGCGGCACAATTCCTGAGCGACTGCTTAAGCCAATCGTGGGGCGTAACCCAACCAGGCTGTTAAACGACGAAGGTACGCGAATCGAACCACCTGTGTCTGTGCCAAAGCCAAGCACACCAAAGTTGGCGGCGATCGCTGCGCCAGTCCCACCACTGGAGCCGCCAGCATTGCGGGTTGTGTCGTAAGGGTTGAGCGTTGTGCCACCCAATGAGCTAGTGCTAGTGAAATCAAACGCGAATTCTGACAGGTTGGCTTTGCCCAGAATCAGTGCCCCGGCATCCCGCAGCTTAGCCACCTGAAAGGCATCGCTACCGGGAAAAAATCCCTCCAGCGCCAACGCCCCTGCTGTGGTGGGCAGATCGACCGTATCAAAATTATCTTTCAGAATGACTGGCACACAGTGCAACGCACCAACTGCGCCAGACTGCGCATATTGGGTGTCTAATTCCGCCGCGATCGTTAGCGCGTTGGGATTCGTCGCAATAATGGCATTGATTGCTGGCCCCTGGTTGTCGTAGGCAGCAATCCGGTTTAAATAAAGCTGAGTCAAGCTGGTGCAGGTGATCTCACCTGCACTTAACCCTGCCTGAACACTGCCAACGGTCGCTTCGGAAAGCGTAAAGGCAGAGGCAACAGTGGGCACAAACGCCAACACGATCGTCTGAGCCGCAAATAGAACGTTAATTCGCTTGGTAGATGGGAACACGGTTCGCAATTACTCCTCGTTAATACCTCAGCCAAAGCTCAGGAAAATGCCTACCATTCATCTAGGCAGGAGTACCGAAAAAATACTGTTGACAGGAATACAGTTCCTAGTGCGGCTTCATCAAATCTTTAAACTGAAGCAAGACTATGAAGCCAAGTTGAATAAATCGTGACTGAAGCTATTTTTATGCGTCGCTTAGTTGAGCGTGACATCTCGAACGCAACGCCCGATTGATCGATCACTGGCTTCAACTTGAAACGCAACACCTCCATCTACAAAAGCTTGCACCCGAACTATCTCGCCCGTAGACAACTCGCCGACTCCGATTAATTCCTGTGTAGAGTGAAGCTGGACGACAATTTGCAGAACTTCTTGATAGGTCGTTGGGTCAAAATCAGGAGATGCATAAACGCTGAGGGCAAAGGTTGGCTGACCTCGCTCCACCGCTTCAGCTTTGTAGGAGTGGTAGCTTCCTGAAGCTTCACAACTCCAAACAATGGCTTCAGCAGAATCGGTAGACATAGCAATGAATGGAATTGAACTTAGAGCGATCAAGAGCCTTACACCAATTTTGATAAAAATCACTCGCAGTGCTGATTTCTGACTACTGTTCCTGATTCTCAGTCGCATTGGTAAAAACGGTAACAGTATTCTCACTCCAGCTTTCTATGATATGAAGAAGATTTGCCCTGAGATGAACGGCAAATCTAAGCAGAGCATCCACCATTCGGGCACTTTCGAGGCAGCCTGAAGTCTAACAATCAGGAGTTGAGTATGTTGAAGTTGATCAAACAAGCTGCGGCAACAGTAACGCTACCAGCAATGATCGTGGCAATCGGAGTCGAATCAGCAGTTGCGGCAACGTTCCGGTTGGGGGAAGCGTCGATCGCGGATATTAACCTGGCGATCGATTCCAACGCTCTCAGCTCAGAACGCCTGGTTGAACTCTACCTTCAGCGCATTGCCGCTTACGACCCGCAGCTCAATGCCATTCGAGAACTGAACTCCACTGCCTTGGAAACGGCGCGGCTGCTCGATCAAGAGCGCCTGCAATCGGGGCGGCGAAGTCCGCTACATGGCATCCCAATTTTACTAAAGGACAATTATGACACGTTTGATTTAGCCACAACGGGCGGTTCCGATGCATTGGCGGGGTCAATTCCATCAAATGATGCGTTTGTGGTGAATCGCTTGCGGGACGCAGGCGCAATCATCTTGGGCAAAACCGAGCTGGATGAGTTTGCCATTTCCGGTTCGGGCTATAGCTCTCTCGGTGGGCAAACGCTCAACCCCTATCAGTTGAATCGGCAATCTGCCGGATCAAGTGGCGGCACTGGAGCCGCGATCGCCACCAGTTTTGCCACAGTGGGCACCGGAACCGATACGGGTGGTTCCATCCGCACACCGTCCTCATTCCAGTCATTAGTTGGCGTGCGACCAACGCGCGGGTTAGTCAGCCTGGACGGAATTATTCCGTTTGCGCTGTCGCGAGATGGAGCCGGACCAATGGCCCGCACGGTGACGGATGCGGCGCTAACGCTGGGTGTGATGGCAGGCTATGACCCAAACAATCCCAGCTTTCAAACGCTGGTTTCGGCTCCAACGGTACAATTCGACCAGTTTTATACCGACTACACGCCGTTCCTGAAGTTGGATGCGCTTAGTGGCGCACGGCTGGGCGTAGTCCGAAATTATTTCGGTGATGGGATCAACGGGGTCGATCCGGAGGTTAACACGATCGCTGAAACCGCCTTGACTAAGATTCGAGAACTTGGCGCAACAACGGTTGATATCCAGTTTGAAACTAGTTTTCTCAGCACGATGAGCAATGCTTCGGCTACAATCGCCCGGGCGGAGCAGAAGCCTTACCTGGATCAATACTTGCAAACACTGTCACCCACCTACCCGAAAACGGTGGAAGACGTGATTACGATTCTCCAGTCGCCAGAAGTTGCCAACTCCACCACTCCCTCAACTATCGTTAGCACGTTACAGCGTACGACGGCGTTTGGTGGCTTGACCAACGCGGAGTATGTGAACATTGCAACTAATGTGATTCCTAGCCTCCGCAGCACTGTTCTCGACGTGTTCGAGCGTAACGATTTAGACGCATTCATCTTTCCGACAATCGGAACGTTTGCGCGACCGCTTCCGGGAACCACCGATCCAACCTTTGTCAGTCCGCCAGGTTCACCGCCCATTCGCCAGGTCGAGTTTGCGAGTTTGCTGGGCTTTGCCGATGTTACAGTACCCGCAGGGTACGGCTCTCAAGGCTTGCCAGTAACGCTGTCTTTAACCGGGCGACCCTACACCGAATCAACGCTATTTGGTTTGGCGTATGCGTTTGAGCAAGCTACATTTGCTCGCCAGTCTCCTACTCTATTTACGGATTTGCCGGGTGAAGTGTTTGAGTATACGGCAGTCCCTGAACCCACTATGATTCCTGGCTTGATCGTACTTGGCATTGGCTTTTTAGGTTTCAAACTAAAGCAGCGCAACCATTCAAACTCGCCGTTTGCAGTCAACTTATCCACCAAAGTATTGAACCCAGTTGAACCACCTTTAACTTGAACGACTACTCCAGTGATTTATCTGAAAGCGTACTTAGAATTTCTGCCAATTCAGTTTTCTAGCATTTGCCCGTTCTAATATCCACTAATTGTTTCAGCAAAGCCAAGATAAATCACAGTTCTAACTCATAAATCTGGGCAATTTCGTCTGCCTGAATTCCCAACTATGCCAGCGTTTGTTGCTGCGTTGCATGACCAAACGCTTCCATTAACAGCGGAATCGCGGTGCCTCGCTCCAAGCGCTGCCAGTACCCCCAAGTTTTCCGCAAGGTATGGCTACCATAGTTGCCCTTTAGTCCGACATCATGGCACCAGGTCTTCACCCGCGTGCTCATGGTTTCGACTGTTAAGCAACCGTGTTGACCTGTGAGTAAGTAGTCATCCGCTTGCAGATCAGCCACCTGCAACCAGGTCTGAATTGCCGCGACAGCAGTAGCATTCAATGTCACCGGGCGATACTTATGCGTCTTGCGCTGCTTCAGGTCGAGTACATCCCGATCGCACCATCACCACTTTCGACTTCTTCAGATAGAGGGAGATCGCTTCTCTGAGCAACTGGCTTTGAGTTTGCCCGGTGGCATTTTGAATCTGTTGCAAAGCAATATAATGATCGGGTGGAATTTTCCCCGCACTGTAGAAATTCTTCATTCGATTAATCAGGTTTACTTGTGAATCTTTACCCCTTCCACGCTTCAATTTTGAGACGGTCAAAAAAAGGGCATTAGTCCAAGTTCAGTCCAAAGTTCTGGGCTGATTCTAAAAGCTTTATCTGTCAGCAGTTACAGCGCTCTGATTAATTGTGGGCAAAGCAATTAATCTACGAGTTTACTGCGTTTCAGCCGTTTCGATAGTCCAGAATTGGAAGCGAGATGTTAATCAGGAAAGCTGATTGATTGGCTCCGATCCTCAGTCTGATTTCACATTCAAAAGGCAAACTTTTAGAGGTTTGGTACGTGCGTGTATAGGGGTTTGAGTATCATCCGAACAGAAACTCACGTTAAGGGGTGTACCAGTTGAACCTGCTAGAAATCAGGAGCCTGAAACCCTTGGTATCTCGTTCAAGATTTCTGTGCCAAATAGCTTACAGGCTAATTGGTACGTCTCATTGAGACTAAAAACGCTTTTTGAAACGCTTGCTGGTGAAGCGTTTTAGTCTTAACGTGAGTTTCTGTTCCGTTGCTCCTCAACCCCCATTATCAAGTCTTTTAGCGATTTCTAAAAGCTGAGATGCTAAAGCTTTTGGGACACGGATAGTCTGTGTCTCTCCGTTTTTCCAGGGCGATTTACGGGTTAGACTAAGCCACCCCGTCACCGAGGCGGCTTAGTCTAACCCCATCTCTGAACCATCTGATCCAGACAGTGATGCAACTCGGCGATCAGAAAATTGGCTTCAGAAGTATTCAAGAAAGCCTCGATACAACAACCAGTGGTGGCAAGCTCATCTTCCATATCTTTGGGGCGATCGCTGAGTTTGAGCGGGAAATCATCCGTGAGCGCACCCAAGCAGGTTTGAACGCTGCTAGAGCTAGAGGCAGGAAAGGCGGCAGACGTACAGTGGTGACACCTCAGAAAATTGCGATGGCGAAAGCACTGGCAAAAGACCCAGAGCGAACGATCGCTGAGATTTGCGCGGTACTGAAAATTTCTCCAGCCACTTACTACCGGCACATCAGCCGATCTTAGTGAAGCGCCAAGCGATGACCACTGACGCTTTACTAAACACGAGATCGCCAAGCAGCTTTGAGAGTTCTGGCTGCATGGTGATGATGGCAAAGCACCCGGCTTCGGGGTGTGAGTAGTTTTGGATACTGTTGGCGAATGTACTACACGTAATCTGGTACAGGTGCTAGCGCGGCAAATCGAGAAATCCGTTACTACTCAAACCTCATTACCGCAACGGCTCATAAGTCTTAGGAGCAGCCATAGAGTACCCGCACGGGTACTGTCAAAGCTTTGTCTAAATCTCTAGGATGAAATCACCAACAAATACTCATATTAATTCATAGATAGTCAGAGCAAAGTATTGCTGCGCCCCCAGTGAGAAATTATCGGATTGGTGAATAACGTTGGCAGACCAATATGTTGCTTAGTTCATTTAATTTATCTTTGAGGAAACAAACATGCCTAGCTCATCATTTACTCGGTTCGATCGTGTACCCCTTGATCGCCTCCCGATCGAATTTTTCAGACCCACCGCTACAGATACCTTTGGAGCGACTGAACCGGATAACAGCGAAATTCGGAAGATTGCCAACGACGTTCTTCAAGCCGTGCAATATTCCTTTGCTTCAGTTGCTGCCAACCCTGATCAAGCAGTTCGTTCTGATACGTTAGAAGAAACCTTTCAGCAATCATTCAAACGCATGGATGCGAACAAGCTTGAACAAGTGCAGACAAAAGCAGTGCAACTTGTGAAGGCGGCACCAGAATTGCGAACCACTCTATTTGGACGGTATGGACAGCTTGAGAGTAAAGAATTTATGAGCATCGGGTTTGACCGTGCCCATGAAGGACTTGCTCCCCTCGCGATTGACCAAAAGCTACTTGGCATCAGAACGCCTCAACTCTCGATTTCTCAGGGGGTCGGACGCATGACATCGGAGGGGCTTTTGATTCCTATGGCAAATCTGCCTCAAGGGTTTGAAGATTTTGAAGAGGCGATGGAGACATCTACCCAGAGAGCCGCAGATTCTCAAGTTTACAATGCAGAAAAGCTGCAAGAAATCTGGGGTCCGGTCTACTCTAGCGATCGGTTTGCAGGTGCAGGCGGAGACGAGTTTGAGGAGCAAGCCGTTACCGATAAACTAGGGTTTTATGTCACCCGCGTTAAGTGTGTGGATGAAACCAACCCTGAGTTTTGGGGCAGTGATGAAATCGCGATCGCAGGTGTGTCTGTTGATGAAGATGGCGATAGCAAAAAAATCTCTGAACGCTATGTAGGCGGCGGTTTTGACGATGGGGATGAAAAGAGTTACTCTCCCAATTGGAATTACCACTGGTTTAGTATGCAGGAGGGCAAATATTGGCCCAAAGCTTACAAAGTCGCGCTGATTCTCGCTGAGAAAGACAATGGCGGACTCTCAAATGCCCTCAATACGGTTTGGGAGAAAGTCAGTGAAAAGGTCAAAGAAGCGATCGCAAAAGCGGTGACGGGTGCGCTTTCTGGATATGTGGGTCCTGCCATTGCCGCAGCGATTGGTCAAGCAGTTGCCTGGATCGTGGACAAACTGGTAGGTTGGATTATCAATGCGTTTCAAGATGATATTTTCCCTATCTTCACCGCAAGTTGCAATGTGCCTAGCTTTAATGCACGTTGGAACTATCCCAACGGCACTTGGGGAAGTCCTACATCGGATGTTCGGACTGCTCACTTTTATGGGCATGGTGGGCACTACATTGTCGATTACTATTGGAAGCTGTATGCCTAAATTGGGTCTAACAGCCGTTTAATCAATGGCTTTCTCTGAATCTAATGTTTGTTGAGTTAGGAGCATGGCAACGGTTGTGCCTCATCGGAGAGAGCCATTTGAATTCTGCACAGATCCCTTAAACTGTCTCGTTCTCTAAGTTTGGAGTGCGATCGCGATGAGCATCTTCTCAACTCTGTCTATCGCACAACTGCCAGAAAAACAATCTACCATCAACCTTCGTCAGTTGCTGCGTGACTTTACTGCTGCTAATCACCATCCTCACTTTCTGCGCTGGGATTCTGCTTTAGATTCAAAAGATGGCGCTGGCATTCGAGTTGCCCTACTCGATTCTGGGGTTCACTTACGACACCCTTTACTACAAGGCGCTCAGATCATTGCACGAGACTTTACGGATAGTGGTGGTGTGTTTGATTCCACTGGACACGGGACAAAAGGCGCAGCACTACTCGTGGGGCAAACTCATCTGCAAGGACTTGCGCCCGCTTGTACCCTACTGATTGGCAAAGTCTTGGGGGGGCATCCAGCAAGTCGTCAGGCTGGAGAAACGGCGATCGCTCAAGGGATTCGCTGGGCACTTTCTCAAGGCGCTCAGATTCTTGCGCTTCCGCTGGGCCGCCGTCAAAGTTCACCGTTGGTCAAGCAAGCTGTGCGTCAAGCACTGGCTAATGGTTGCGATGTTTTTGCGGCGGCTGGTAATTACGGTGCTGATGTTTGCTTATTTCCTGCTCGATCGCCGGGTGTCGTTGCAGTCTCAGCCGTAAGTTTAGCGGGTTTGCCCCTTGCCTGGTGCTGTCAAACTCAGGTTGATTGTTACGCCCCTGGACAGGATGTTTTTCCGATCTATCTGGCAGGCGGGAGCAGCATTAATGGCTCATCAGCAGCAACGGTTTTGGCAGCGGGCGTGAGGGTGTTGTGGAGGGATGAGGGATGAGGGTTTGGCTTCTCATTTAACATTGCCATTATTTCGAGTTTTTAACCCACACAGTAATTTCTGATAGACCCTTAGATACGATCATTCATCTTAAAACTGAACTTTGTTATGAATAGTCACTCCCCACTTCAGCGTGTATCGCTGCAAGAAACTTTATGCTTTGCGCTGAACCTTAGCCCCGCAGAAGCTCAGGCAGTGGTTGAAAGACACCCGGTTGTCTCAGTGAAAACGATCTGCGATCGCACCCATCTTGATCGATCCACCATCGATCGGGTGTTGCAAAATCCGCTTGCTGTTCGACAACTCCGCCTAAACCCAAACCGCATCACCGCTACTCAAATCGCTCGAATTCCTCACCTCAAGCCTGATCGCGCAAAAATCGTGGATCAAGGGCAGCCGTATTATGCGATCGCAGAACTAGAAGCCGCTACTGCCCTCCCTCGCATTTTATTAGACCAGCTACTTGTGATTCCTCCGTTTAGCTGTCGAGACAAGCAAGCGCACAAAGATTTGGTCTTTACACCTGTTTTGGGACGCTACTTGATTCCGGCAAAAACTGATTTAGAAGCGAATGATCTTCTCGAAACGACAGGCTATGTCGAAGTATCATCTCTGATCGCAGACTTCGATTTTCGGATTGTGCAGCCAGACGAATTTGAAGCCGACCCCGCCCCTCATGATCTCAAAGCTGCTTTTGCGGGAAATGTGCATCCCGTTTTGCGAGATTCAGAAGGATTTGAGCGCTATCTCGTGCCTGGATCGCTCGACCTGTGGTTTCGGACTGATCTGGCTGAAGTCCAGTGTCGATCTCTGATTCAAACCCTGGGACTACAAGTAACAAACGCATTGCCTGGAGTAGGGTATTACCGTGTCAAGTTGAGCAAGATGCCAGACGATCGAGATGTGGTTCGGGCAGTATTTGCGGCGATTGATCGCGCCCAACAACACGACGAAGTTCTCTTTGCTGAAATCGATCAGGTAGGATTTGAAGATTTTGGCTTGGATCAGTCGGTGATTGCCAACGATGACGAGTTTGAGGAGTCCGATCGCTTTTGGAACTATGACGCGATTCATCTTCCAGAGGCGCATCTGATCACTAAAGGATCGCCCAACGTGACGGTTGTAATCATCGATAGTGGCGCTCGGATTGATCATGAAGCGCTGCAACCTGCGTTTCGTTCTGATTGGCAGATGTTGGATCTCAATTTTGATCTGGGTGTTTTGGACAGTGAGCGATCGCCTAATGAAGCGGTCATTTCTCATGGAACAAAAGTCGCAGGCGTGATCAGTCAACAAGATGCTGCGGCGTATGCGGTTGCCCCCAATTGCCGGATTCTCCCGATTAAAATTTCGGGTCGATTTGCAACTCCGGCTTATGGATTAAGAGCCGCCGCGATTCGTCAAGCGCTGACTTATCTTCAGCCTGGAGGGCGAGCAGTGATCAATTTAAGCTGGCGCACGAATGGTGAACATATTGGGATTCGGGAAGCCTTGATCGAAGCCAAAAATCAGGGGGTTGCGGTGGTTGCTTCTGCGGGAAACTATGCTGCTGGTGCTGCCCAGCGACCTGATGAACTGCATTATCCTTCTGCTCATACTTATCGCTATCCACAGTTAGACAATCTTTGCACAGTGGCAGCCCTTGGAGTGGGAGATCGCAAAGCCAGCTATTCCTACTATGGACAGCAGAGTATCACAGTTGCCGCGCCTGGAGGTGAGAAAGGCAGCGCGGGGTCAGGAATCTACACCACGTCAACTCCAGAAAAATATGTGTATACCTGCGGCACCTCCTTTGCTGCCCCTCATGTAGCGGGTTTGATTGCGCTGCTATTTTCTGTGAAACCGGATCTCAGTGCGGCAGAGGCGATCGCTATTCTCAAAGAAACTGCCGATCCGATCGATATTCTCAATCTACCTTACGCTGGAATGTTGGGCCCCGGACGCATCAATGCCCGAGCGTCCCTGGAGCGGCTAGTTTCCCAGGAGAGTAGAACTTACACCATCACAGCAATTGCAGGGTTACACGGTCAGATCACTCCGAGCGGCACGATCGTAATTCAGCATGGGGCTGATCAACGCTTTGCGATCGCGCCTGATGCTCAATACCAAATGACTGAATTGTTGGTGGATGGCAATTCAGTGGACATTGCTCTGTCTTATACGTTTAATGACATCACTACGGCTCACACAATTTCTGTTCATTTTTCTCCTCAACAGACACAACCTAGCCATTACGACACAGCAGGGCGATTAAACATTAATCTGGCAACGCTGACAGAACTGATGACCCTTCCCTCGATTGGCAGTTGGTTAGCCGATCGCATTGTGCAATACCGGACAAGGCACGGTTTTTTCAACACTATCTGGGGGCTATCTTTGGCAGGTGTAAGTGCCTGGACAATTGGACAAATCAAATCAAAGATCACTATTTAACGACAAAACGCCTGAAGTCAATTTGCTCCATTGCTATTCTGCTTTTGAATCCAGAGAACAACTTTTGCTTGGACAGTTTTGAGTCTTGTTCGGGTAGCGTTCCCGTAGGGAATACTTTGAGTTTCAACAAAATCGCCTTTGTATAGCAGCGGAGAAAAAATGGTCGCTAACAGCAACTGTCCCATTTACGATACTTAGTCTGTTGGCAACGAGCAGGCTATATCAACGTAAAATCAAGGATTTTCAGCACTAACTGTCCCGTTTATAATCCATAGTGGGACAGTTCGACCATTTAAGCGTCTAAGCAAGACAATTGCCAGAAGATCGGCTCTGTAGGAGTTACAGCCTTAGCGACCAAAATTTCTCGTTTGTTATACAAAGGCGTTTTTGGGTTTGCGAGGAGGCACAGAGGACAGTTTAAAACTTTGCCTAAAATGATAGTTGGGCGAGTTTTTGTAGTACGCCTAAAATACGCACTGCTGCGTACCATCCTACCCCAACACTGCCGAAAATAGTCATTTTCGGCAGTGTTGGGGTTAACGACTAAGATAAGCGGCGGCAGACCATCTTGGCGACCCCACCGACAATCTTCTAACCGTCCGCTTCATCGACTTGTGTACGCCCAGCATGGGCGTGAACTCATGGGGTGAAAGTCCCCTGTTAGAGAACCAACGTCCAAATGATCGAAGAGATCCGAGTGACGACAACGACTAGCTTAAGGCAAGGGCATTTCCGCGAGGAAGGGTCTGTTCACGCTCTTATCTGAGGAAATCTGCTCCGTTGGAGTTGGGGGAGCGGGTGGAAGTGGGAGCGGGTGAAGGGTGAGGGGGGCGATCGCGCAATTTCAAGGATTGACTTTGGGACGGCTCAAAATCAGGGATTGTACCCGTCCATCCCCCGTATTCACTGCTAACACGAGAGGGCGCTGGTCGGGCGGCTGATCTGGTGATGCCGGAAAGAGATACAACCAGTTGCCACTTTCAATCAGTAACCGCCAGACGATCGCAGGCGAACTATCGGAACGGTTGATTCCCCTGGCATAGAGACTCCTGAACTGCTCCACATCTCCAAAAATCCGCAGATTTTTTAGGGCAGGATAGACCGGGTTTTTTGCCTGATCAGAAACTATCCCATCATCTAGGTTTGCCCCCAAAGCAAACTTATCACTGGGACTAACCAGGGTCACGATCGGACGCGTGGAAGTCTGGTTGACCGCATCCCTCCGGGCATCTACAGTCCCCTGCCACCGAGCCAGCCAAAACAGGGTAATCAAAATCCAGGCAACGATGACCAGATCGCGACGAAGGGTTGGAGGAAACAGATCGGTTAAACCTCGTACCCCTCGAAATAAGGGGCACCGATGGAGGTTTTCAAGAAATTGGCTAAATTTTGCCCCTGTTTTGCCAGGAGATAGTGCCGCAGGAGCGGGTTCTAATAACCAGAGAGTGGCTTTGATTAGCTCGACGACTAGGAGCGTTGCCAGGATTGCCCATCCCAGCTTTCCGGGATCTCCCAACACGACCTGAATTGGCACCAGAAGAAAAGACTGTGCTGGAAAAGTCAGGCTATTCACGTCAATCTCGAAGAAGCCGAAGTAAGCCCAGCGATACACCCAGCCTGTGAAGAAAAGAAAAATCGCCAATACTCCCACTAACCCGGCGAAGGCACCGAGGGGACTGGGTTTGGTGAGATCGGGAGGGGCTGCTGTCACGGGAACACAAAGGCTATGCTGAACGTTATATCAAGCTATATACCACTATCGACGGATTCAAACGAGCATGCAGACAGTTTTTTATGGGCTGGCGATCGCTGCCCTGGCAATCCCCGGAACTGGATTCAGGCAAGCGCCCCTTTCCATTGCTCCACCCTTTGAGCTAGCTCAGGCACCGAAAACCGTTAACACAAAAGTATCAGTAGCATTGCCCGTCAGTGCAAAGGTGTGGCTCAAAGCGGGTGGCACGACTACGGGGCAAGTGAATGGGTTTGATGCGAAACAGCAGGTTCTGACCTTAGGCGGGGAAGCCATTCAGCTAGCCAAGATTAGCAAGGTGGCATTTGATCGCAAAGCTCTCGCCTATCGCTCCGATGGCACTCTCGTGATTCGGGGAGAGGACACGGCAAAGGCAAAGCAGAGTACCTGGCAGAATCTTGCCCTCAGTGCATTTCAGGTGAAAAGCCCAAAGTTGGGACAGGCGGAAATCAACCTGGATGGAGTGATGAAACCCATTGAAGTCAAGGGGATTCAATCCGTTGCCGTCAAGAGTGTATATGTCATCGATGAAATCCAGTTTCAACCCGCTGGCAAAATGACGATTAAAGTGACTCCGAGCGATCGCTAGTGCCTACGCAAACCTCGGAGGTTTGCAGCGAATCTTCGGGTGCAACCGGTAACGTCTTGGCTAAACCTCCGAGGTTTTAGTCAAAATAAGTCCTGATTTAGCTCCGCGATCGTCCTCACCGTCCCAAACATAAAGATGACCATGCAGCGAGTTTTCAGCGGTCTTTTAGCAGTCGGGATTGGGTTAACATCTGGCATTATCATTCCCCTAGCTGTTGTACCTTCCTGGGGACAGGCTCAAAACCCACAAATCGGAGAATTAAAGAAGCTCTTAGAGCAAGCATTACAACAAGCCCAGCAGCAAGCGCACCAACAGTCCATCGAAACATTCCAGAAAGCCCTAGCGATCGCTCGACAAATTAAGAGTAGAGATGCTGAAGCAACGGCTCTCTTTGGAATCGGAGTTAACCTTAATTCAATTAGACAACCACAGGCAGCCCTGAAGTATTACAACCAAGCATTGCCCATCCTGCGAGAAATAGGCAATCGAGCTGGCGAAGCAACTATGTTGGATAACATCGGTTTACTCTACCAAATCATCGGGCAGCCACAGACAGCGCTCAAGTATCTCAACCAGGCATTGCCCATCTATCAAGAACTTGGGAACCGAGAGGAAGAAGCGGCTACGTTGACTAACATTGGTACGATCTACGGCGACATTGGGCAACCACAGGGAGCGCTCAAGTATCTCAACCAGGCATTGCCCATCCGTCGAGCCGTGGGAGATCGTCAGGGAGAAGCGGTTACGTTGGGTGGCATCGGTTTCGTCTACCTTACTATCGGGCAACCCCAAGAGGCGCTAAAGTCTCTCAACCACGCTCTGTCTATTACTAAGGCTTTGGGTGACAGAGCTGGGGAAGCAACTATGATAACTCATCTTAGTGGGGTTTACAGCGCTATCGGGCAGCCACAGGAAGCACTGAAGTCCTACAATCAAGCCTTGCTTATCCTGCGAGAAGTGGGTTTTCGAGCCGGAGAAGCGATTGCGTTGATTGGAATTGGTGAAGTCTACCATAAAATTGGGCAACCGCAGGAGGCACTGAAGGCTTTCAACCAGGCTTTGCCTATCTTTCGAGAAGTGGGTGACCGCTTGAGAGAAGCAAATATCTTAAGTAACATCAGTGGGGTTTACCTTACCATCGGGCAACCACAGGAGGCGCTCAAGTCTTACAACCAGGCTTTGCCTATTTTTCAAGAAGTGGGTGACCGTCGGAGAGAAGCAACCACGTTGAATAATATTGGTTTGGGCTACCTTACTATCGGGCAACCGCAGGAAGCACTGAAGGCTTTCAACCAGACCTTGCCTATCCTCCAAGAAATTGGCAATCGAGCTGGCGAAGCAACCACCTTGACTAACATCGGTGCAGCCTACCTTACTATTGGGCAACCGCAAGAGGCGCTCAAGTCTTTCAGCCAGGCTTTGCCTATCCGTCGGGACGTGGGTGATCGTAGAGGGGAAGCAACTACGTTGAATAGTATTGGTTTGGGCTACCTTACTATTGGGCAACCACAAGAGGCACTCAAGTCTTTCAACCAGGCTCTACCTATTACTAAAGAAGTGGGCGACCGAGATGGGGAAGCAAGCACATTAAGTAATATTGGTTCAGCCTACCTTACTATTGGGCAACTGCAAGAGGCACTCAAGTCTTTCAACCAGGCTCTACCCATCACCAGGGAAACTGGCAACCGACTTGGCGAAGCAACCACCTTGACTAATATCGGTTCAGTTTACCTTGCTATTGGGCAACCACAAGAGGCGCTCAAGTCTTTCAATCAGGCATTGCCCATCCATCGAGCCGTGGGCAACCGAGCCGGCGGAGCAACCACTTTGACTAATATCGGTTCAGTCTACCTTACTATTAGGCAACCACAAGAGGCGCTCAACTTTTTCAACCAGTCTTTGTCCATACTTCAAGAAGTGGGCGATCGATCTGGGGAAGCCACTACATTAAATAACATCGGTTTGTTCTACCGTGAGATCGGGCAGTCGCAGGCAGCGCTGAAGTTTCTCAAGCAAGCTTTGCCCATCCATCGAGCCGTGGGCAACCGAAGAGAAGAAGCGACTACATTGGCTAACATCGGTTTGGTCTACCAAGATACGCAGCACCCTGTAGAAGCGATCGCGAATCTAGAACAATCCATCAAGCTTACTTTGCAAACTCGCAGTGGCTTGTTGCGCGAACAGCGGCAATCTTTTATTCGAGCTAAAGTAGGCCCTGATATTGCACTGGTCAGCCTGCTAATTGAGCGCAAGCAGGCAGAGCGGGCATACCAGTGGGTAAATCTCACCGCCACAGCGGAACTGGCGGACTATACCCGCCTGCTCAATGCCAAAGTCGCCAATCCAGAAGCCCAAGCCGCGATTGATGCCTGGAATCAGCAAAACCAGCAATTACAATTCCTGCGACAGCGGTTGGGTGAAACGTATTCTGATGGCTTGGCGCTGCAAGTCCGCACCCTTGAAGCAGAGGTGAATCAAGCTGCTGAAGCCCTGGCTCGGCGCTTTCCCGAAACAGCCGAACTGTTTGAAACGACCCCTACTGACATCGCTCAACTACAAGCCAGCATCCCAGCCGGGACAACCGTGATTCATCCGGTGCTGCTCACCAACATCAACAATGTGCCAGATACCATCGCCTTCTTTATCCTCACCCGCGACCAGTTGCAAGTCGTCAAAACTGCCGTTGACCCGAAAACCTTCAATGCCCTGTTAACCAAAACTGCTGAACAACTCAGCGATCGGTTTGATAAGGATTATCTGAGCAGTCTGGCAACGCTCTACGACCAACTGATTCGCCCGATCGAAGCTGAGATTCAAGCGACTCAGCCCAAACAACTGAGCTTCATTGCCACTGGCAAACTGCGTTACATTCCCTTTGAAGCCCTCTACGACCAGAAAACCGAGCAATACCTGATTCAGAAATATCCAGTTAGCTATCTGACGCGACTGTCCAGCCGTTCTCTCGGATTCAAGGACAGTAGCAACGCAACGACGGCAAAGCGGATTTTGGCGATCGGCAATCCGGTGCCAAAAGAGCCATTAGCCCTACCCGGCGCTGAAACCGAGGTGAAGAGCATTGTGCAAACCTTTTCTGGCAGCGAGGCCATGATTGGCAACCAAGCAACCCTCACCGCTTTCAAGTTGCAAGCCCTGCGCTTCCCCCTGCTCCATCTCGCCACCCACGGCTGTTTTCAGAAAGGCGGCTGCCCCAAATTGGGATTGGCAGAAAACACCATCCTCTTCGCCGACCAACGGTTCAACATCGCCGATGCTGCCCTCCTGGGCTTGCAAAATGTAGACCTGATTACCCTCAGCGCCTGCCAAACCGCATTGCAAACCAACTCCAACGGGGAAGAAATTGCGGGACTCGCTTATTTGTTTGAACGGGCGGGAGCAAAGGCGACGATCGCCAGCCTCTGGAGTGCGGAAGATAAAACCACTCAGGACATCATGGTGCAGTTCTATCAAAATCTTAAAAAAGGAATGCCCAAGGGCGAAGCGTTGCGGCAAGCCAAGCTGAGTCAAATTGACAGTCATCCTTTCTTCTGGGCACCTTTTGTGTTGATCGGCGATGCTCGTTAACGAGCAAAACATTGACAGCATCAAGGGAGGGTGAAGGGTGAAGGGTGGACTTGCCTTAGCGCTCAGCAAAGAACATTTCTATATCTCGATAGCCGCTGACGACAGCAAGGGGTATGACACCGTTCCTGGCAATTAAGTACCACATCGCCTGAAAACTTTTCCCCGTAGGTGTTTCAGACTGTGATCTTGCCTGTTTTAGTCAAAGCTGATGCCCAAAAATCGCTGCCATTGAGTTGGGGCAGAGCGTGATTGATAACTTCTACTCATCTTCTGTTTGGCTATCAATCATTGCTCCCCCAGCAATGAGTCAACCACAGAATCAGCAGTGTAGGCAGGTAAATCGCTCAGGATTACGCCTGTAATATGGAGTTTTCTGTACTCCTTGAGTCCAAGTTTAGTCCAGGTGCCTGTAGTA
>Ga0209591_10002203_pt1 | contig 23617 bp, 22 predicted proteins | sample MAT01_FD_187207 | JGI IMG/M metagenome (GOLD analysis project Ga0209591, IMG submission 187207) | Freshwater microbial communities from Lake Fryxell liftoff mats and glacier meltwater in Antarctica - MAT-01 (SPAdes) (version 2) | ecosystem: Environmental > Aquatic > Freshwater > Ice > Liftoff... | reverse complement strand
TTTTGAGCAATTAACCAATCTAGATTTAGCCGTTTGTTTGCAGAATCAAGAAGACCGGGCGGTTGAAACCGCGTCTATACAAACAAAACCCGCCTCCGCGGGTTGAAGACCAGAAGACCGAGCGGTTGAAACCGTTGTATTCTCCCAAGGATATTGGGTGAAAATTATATTATGTTCTTGAGTCCGCGGAGGCGGACTTCGTTTGTGTAGGCGCGGTTTCAACCGTACGTCTTATCCGTGGCAAAAACTATGGAAAAAACCGAAAAACAAAAAATGCTCGGCGGTGAATTATATTTAGCTAGCGATGAGCAATTAACTTCCGAGCGCCAGCGAGCCCGCCGCCTCGCCAGAATCTACAATTCTACTCACGAAGATGAACCAGACAAACGGTTAGAAATCCTTGCCGAATTGTTCGGCGCAGTCGGGCCAAAAGTTGAAATCGAGCCGCCTTTTTACTGCGACTACGGCAGCAATATTCATGCGGGAAACGGATTGTACATGAATTTTGGCTGCGTGATTCTCGACTGCCAGAGAGTTAACATCGGCGAGAATTTGCTGTGCGGGCCCAACGTGCAAATTTACACTGCTTTTCATCCCACCGATCCAAAAATTCGACTTTCTGGCCGAGAACTTGCTGCTGAGATTAATATTGGCAATAATGTTTGGATTGGTGGCGGCAGTATTATTTGCCCTGGAGTCACTATTGGCGACAATAGCACGATCGGCGCAGGCAGTGTTGTTGTCAAAGATATTCCCGCAAACGTCGTGGCGGCTGGGAATCCTTGCCGAATTATCCGGCAGTTACCCTAGTGTGGTACGATCGACCAACTGGCGCGATCGGCTCTTTTGAGCCTAAACCCAAAATTTTAGATATTAAAACAACAGATTTGAGATTTTAAGGTACAATTCCCGAAAAAATTCGTCGAAAAAATCTCAAATCTGAAATCGCTTGATTTTTTGCTCTCAGTTTTCAACTCCAACTCACAACAATTTTATGACGACTGCAACAGTTTATCCCAACGCTCCCGAACTCTGCACCGACGACTACATAGCAGTGGGTATCGCCACCTGCTTCATCAAAGAAGAAGGCGAAGTTTTTGAAGTGCAAGTAATAGAGGCTATCCCCTCAGCAGCTTTGGAAGCAATTGTCAAGGGAATTCCCACATCCTATGCAATGGCTTGGGGAACAACTTTGGGAGCAGTCCTCGACGGCGAATCACCCAAAAGGCTGCCAGAATTCCCCGCCGAAGCTCAGTTTAGCGAAGAATTCGGCTTTCGAGCGATCGCCGCAGCCCGCACTTACAAAATCCGCCCCGAAGCTCAAGTTCACATTCCATTAGGAACAGTTCGCAACGATTTTACCTATTCCTTAGAACGCAAAAGAGTCCTCAACTCTGAGCGCGTCATTCGCACTGAAGACAACGTGAAACAGCACGAGCATACTCACAAAGTTCTTTAAGTAAATCGCTCAAAGGTGGCAATGCGCACCTGAAATAGTTTTGAGTTTTCAGATTTGAATTAAAGATTTAACAAGTTTTTCATTCATAAATAACTCAAAACTTTTAATATTTGATTATTCAAACAAACCCTAAATATCTCAAAGTAGGGTGTGCACTGCGCACCCAACCCTGTCTGGCGTGTCTGCCCAGCTTGCTTTTGAGTGCCGAAAATGATTGAAATTTGGTAATTTGTAGGGTGGGCCGTAAGCACCGGTTGACTTTGATACCCATCGAAATGCGTACTGGTTGACTTTTTTAATGCTTTTTGACGCACGTTACAAGATGAGCCGGTGCGCATTGCGCACCCTACAAACTACGATATTTTACGTGTTTGAGAGACTTTTATCCAGACTCAGCAGACACGCCAGACAGGGCTGGCACTGCGCACCTTACCTAATTAACGACTATAGCAATCCTAAATCATTATCCTTACCGCGAACATAAGTGTGATTTCCCCAAAATCCATCTGTAGGGACACGGCAGTGCCGTGTCCCTACAGAAAATCATTTAGGATTGCTATATTAACTAAACTGTTAACTTGTTGATAAAGTCTTTTAATTTCTCAAAAACATGGTAGAATATTATTCCAGTTTAACAAGGTGAGTCGGCCGGCGGGAAAAATGCGAAAATCCCCGCAATTATTCAATGCTAGTAGTTTCAGACTACTGGCAGGTGAGCTGAGGATTTCAATCTCAAAAATTGGTCAAACCATGCGAAGCTTTGCGAGAGTGAAGTGGTGGAAATTAAGTAGACTATTGCCAGCGAGATTTAAGGGCGAATACGAGCTTCGCTACAAAATCGCGCTGCTAATTTTGGGCGTGACAATTCTGGCAACTAGCATCACTGGTTGTATCAGCTATCAAAGCCTTCGCCGCTTGATTATCAGCAAAAGCGAGCGAAATGCTTTGTTAGAAGTTAGAGAGCGCAGTAACAAGATCGATCGCTGGCTCGCGACTAGAAAGACTGAAATCGAAATCCTCGCCAACACTCCTCCAGTTCGATCGATGAATTGGCTCGTAGCAAAGCCTTATTTAGTATCGGAAATAAATCGACTGCAAGAATTTCAGCATTTCGCATTAATTGAACCTGACGGTTCTTATTTTACCACAAAAGTCGGTAGAGCCTTGATTAATGTCAGCGATCGCCAACACTTCAAAAAGGCAATGGCTGGAGAAGTCTATGTTTCAGATCCTACCATTTCTCGCACAATCAAAAAACAAAGTATAGTTCCAATTTCGGCTCCGGTATGGTCAAATTCGGCAAAGTCTATGGATAAAATAGTCGAAAAGCCGATCGGAGTAATGAATGGCGTCATTAGCATCGATCGAATTGCCGAAGTCGTACAAGAGTTAGAATATACAGCAGGAACTTATGCTTTTGTTCTCAATTCTCAAGGAGTGCCGATTGTCCATCCCGACGCGGGGTTAATTGGAAATATTGACAAGCCTGCTCCCAGTCTGCTAGAGTCCGCAGATCATAATTTGGCGAATGTAGCACGGGAGATGGTTTATCAAAAAACGGGCATTTTGTTGACTCAAATCAACGACGCCAGAGTTTATGTTGCCTATCTTCCTTTAGAACAAGCCGAATGGTCGATCGCCCTGGTAATTCCCCGCGACAACCTCGAAAAAGAACTGCTCCCCTTAAATATACTAGCAGCCGTCGCCACCTTACTCTTAACAGCAGCTATTTTCGCAGCAATTGTGGCGCTGAAACTGTTTGCCCGTCATCATATCCGCACTCGCACAGAAGCCCTGCTTCACCGCTTGACTGGCCGCATTCGCGCTTGCTTGCACCCCGATCGCATCCTGCAAACTACAGTAGAAGAACTCGGTACTTTGCTAAAGCTCGATCGAGTAATTTTCGGATGGTATGACTCCCGAAAAGATACTTTAGAATTTTGTTGGGAATATTGCCGGGAAGGTTTACCGGGGCGCTTGGGAATCTTTGGTGCTTCAGGAGGGCCGTCTGGAGACTTAGCTGCGCGGCTGCACCGCTGCGAAACGATAGTTTTAAAGAAAACCGTCGCCCCCGATAGCACAGCGTCTCAGGAACCCCCGCATCTCGAACTCATAAACAGTCGCTACGCAGCAGTACCCATACTGACTCAGACTAATCGGCTCGGATATCTATTGGCCTCTGCAAATCGGCGGTTTGCGACTCCCGACGAGGTGGAAGTTTTGGAAGCAATTGCCGACTCGCTGGCGATCGCAATTGCCCAATCCCAACTCCACGAGCAAATTCAAGAGGAGCTCAAACTTTTAGAAGAAGTATTAGCCAAACTCAGAAGAACCGAAGAGCATTTAATACAAAGCGAAAAAATGACAATTGTCGGTCAACTCGCCGCCGGAATTGCCCAGGAAATTAACAACCCGATTAACTTTATTTACGGCAGCCTAATTCACGTCAACGATTATCTCAAAGATTTGCTCAATATAATTCGATTTTATGGCGAACAATATCCCGAATCTGTGCCGGGAGTTGCCCAACAAATAGAGAACTTCGACCTAGATTTTATCAGCCAAGACTTGCCGCAAATTCTCAACTCTCTGAAAACAAGAACCGATCACATTCGCCAGATAGTTCTAGCTTTGCGGAATTTTTCACTTCCTGACGAAGCCACCAAAAAACGCGCCAACCTTAACGAAATCATCGACAATATTCTGCTATTGCTTACTCATCGGCTGGAGCAAAAAATATTAGTAGTCAAGGAGTACAGCAATCTGCCGTCAATTATGTGTTATCCCGGTCAACTGAGCCAGGTATTTGTAAATATCCTCAGTAATGCTATTGATGCTGTTAACAGTATTGAAAAATCCGACCAAACTATTATAATTAAAACAAACATTGTGGAGAGTTCTACAGGCAGACTTATTGCAGTATCGATCGCCCACAGCGGTGCCCAAATTCCTCCAGAAATTAAACAAAAAATATTTGACCCGTTTTGCTATACTAAATCCTTTAAAAATTTTACTGGATTAGGGCTATCGGTTTGCTATAAAATTATTGTAGAATCGCACGGCGGCCGCCTGAGTGTTCAATCTCCAGTGCAATCTCAAATTGAATCTCAAACTGGGGGCGGTGCTGAGTTTATGGTAAAATTGCCGATCGTTTGATACCATTATAACTTTTTCAGGACTGACGAAGAAACCCTATTTGTAGGGTACGCAATGCGCACCTTACTACTATGGATGTAAAAATTGAAAATTTGCGCTCAGGACTGTTTTTAACGGTTTGTAGTGAAAACTTTAATCGTGACAAAAAGAAGGACAGCAGTCCCACCTCTAGCTATAGCTCTGCTAGCTGTAGCGATTAATGCAATAATGAGAATATCTGGAGGGCGATCGCTTGCTTTCTCTAATCAAATACAGTTACAATTTTAAATAACCTACAATCCTCAAACAGAGAAACTGATGCCGAAAGCAATTTGGAATGGTGCCGTCTTGGCCGAGAGCGACAAGTGCGAAGTTGTAGACAACAACTATTATTTCCCTGCGGATGCCGTCAAACGCGAGTATTTCAAGGACAGCAGCACTCACACTACTTGCGGTTGGAAAGGTGTTGCTAGTTACTACAGTGTCGAAGTCGGCGGACAAGTTAATAAAGATGCCGCTTGGTACTATCCTACTCCGAAAGATGCTGCTAAAAATATTGCAGGATATATTGCTTTTTGGAAAGGAGTTAAGGTAGAGGCTTAATTAAGTTTTGTCCGCAGGTTTGTTAGCCGCGATTTCGACAAAATAAGACGGCGGTTGAAACCGCGTCTACACAAACGAAGTCCGCCTCCGCGGACTGAAGATAATACCGTAATTTTAACAGGCAGTTCTTCAACCCGCTTGGAGTGGGTTTTGTTTGTATAGGCGCGGTTTCAACCGCCCAGTCTTCTTAAGTTGACGCTGCAATTTTAATCTTTTTCCCAAGCGGCGGCCGCTTCCCATCCCAAACCGCGACGAACCACAATCGGTTCGCTTTCTGTTAAATCGAGAATAGTAGAAACTTGATATCCTGGATCGGAACCATCATCGACAATTATATCTACTAACTTTGATAAACAGTCAAATAGTTCGGCTTTGCCAATGTTTTCGGTTTTGGCTGATGCTTCACCTTCATCATCAGTGGTAATGTGAGCCGATGTTGAAATAATCGGATTTCCCAAAGCTTCGACAAGTGTAAAACAAAGCGGGTGAGAGGGAACTCGAATTCCCGTGGCTTTGCGTTTTGGGTTCATTACCAACCGCGGCACTAACTTAGTAGCTGGTAACAAAAATGTGTAAGGCCCGGGTATTAACCGCTTGATAATTCTGTATGCTTCATCGCTGACGACAGCATACTCGGTGATGTTTGACAGAGACGAACATAGGAAGGTTAAAGGCTTATCATTGGATAGTTGCTTAATCTGCCTGACTCGTTCGATCGCAGATTTGGAGTTGAGATCGCAGCCGATCGCGTAAACTGTATCTGTCGGGTAAAGCATGACAGCCCCACCTTTCAGAGCTTTTTTAATCTTCTCGATCCGGTCTTTCTGGGGCGTAAGTGGATGTACTTCGTAAATAGTTGCCATGTTATGATACTACAGGTTAATTGGGCGATCGAAATATCGAGTGAAACAATCAATGATAAAAATTAATTGCTAATAATGAATAAAATAGCTTATTTTGACTGTCCTACTGGCATTGCTGGCGATATGTGCCTCGGAGCACTTGTCCACGCTGGTGTCCCTTTAGACTACCTGATCGAAAAACTTAGTTTACTCGGCATTTCGACAGAGTACCAGTTGCGTACCGAATTAGTCCACCGAAATACTCAACAAGCAACCAAATTTCATGTCGATTTAGCTGCGGATTTATCCTTAAAACCCAAAAATTCCGCTGATTCCACCCTCGATCCTTCGGAAACTGAATCCCCAACATTCGATCGCACCCGCCAACACCATCATCACGATGACGAACATTCTCACAGTCACGATGACGATGCTGAAAGCAGCCACACTCACCATCGCCACTTGCCACAAATCGAGCATATCATTGTCTCTGCAAAATTGCCTCCGCGCGTGGAAGCGTGGAGTTTGGAGATATTTCGCAAATTAGCAGATGCAGAGGGTTCTGTACACGGTATCCCCGCAAATCAGGTTCACTTTCACGAGGTGGGCGCGACGGATGCACTCGTTGATATTATCGGTACTTGTTTGGGTTTGGATTGGTTGGAGATTGATGAATTTTACTTTTCGGCAATGCCGACTGGGGGCGGTACGGTGAAGGCGGCCCACGGTAGGTTAGCGGTGCCCACGCCGGCGGTGATGCGGTTGTGGGAAACGCACCGAGTGCCAGTTTATAGCAATGGGATCGATCGCGAATTGTGCACTCCTACGGGAACTGCGATCGCCTGTACTCTCGCCTCCGGTTTCGGCGCGCCGCCGCCCATGCAAGTTCAGGCGATCGGATTGGGTGCAGGTTCTCGCAATCTGGCAATTCCTAATATTTTGCGCCTCTGGATTGGGGAGAAGTCAGAAGGAAGATTAGCAACGGATTTTGTAGCGGATTTAACGGATTTAACGGATGGAAGTCAGAGGCAAGAAGTCATAGGGAAGCAGGAAGAAAATTATCGATTACCCATTACCAATTCGCAAGAAACAATCTGTGTTTTGGAAACGCAAATTGATGATTTGAGTCCGCAGGCGATCGGCTATGTTTTTGATGCTTTGTTTGTGGCGGGAGCTCTGGATGTGTTCACAGCCCCAATTGTGATGAAAAAGTCGCGTTTGGGGGTTTTGTTAACTGCGATTTGTCATCCCGAAGTTCAGGATGCTTGCGAAGCAGTTATTTTTCGCGAAACTACTACTTTGGGCATTAGGCGATCGACTCAGCAGAGAACTATTTTACATCGGGAATTCGAGACGGTTAAAACAGAGTATGGCGAAGTGCAAATCAAAGTTGCGAAGTCTGGAGAAACGATTGTTAACGTGCAGCCGGAATATGAAGATTGCGCGGAAATTGCCAGAGTAAAAAATATTAGTTGGCGCGAAGTTCATCGCTTGGCGCTGCAAACTTGGTACGATCGAAGGAATTCGGCCGTTGAAACAACAAATACACAAACTTTCGTCCGAGTAGAGGGGGACTAAGAAATAAAGTTAGTAGGATACACAGTGCGCTAATACCAATTTTTTATGAGCCTGCATAGAATCCGATCCCCCCTAGCCCCCCTTAAGAAGGGGCGGACAAGATTCCGATCAAAGTCCCCCTTGCTTTCGGGGGATTTAGGGGGATCGAGATATGTGCAACTTCACATTAAATTGGTATTAGGGGTTGATGGTACTGTGAGTTCGCAAACCCTAAAAGTATTAGGTCTTGTTTGAAAAGTTGCAGCTTTTGTGCCAAAAACTGGTATAATTTGAAAAAGCAGGCGTTGTAAATTGAACGTAAAGCTTATGAGTCAGACCTCTGAAATGGATGATGATTTGCGCCCAGAATATGACTTTACTCAACTCTCTGTTGTAGCTCGCGGTCAAGGACGCAAACAATCCACCCTAACAGTCCAACTAGATCCTGATGTTGCAACAATTTTTCCAGATTCTGGCGCAGTCAATGAGGGGTTGCGCCTATTGATGCGACTGATTCAACATTCCCCATCCCAGCCAATTGTAGAGTCTGTAACGCCATCAAAAGGGGCATAATTCCGATGCTACTTAATTTTTAAAGCAGCCTCTGTGCTTGTAGAATCTGTTGTTGCCATTTCTCAAAAGTGTGCATTTTTGAGTGATCATCGTGTTCAACGATCGCCCTCATTTGTTCCATCAGCTCGATCGCCAATGGCACACCAAGCTGCAATTGCTCCAAAACCTCCCGCTGAGCAAAAACGGTTTCCGGTGTGCCTTCTAGAACCAACTGTCCTCGATCCATGACAAAAATCCAATCAGCCCAACGATAGATGAAATCTAGATCGTGACTTGCTAACAGAATTGTGGTTCCAGTCGCGTGAATTTGTTGGAGTAAACCAATCAATTTTCTCGTGTGGCGTGGATCGAGATAGGCTGTTGGTTCATCTAATAGCAACAATTTGGGTTTGAGAACCATGATATCGGCGATCGAAACCCGCTTTTTTTGTCCTAAACTGAGATTGTGAATCGGTTGATTTGCCAATTCAGCTAGGTCAAATTGCTCGATCGCCTCTTGCACCATTCTAGCAACTTCCGGTTCTGGCAAACCCAGATTGTACAACCCGTAGGAGATATCTTCTTCTACCGTCGAAGCTACCAATTGATGTTCGGGATTTTGAAAGACGAGTCCGATTTGTTGACGCAATTTTGTCAAGGATTTGCGATCGTAACGGAAGGGTTCACCTTCCCAGCGCAGGGTTCCTGCTTGTGGTTGATACAAGCCATTTGCTAACAGAAATAAGGTGGTTTTGCCACAACCATTTTGACCAATTAGCCCGCAGCGTTTGCCTGCGGGGACTTTCAGGCTTAAGCCCTGAATTGTCGATCCTAAATTACAGGGATATTGGTATGAAGTGCGATCGAATTCAAGAATTGGGCATTGGGAATTGGGCATTGGGAATTGGCATAAAATAGGTTTGTAGCGAGGACTTTAGTTCTCATATTTATTAGTTCCATCGGTATAATATTGTTTCCGGTTGGATCGGAATGATTTAACCGCAGAGAACACAGAGGACACAGAGGAAGAGAATAGAGAGATGAATAATTCAGATGCTACCGGATTTGATGTAATGTGTCATTGCGAGCTTTTAGCGAAGCAATCGCATAGTCTCAGTGATTGCTTCGCCAAGAGTTCGCAATGACACTTACAGCATTTGCAGATTCGGTCGAACTTCATACAATAAGTCTATTTATTCGCCGCGTCCATCTGTTTTTGAGAACTCCCAAAGTTGGATTTCATAACACAAATGCTGCTCAAAAAGTTGGCTGGCTTCCAATCCTTCAACCACCAATTTTTTGAACCAGCGACGAAATACCCAGCGCAGAAGTTTGTGGATGGGCGGAACTGCGATCGAAATCAAGTCTGCCACATAAATCATTGTGTTCAGTCCATATCTGCGGAAAGTATCGACATATAGGTCAATTGTTGGCACGATATGGGCGGAGATATCCTCGGTTTTGACTAAAGTGAATCCAGCCTGCTTTAATGCTGCATGAAGTTCACTCACAACATGACAATTCGAGAACATTCCCTCTTTATATTTAGCATCAGAACGCAGCATATCGGCAAGCAATACATGGCCACCAGGATTGAGGATTTTGGCGGCACCGTTAGCAATATCAACCGCTGACATATATTGGCTACTTTCGCTAAAGAGAATGAGATCGTAGGATTTAGTTGCTTTGAAGTCTTCAAATCTGGTGAGGTGAAAGATTGTACGATCGCCTGTACACTTGAGAAAGCGCTGTTGTTGAAACGGATCGGGTGCGAGTCCTTCGACTGCAAAACCGCGATCGAGCAAATAAGCCGCATTTCCGCCAATCCCACAGCCTACATCCAGGATAGTCTGAGTACCTTTGGGGATGACATCTAACAGCTTTACAGTATAAGCTTGCTGAGCGATGCGTAGTCGCGCCAGAGTTAGTTCATCAGTCGGCACGGGTAAGGTTTCCCAATAGCCATAGTGAAGATAGGGAGATTCTGTCAGGCCCAAATAGTAATTAAGCGCTGCATTTTGGTAGCGAGTTACGTTGGAAATTTTGATTGATTTTGGCTGGGACATTGAAAAAATTTAGTAAGTTTTAGGATTTCGGGCAGAGTTGAAATTCTTCCCAGCGTTTGCATACTTGTTCATAGCACTCAACGGGCGAAATTGCCAAGTTTTGCAACAAATTGATATCAATCTGACCATTGGCAAGCAGTATAAAAATAATTGCTTTTTCAGGTTCATAGCTATCAATAACTCCCAGCAGATTGGAAACAGTGTTTTCCTCTAGTTCTAATTGTTGTAAATAAGCAGTTGCGTGCGATCGGGAAATAAACTGCAAATCACACTGTACATGATCCACACTCCAATTAATAGAACTATTAATTTGAGTATCTATTTGACAAACAACAATACCTCGTCCTAAGTGCCAAAAGCCATTCCAAGCAGTATGTCCGATAGACAAAATATTTTGGTGAATAAACAAGTTTTGCCAGTAGCCAAAACTGCCCTGCCAAACACTATCTTTGATTCGCATTTCTTTTAGTTTCCCGTTGTGCCGACGAAAAGCGGTTTTAACTCAAAATTGCGTTTTTGTCGATCGTCTAAGGGAACCCAACAGCAGATTAACTGTAAAAATACTGAACTAACCATCATCCATACCTCGCAGATGAAAATAACAGGTAAACAAATCGGCGGGCATCCTGACTCAGAGATGAAAGAATCTCATTACAGTTGCGGGACAGCGCCGGATTCGCACCGAACTTTCCCCCTTACGTCTGATGTGTGTTTGTCATCAGAGCCGATCGATATGCAGTGATATTACCACTGTTTTGGATATTTGACAAAAATAGGTCTTGCAGTCCAGGACGCACGGGGAACCAAAAACCCGGTTTCTGTCTAAATATTTGTCGAAAAAATAGACATTTTTTGGAAGAAATCGGGTTTTTTAGCCTTAGTCCTATATCTGCAACAATTCTTGTGGGGTAACAATCTTGCCCGCCCTTGATTGACTTATTCCCAGATGTCTATTTTGTTGATGGAAGTATCTGAAATCCTGCCTGAGCAAAGTGTTGATCAAATGTAAAAGCAATACTAATGCCTCGATCTTGCATAGCAATAAATGAGATACAGTCTACTAAACCCCAGGCTTTGTCTTGCCGTGTCTTATATAGCTGAAATGCACGATCGAAAAGTTCAGGAGTCAAGCATACCACCTCAACATCTTCTGATGTAAGCAGGTCTTCAATTACCTGTATTGCTTCAAATTTATATCTACGAGACAGAGCATTCGCAACTTCAAGAAGCACCGAATCAGTTACAACTAATAATTGAGTATCGTACTGATCGGCTACGGATAGAGCCTGATTATGATACTGATCGCGTTCATTGATTAATGCAATAATAAACGATGTATCAATGAATATTTTAATCGGGGTCAATTTCCTTTTCTCCGTTAATATATAAATCAAGATTAGCAGTAAAGTCAACCGGTGCTTGAATCTTTACGCGCTTTAATTTAGCTAAGACCCCTAACTTAGGCTGAGTTGATTTTATTTGAGTGAAACGTTTTACGACTTCATATAACTCCTTTAAGTTCTCTTCCTCAAGCTTGTTGATTTCTTCATAGATTAGTTCTTTGAGAGTCATGGCTATTGTTCCTCAAATGCTTGTTTGTATAGTATAACTGTACCGCTCAAACTTCTCAATGCCAAAAAGTCACCAATGTTGTACGTTACTACACTATCACATCTTGCTGTATCCATTGCCCGATCGCCAATATCTCCCCATTTTCATAATTCTTTCATTATTTGTGCTTTTATGCTAAATTAAAACAATGAAAGAATTATAAAAAACCAGAATGAATCATCAGGCGCTCTGCCGTAAAACGTATAAAATTGGTATATTCGGGCTATTACTAGGAGTTTGGCTCAGCGGCTGCAACGCTCAGACGACAGAGCCTCAAGCCAAGCAAAATGGCGAATCTAGCCCAACTACCAGCAATTCCACCCGAAAAGACAAAAAAGTCATTCTCACCACCTTTACCGTGCTAGCAGATATGGCGCAGAACGTCGCCGGTGACAAGGCAACTGTTCAATCAATTACCAAACCCGGTGCGGAAATTCACGGCTACGAAGTCACCCCCAGCGACTTAACACGAGGGCAAAATGCCGATTTGATTTTAGAAAATGGCTTGAACTTAGAACGCTGGGCAACTCGATTTTATAACAGTTTTCCCAAGGTTCCCCACATTACTTTGAGCGAGGGAGTCCAACCCATTAATATTGCTGGCGATGCCTATCGAGGCAAACCAAATCCCCATGCTTGGATGTCGCCCAAAAATGCTTTGATTTATGTTGATAATATTCGCAAGGCATTAGGAAATATCGATCCGGCTAATGCTGGAACCTATGACGCAAATGCGGCAAAATACAGTGAAGAAATTCTGGCTATCGACGAAAAACTAAAACAAGCTATTTCAGCCATTCCCCCGGACAAACGCTACATAGTAAGTTGTGAAGGTGCTTTTTCTTACCTTGCCAACGATTATGGTTTGAAAGAAGTTTATATTTGGCCTGTCAACGCCGAACAGCAATCCACACCGAAACAAGTCGAACGGGTGATTAATACAGTCAAGGCAAACCAAATACCTGCTGTATTCTGCGAGAGTACCATCAGCAACGAAGGACAGCTTCAGGTAGCCAAGGAAACAGGCGCAAAATTTGGCGGGGTGTTTTATGTCGATTCCCTCTCTCCAGCGGAAGGCCCTGCATCAACCTATCTTAAGTTACTTGAATATAATGTCAATACTTTGATAAAAGGGTTACAAGGAAATTAAAGGAGAACAGTTAACCCAAAAAACCCGGTTTCTCTCAAAATATTCGCTTTAGCAACGAGGTATCTAGGAAGAAACCGGGTTTTTAGCCCCCTGCGTAAGTCCTGCGGTAATTGGTAATTGGTAATCGAGGAAAACTAGCATGAATGAAATCAGCATTGATATTGAGAATGTGACGGTTGCTTATCACGGCAAAGTAGCCTTGCACAGCGCCTCGCTGCAACTCCAACCGGGGACTATTTGTGGATTAGTGGGGATGAATGGCGCGGGAAAATCGACGTTGTTCAAGGCCATTATGGGGTTTGTCAAGCCAAACACCGGACGAGTTTTAATTAATGGTTTGCCGATTCGTCAAGTCCAAAAAAGCAATATAGTTGCCTACGTGCCTCAGTCGGAAGAGGTAGACTGGAATTTTCCGGTGAACGTTTATGATGTAGTGATGATGGGACGCTATGGATATATGAATCTGTTGCGGATTCCCCGATCGATCGATAAACAAGCGGTGCGAGAAAGCTTGGAAAGGGTGGAAATGTGGCATATGCGCGATCGGCAAATCGGAGAGTTATCCGGCGGACAAAAGAAACGCACCTTTTTTGCGCGGGCATTGGCGCAACAGGGAACCGTTTTGCTGTTGGATGAACCCTTTGCTGGAGTCGATATCAAAACCGAAAAAATGATGATTAATTTGTTAATGGAACTGCGTCAAACAGGACATACAATTCTCGTTTCAACCCACGATTTAGCCTCGATCACCACATTTTGCGACCAAGTAGTATTAATTAATCGCAGCATTCTCGCCTATGGTAACACCTCTGAAGTGTTTACCGAGGAAAATCTTTCGCGCACCTTTGGCGGTTCTGTTGGCGATTTCTCGTCTGCAAAAAGTCGGTTAACTCAAGTCAATCGGGAGGAACAGTAATGGATTTGATTCAGTGGTTGGTGGCACCATTTCAGCATGAATTTATGGTGAAGGCAATTTTAGTCAGCGCTTTAGTAGGGCTTGTTTGTTCGGCGCTTTCTTGCTACATGACTTTGAAAGGTTGGGCTTTGATGGGTGATGCGGTTTCTCATGCGGTGATGCCGGGGGTTGTAATTGCCTATGTGCTGAATATTCCGTTGGCTGTGGGGGCTTTTGTGTTTGGGGTTGGTTCGGTAATTGCGATCGGCTTTATCAAAGCGAAAACTCGTGTTAAAGAGGATACGGTGATTGGTTTAGTGTTTACGGGCTTTTTTGCCTTTGGTTTAGTGTTAATTTCTAAAGTCAAAAGCTCGATCGACTTAACGCATATTTTGTTTGGCAATGTCTTGGGTATTTCGGACGCAGACATTATTCAGACTGTAATTATTAGTGTTATTACTCTGGTAACATTGGCAATTTTACGCAAAGATTTAGTTTTGTTTTGTTTTGACTCGACTCACGCGCGATCGATCGGTTTAAATATCACTTTTCTCTATTACGTTTTGCTGTCTTTGCTATCTCTGACGGCTGTTGCGGGACTTCAGACGGTGGGGATTATTTTAGTGGTAGCAATGTTGGTGACTCCGGGGGCTACGGCGTATTTGTTGAGTGATAATTTTGACCATATGACGCTAATTGCGATCGCAAGTGGTGTCTTTTCTAGTGTCATGGGAACATATATCAGCTATCACATAGATGGTTCCACAGGCGGGTGTATTGTGGTGCTGCAAACGCTGTTGTTTGTGTTGGCGATGATTTTTGCCCCGAAACACGGGTTATTAGTTAGAGGGAGGAATTCAGGGGCGATCGGTGAATAAGAGTGGGCGATTTAAACTGCTCCTATATAGCTAGTCTAAATCAATTGTACAATTCAAATGTTAATTCCTAGTGCAATTCCTGAAAGGTCTACTAAATATATTTTCTGTCATTGCGACGCAGGAAGCAATCGTAAAGACTGAGATTGCTTCCTACGTCGCAATGACACATATAGATATTTATTTATGTCAACAATTAAACGCTATTATATAAAAATGTCAATTAGTTGTACAATTCATTGAGGCGTGCTATACAAACCAAATCCGCCTCGATATTTAAGCCGGATTAGGTATAACATCAAACTCAATATTTTCATATAAATCTGCCAGTAAAAATTCCACAGGAATAGAAGTTAAGGAAACTCGATCGCCCGCACAGCTATATTCCGAAAAAATCCACTTATTCGCGTCAGTTTTCGAGTATTGCTGCACCTGTAGCCGATATTGGTCGATTAATAAATACTCCTGAAAACTCGGAATACTACGGTAGGCCGCAAACTTTTCATCTCGGTCATAAGCTTTGGTACTTTTAGAAAGCACTTCTGCAATCAGCACAGGATTAGTAATTGTATCCGTGCGTCCAGATTGCAACTCGATAGGGCGCGCTACTACCATCACATCAGGGTAAGTATATTTGTTAAACTGCGGAACCAAAAGCCGTTGATCTGATGCAAAAATACTGTAAGGTTTACCCTTGAGACTTACTCTCAATACAGAATTTAAGATGCTCGTAATTTCGCTATGATTTGGTGTGCCACCTGCCATCAGAATTATCTCCCCATTGATAAATTCATGTCGCTCTTCAGAATTGATTTCCAATTCTAGATATTCCTCAGCCGTGTAGGTTTTCGTTTCAACTTGCGCGATCATACACAACTTTCTCCTTTAATCGACTGATTCCAGCTTATCATAAAAATTATTCTAATTAAATGTAAAATTAGCTCAGAAACAGGCAAGATGCCTGTTCCACAAAGAGTTAATTTGATTGTGGGGTGGGCAGGAAAGCCCGCCCCTTCGATCGCACAAAAGCAAACTTACCGCAACGGGACAAAGTTATAGCCAGAGCTTCCTCCTTGTTTAACTTGTACTAAAATCGGCTTCCCAGCCCGATCGCCCGTTGGCAAAAACTTCACATCCTCGCTAGCTCCCGTTGCCGAGAAACTAGGACTTTTGAGTGCTTGTTGTAACCCTTCCCGCGTATTACTTTGCTTCAATCCCGCGATCACAGCTTGAGTCGCATCAAAACTCGTTGCGGTGCGCCAATTTACTACTCCTCCCCACAACTGAGTAGCATTCTTGGGGAAAGTGCTACCGGGATTGGTTTCAGGATGCCAGGGAACAGGCAAAACAAGCCCGTCAACGCTCTTTTGCCCATCTTTTAACGTTTGAAAGGTGTACATTGTGGTGCTGCCGTAGAGTGGCAATTTGCCTTGATTGATGCGAGCCAGAGAAATTGCGCGATCGATGCGATCGATGTGGGGTGCTAACATCAATGCTTGTGCACCTTTGCTAGTTGCATCGGCGATCGCACTTTCGGGAGTAAAAGAAGGGACTGAAAAGTCGCAAACAGTGGGAACTAATTTGCCTCCAGCAACAGTTAGAGCCGCCACAAATTCATCTTTAAATGATATATTATCCGGTGCTTGGGAGTCATAACAAATAGCAATATTAGTTTTGCCTGTTTTGACTGCATATTCTGCTAAGGGAGCCGCCATAATGCTAATATTCGGGATAGTCCGAAAGATGTAACTGCCAAATCCAGAGAGATTATTGGCAAAGCTAGTCGGTGTCACCATTACCAGTTTTTCTTGCTGATAAATCGGAGCAGCTTCGAGAGAGGCGTTGCTAGCATTGTGTCCAATTACTGCTAGTATTGTTGGATCTTTTGTCAATGTGTTTGCAACTTCTTTGACAATTGCTTGATTGTTGTCATCGTTGACAATTTGTACTTGCAGTTTTGCGCCATTGATGCCACCGCTATTATTGACTTCAGATTGAGCTTGAGCGACACCTCGGAGGATTTCTTGAGCGACATTGGGGTTGCTACCAATGGGGACGCTGACAGCAATTTTCAAGGAAGAACCACTGCTGGCTGTGGCATTATTCAAATAAATAACTGTTTCTGGATCGTTGCGAGTTTGTTTTAGCGAAGCCTGAAATTTTTGAATCGCATTTGAGAAATCTCCGCTCTTAAAAGCTTCAATACCTGCTTGTTTGTCTGGTGTGGTTTGGGATGTCACCAATAGCTGATTTCCTAAACTGATGCGAGTTGCGATCGCACCCGATGGACTCGCACCCGTTGTAGATGTAGATGGAGAATCAGGTGTAGGCGTATCTGAACTTTTGGATGCGAATAAACCGGGAAGAAACTTGAATGCGCCAAACCCAATTAAGACGACAGCAATAATGAAAAATATGGGTGGGGGACTTTTTCTGTTATCTTGGGACATAGTTTTTCTCCTTATATGATTTCTACTGAAAAGTTGTTAGTTACAATCATTATTCAAGAGATTGCGGTTAAAGTCAATTCATTAAATTCATTAATTAAGTTCATAAAAGTCATATTTGTATGTTTTGGGCGAGCAGGATGCCCACCCCACGTGAGTTTCAGGGGTTTTTGCTGTGTGCGGATCACGTTTTATGGTGCGATCGCACATAGTACATTTCCCGGTAATTCTAGGATAATAGAACAAGTAAGTGCGATCGGCTTTGGTGGATTGATGTGTTTGTGTGCAACTATAAGTTCGATCGTCTTATATCTCTAGTTTTCCGAACTTTCAAGTTAGAGCATTTAATTCCAGTGTGCCCAATCGCAGGTAGACTCTGGCTGGATCGGGCAAATCTTGGGAGAAATAGGATTTCCACCGAGGTGAAATAACATCAGGTTAGTCAAAGATTGTAAGGGTTTGATATCGCTGATTTTATTGTCATTAAGTTCGAGCCAGTTAAGTTGAGTCAAAGATTGTAAGTATTTGATGTCGCTGATTTGATTATTTCGGAGGATGAGAGTAGTCACCTTAGTCAAGGATTGCAATGGTTTGATATCACTGATTTGATTATCGCTGAGATCGATCCAATCAAGTTGAGTCAAGGATTGCAATGGTTTGATATCGCTGATTTTATTGTTGCTGAGTCCGATCGTGGTCAGGTTAGTCAAGGATTGCAATGGTTTGATGTCAGTAATTTCATTGAGACCGAGGTTTAGAGCAGTTAGGTTAGTCAAGGATTGCAATGGTTTGATGTCAGTAATTTCATTGTTTATGAGACCGAGTTGAGTGAGGTTAGTTAAGGATTGCAATGATTGGATGTCGCTGATTTGATTGTTTTCAAGACCGAGTTGAGTGAGGTTAGTCAAAGATTGTAATGGTTGGATATCGCCGATCCTATTGTTGTAGAGGCCGAGATTAGTCAGCTTAGTCAAAGATTTCAATGGTTTGATATCACTGATTTGATTATTACTGAGACCGAGATTAGTCAGGTTAGTCAAGGATTGCAAGGGTTTTATATCGCTGATTTGATTTTTGTGGACAAAAAGTTTAGTCAGGTTCGTTAAGGATTGCAAGGGTTTGATGTCACTGATTTTATTGTCGCCCAGATCGAGTTCAGTCAGTTTAGTTAAAGATTCTAGCGGTCTGATGTCGATGATTTGACCGGTGTTGAGGTTGAGTTTCGTGAGACTCGAAAGTTTCCGATTAGCGGCATCGCACTCAGTAGTCTTGGCTTCCTTCAACAGCACTTCAACAGTATATTTATCTTCGGGACTCAAAAAAGGTTGAGCGCGACACCAATCTGCAAATGTTCGTCGAGTGTCTTTTCGTTGCTTCTGGGTGACTGACGGGGAAGGTCTATTTCTAGATAATCCTAGAAGGGAAACGGCATTTGAACCCAGCTTGACATGAGTCAGTTTAGTCAAAGATTCCAAAGGTTTGATATTGCTGATTTGATTTTTTTCGAGGTCGAGTTCAGTCAGTTTAGTCAAAGATTGTAAGGGTTTAATGTCGCTGATTTTATTATTATTGAGGTAGAGCTTAGTAAGTTTATTCAAAGATTGCAATGGTTTGATATCGCTGATTTTATTGTTGTTGAGGTAGAGTCCATCCAGGTTGGTCAAAGATTGCAATATTTTAATATCGCTAATTTTATTGTTTTCAAGACCTAGGTAACGCAGGTAAGTTAAAGATTGTAATGGTTTAATATCAGATATTTTATTGTTGTCGAGACCGAGATAATCCAGTTCAGACAAGGATTGTAATGGTTTGATATCGCTGATTCTATTATTATTAAGACCTAACGAACTCAGGTAAGTCAAAGACTGCAATGGTTTAAGATCGCTGATTTTATTGTCGCTGAGGATGAGGTAACCCAGATTAGTTAAAGATTGCAATGGTTTAAGATCGCTGATTTTATTGTTGTTAAGAGTGAGCCACATCAGGTTAGTCAAGGATTGTAATGGTTTGATGTCACTGATTTTATTTTCGCTGAGGCTCAGACTCTCAAGCTTCGTCAAAGATTGTAATGGTTTGATATCGCTGATTTGATTACCACTAAGCCTGAGTTTAGTCAATTTAGTCAAAGATTGCAAGGGTTTGATGTCGCTGATTTCATTGTCAGTGAGCCTGACAAAAATTTGGTTATTCAAGGATTTGATGTCGTAGATTTGATCGTCGCCGAGGCTGAGTTCTGTTAGGTTAGTCAATGATTGCAATGGTTTGATGTCGATGATTTGATTGTTGCTGAGGGAGAGTTTAGTCAGCTTAGTGAATGATTGCAAGGGTTGGAGGTCGCTGATATAATTGCTGTTGAGGGAGAGTTCCGTGAGACTCGAAAGTTTCTGATTAGCGGCATCGCACTTAGTAGTCCCTGCTTTTGCTAAAAGTACATCAACAGTACGTTTAATTTCAGGACTCAGAGAATCTTTTTCGCGACACCAATCACCAAATGTTTTGTTTCCCCATCGTATCTGTGGAAATGACAAAGAAGATATATTTCCGCATGATGATAGACCGATCGCACTAAAAGCAACTACCACCATCAACCTTGACAAATTCACGTATTTATGTCTAACTACAAACGTCATAATATTGCACCTCTAATTCCCTGAACGGTAAAGTTTTAGATAAAAAGCCTTCAGAGAGGACAACCGTCCTCTCTACAAATTGCACCGTTTAACTCAAATATCGAAGAATTCACCAAATAGCAAATCAAGATTATTTTCAGCAACAGCCTCAAATTTAGTAACTGGTGAATGATTCGGAGACTTGGGTAACTACGGAGACTTCACTGATACTGAATTAATCTTTGCTATTGGTAAATTCAGCGACATAATTCACAACAAGAGGCTCCGATTTGTGTCCATTAAGTACAGGTACTTCTCCTGCTTTGTCTCCATTTTTGGTGGTTTCATTCCGCATGAATGTTGCCATCAAACCGTCAAGCAAACCGCCACCGCCGCCGCTACCGTTGACTGCGACATCGGGTACGACGCGAACGCTGCCATCTGCGATCGCCTGGATAGCTTGCAGCATCGTGTAACTCTCAATGCCTAGAGCACTGACACCAACTTGATAAGCATCGGCTTTTGCTTGTCCCATCAGGCGAATTCCTTCTGCTTCACCACTTGCGTGTTCAATAGAAGCACTAGCAGTCAGTTGGGCAATTTTTACCCCTTGTTCTGCCGCCACCACCTGATTTTGAATGTCTGCGATCGCAGTTGCACGCACCAATTCTTGACGTTGCGACTCTGAATTGCGCTGTGCTTCGTAGGTTTTTTCCTGTTCCTGAGCAATTTTGCGATCGGTCAACGTTTGCATTAACTCCGCTGGTGGCGAAATCAAACCAATCAGGGTATCAACTGCTTGCACATCATAGGCGCGCAATGCCTGACGCACGTGTTCTGCGGCCTCTGCTTGGCGCTCGCTGCGGGCGATCAAAAAATCGAGTATGGTATATTCTTGAGCCGAATTTCGGAAGTAATTGCCCACAATTGGACGCAGCACTTGGTCAATTAGATTTTGCATCGAACCTTGCCGCGAAATCACTCTCGGTGCATCTAAAGTACCGACATGAATAATCTGAAAAATTTCTAACTCAAAGCCAAATCCATCAAAAGAAAGCAATTTCATCGCACTTAATTTAGAGTCATAGCCGTGTTCTCCACTAAACCGTGATGTGAAGTTTAAAACTACATCGGTTGTGGGAACAAGTTCGACTTTCATCACTTTTGTATTGACGGGATGTTTGCCTGGATACAGCGGTTCTACCCAGACACCTTTATTACCTTTACTAACGAGATTGCCGTGAGTAAAAGCCTCCCCACTTATGTCTTTCTGCGATTCCCCCACAAAGGAAATTACTACGCCTACATAACCGATCGGCACTTCGGTCATCTTTACCTGTTCAACTTGCACAAACCAGGGATTGAGGTTCCACGAACCGGATAGAATTATCTGTTCTTGCAAGCCTCTGCTCCCGCCACCTTTGATGAAAGATTGCGCTTTTTGGAAATTGTTGTGACCGGGAATTATGGGGCCGGCAATTTCACCTTCATTAATGGGAACGCCATCTAGTATGGTCACAATTCCCACACGCTCTGGAGCAAGTTTGTATACTTCAAATTCCCACGGTTCCATACCCTTTTGAGCGGCATTCGCTGAAGTTATGACCTCAAATATAGCTGTATTGATCCGATAAGTACCCGTTGTGATGATGGCTAGCTGCCGTCCTTTTTCTCCGCCGTTGGTAAGGAATTTGCGGGCATTCTGGAAATTGTCGCAATCGACGACTGTACCTAAAATGCGATCGGGAGGAATGGTGGCTCCGTCATTGGCAATAATTAAACCAATTTCATCTTGAGGAACGACCACAACTGGTTCTTTTTTAATGCTATATTGCCAGGGAAAATAACCAAAATGCCAGCCGGGAGGCAGGGTATCTGCTTGCAAACCTCCTTCACCATCGAGGGCAATTAATCTACTGGATGGCAAGTTTTTGCTGGAGAATTTCTTGGTAACAATTCCGACTTCTCGTTCGCCGATCGCAATTAGCCCCAAAATCCAGCCAATTTTAGGTACGAAGATAAAAAATACGATCATTCCTCCGATGGGATAGATCCACATCGGGATGCCAATTCCTTCAGCCGGGGCTACTTGGACTTCTTGGGGTTGGGGTGGTGGCGGATTGGTTTGGGCGGATGCTGGTGGGGCGATCGCGCCTGCTGCTGCGATCGTTGTTGCTAAGGATACTGTTAAGGGTAAAAGTTTGCGAAACCAACCTGTTAATTTAGTCATGTTTTTTAACCTGCTTTAAGCTATGATGTACGGAAAAGTTGTTATCTAGAATCAGTATTCAACTAATTTATTGGAATGTCAATTCATAAAAGTCATTGATTTAGTTCATAAAAGTCATATTTGGAATATGATTTTGTAGGGAGTGCGATCGGTTTATCTGAAAATCAAGCAAATTCGGACACGGCAATGCCGTTTCCCTACCATAAAATAATCAATCTTCCTCGATTAAAAATGTAACCATCGCCCGATTATTTGTAGGGAAACGGCACTGCCGTCTCCTGAATTTGGGTGATATCAATATATCAACGGGTGCTCAGAAACCGGGTTTTTTCCGAAATACTTCGTTACAGCCCACAGATTAAGTAAAAACCCGGTTTCTTTGGTTGTGATGCGTAAGTCCCGTTGATATTAACCACCGCCACCGCCACCGCCGCCACCACCACCGCCACCACCGCCACCACCACCGCCACCGCCACCGCCACCACCACCGCCACCACCATCACTGTCATTGCTCAAGATTGGCATTACTTCTTCATACTTGTGATGGTAAGAGCAGTTTCGACATTTGCAGGTAACTTCCTGCTTTCCTGCACTGGTATATGTAGGCTTCAACAAAACTTTATAAGTCCGTTTAAGCTTAGGCATTTTGCAGTCAGGGCAGCGTCGATTATTGATATCCTCCTTAATAGAGCCTATAATTAATACAATGAAGAAAATGAAGAAAAGCGCCAAAGGAGATAACAGAAACAATGTTATAAAAGCATTGATTGCTTTCACTGCGAAAGAGCTTTCTTCTTCCGAATAAGATTGAGATTGGCTACCAATTTGTTGCCAGCGAGGTTGAGGTACATTGAGAATTTGCTGGGGAAATGCAATTTGCACTTCTAATTCTTGTTCCGGTAGCACAGGCTGACTTGCCACAAATTCAAATATTTTAGCATCTACTTTGCGAGGGGTGGCTGGCGTACCAAAATTCGTAAACGAGAGAACTTTCCCTGACAAAGATTCTGGTAATTGCACCCTGACTTTTGCGGCATTTATCGGGGATTTTCGACCTGATGAAATGGCTTTCCAATAAACTAGAGTATTCTCACCATCTAGCTGCAATCCACCTACTACGCGATATTTGATCACAAAAGTATGTGATTCTGGCGCTTTTAATTGATGTTGCCAGCGAATCCAAAGCTGATTGTTTTCAATCCCGGTGGTACTGGCAATTGTTTGATTATTTTCTGCAACTGTCACATCTTTGATTTCATCGACCTTACCTAAAGGAATATAGCGATATCGTTCAGTGTTGTAGTCGGCTGTGAATACATATTTTTGGGTTTCGGTGACTAACATATCTCCGTTTGTCTGAACGTCGATAATGACGTTAATATTTTCCCAGTAGAAGGGTAGTTGTTGGGCGGCTACATGAGTCACTGTGACCATAAATATGGTCAATAAGGTGGTGAAGAAATAAAGTATTTTTTTGAGTTGCCGTTTATTCATAATATAATTCCTACTGAACAGCTATTGATTACTATTATTCAATAGGTTTTTTGTGAAGTCAATTCATATAATTCATTGGTTTAGTTCATAAA